>Ga0208960_1000258_pt1 | contig 30239 bp, 34 predicted proteins | sample GreLakmeON33MSRF_FD_187703 | JGI IMG/M metagenome (GOLD analysis project Ga0208960, IMG submission 187703) | Freshwater lentic microbial communities from great Laurentian Lakes, MI, USA - Great Lakes metaG ON33MSRF (SPAdes) | ecosystem: Environmental > Aquatic > Freshwater > Lake | place: Great... | reverse complement strand
ACTGCCGAACCGGTTGATCAGTTCCCCTCTACCTGTATGGCCCATTCCATACGACCCGCGCAGACTACCCCCTTAGACTTTACCTGTCAAGAAATTTACAGAGCAGTACTCGATCCCCTGTAATTGTTGCGAGTTTCCTCTGATTTGCGCGGGTTGGCACCTCCTTTATCTGTTGGCACACTGGTGCAGTGAAGATGGAAATATCCCGTCTACGTAAATTCTGAAGGCAAATAGAATTAATTGCGTCGGGTTAGCCTTGACCAACCGAAATCTAGCCGCCCCCCCCCCCGACTTTGCCACTAAAATAAGTTTTTCATATGTAGCATTTATCTGCCTGAAAGCATCCTTTTATAGATACCTTTGGTTCATGACAAAGTTGGCCGATCCTGGATCTGCATCGGTCGCTCTGAGATATTAGGATGCCTTTAACTTGGTATTTATTTCTTAATACACTATGTGATAGTATTCCCCGGCTTACAAATTTGTTAATTAAAATTACAATACAGACCTGCAAGGGGCTTAGTTTATATGGCAGATGCTGAGAACAAAAATGAAATGAATGGCAGAAGGCGCTTTCTAGTCGCCGCAACCTCTGTTGCAGGTGGAGTTGCTTGCATTGCTTGGGCGACACCTTTCGTTATGAGCATGATGCCCAGCGAACGTGCCAAGGCAGCAGGTGCTCCGGTCGAGGTCGACATCGCAAAGCTAGAGACTGGGATGCTGCTCGCGGTTGAATGGCGCGGGAAGGTGGTATGGATACTGAAGCGTACCCCAGAGATGCTCGCTACCCTCATTAAGATTGAGCCCCTGCTCGCTGACCCAAAATCCGCAGAGGATATGCAACCGAAGTATGCCCAGAATCCGACCCGTTCAATCAAACCGGAGATTCTGGTTACTTTGGGTGTTTGCACTCATTTAGGGTGCTCACCTGTATTCCGCAAAGAGATTGCCCCTGCTGATCTGGGGTCTGACTGGTTGGGTGGTTTCTTCTGCCCCTGCCACGGATCCAAGTTTGACCTTGCGGGGCGTGTCTACAAGAACCTTCCGGCACCTACAAATCTGATGATTCCACCCCACGTATACTTGAGCGAGAGCCTCCTGCTTATCGGGGCTGACAGTAAGGAGGCAGCATAAAATGGGAAAGAGAGCGACTAATCTGATGGGCTGGATAGATGCCCGTCTCCCTGTAACCGCCAAGTGGAAGTTACATCTCTCCGAGTACTACGCACCAAAGAACTTTAATTTCTGGTACTACTTCGGCTCACTCGCGATGCTGGTTCTTGTGAATCAGCTCATCACTGGGATTTTCCTCACCATGAACTACAAACCGGATGCCCTCCAGGCATTCGCCTCGGTCGAGTACATCATGCGGGACGTAGAGTTCGGGTGGTTAATCCGGTACATGCACTCCACCGGCGCATCCATGTTCTTTGTGGTGGTCTATCTGCATATGTTCCGGGGAATGATGTACGGATCCTACCGCAAGCCTAGAGAGCTTCTATGGCTGATCGGCATGATGATCTTCTTCCTTCTGATGATGCTGGCTTTCACCGGCTACATTCTTCCATGGGGACAAATGTCCTTCTGGGGTGCACAGGTCATTCTGAGCATGGTCGGAGCGATCCCGGTCATTGGTGAGCCACTGAAAGACTTGATCATGGGCGACTACATGCTGTCCGATGCGGCGCTTAATCGTTTCTTTGCTTACCATGTTGTGACGCTGCCGATCCTGCTGATCACGCTGGTGGTAGTCCATGTGCTGGCACTCCACGAGGTTGGATCGAATAACCCAGACGGTATTGAAATCAAGAAGAATAAGGACCCGAAGACAGGCATACCGGTCGATGGCATTCCATTCCACCCCTATTACTCGGTGAAGGATATCGTAGGCGTGATCGGATTCCTGATCGTTTTCTTCGGGATCATATTCTTTGCACCAGAGATGGGGGGCTACTTCCTGGAGTACAACAACTTCATCCCTGCTGACTCGTTAAAGACGCCCGATCATATCGCGCCGGTATGGTACTTCACGCCTTACTACTCGATGCTGAGAGCTGCAACGGTTGACTTCCTGGGGATCAGTGCAAAGCTATGGGGAATCATACTGATGGGTGGTTCTGTTGCGATCTTCTGCCTGCTCCCTTGGTTGGACCGTAGCCCAGTAAAATCGATTCGCTACAAGGGTCCTTACTTCAAGTTTGCGCTGACTCTCTTTGTTATTAGCGTGTTCGTATTGGGATGGCTCGGAACAAAGACACCTACCCCACTCTTCACAACACTGGCGCAGATATTCACGGTGGTCTACTTCGCGTTCTTCCTGCTGATGCCGTGGTACAGCAAAATAGATAAGACCAAGCCTGAGCCTACAAGGGTGTCAGGATGAAAAAAATAAAATATATTTTATTGGCTTTATGTCTGCTTCCGATCACCGCATTCGCAGCTGGTGTAGAGGTAAAGCTTGACCATGCACCGATCAAGACAACTGACAAGCTGTCACTGCAGCGCGGCACTCAGACCTTCGTGAACTATTGCCTAACCTGTCACAGCGCTGACTATATGCGCTATAACCGGTTACAAGATCTGGGTCTTACTGAGAAACAAATCAGCGAGAACCTGATCTTCACTGGTCAAAAAACGGGCGATCTCATGCACTCTGCCATGACCAAAAAGGAGGCCAAGCAGTGGTTTGGAGTCCCTCCTCCTGATCTATCAGTGATCGCACGTTCTCGTGGTGCTGACTGGCTCTACACATATCTACGTCAGTTCTACCGTGATGAATCTACCCCTACAGGCTGGAATAATCTGGTATTCGAAAAAACTGCCATGCCGCATGTCTTATACCAGTTGCAGGGAGAACAGACTCTCAAGGTAGAGATTGTCGATGATGGCCATGGTGGAAAGCATGAGCTAAAAACACTGGAAATGAGCAAGCCGGGCACACTATCTAAGACTGATTACGATCGACAGGTCGCCGATCTGGTGAACTATCTGGTCTACCTCGGTGAGCCCGCCGCTTCCACCCGTGTGCAGATCGGCATTGTCGTACTTCTCTTCCTATTTTTCATGTTGGGACTGACTTACGCACTTAAGCATGAATACTGGAGAGACATACATTAACTGCCTGATACTCGTGCTACACGCTCCCCCGGGAAGAGATATATTATGATGACCCTGTATTCAGCAACAACCTGCCCGTTCAGCCATCGGTGTCGCATTGTACTGTACGAGAAGGGCATGGACTTCCAGATCATTGATGTTGATCTGCATAACCGTCCTGAAGATCTAGCGGTAATGACTCCGACTGGCGCGGTACCGATACTGGTTGAGAGAGATCTGATTCTGTATGAATCAAATATCATTAATGAGTATATTGATGATCGGTTCCCACATCCACAGCTTATACCTGCAGATCCTGTGATGCGCGCACGTGCTCGACTCTTTCTGCATCGCTTCGAGCAGGAGCTCTTCTGCCATATCGATTTAATTGAAAATGGCAACCAGAAGACCGCTGATAAGGCGCGGGTATTGGTGCACGACAACCTGTCCATAATTGCACCCGTATTCACCAAGCAAAAATTTATGCTGGGTGATGACTTTTCCATTCTAGATGTGGCGATTGCACCTCTTCTGTGGCGACTTAACCACTATGGCATTGAGCTCCCCAGGCAGGCTGCACCTTTGCTCAAGTATGCTGAGCGTCTGTTCAGTAGACCTGCATTCATTGATGCATTGACCGCCTCCGAGAAAGCAATGCGCAAGTGAAAGAGATCTCCACTAAGCCCTACCTCATCCGAGCAATCCACGAGTGGTGTACAGACAGCGATCTCACACCATACCTAACAGTAAAAATAGATTCCCAGACACGTGTCCCCATGGAGTATGTGGATGACGGGCAGATCACGCTTAATATAAGCCACGGGGCTGCACATCACCTTAAGATAGATAATGATGTGATTAATTTTTCTGCCCGTTTTAATGGAGTCGCACGCGAGATATCAGTGCCGATGACCGCGGTCAAGGGCATATTTGGAAAGGAGACTAGCCAGGGGATGCTGTTCAATCTTGAAGCAGAAACAATCTCAATTCAAAATACAACCGGTAGTAATGAAAGCCCGGATGAGCTGCAATCTCCGCTTCAACCCACCCCTAGTCCCACCAAACGCGGAAAGCCACGATTACAAGTCATTAAGTAGTATTAAATTTCTGTCCTGCAGTACTTCTAGGTTTACTCAGCAGCCATTCAGTCTTTATAATTGCACCCACGCCGGCATAGCTCAGTTGGTAGAGCAGCTGATTTGTAATCAGAAGGTCCCGAGTTCGACTCTTGGTGTCGGCACCAATATCCGTAAGGCTTGTAGTAATTTACACATTTGCTCATACCTTGCCATGTAAGCACTGTTTAAGCAGTTGGGGTAATCTATTACTCATTCATAATGAGCTCCCACGCACATACGTCCCCGTGAATGCACCCGGCCCCAATGAGGCGGTTTTTTCCTTGCCGCACTTGGGCCCTGAAGGCCTGACCGTGGTGGACGCAGAGCACATCGCTGTGGTGAACGACAACAACTTCCCCTACTCATCTGGGCACACCATCGGCAAGCCTGATGACAACGAGATCACTTTGCTCAACATCAAGGCACTGGTCGACGCGCGCTGACAGCGCAACAAGCCTACCAGGGCAAGACTTTGCCCTGGTAGTCCACCAAGGCCCCGGTTTGAGCCGGCTCAAGACCCGCCAGCACCGCCAGCAATTCCGTGGCGGCCACTTCGGGCGGGCGGGTCTTGAGCCCGACTTTGGCAAAAGGCTTTGACAGCGCAGTGTCCACCGTGCCGGGATGCAGCGCCACGCACAGCGCCTCTGGGTTGCGACGCTTGAGCTCAATGGCGGCCGTCTTGACCAGCTGGTTGAGTGCGGCCTTGGCTGCGCGGTAACCGTACCAGCCGCCCAGTGCGTTGTCGCCGATACTGCCGACTCTGGCCGACACAAAACCGGCCACACAGCGACCCTGCCGGGGTAAAAGCGGCAAGAAATATTTCATGACCAGCGCCGGGCCGATGGCGTTGATGCGAAACACCTCGCTCAGGTAGTCAGCGTCCAGCTGCGCCCAACTGCGCTCGGGCTGGCCCGCTGCGCCGTGCAAAAAACCGCTGGCTACGATCAAGAGGCGCAACTCGGCACCCTGCATTTGGCATTGCGACGCCACCCAGGCCGCGGCGTTTTGCAGGCTGGTTTCGTCGCTGTAGTCGATGGCCGGTTGCGTGGCGCGTCCCAGCGCCAGCACGCTGTCGATGCCGTGCTCGCCGGGTGCAGACAAGACCTGCACCATCGCAGCGCCCAAGCCGCCGCCGGCGCCAATGACCAGCGCCAAGGGCTTGGCAGGCGCTGCGGTGCTGGCGCTGAAGTTCATGTCGGCTTCAAGAATCGTCATCGAGCAGGCGCATGCGCACGCTCTTGCCCTGGCATCTAACTGGGAATGCCATACTCATATTCCAAGAAAGAGACCTTAGTTGCTCCTCCGGTTATCCCTTCAAATTCACCATCCCTAAACATCCGCAGTAGATCTTGGTACTTATATACCATTCCATTTTGCAGTAGAAAATTGAGAGTAGTAGAGTGTTTCTTTAGGACCCATTCAAACATTATCTGATGTTTCTTTTCTTTAAGATCTAATGTATTAAGGGTTCGCTCAAGAAGGTTAAATTTAAATGCTAGCTGTAACGTAATCGATGGCACGACATGTTTATGAGTCCCAACATGTTGCTTGTCATGGACTCCAGTTATAAAGTAATGATCGATAGAAGCACTCGCTTCGAAAAGGTGTGGATTGACTATGCAGAGTTTTGAATAGCGATAGAACATTAAGACTTTTCTTTATTAGTTCTAAATTTGAGCAGTCATGTTTTCACTGTAGTACGTCGTCGGATCATAGTCTTATTTCATGCAAAGTATACATATTCCAGTAATGGGCTTTCTTGGCGACGTAAACATGTCCAGTTTTCCTCAAAAGACTACTCCCATACCTTGCTGCCAATTTCTAGCTATCAAGTAACTTGAACTTATATTAAAAATAACTAGACTAATAAGTATCAGCGTCGCGGTCATTTACTTTCGCTCTCGTGGCTGATGAACTTGTCACAATGATTCATCAACCATATGGAGATATATATGAAAAAGCTTATAAGCGCAGTAGTAATGGCAGGAGCATTGGGATTATCAGGTCCAGCAATGTCTGCCGATATTGTCGATACAGCCGTTGCAGCAGGCAGCTTCAACACCTTAGTCGCTGCAGTAAAAGCTGCTGGGCTAGTGGAAGCACTCAAAGGTCCCGGTCCATTCACTGTATTTGCACCAACCGATGACGCTTTTGCCAAACTTCCTGCAGGCACTTTAGAGAGTTTGCTGAAGGACAAGGAAAAATTAGCCGGTCTTCTCAAAGACCACGTAATTGCTGGGAAGGTTATGGCAGCGGAGGTAAAAGCTGGACATGCTAAGACGCTGCAAGGTAATGTCCTTACTTTTAGTGTTCTTGAAGGTAAAGGCTGTATGGCACCAGTATCAGCTTGCGTAAAAGTCAATAACGCCACCATCATCTCCACGGATGTGTTGGCTGATAATGGTGTAATCCATGTTATTGATGCCGTCATATCTCCAGTTGATAAGGCTTCTCACATGAAGCATAAAAAATCATATTAAGTTTTCTTTTCAATGGTTTATAAATTTAGGATAGGAGGATCACATGAAACTATTGCACTCAATTATTATTGCGACTCTCATGGCATTCAGCGGGGCCGCTTTTGCTTATAACTGCCCAGTTGATATGAAAAAAATTGACGCCGCACTTGAAACCGCTCCAAAGCTGACTTCTGCTCAGTTGACAGAGGTCCAGAAACTACGGAGTGCTGGCGAGTCTCTTCATAAGGAAGGAAAACATAAGGAGTCAGTAGAGACGCTCAGCAAGGCGATGGTGATCCTAGGAGTAAAGTAATTTAAGCGATAGGGGGTATCCCCCCCTATCGCTTAATCATATTCACCAACTCTAGCGATCATCACAGATTTGCATATCTCCCTGGTGTGGGTAAACGTCATGAAACTCTTTATTGAAATATCTAATCCAGGTGAAATTAGGCGAAAACTTGGGCTTATTCAAAGTGATTTCTGGAGCAAGGTCGGAGTTTCTCAGAGCGTCGGCTCAAGATATGAGAGCGGACGTAATATGCCACTTCCAGTGAGGGGTCTTGTTAGACTGGTACACATTGAACGGGTCGATTTGGCCCCAATAAGGAAGGACGATCTGATCGTAGCGGATCTACTCAAAAAGCGTAACCCCGACCTATACAAGAGACTGAAAGTATCTGCCGATAAAATTATGAATAAATTATAAAAAATTCATTCGTAATCTGATCAGATGCCTCAGATAGATGACGTCAAATAAAAATTTGGATTCAGATTCAATAAAGCAGATAGTGGTGATGGCTACTGAAGAATTTGAGGGTTTAGGCTGTTACATGGTTGAGGGCGTTTCTGTGTTACGTGCCTGCATTCATCATAAAAGAAGCCGATGCGATGAACTGTCAGAGCAGTTTCTAAGGCATCGGCTAATCGACCAATTAGCGCTGATCTAGGATAAGTGGAAGTCCAGAAGATTCTCCTTGTTATAGCTATTCTAGAGGCTTCAAACTCATCATGAACGACCCTTGTTTGATGCGAGAAACCAAATAGCTACACCTACGACACCTGCTATAAGAATATACATTTCCATGATTATCTCCTTGAAGGTGGAGAAATTCAAAAACATCACCGACTGTCTACCCGCTCAAGCTCAGTTGCCATTCTCTCAGTCCAGCCGGCAAAGATATCCATGAACATCTCCGTTACTGTTTAAAGAAGAACCTCTGCAGACTAGAAAATTCCCTAGCCTGTACAGTATTCGACTTTATAAGCAAAAATAAGTTCCCAGCAGCGCTAGAATCAATAGTAGATAGGGCCTGTCCATCTTGGCTGCCCAGCAACTCTGGCAACAAATCCAGACTCACGTTAATATCATATCCAGTCATCGCTTCTTCTCCTTTGGTTGATTAACGTCTTAAGAATCGTCAATTTACCAAACTGAAGCGGCGGCTACCCCACTAATCTATTTACAGCAGTTTACGGACTCAATTTTTAACGCAACAGAACCAACCTGGGGATAGCATCTTCATCAGTCCATAGGATTGCATTCTGACCGTAGTGATTGCCCAGCCTTTGGGCTGTAACAAGGTCAACCCCAACCGCCAGAAAGCCCTTCTCTGGTGGCCATGCCCCGGATGGATCTGAGGCAACCCCCTCGATGATTCGATTGGAATAAGATCTCAGGTCATCATGTAACCGATCATGGGCCGCTCGGTTCGACTCGGAACTCTGAATTAGACTCCCAGGGTTATATGCGCTGATAAAGACTGCGCACCGATCTCCTGAATCAGCAATCACTCTGGAAAGAGGTTCTGAGAACTGATCGATACAGAGTCCAATGGAAGAAGGCTCTACCCCGAAATGGTAGACCGCAGAATGGTAGCTCGAGATGAGATCATCATTAATTTTAGATGACATGGATCAATCCCCTTACTAGTCACGCCAATCTGGGAATTGCGGCAGCCCACGAAAGAAAGTCATATCGTGGTTCGGCCAGAGATCAGCATCTTCAGTCTGAGCAAGTGCCTTGAGCTTACGGATACTTGCAAGTGCTAACTCAGAGTTATTCTGCCAGCAGCAGCCAGGAGCAATCTCATCAGATAGATTCTCTGTCAGATCGGCAGCATCTCCACAGAGAATCACCGGACGACCCTTGGTCATCTCAATCAGTAATGACATATGTCCCGCAGTATGACCCGGACTGGCAATGGCCTGAATGCCGGGTGCAACAGAATACTCACCGACCTGTAAACGCCACTGATTGGAGGAGGCCAATTCATCAGCGAATACGCCACCATCGAGCCCGGTCTTTGCTGCGGCCAATTCATCGGCCTGTACATGGACCTCACATCCGGGTAGATCACAGATACCACCAGCATGATCGAAGTGTAAATGCCCGATAAAGACTAGGTCGATATCGGATGTCGACAATCCCAGACGTGACAGATATTGTGGGATACGCTGACATTCTTTCATATGAGGTGACTCGATCTGGGGCCGCATTGGATCGAAGTATTGGGCCCGTATCTCTGGGCTTTTCAGTTTACGGTAGTCGCATCCCACATCGTAGAGGACGCGTCCATTAGAGGTCTCGATTAGGTAGGCCATGATCGGCGCATCAATGAACTGACCATGCCCTCGATTGCGTGTCGAGATAACCTTCTCATACCTCAACATTCCGGTGAGAAGAGGCCAGATCTTTAAGGCACGGGTCATGACGCTTTTAATTTAAATGCTGTTTGTTCATAGATGCCACTATATCTGTCCAGCGTAAAATGGGTGGCGAAGGTTATATCGATTCGATCCAGTTTCATGTTCCGCGGACACGGGGTGCCAATGCGGAGAGGATCGATTCCGGCAACGGTGACAAGTGACCGAACACCATCGCGGCAATGGCCTCACCCGCCAGTCCGGCAGTGATCAGGCCACGTGTACCATGCGCCAAACTGCAATAAAGACCCGGCTGAACCTCACCCACCAGCGGCATCGCACCAGGGGCCGAACACCTTACCGAGGCCCTTCCCTCAAGATTATCAATATCAATCTCACCGAGAGCCTCACGCAAGGCAGGTGAATGTACAGCCATTCTTGCAAGGTTATCAGCATGATCACACGGTCTCACATCAAGCGACTCATCATTAAAGGAGTGTGATGCACCGATGATATGCAGACCTTGAAGAGCCGGTGCGCAGTATCCATCCCCGCATACCACAGAACGGAGTGATCGGCTCGATTGAGTTTCCGGGATGAGACTGACCTGTCCCCGTACCGCAGTGAGTGGAAATTGTGAGAACCGATCCAGTGCCAATGCCGAATGAGCACAGCACACCACCACCAAATCAGCCCTGATTGTCCATCCCTCCCCCTCACCATCGCAACCCTCTGCAAGCCATCCATCATCAATCTGAGTCAGCATCTCTACCTGATGACCGAGTCTCGACTTGATGAGTGGGTCATCCGCCAATCGAGCACACAATACTGGCGGCACGACCCAACCTCCACTTGGAAACCACAGACCGCCACTCTCCATCTTGATCCCGGTCAGATCACTCGCTTCAGCGTCATCGATGACACGGAACAAGTGTTCAGGCCACCCTCCCTTAGCGAGTTGAGCGATGCGCTTACTCTCATCCGGCGAGCAATTCAGCTGCAAGAGCCCACACTCGGAACGAAGGTCCCCATCCACGGGGAGAACCCCATCTAAAAGAGATAATGCATGCCCATACGATGCCAATACGAATCGGTGAAGCAAGTTATCGCTCGCCCCAAAACGAGCATGCAGGATGCCGCGAGAATTTCCAGAAGCTGCACTCGCAAGATGTGTCGACCGTTCTAGTAGTGTGACTCCCACACCTCTTTTGGCCAGAGCATAAGCAGCCGCACATCCGGCTATTCCGCCACCGATAACGATGGCACTCTGAGCGCGGGCGGGCCGCCTCTGAACTTCTAACGGATGAGATGGGCTGGACAACTGACCACACACCATCTCTCGCTTACGTCCATACCCTGGAATCTTCTCAACTGAAAATCCCGCGCTCTGAAGACCTCTTCGGACCCAACCTGCACTGGTATAAGTGGCCAGCGTGGCCCCGGTATTTGATGTTCTAGCTAGCTGCGTCAAGACCGAATCGGTCCACATCTCTGGATTCTTAGACGGTGAGAAACCATCCAGGAACCAAGCATCTACCGAGCCGCTGGGCAACTGAGGTAGGGTCTCATCAACATCACCGATCGCTAGCGTCAATCGTACTCGACCGTTGGCGAAGCTCCACCGGTTCCATCCCGGAACCCACCTCCGCCAGTGTTTAATCAGTTCATCAGAAAATGGTTTTAGATCAGGCCAAATTGCTAGGGCAGCCCGTAGCTCGTCATCATCAAGCGGAAACTTTTCGGTACTGAAAAAATCCAGACTCGCGCCCTCCGGTGCCACTTGTTCAAATAGTTGCCACGCACACAGAAAATTCAGACCAGTGCCAAACCCTGTTTCACCGATGGTTAACCCCTGTTTATTTGATAGTGTTGCGAACCGCTGGTCCAGCCGATTCCCTTTCAGGAATACATGCCTCGCCTCTTCGAGACCAGACTCAGCAGAAAAGTAAACATCGTCAAAACGGGATGAGAATGGCAGACCATTCTGCCAAGAGAGCGACATAGATTATGTGGAACGTGGGGGAAGATCGATAAATTCTAGCAGATACATCAGGTAGGGATTTTGAGAGGAATGCTGGGATTAATAGAGATCAGAATTGAGATTCCCTATTCATCCACTCACTCCTCATGAAAGCATGACTCTCGGCATTGATTTTAAAAACAATACCGAGAATCGCTTTAAGGGATCAACGACTGATCGGCTTGTACTTAATCCGCTTTGGCTTGGCACCCTCTTCACCCAGACGCTTCCTCTTGTCGGATTCATACTCTTGATAGTTGCCATTAAAGAATGTCCACTGCGAATTTCCCTCTGCTGAGAGGATATGGGTTGCGATACGATCAAGGAACCAACGGTCATGAGAGATGACCAGTACGCATCCAGCAAACTCAAGCAGAGCATCCTCCAATGCTCGTAGCGTCTCCACATCCAGATCATTCGATGGCTCATCTAGAAGAAGTACATTACCACCCGAGATCAGGGTCTTAGCAAGGTGCAGACGTCCGCGCTCACCACCCGATAAATTGCCGACCATCTTCTGTTGGTCCGCACCCTTGAAATTAAAACGACCGATATAGGCACGTGCAGGTGTCTCGTACTTACCCACGGTCAGGATGTCATTACCACCGGAAATGGCATCGAATACGCTCTTTTCATTCTCAAGAGAGTCTCTCGCCTGATCAACATGCGCGATCTGAACGGTGGACCCGATTTTAACTTCACCCGAGTCAGGCTGCTCCTTGCCAGCGATCAGCTTAAATAGCGTGGACTTACCAGCCCCGTTAGGGCCGATGATGCCAACGATCGCACCCGGTGGAACTTTGAAGTTGAGGTTATCGATCAGCAAACGGTCTCCATAGGCCTTGGAGACATTATTGAATTCAATGACCTCATTACCGAGTCGATCCGCCACAGGGATGAAGATCTCTTGAGTCTCGTTACGCTTTTGGTACTCCTGCGAGTTGAGCTCTTCGAACCGAGCGATACGAGCCTTCGACTTTGCCTGACGACCCTTTGGATTCTGACGGACCCACTCCAACTCTTTGTGAAGTGCCTTCTGTCGTGCAGACTCGCCCGACTCCTCCTGCTTCAATCTGGCCTCCTTCTGTTCCAGCCAGCTTGAGTAATTACCCTTCCACGGAATTCCGTGACCACGGTCCAATTCAAGTATCCACTCTGCTGCATTGTCTAAGAAGTATCGGTCATGAGTGACCGCAACGACGGTTCCGGGGAACCGAACAAGGAACTGCTCCAGCCACTCAACCGACTCTGCATCGAGGTGGTTAGTCGGCTCATCCAGAAGTAACATATCGGGTTTGGATAGAAGCAACTTACACAGCGCGACACGCCTTTTCTCGCCACCAGAAAGATTCTTGATCACACCATCCCATGGCGGCAGTCTCAACGCATCTGCAGCAATCTCTAACTGCTGATCACCCGCCCCACTGCCAGCCGCAAGAAGCGCTTCCAGGCGCGACTGTTCAGCTGCGAGCGCATCGAAATCCGCATCCGGCTCTGCATACGCAGCATAGACCGCGTCTAGCTTTTCCTGAGCACTAGATACCTCACCTAGCCCATCCTGAACAGCCTCACGCACGGTCTGATCCGGATCGAGTTGAGGTTCCTGTGGCAAATAGCCGATCTTGAGATTGGGCATCGGAAGTGCCTCTCCCTCAAAATCCTTATCGACTCCGGCCATAATTCTGAGGACCGTGGACTTTCCTGAACCATTCAGACCGAGCAGGCCTATCTTGGCGCCCGGGAAAAAACTCAGAGAAATATTCTTAATGACCTGCCGCTTAGGAGGGACAACCTTTCCCACACGGTTCATTGTGAAGACGTATTGAGCCATATAGTGTATGAGTGTCAGTATGAAAGAGTGTGTGACCCATCTGGGATCTGGAGGTCCAGAGTCAGACTGGATGACCTCAAATTTGAAGATGAATTATACCCCCTTAATGTTCTATTCTGATCATCTCCCCTAGAGAGGCGTTCTTGCCACCGACGGTGCTGACATCGGCCATACGCAGTTGATCGAAGCAAATCATTAAATCCTTCATTGATACCCCTCTTGGACGATCTCAGAGAATAGTTGTGTTATCGATCAAAACAAGATATTTTGATTGTAGCTGAACATTATTAAAATATAGCCATTCAGAGCTCCTCTTAACCTTTAAATGACTTTTCACCCCACGAATTCATCATCATGACGATATCCGGCAAGCTTATTACCATCTCTGCCACATTACTTGTCGTCATGGCATTCAGCCTACCCATCGGAGCCTCCACTAAAATGACCGATCAGACTAAACAACACACCGCCTACCTCTCCGGGGGCTGCTTTTGGGGAATGGAGGAACTGGTACGGGAGATTCCTGGGGTGCATCAGACCGAAGTCGGCTACACCGGTGGAAACACGCCGAATGCGCGTTACGAGCAAGTCCGTACCGGCAAGACGGGTCATGCTGAATCATTGAAGGTAGTCTTCGATCCACAACGTCTCAGCTACCGGCACCTGCTATTCGAATTCTTCAGAATGCACAACCCAACCACTCGAAACCAGCAGGGGAATGATATTGGCACTCAGTACCGATCAGCTATTTTTTACACTAATGAAGAACAAAAACGCGTTGCCGCTGAAGTCATCAAGGCGGTAGATGCATCGGGCGAGTGGAAAGGCAGAATCGTTACTGAGTTGGTACCGTTCAAGGAGTTCTTCCGCGCCGAGGAGTATCACCAGAAGTATTTGGTTAAGAATCCCGGCGGATATACCTGTCACTACATGAGACGTTTTGATCTGGGTGAGACCAAGTAAATCGAGGTGTTACCACCTCGTCTAGGGTTAGTCGTTCTTGGCGCAACGTCTCGCCAGATACTTAATTGCGCTGTTCAGGGTAAGAAGCTCAGAATAATTCTTCTCCGGAATATCAATTCTGAATGTTTCATGATTGCTCCTCTAAATCTAATTTAAATAATCGCAGCACCACATTTCACTTCTACCCAGTCAAAGTCTTTGACCATATTTTTGAATGGAACTGAATTCAATTCTATTTTTAGACCACAACCACACCCGCTGACAATATCGTCCTGCATGTAAATTTACTGACAAGAATTCATCCTATCTGTAATATCAAAAAATTAATTAAGGGTGCCGCTGATAGAAACCGATCAATTCAGCATGGGCGATAATGTGACCTTTCATCGCCTCTTCTAGAATTACTTTAGTTGGATGTTTCAGATCGGGGAGTAAAGTATCTAAGGCATAGAGCTTGTGGAAATAACGGTGGTTCCCTATCGGTGGACACGGTCCACCGTATCCGGTGCGTTGCCAATCATTGATTCCCTGCAATATTCCTGGCGGAAATTCATTCGTCTGCACATCCTCTGGCAGCGCGTTGGCATCAGGTGGTATGTTGTAAAGGATCCAGTGGACCCATGTCATTTTAGGTTCAACTGGATCAGGCGCGTCTGGATCATCAACAATCAATACTAAGCTTCTTGTTCCATCCGGTATATTTTCCCAGGAAAGCTCTGGGGAAATATCCTTGCCATCACAGGTGTAATAAGGGGGAATCTCAGTATTATGGAAAAAGGATTTAGAGGTGAGTGTTAGAGCCATTATCTTCTTTCCCTACTTTATCTAGATTGATTTAGTGTCAGAACGAATGATCTATTTTATTCCTAACAAGATTTCAGATGTCATCTGTTGATTTATGCAGTATCTTTGTTTATTTTATTACTTCTGCGCTCTGTCGCACTCGCTCGAAAAAACACACTGCAGCCGCAGCTGCAACATTCAAGGACTCTGTTCCACCTGGCATGTGAATACTCATCTGATCATTGGATGATTGAAGCACTTCATTCGATAGGCCTGCCCCCTCATTACCGAACAGGAATGCCACCGGCCCGGTCAACTGGGCCTGGTAAAGATGACTCTTCGCATGAAGCGTCGTGGCAATCACCTTACCGCTGAATTCTCGAGCTACCTTTATCAGATCCGATTGCTCATGAATCCGCAATTTGAAATGTGCTCCCATCGATGCGCGCAATGTCTTAGGTGACCACGCATCTGCGCAGCCAGTAGATAGATAGATATCGACTGCGCCGGCTGCAGCGGCAGAACGTAGGATCGAACCAAGATTACCAGGGTCTTGTATCGTCTCTAGGAGCACGCTAAAACTCTCTCCCTGGTATACGGGAATGGTATCCATCAACGGAATGGGAATCAAAGCGATAATACCGACGGGGGTCTTGACTTGGGAGACCGCACGAAACAAAGAATCACTCATTACCACCACTGGCACTGACTGCTCTCTCTCCAGTTGCACCAATAAACCCTTTACCTCTTCATTCTGAATTGCAGACTCACCAATGACCAATCTTTGAGGTGACCCTAGTGAAGCGCGATATGCTGTAATTAGATGCATTCCATCTAACAACGTTAATCCGCTTTCTCTGCGTTGTACGGCAGACTCCGACAGCTTGATGAGCTGTTTAAAGAGAGGATTCTCACTAGAGGTGATTGATTTCACAGATCATCAGGCATGCACTTCCATGCCCGCCATATTCTACAAATCAAGACTTACCTTGCAGCCACTGTTTCCGCGCATCACGAGCATCGGTAAAAGTACTTTCAAGTCCGTGACTGTTGTTCTGAGCCAACATCTCGCGAAGTTCAGCCAACTCATTCTGGTATCCGTCGATATGCTTGAGAAGTGCTTCTCGGTTAGCTAGACAGATGTCTCTCCACATCTCTGGAGAACTGCCGGCGATACGGGTGAAATCCCGAAAACCACTTCCTGCGAAACGTAACAACTCTTCCGGCTTGTCGCTGGCACTGGCGTATATATAATTCATCAGCGTGAATGCCAGAACATGAGGCAGGTGGCTCATTGCAGCAAGGACAGTATCATGCTGCTCGGCTTGCATCAGTGATACATGTGCGCCACAGCCCTTCCACAACTCAGTCACCCGAGTTACCGCATCGGCACTGCTCTCATCCATCGGTGTCAGCACCAGACTCTTACCGTGAAATAAATCGGCGCTGGCTGCAGCTACTCCGCTCAGTTCAGCTCCGGCAATCGGATGACCGGGAACAAAGTTTCTGAGCATTCTAGGCATAAAGGAACGTGCCGACACGATCACATCCTGCTTGGTGCTGCCAGCATCTGTGACGACCGTTGCAACCTCAAGGTGAGGTGCAATCTGTGCCATGACTTTACCAGTCTGCCCCACCGGCATAGCAAGAAATACCACGTCAGCACCCTTCAATGCCAACGCAAGATCGTCGGCGATCTCGTCTATCACCCCCATCTCACATGCTCGGCCCAGATTCTCACGACTGCGGCCAATCCCAACGATGTGCTTGACTAGTCCCGCTTTTCTCAGCGCCAACGCAAATGAGCCGCCAATCAAGCCGACGCCGATAATCACCAGTTTATTGACCACCACGCTTGCCATCTCAAATAAATTCTATTTTACTAGCAATAGGTTGTTCACTACATGCTACGCCCAATGACTTGCGCGATTCCCCTGAGGGACCCCATCAGATCTTTAAACTCCTGTGGGTTCAACGCCTGATCAGCGTCACACCAAGCATCACAAGGATTTGGGTGCATCTCCACCAGAAGACCATCAGCACCAGCAGCAATTGCCGCGCGTGCAAGAGCCGGCACCATCCAGGCCTTGCCGCCAGCATGTGAAGGGTCAACGATCACAGGCAGGTGTGTCTCTTTCTTCAGGACTGGAATACAAGTCACATCCATAACATTCCGGTATGCAGTCTCAAAGCTACGAATACCTCGTTCGCAGAAAATGATGTTGTGATTGCCGCCGGCCGCAATGTACTCAGCAGCCATTAACCACTCTGAAATAGTGGCACACATACCCCGCTTGAGTATCACTGGCTTATTGGTTCTGCCAACCTCTTTCAATAGCTCGAAATTTTGCATGCTGCGTGTGCCGATCTGGATTACATCCACATCATGCTCTAGAAAGGTATCGAGCATCCGTGCATCCATTAGTTCGGTAACAATGGGCAAGTTATACTTATCCGCAGCTTTGCGAAATATCCCCAGCCCCTCCTCCCCCTTTCCTTGGAAAGTGTAAGGACTGGTACGTGGCTTAAAGGCGCCGCCACGCATCAACCTACAACCAGCATCGGCAACCTGCTGCGCAGCAAGATCCATCTGCTGCTGAGTCTCCACCGAACACGGTCCTCCGATCACTTCAATCTGATTGCCTCCCAACGCAACTGAATGCGATCCGCGGTTGCCCCCAATATTGATCACTGAATCATGTTTGTGTGATTCACGGGACACAATCTTGTACTGCTTAACGATATGCATGGAGTACTCAACCCCAGGCAAATTATTAAACATTTCTGGCTCAAGCTTACGCTCATCACCGATAGCGCCGATCACCGTGCGCTCGGTGCCACGTGAAATATTAGCCTCCAGCCCAAAGCTCTTCACTTTATTTACCACTGCGTCCACCTGTTCGTCAGTGACGCCACTATTCATGATGATGATCAATCTGATTCTCCTAGTGCAATCTCAAGTGATTGTAAAAATTTCTGATTCTGCGACTCAAGACCAATGGTAACTCTCAAGTGTTCTGGCATTTCATAAATACCGATGGGGCGGACAATCACACCCTGCCTTAATAGGCTCTGGTAAATAGCGCCAGCCTTGCCTCTCTTTAGGCGGAAACTGATAAAGTTTCCATAAGACGGAATGTACTCGATACTCAGACGCCGAAGACCTGTTGTAACCTGCATCATCCCCGTCCAGTTGAGGGCATATGAACGTTTCACAAATTCTACATCTCCCAGCGCGGCGACTGCAGCTACCATTCCTATGCTATTCACATTAAACGGCTGGCGTACTCGGTTCATCAAGCCAGCCACCTCTTCATTTACCAGACCAAATCCAACGCGTATACCTGCTAGTCCATAGGCTTTAGAAAAGGTACGAGTGATGAGTAAGTTAGGAAAACGATTCAACCAAGTGATGCTGTCGGCCTTGGCAGTATCTGGCAGGTATTCATTATAAGCTTCATCCAGGACCACCAGCACATCCGGTGATACCCGCTGCAGAAACTGCAATAAATCACCTGCTGCCAACAGTGTCCCCGTAGGGTTATTTGGATTGGCGATAAATACTACGCGTGTCTCAGGCGTAATCGCATCCAACATTGCATCAAGGTCATGACCGTACTTCAGTGCAGGAACCTTGATGCCACTTGCACCAACTCCCTGCGTCACTAGCGGATACACTGCAAAAGCATGTTGGGAATAAACCGCCGATGCACCTGGCTTTAAGAATACTCTGGCAGCAAGCTCCAATACATCGTTGGATCCGTTACCGAGAACAATCTTATCACTGCTAATTCCATAGCGTTTTGATAAGGCCGCCTTCAACTCGAAACCGCTTCCATCTGGGTACAATGATACCCCCTCCAACATTTGGGCCATCGCTTTCAGCGCAAGTGGGCTGGGCCCTAATGGGTTCTCATTAGATGCGAGCTTGATGATTGCACGGTCATCCAGACCCATCTCACGTGCCAACTCAGAAATAGGCTTACCCGGCTGGTAAGGCTGAATGGCTCGAATATATTCTGGGGCGAGGTCACAAATATTCATAAGTTTTGTATCTTGGAATCGTAAAGTCGGGCGATCAAAATGAGATCACGCCATAGGATAAGAGCCAAGCACCTTCAAGAATGCGGCCTGCTCACGCAGCCCTTTTAATGCCAGTGAAACCTTCTCGTCCTGCTGGTGACCCTCTATATCAACAAAGAATACATACTCCCATAGCCCCCCTGTACGAGAGGGGCGGGATTCAAGACGGCTCATGCTGACGCCATAGTGTGCCAGCGGCTCTAAGAGTTCGTGGATTGCTCCCGGACGATTTTTGACAGACATCACTAGCGATGTTCTGTCCTTACCCGATGCAGCAACATCTTGCGCACCAATCACCAAAAATCGCGTGGTGTTTTTGGGGTCATCCTCAATATTCTCACTACAGATGACAAGACCAAACACCTCAGCCGCTTTCTTCCCGGCGATGGCTGCAGCATACTCATCTTCTGAGGCTAACCTAGCGGCATCTGCATTACTCGCTGAATTGATACGCTCCGCTCCAGACAAGTGTGGAAGATTGGCAATCAACCATTCGTGACACTGTGCAAATGACTGAGGGTGTGAGTAAATCTTCTTGATTCGAGCAAGATCATTATTTCGTGCTAATAGAAACTGATGAACCGGCAACTGAACTTCGCCACACACCTTTAACGGAGTCTGTATCAACAGGTCTAGCGTTCTGCCGACCCCACCCTCGGTAGAATTCTCTACGGGAACTACACCATATCCCGCCTCACCCGATTCGACTCTACGGAAGACTTCGTCTATAGAACCACACGCCGAGGTCGTTACCATACTGCCGAAGCGTTTCAATGTTGCCTCTTCAGAGAAGGTCCCACAGGGACCAAGATATGCCACAGTCAAGGACTGTTCCAAGGAACGGCACACCGACATGATTTCAGTAAATAAACACCTGACTTGCTCTTCTGATAGCGGACCTGAATTCAATTTATTTAATCGTGCCAGAACCTGAGCCTCGCGTTCAGGTCGGTAGACTACACCACTCTTCAACTGCCCAATCTGTCGCGCAAGGTCTGCACGTGCGCTTATTAATTTAAGCAGTTCGCTGTCAATTGAATCTATCTGATCACGCAATTTACTGAGTTGATTGGTCATTTTATTTGAACTCATCTTGGTGGCAATTATCCGGCCAGTACCGGCAAATAGCGGACCATCAGTACCCCAGGGATCGCTGTAATCTTATCAATTGTTTGCTGCGGCACAGGGCTATCCACATCTACCAAGGTATAGGCCATCTCTCCACGTGATTTATTCATCATGTTGTGAATATTCAGGCCGGCACTTGCCATAGTGGTAGAGATCTGCCCGAGAAGATTAGGCACGTTAGAATTAGCAACTGCAATCCGGTAGGGTGATTCACGTCCCATGGTCACGTTAGGGAAGTTGACAGTATTGGTTATGTTTCCATTCTCTAGATAATCCATCATCTGATCAACAACCATTATTGCGCAATTCTCCTCTGCCTCATGGGTGGATGCGCCCAGATGTGGCAGCATAATAACCGCCGCATGATGCTGAAATTTCTGACTGGGGAAGTCGCATACATAATTTTTTATTCTTCCGGACTCGATCCCCTTCAGCACCGCGTCCTCATCGATAATCCCCTCGCGCGAGAAATTAAGCAGGATCGAGCCTCTCTTCATGTTTTGCACTCGCTGCTGATTAATGAGGTGGCGAGTCGCTTCCAATAATGGTACGTGCAGCGTGACAAAATCACTGTTATGCAGCAGCTCGTCGATACTCTGCGCTTTTTTTACCTCTGCCGAAAGATGCCAAGCCGCATCCACGGTGATTTCCGGATCGTACCCCATCACCCTCATACCCAGCCGAATGGCCGCATCTGCCACCAACCTACCAATTGCACCCAGACCAATGATACCCAGCGTGCGTCCCGGTAGTTCTATCCCGGCAAACTGCTTTTTACCTTCCTCCGCTTGTTTATGCAGGGTGGCATCATCTCCCTGCAATCCTTCAGCAAAACGAATTGCCGGCACCAGATTGCGCGACGCCAGAAGCATACCTGCCAGTACCAACTCCTTCACCGCATTGGCATTGGCACCGGGGGCATTGAAAACCGCCACACCCCGCAGACTCATGTCCTTAACCGGGACATTATTAGTACCCGCTCCTGCCCGGCCTATCGCCTTGACACTGGCAGGAATATCCATTTTTAACATGTTATGAGAGCGCAGCAGAATCGCATCTGGTTGGGTAACTTCATTCCCTACCACGTAATGGCTGTCCGGAAAATGCTTTAGCCCATGCGATGAAATCGCATTGAGTGTAAGTATCTGGAAGACCTTTTGTGCGTACTCAGGCATGATTAATCTCGAACTCTTGCATGAATTCGACCAACCTAGCCACTCCCTCGATCGGCATGGCATTGTAAATTGAAGCTCGCATACCGCCCACTGAGCGGTGGCCTTTTAACTGTATCAGACCTCGTGCTTGCGACTGTTGCAGAAATGTTCCATCTAACGAAGGGTTCTTCAATGTGAAAGGTACATTCATCCGAGACCGGTCGGATTCAACTACCGGACAATGATAAAAATCGCTAGCATCTAGCAAGTCATACAGTAGCTTGGCTTTGGCTATATTGACCTTTTCCATTGCAATTAAGCCACCATTCCTCTTCAACCACTCCAATACCAGCCCCATAATATACATGGCGTAGGTGGGTGGGGTGTTATACATAGAATCATTATCGGCATGGATTTTGTAGTCGAACATGGTCGGGGTACCTGGTAGAGTCACTCCCAGCAGGTCTTCTCGCACGATTACGATGGTCAGCCCTGCTGGGCCCATATTTTTCTGCGCCCCTGCATAGATCAGTCCGAACCGGGCTACATCCAGAGGGCGTGACAATATGCTAGAAGACATATCTGAAACCAGTGGTACCTGGGCATCTACGTCGGGCACCCAGTTGAATTCAACGCCGCCGATGGTCTCGTTAGGCGTGTAATGCACATAGGCTGCAGCCGGGTCAAGCATCCACCTGTCCTGTGTCGGGGCACAGCTAAAATTTTCATTCTCAGATGAAGCAGCAATATTGACGGTGCAATATTTTTTAGCTTCCTTGATGGCCTTTTGAGACCACTCTCCGGTATTGATATAGTCAGCACTTTTTTTGCCGCGCAACAGATTCATCGGAACCATTGCAAACTGACTGGAAGCACCCCCAGACAGGAACAGAATCTTATAATTAACTGGAATACTTGCCAGTTCGCGTAAATCAGATTCAACCTTCTCTGCAATGGACATGAACTCTAAGCCACGATGACTCATCTCCATCACGGACATGCTACTGCCGTGCCAATCGAGCATCTCACCTCGAGCCTGTTGCAATACCTCCGCAGGCAGTATCGCAGGGCCTGCACTGAAATTAAATATCCTGTCCATACTACCCCTGCAATTCCTTGCTATTTAATTGCTACTCTCCATCGGTCTCGACCACTCTCTCTAACCCGGCAAGCTTCTCACCTTTATCGAGATTGATCAGAGTAACCCCCTGGGTGGAACGGCTCATTTCACGAACTTCCTTGACGCGGGTACGGATCAAGACACCACCAGTCGTAATCAGCATGATTTCATCATCCTGTCTGACCAGTCTCGCTGCCACCACTTTGCCGTTGCGCTCACTGGTCTTGATCGCAATCATGCCTTGAGTGCCGCGGCCATGGCGCGTGTATTCGCTGATCAGCGTACGCTTACCGTAACCGTTTTCGGTCGCGGTTAATACTGCTAGCTCTTCGCTCTCAGCAACTAGCAATGAAATAACCTTCTGCCCCTTAGCCAGTTTCATTCCACGTACTCCGCGCGCGCCCCGACCCATCGGACGCACGTCATTCTCATCGAAGCGTACCGCCTTACCGGCATCGGAAAACAGCATCACATCGCTCTTGCCTTCGGTTAGAGCGACACCAATTAGATAATCACCGTCGTCCAGGCCTATTGCGATGATCCCGCTAGTGCGAGGCCTGGAAAACTCAGATAGTGATGTCTTTTTTACCGTACCAAAGGACGTTGCCATAAATATATAGCGGTTCTCATCGAATGCTTTTACCGGCAGAATGGCATTGATCTTCTCGCCCTGCTCCAGCTGGACCAGATTCACAATCGGCTTACCACGGGCCGAGCGCCCACCTTGCGGCACAGAGTAAACCTTGATCCAGTAAACCCGCCCACGGCTGGAAAAACACAGAATGTAATCATGCGTATTGGCAATGAATAAGTTGTCAATGAAGTCATCTTCTTTGGTACCCGTCGCCTGCTTACCACGACCACCACGTTTTTGTGCGTGGTAGTCATCCAGCGGTTGCGATTTGATATAACCACTGTGAGAGAGTGTCACCACCATATCCGCCGGCGCAATCAGGTCCTCCATACTTAGATCCTGAGTACTGATCACAATCTCACTTCGACGCTTGTCTCCAAACTGCTGTTTGATGGCAGTAAGTTCTTCTGTAAGAATCTCGGTGATGCGCTCTGGTTTGGCGAGGATATCAACAAAGTTTGCTATCCTATCCATCACCTCCTTGTACTCACTGACTATCTTGTCTTGTTCCAGTCCGGTCAGGCGCTGCAGGCGAAGCTCCAGAATCGCCTGCACCTGCGCGTCAGACAATCGGTAACCCTTTTTCGAGAGACCGAATTCCGGAGCCAATCCATCCGGGCGAAATGCCTTGGCATCGATTGTGGTTCGAGCGAGCATTTCTTCCACAAGCTTTGAACGCCACACCTTCGCCATCAGCGCATCCTTAGCCACTGCAGGGGTCGGTGCCGCCTTGATCATTGCAATTACGTCATCCACGTTAGATAGCGCCACTGCCAGACCTTCCAGAAGGTGGCCGCGTTCACGTGCCTTCTTTAACTCGAATACCGTACGCCTTGTTCCCACTTCGCGACGGTGCCGCAGGAATGCACTTAGCATCTGCTTCAGGTTCAGCAGGCGCGGCTGTCCATCCAACAGGGCGACCATATTCATGCCGAAGGTGTCCTGCATCTGCGTCTCTTTATACAGATTGTTCAGTACCACTTCCGCCACTTCGCCGCGCTTCAGCTCAATCACCACGCGCATACCAGATTTATCCGACTCGTCGCGCAGATCAGAGATACCCTCTATCTTCTTGTCTCGTACCAGTTCTCCAATACGAATCAATAGGTTAGATTTATTTACCTGGTACGGCAACTCGTCGATAATGATGCTCTGGCGACTACCCTTCTCCATATCCTCGAAATGTGTACGCGCACGCATCACCACTCGCCCACGCCCGGTATGGTAGCCCTCGCGCACCCCAGCAATGCCATAGATGATTCCGGCAGTCGGGAAATCGGGTGCAGGAATGATCTCGATCAGCTCATCTATGCTGGTTTCTGGATTCTTAAGCAGGACTAGACAGGCTTCAACAACCTCGTTCAGATTGTGTGGCGGGATATTCGTCGCCATACCAACTGCGATTCCGGATGAGCCATTGATAAGCAGATTGGGAATTTTTGCCGGCAGGATGAGCGGCTCCCTCTCAGAGCCGTCATAATTCGGACCAAAGTCCACCGTCTCCTTATCAAGGTCGGCCAGCAACTCATGGGCAATACGCGACATACGGATTTCGGTATAGCGCATCGCTGCCGCATTATCGCCGTCTACCGAACCGAAGTTACCTTGGCCATCAACCAACATATAACGCAACGAGAAATCCTGCGCCATACGGACGATAGTGTCATATACCGCGGTATCGCCATGAGGGTGATACTTACCGATCACATCCCCGACGATACGAGCAGACTTCTTATAAGGACGATTCCAATCATTGGAAAGCTCGTGCATGGCAAACAGCGCCCGTCGGTGTACCGGTTTAAGACCGTCACGTACATCCGGTAACGCCCTCCCCACAATTACGCTCATTGCGTAATCTAGATAGGAGCGACGCATCTCCTCCTCAAGGCTGATCGGCAGGGTTTCTTTTGCGAATTGGTCCATTGGGATAATTTTCTATCAGAGACAGTAGGTTATGGCAGAAATTCTGCTTTAGACCACAATAAATAAAGCTGCTAATTCTATCACGCTACCCCTACTGTAGCCACTCATGCATTCCAAAGCACACAATGCAGGTTCCTAGCAAGCTCAGATACCTATAACCTGAATCTGAATCAAGTATTTTCAAGATAATGTGCTATACAAAGAACTGTAATATGGACTTATCCATCACTTGGTAGACAAATGGTGAATTAACCTTAGATCTAAATTTTCCCAAGAAGGAGCATTAGCATGAAAAATGTACCAACCAAGAAACTCCTGCTGAGCGCGATTATTCTGCCATTATTTTTTTCCGGGGCAGTCATGGCACAAGCAAAGAAATCAGATGCCTACTTAGTAGACGATCGAGCCATACCAGCTAGGAATTCGACTAACTTGTGCTGGCAGACCACCGACTGGACACCAGCAAAGGCAGTTTATGAGTGCGCGCCAGATCTGGTACCTGAAAAAATAGTAGCAACTCCACCCCCGGCACCGGTATTGTCACCTGCGCCCTCAAAAATGCATTTCTCTGCAGATGCGCTATTCGATTTCGATAAGGCCGTTCTTAAACACAGTCCATCACGAGATCAACTTAATGAATTTGCGGCCCGGGTAAAAATACTCAACTTTAAGTCTATTAGTGTCGTCGGCTACACCGATCGCATTGGCTCTGTAGGATATAACAAGAGGCTCTCCCTCAGACGTGCTAACGCAGTCAAGAACCATCTGGTAACCCACGGCGTTGATTCCAGCAAAATTAAGGTTGAAGGTAGGGGCAAGTCCAATCCAATAACCGGAGACAGCTGCAAGGGTAATAAGACCAGCCATGCCTTAATCGCATGCCTCCAACCCGATCGTCGCGTGCTAGTCGAAATAGACGGGACACGAGACACAAAGTAAGCACGTTCTCACAAAACTCGTATTGAAGGCTCCGCCACTGTGCGGGGCCTTTTTGTAACAAATTCACAATATACTTACTGCTACATTAAAATCACCTGAAAAACATCCCAGCAAAGTCTGTTGGTATGTCAGCACTGGGTCTCTATGTGGTCATAACTTGCCCAGGTTAACGGATCAACAGAATATGTCCCATCGCCCTCTGCCTGCATTAGAAAGAAACTGAATCTCACTTTAACCACCGCCGTGATAGTCTCTCTCGTGAGCAAACTCAAATATTAAGATTAAGGTCACTTGAGCTTCCTAAAATATTATGCGGCTGCGTGTTGAATCAATAGAGAATCTTCCTTAGACTCTCACTCACACTTACCCAAGCAATAAATAACATATATTTTAATCAAAGCTTTTTGAGTGGAACTATTAATCATGAAAGTTAGACTGACTAAGAACTTCTTGTACACGGTCATTGCTCTGTCGATACTCTTATCTGGAGCTGCCGTAGCCCAAGTAAAAAAATCAGAAGCATATTTACTTGATGGCCGCGCGGTGCCGGCTAGGAATATCACTAACTTATGCTGGCATACGAGCTCTTGGACACCCGCCAAGGCGATTTACGAATGCGAACCAGACCTGGCGCTAAGGCCCGAGAAAGCGGCTAAGTCAGCAGCTGTAGCTGCCGCTGCTGCGCCCGCTTCAGCTGCCAAGAACGTACTAGAAAGGGCGATCCTTTCGGCTGATACGCTATTCGACTTTGACAAATCTGTACTGAAACCCGAGGGGATACACGCGCTGGATAACTTCTTTAATAAACTCGCCGGGGTGAGGTTCGACTTGACCATTGCGATCGGTTACACGGACCGTCTTGGCGCCAAGGAATACAACAAATCACTATCGACACGCCGCGCCGAAGCAGTCAAGAATTATCTGGTGAGAAATAAAGGAATGGACCCAAGTACTGTTTCCTCAGAAGGAAAAGGGGCCTCGAGTCCAGTGACTAGGGGTGCCTGCAAAGGTGACAGAAAGACAGAGGAGTTGATTGGCTGTCTACAGCCCGACCGTCGGGTCGAGATTGAAGTGACAGGAACAAGAGAATTAAGATAAATTAGATCCGGTTAAATTAAAATATACTGAACCCTGCCTCCAAGCGGGGGTTTTTTGATAAGCTGGCAAGATCAATGGCCCATCCCATAAAAATTGATACATTACTGGCGGCCCGCTGGATCGTTCCGGTAGAGCCCGAAGGAACGCTACTGCATGATCACGCCATTGCAATTGACCGCGGTACGATCCTAGCTATCCTGCCTCACGCTGAGGCGCAATCACGTTTCGCTCCATCTGAACATATCACCCTCAGTCATCACGCATTAATCCCCGGACTCATCAATTTACATACTCACGCAGCCATGTCATTGATGCGTGGACTGGCAGATGACTTACCCCTGATGGCCTGGCTAAACCAGCGCATCTGGCCAACCGAAGGCCGGCATGTGACCGCAGATTTTGTCCTGGATGGAACCCGGTTAGCCTGTGCCGAGATGATAAGGGGTGGAATTACCTGTTTCAACGACATGTATTTTTTCCCAGAAGCATCTGCCCAAGCAGCCCTGGCTGCTGGAATGCGTGCTTCTATCGGAATGATAGTGATCAACTTTCCTACCGCTTATGCAAGTGATGCAGACGATTATCTAGCAAAGGGTTTGTCGTTACGCGACCGATACCAGCAGCACCCCCTTTTATCCTTCTGCCTTGCACCTCACGCACCTTACAGCGTAAATGACAAAGCCTTTGCCAGCATACTGACCTATGCTGAGCAGCTCGACCTACCCATCCATATCCATCTTCATGAGACTAATGATGAGATCAGGCACAGCTTGGAAACGACTGGATTACGCCCGATCGAACGACTGCACAGACTAGGTCTAGTTGGTCCCAATTTGATCGCGGTTCATATGGTGCATCTCACCAACGATGAAATCGAATTAATAGGACAACAAGGCTGTAGCGTAGCGCATTGCCCCTCTTCCAACCTGAAGCTCGCCAGTGGGTTTGCCCCCATTCCCATGTTATTGAACCAGCAGACCAATATCGGACTCGGTTCCGATAGCGCCGCCAGCAATAACCGTCTGGATCTATTCGAGGAGATGCGCTTAGCCGCACTGCTTGCTAAGGCCCAGAGTGGCGAAGCTGGGATGCTGCCAGCTCATCAAGCACTACAAATGGCAACAATCAATGGCGCCAGAGCTTTAGGGCTAGGTGAAATTACCGGATCCCTGGTCCCAGGTAAGGCCGCTGACATCACTGCGGTGGACTTTTCAAGCCTTGAACTTTCGCCCTGCTATGATCCTGTTTCGCACCTCGTTTATGCTGCTGGACGTAACCATGTCAGTCATGTTTGGGTAAATGGTAAAATACTTCTCAATGAGGGCAGACTCACCACTCTCGATGAGCCGGATCTAGTGCGCAGGACGGCTTACTGGCGTGAACAGATTGAGTCGATGAATGAAGGTTAAAGGTATGGTAAACAACAGTACAAATGTTGACCCGCTAGAGCTGGAAAAATTCAATCAATTGGCACATCGCTGGTGGGACCCCAATAGCGAATTCAAACCGCTTCATGAGATCAATCCGTTGCGGTTAGATTATATTGATCAGCTCTCAAACTTAAAAGATAAGGTCGTTCTTGACGTTGGCTGCGGGGGAGGAATTCTGTCCGAGAGTATGTCCGTCCGTGGCGCAAAAGTGACTGGTATCGACCTCGGCGAAAAATCTCTCAAGGTCGCGAAGCTGCATCTACTAGAGACCGGCAACCGGGTAGAGTACCGAAATATTGCGGTTGAAGATCTGGCCGAAGAGAAGCCTCATTATTATGACGTTGTCACCTGCATGGAAATGCTTGAGCACGTACCGGATCCAGCCAGTATCGTACTCTCTTGTGCCAAACTGACGAAACCCGGCGGGTGGGTCTTCTTCTCTACACTCAACCGAAATCCGAAGTCTTACCTATACGCCGTAGTCGGCGCGGAATATCTGTTAAATCTACTTCCGCGAGGCACACACGATTACGCCAAGTTTATCAAGCCATCCGAGCTCGCACGCATGGCACGAAATGCTAGGCTTGATACTGGGGAGATTACAGGTATGACTTATAACCCGATGACTAAAGTCTATGCACTCTCCCCCGATTCGAGTGTGAACTACATAATGGTGTGCCGCGCATAGTCCAAATGTTGTACATCTGCCGATGATAGAGGCCGTCCTCTTTGACCTCGACGGTACCCTTGCTGATACCGCGCCCGATCTGGGTTATGCACTCAACCAGCAACGCATCGCGCGCGGACTATCAACCATTCCGTTGGAACTGATCCGGACCGAAGCCTCGGCCGGTGCACGTGGGCTATTGGGACTGGGATTTAATATCAGCCCAAGCGACTCAGATTACCCTGATATGCGTGAGGAGTTTTTAGATCTTTACGCCGCCAGACTTTGCCACGATACCCAACTGTTTCCAGGGGTATCTGAACTACTTGATCAGCTTGATATCCGCAAATTACCCTGGGGCATCGTCACCAATAAACCCGCTCGCTTTGCCAAGCCTCTGATTCATCTACTAGGACTGAGTCAGCGGGCCGCATGCCTCATTAGCGGCGGCGATACTACCCACTCCAAACCACACCCAGAACCCCTTCTGGCTGCAAGTCACGCATTGGCCGTTGCACCCGACACCTGCATCTATCTGGGAGACGATATGAGGGATGTGGAGGCCAGTCTGGCTGCTGGAATGGAGCCTGTCATCGCCAGATACGGTTACCTAGGCAATGGCCATCCACCAGAATCTTGGGGGGCCAGATATCTGATTGACCATCCGCGTGAGCTACTTGCTTATCTTTAAGTCTACAGACCCTTGATTCTGTTAAAATCTGGTCAGTGGTGATTGAACTTTACGATTTAATCACCATCTTATAGGAGATACATAGAATGCCGGGGGCGACTTGGCTTCGACGTGGGTTGCAAAGCAGCGCAGGGCATACCGAGGACCAGTCACCTCGTAAATACATCTGGAAAAGCAATAGTCGCAAACGACGAACGTTACGCTCTAGCCGCTTAAATCCGGCTAGACTCTGCACCGGTGGGCCTCAACGCCGGGTCTGGCAACAGACAGCAGAGCCATTAACGAGGATCGCGCTCCGTAGGGTCGCTTTACAGAGCGTTAAAAAATAGGTGGCTCGCCTGTCATCAGCCCGCCGGTTGGCGGATGCCGGGTTAAACTAAATAACATGGCTAAGTATGTAGAACTGACTGTAGAGGACTTGCGGACGCGGGTTCGATTCCCGCCGCCTCCACCAAT
>Ga0208960_1000256_pt1 | contig 30269 bp, 33 predicted proteins | sample GreLakmeON33MSRF_FD_187703 | JGI IMG/M metagenome (GOLD analysis project Ga0208960, IMG submission 187703) | Freshwater lentic microbial communities from great Laurentian Lakes, MI, USA - Great Lakes metaG ON33MSRF (SPAdes) | ecosystem: Environmental > Aquatic > Freshwater > Lake | place: Great... | reverse complement strand
GGGAGTTGTAGGGCCTGTTGGAGTTGTAGGGCCTGTTGGAGTTGTTCCAAAATTATTTTTAGGTCCACCAGCAATAATGATTCTTTGAGATAACATCAAATTTAAATTGTCAATCTCATCAGCTTCTTTGAAATAACCCATTTTTTCAAATTTTTGCGCAAGCCTGATGTTAATTTTTTGTATGTCTTGAAATTCTTTCATCTTAAAAATCCTGTAAATTGTAAAACCTTAATTATGTATTATAAAACTTTGGTATTTGAGCCTCTTTTACAAGATAAAACAAAAGATAAAAATATATTATGGAAAGCACAGGTTTCTCCTCCTGAGGGACACAGTTCAATTACTCTTATATTGCTGAAAGATCTTATGGAACTTAACAATAGAAGAAGTTTAGATGAATGGTATTCAATATTAAAAGACAATTCACTTAATTGGACAATAAACTATGACCATGAGCATTGTAAAGAAATTATAATAGAAGAAAAAAATCTCATTGCTTATCCTTTACAAATTTTTGCTTGTGATATTGAAGTAACAAATAATAAGATTGAAATTTCATCAAAATACTCTTTGGCTTTGCTTCATGTATTAAACATTAGCAAAAATGGAATTATTAACCCAGTAGCTTTATCAAGAAAAGTTATCAGCGCTTTAGAACTAATTGCTGTTCAAATTCCTGATGCAAATAATTTAGTTGTGATGGGAATATTAAAAAGCCTCGATAAATTAACTGAACTTTGTATTTCATATGAAGTAGACATCAAATATGATCTTATAGAAATTTGAGTGTATAATTAAGATATGAAAATTTTGTATATTGCTACTAATCAAAGGACGGATATTTTTCCATTTCTTGTTGATTATCAAAATGACTGTTTGCTATATGGCCTTAAAGAACTTTTTGGCGATGATGTAGTTGATTGCAATAAGAGATACAACCTTTACACAGATTATTCAGATGAAGATGTTGCAACAGAATATGGCAAGGGATTCACTGTTACTCGTCTTTTAGAAACTGACAATTGTGATCGTGAAGATATTCATAAGAAGATTGCAAATCAGTACTTTGATTTTGTTGTCTACGGTAATATCTGGCGATGTCAAGACCATATTGATTTAGTTTTGAAGCATTACCCTAAGAATAAGATTATTTATGTTGATGGGCAAGACACAGTAAACTATCATGAGAGATTGAAGGATGGTGTCCCTTATTTTAAGCGTGAATTAAATCCTGATCCAAATCAAAATTTAGGAGACCTCTTAAAGTTTGTCCTTCCAATTAGTTTTGCTTTCCCAACTAAGAAATTTTCAAAAGGTGTAAATAAAGAGCGCAGAATTGCTCATAGTGATCCAAGAAATAAAGAAACTTATACTTTCAAGGATGAAACATCTTATTATCAAGATTATCAATATTCAAAATTTGCTTTTACAACACAAAAAGCTGGCTGGGATTGTATGAGGCATTATGAGATTATGGGTAATGGCTGTATTCCTCTATTTCCAGACATTGCACATTGTCCAAGATTTATCATGATGAGATTTCCTAAGGCTCTAGTTACAAGAGTTGGTTTTTTTGAAAAGACTGAACCAAAGTGGTTAGATAAAAATTATGATTATCTCCAAGCTGAAATGCAAGATCACTTTCTCAAGTACAACACAACTTTGAGATTAGGTGAACAGTTTGTAAAAGAATTGAGAAATATCAAGACAGCATAAAAAAAGGCCCTCTAACGAGGGCCTTTTTTTTAGAACATATGTTTCCATTTATCAACAAAATTTTGATGTAGTCCAAATGTCACTTCATCATAAACTCCTCGTTCATGTAAAGCAGCATGTGATCTTTGACCAACATGTTCTACTAAAGATCCACCAACTAGAGCATGCTTACAGCCCTTTGCCTTAAGATGCATTACCACATCATTGTCATTGTAATAGAATGAAAATTGCTCATCAACAGGAAACAACCACTCTCTTACATCCTTTTTAATAACCCAACACCATCCACAAAAAGTAATTGCAGCAACATAACCCTCAACTACTTTTGTAATAGGAGTGAAGCGATGTTTGATTTCTGCAGCTGGTACTAATCCTTTTTGTTCTGTTGGACTTTTTGGAGAAGCTGAATCAAGATTATGTTCAATCATCGCCTTATGCATTTTTGTCCACCAAGTTTTATGGAAAAAAGTATCATTATTTACAATGCCAGTAAAATCTGACTTAGCATGTTCGATTCCAATATTATAATACTTGTTGCAGTGATATGGAAAATCTGGATGAATTTGTGTGTGAACGTTATATTTATGCTTTGAATTTAAATTTGATTCAAGAAAAATAATATTGAACTGATCCGAGCCTTCTGAATCATGTAAAGATTGAATAGCTCTTTCTGTCATTTTACGGATTTCATTATCACCCGTATATCCCGTCATAATAATATCTAATGTAGCCATTTATTTTACCTTATAAGCTTCCTTGTATTGTTGAGCATTAGCACGTTTTTTAATTAATTCATAAATAGCTTCATCACCCTTTTGACTTTCAGATGGTGCATACAAAGCCTTTACTCGTTCATCAACCACTGCTGGAGGATCGCATAAAAAATATGCTGCGAGAGAATTTCTTGATTTGTTTTCAGGACATAAAACAGGATCAGGAAGACCATGCCACGAGTCCATGGTTGTGTCAAAAATCACTGCTCTATTAAAAATACAATCAATTTTTTGAACTAAATTTCTTGGCTGATTTTTTTCTGGGTCGTTATCCCACAAGCCTAAAGCTCCATCCCATTCAGGATCCCAATTCTCAGATACATAAACAATGATATTAACTTTTCTTTGAAGTTTGGCTGCTGGATGAATGGAATAATCCAAGTGAGTATTAAGCTTTCCACCAGCCTTGTGCAAATGCAATCCACCACCATGCAATCCAATATCTGCTACTAATTCTCTGTCTGTCAAGAATGACAATACTTCAGTAACTTGAGGAGAAAGCAAGGAAAGAAAAGTTCTGTAAATAGAACCTGGAAACTTATTCCAATCAGAACAAGCTTTTTTAACTTCTAATGGGCTTGAATATTCATACCAAAAATTGCTATCTGAATTAGGAAATTCATCAGACACAGCCTTAGCAACTTCTAAGGGTAGAAAATTATCAATTACAACATGAGAATATGGCTTGGCGTTTTGCCATTGTTCTTTAAGTAAATTTAAATCGCCAAAATTTAATTTCATAAACTAATTATACATTAAGAAAAGACCCTATAAATGAGGGTCTTTAATATTAGTCTTCTACATATTCAAATTGCTTGAGATATACCCAGCAAGGATCGCTATCAGTTGGTTCAGGTTGACTTCCAGCCAACAATGGAATTACTTCATCAGCTATAAAACATTCAAATTTCTCAAGATCAACTTCATACTCATACCAGCTGAAATTACCTGAGAGATTACCCTTACCTTCAGAATCTACATCAAAGTTTTTAGGCTCATAAATGAATAGTCCAGCCTTATTATTCATTGGTAAGGAATAATCTTTACTAGAGTTAGGATATGTCAGAGCATATGTATAGCAAGATAATTGGTTCAGATATTTCTTTGCTACATCACTCTTGACATCACTTGTTTTAAAATCAATGATTGAATAAGTGTTATCGGGATATTTCAGCACCCCATCAATCTTGCCACGTAGTACAATTTCAATATCTGGAAACTTTGGATTGCGGATAGGCTTACTTTTCACCCATTGATCAGCATCTTTCAGAACAGCATCAGGATAGTTAGAGCAAATTGACTTAAAATTCTCATCTGAAAATTTACATTTCATGAGTGTGTCAATTACTGTGAAAATTTTAGGCAATATGAGAGGTGGTCTTTTTACGCCTAAAATATACTTTTGATAAAATCCCCAAGGACTATCAAGGTACAAGAAAGCTAAGTCTGAGGGGCTTATATTTATTGTTTTCATTTTTATTCAACTCTTGTATAAGATATAGCAAATGATACCTTGCCTTGTATCTATTCACAAGCATTTGACAAAATATAATTGTAGGGTATTATAATATTGATCAACAGATCTTAGGGAAAAAAGAATGAGTGATGAGACAATGACAGAAGAAGTTGAGGCAGTTGTTACAGAGGATGTTGAGTCCACTGATCGCCCGACAATTACACATGAAGAGTATCTTGAGCTTGTAGCAATGCGACAATCCGTTCTTGAGCTTAAGTCTCAAAAGGTTGATGTATTGGAATTCGTTACTGTAGCACAGCAGTATCAGGCTCAATTACCATCAGCTAATGAGCGACTTCAAATTCTTAACGAAGCTCTTAATGAGAATTCAAATGCTCTTCAGGATCGTATGCGTGAGCTTATTACACCTATGGGAGTCACTGGTGAGTTTACAATCAACGACACTGAGCCTCACTACATTGTAGTAAGCGATTAGTTAGATAATGCATAAAAAAAGCAGGCTGCAAAGCCTGCTTTTTTTATGCCTTGATAATTGGAAAGAAAGATTGACTTGTAATCAATCCAACCCTACTAGAAGATAAATCTATAGGAACATCCCACAGTCTAGTAATAAATACTCTTTCTCTTTTGATTTGCAAATAATCTGAAACGCATTCAACAAAGAAATCATTTAATTTCCATAATTCTGCAGCTTCTTCAAGATAAGAAATCATATTTAAAGTTTGTTTCAAATATGATATATAAGGATGATTTTCAAAGTCTTCATTGTCTCTGAAATCCACAATTATAATATTACTCATACACTATTCCTTGATTGTTTTATTCTTCTTCTTTGCTTCCTTTATTGCTTCCTTTTCTAATTTTTCATTTCTGAATTCTTCTTTTGGATGTCTAAAGCGAAAAATTTCCACTTCTATTCTTGGATTTTCCTTATCATAGTGAATCATATGAGAATCTCTATCTAGCCAATGAATCCACATATCGTTAGCAATAATTCCGTGCTTTTGAATAATGTCACCATTAGCTTGCTGATATCCGCACTCATCACCCACAATCCAAGAGTCTAAATAAACTTTTAATTTTACTCCAACACCAAAATCGATTGGACTTAATTTAAATCTTTGCCAGAAATATTCACAATATTCTTTGCAGTGTAATTCATATCTCTCATAAAGAGCAGAAGGTAAAATTTTGGTGAATTTACCCCTTCTAACCACTCTTTGGGAAGTTTTCTTTGTCGATGGTCTGCCTGGAATTGTAAATGATAAAATTAACGTATTATCAGGTAAATCTTCATAGTTTTTTTCATCTTCAAAAAAGAGATGAAATTTTAAAAAATCTCGCATACCAAATTTGTACAGGCTGTTATTGAGTTCTTCTGGCAAATGTATTGAAAGAAATTCTTGCTGTTACTAATTTGTTTGCACCAGTATCAAATTCAATTCTAGGAGGAACAAGAAATTCTCCAAAGTCTAATATTCTTTCTCCTCTGTAATCATTTTGCAAAGCTAAGAATATTTTATTTTGAAAGACACCAAAAGTTCCAGGAGCTTGATAGAGTTTGAAATTTTCATATTGATAATCCATGAGAGATATTGTTGCATCTCCTGTAATTTGATAGCCTAAAATTACATAGTCAGGATTTTCATTTCCATTAGCGTAGTTATTACCAACATAAAACTTCTTATCTGTAACTACTCTAATGTTGATATTTGCTTGAGTAAGAGCTAGATAATCACCAAATAATCTAAGTCTGAAGTCCCAATATTTTACTGTTCTTCCAATAAATCTTGTTTCACCAAAAACTATATTTGCAGTGCTTTCAGAGTCAATAATACTCAATACTTTTCCAAAACCATCAGGTTGTGTACTTGTGATAGTAGCTGTTGCATTAGTGTCTGAGAAATTTAAGTTTATTGTAGCGTTTTCTAAAATGTAAGGATATTCAGTGTCATCAATCCCTACTGGCTTATTTACAAAAGATAAATTTTCTAATATCAGGTCAAAAACGTCATATATGTTTGCCGGGGCTTTTTCTGATGGTACGGTATTAGTGTTAACTTCAGGAATTCCATCTTGATCTATATCTTTTAAAATAAGTAAAGATCCACTCATAGTTGCTTGATGCATTCTATTGTTGATATCTACAATTCTGTTTCCGATATCGCCTTGAATGAAAGATTTATCATTTACATCTTGTTGTAAATTTTCATTCCAAGAATCCAAAATGAAATTCTTACCATTAAGGTTAAGTACATAGTAATTAGATAATAACTCAAAAGATAATAATGGCATAATTACCTCGCATATACCTTAAATGATATATCAGCTGTATTCATATTTTCATTGAATGAGATATCAATACCATCTTGAAAACTTGTTTGTCCAATTTTCAAATATCTATCACCAATCAAAATAGATAAGTTCACTGGCAAAATTGGATATGTATTGAACTTTTGTAAGACTTCATCAGCATCTTTGAATGGGATTGTAATATTTCCAGATATTTCATAATGCTGAGGTGAATAAATTGGAGTGTCAGTGAAATAATTTATCATAAAGAATTTTGTATATTGGATATTTATTTGTATAGATCCAGATAAAATTTTTGTTTCAAAATTATCATCATTAGAAACATAGAATTTACAATCATAATTTTTTGCCGTTCTAGCTAAAAAATCTTCAATTGGGGTTTGATTTACATATGTAACATTGAAAATATCATCATATTTGCAGTTATATTCTAAATTGCACTTGATGGTATTACCTATTTGTATTGTGGCTGTTGCAAGGGCATTTTTAGGCAGAACTTTTTGTGATCCATCATACATACTGTCCTTAATTTTTTGAAGATCAGAAATAAGTAAATCAAATGTATCACTGTAGATCTCAGAAAATGGAGGTTTCTTTACAGTTACATGAGGCTCGAACTCATTTACATAACTTTTACCAGCAATTTGTTTGATCAATACATCAGATGACAAACTAGATCTGAAGCTTTTTCCATTATTAGAAAAAACCACAGTGCCAGGATTGCCTTGTATCAACTTAAGGGCGCTTACTTCTCTATCAATCTTACAATTAAAAGTTTCAGTTAAGACATAGCCTAATTCACTATGATCAAGTAAATACCACTTGCCTATGTGATCAGATGTATATATAGCCATTTATGCGTTTGGTATCTCGTAATATCCAAAAACCCCAGCGTCAATTTCGTCAATCTTGATTTTTAAGAACTTTAGATCTGCAGGAATTTGGTTGTTAATAATTTTGTCTTTGATAAAATTTAACTGATCAATTTTATCTTTGAGTTTTCCAGTTTGAAAATAATTATCTAAGGCTTTTTTAAATTGGCTCATAGGAGAATTGTTCAATTCTTTCAACTCAATATTAATGTATTCTTGCTCTTCAAAATCTTCTTTTGTAAGCATTCCAGATTTTGCTCTTCCTGCAATCTGCTCTCTTTTAATATAAAGATTTCTAACATAATTATGCTGTAATTGAAGAGTCTTTCTATCAAAACCATTTTCTTTTCCAACAAAATCTTTCTTTATTTGCTTGACACCATCTGAAATCTTAATACTTATGATTGCAGACTCTATGATTCTCAAGCATTTTTTCTTCTCGTCATCAATATGCTCATCAATGTAATTGGGATTTTCAAATATTTCAGTATATTGCTTGTCTTGCTCTGGTAGATTATTGTTTAACATCATAATCTGTTTCTTAGCATAGCAAAATTCTTTTTCAACACCAAATATTGGCCTCTTAGCAGTTTTACAATGGGTTGAATCATATATAATGTTTTTTCCATCTAACTCATTCATTATTTGATCATCATTCAAATTATAGAATGATAAATAATCTGTGCCAAGAAGATTAGCCAAGACAGAATATGTTCTTTTTTTCCACATAGTTCTGAGTTGATAAACGTGCTTTTCTTTTACTTTATTTCCTTCAACTACAGGATCATATATTTCTCCAGTTCTCTTATTAACTGGAGGATTGTAAATTTCACCATCAGGAGTTACATAAGGCTTCCCAGGCTGATAATCTAATGTTCTATTTAAGTCAGATTTGTAAGCGTAGAATTCTCCAGAGAACATTACTTTGGGAGTAATAATAGGCTTTCCATCTCTACCAACAGCTTCAAAAACATCAGCAGATACTAAAAAGTCTAGAGTAAAAGAATTAGTATTAGTAGGGCAATCTGTGGGACATGGAACTGTGACAGGATAAGGAATTGCATCTAAACCATATTCATATCTTAATTTATTAACAATATCTCCTTCTTCATCAGACAAGAATTTAAAGTTAAAATCAGAATAGTTGGTATCTGGTCTCTTTTCTTGTTTTGACTTGAGAGCTTCTATTGTTTCTTCTGCACCAATTCTATCTAAATCAGTAATAAATTTATCAATTCTTTTGGCACACATTCCAGGTAAAGATGATCTAAAATAAAATGTTAATTTGATACCAGCATCATCAGAGGGAAGATCATTACCAGTGGCTAAAATTTTTATAATATTTCTGCCATTATAATCTGATTGTATTACTTCAGAAAGTTTGGTTAGGGCATAATTCTTCTTTCTTTCATATTGCTTTATTTTAATTCTGTTAACTTCAGGATCCCTAACTTCTAACATTCTAAGGTCCATGTCAGGTGCAAAATATTCTGGAGATTCAAATTTTATAAAATCAAAATCATCTTGACTCATCCAAGGCAATCCGCTTTGATCATATGGAGGATAGAAAAATGAATAATATTGATTTTGAATTTCAGAGTTTCTAAAATTAACTCTGTTTTCTTTTTGATCAAGATCAGGAAGGGAATATATATCATATCCTACAGATTCTATAATAGCTGGCAAATTCCAAACAATAGGTTGTGGAATTAAATATTCCCATTGCTCTTTATTTTCAATTGTAAATTTGCCATAAAATTCTTTAGCTAATATGCTAAGCCATTCATTTTTGTTTGACTGAGTGCTAGTTTCAACTTTAAGTTTAGTAATTTTGTCAGAAATAACTTTTAGATTGCCTTCAATAGGAGGCAGTAATTTTTTAGCATTTGGTAAGGTGTTATTTAAGAGAATCATTACTTGTTCTTGAGTGACACCAACACCCAAAGCTTCTCTTAAGATAATTTGAAACGCTCTTACTACTTCTTCTTTTTTTGCCTTTATTTCTCTCTGAATAAAGTTCTTAATTGATTCTTGTTGCTGTGGATCAGAATATAACTCTAAACCTTGAATTTTTGAAAAACTTCTTGCTTTTAATTTATTAAGTTCAATAAGCTTTGGAACAAATACTTCATTGACCCTACTTAATAATTTGTCAACAATTAATTTAGCTATATCATCTTTTGAAAGGCCATTTGGATCAGCCATTGTAGCAATGTTATTTATCATTCCTAGAATGTCAGTAATATTTGCCCTGTATTCATCTAAAAATTCATATCCGGCTCTAAAAGGAATTGAAGGTGAAGTATCGCCCAACATTTTGTAAACATCATCGACACTAATTTCTCCATTTGACAAGGCTTCTCCCAGCTCTTTATCAATATTTTCAGAAATGTACTGTGCCAATTCTCTTGGATTTGTAGTTCCGAACATTTGTTTTAGTGTCTCTTGTCTGAGATCTACTGAATAAACATGCTTTTTAAGATTGAACATTATAAATTCCCTGATGCAACATATATGTAAATTTTCTTATCCTAAAGTTTCCAATCCTCTTTTAATAGAATAAACATCTTATATGTTAGTGTTATTTAGGAGGAGATAACAATGGCGTTACTATCTAAATTTCTTTTTACTGCAAAATTTGTTTTGAGCTTTTATATTTCATCTGTAGCATCGAGTCAAAATCATTTTGTTTATTTAAATATGCCTGAAACATTAACTAAACCAGGCATAGTTCACAAAAAACAATTTACAAAAGATACAAAAGCAAGATATTTTGTTCATTTTAAAAACGGTACTAATTCTTCACAAAATTTTTCATTCAAAAGCAAATACGTTATTGATGACTTTAAAAAATCATTTAGTACAAACATTAGACCAGAATTTTCAGGAGCAAGATCGGTTTATAATTTTTTTACTTCGAAACCTAGTGATGCTAAGTTGAATGCTACTACTTTATTACTTCCGGAAGAAACTATTTCAGGTATTTTTGAAGGCAATTTCCAAAAAGGCGACACTCTTTTGTGTACATTTGGAAAATCAAATCAAGAATTAAATAACGTAGACATATACCAATCAGATTACAAATTTGACTTTTCATATGATCTTGATATGAACAAGCAAGTATCTTATAAGCTTGGTTCTGGAATTGAAAACACTGTAGCTGGTCAATATGGTTCAAATATAATAATAAAAATTACACCAAAGAAAAATGGTTTATTGAGATTCTCATTTTCACCAAGAGGCGGGGATGGATTACTTGTTTATCAAAATAGAGGTAAAATATTTATGACAAAGCTTTTACCTGCCAAAAAAGAATATGATGCTCTCTGTATTAGTGTAGATAAGAATAAGCCAGAAACTTTTACTTTTATACCAACAGGAGGCCTTAATTTTCCAATTCAACTAAATTTCAAGTTGACAGATCTTCCAGGTAAAAATATAGCTTGAAAGGATTGCTATGTTTGCACTTTTGATTTTTATTTCTATCACTGCAGGTTTGGGATTTTTAATGGGTAAGTTTGCAGAAAGTAAAGGTTATGGATTTTGGAATTGGTTTTTTGCATCATCTTTACTTGGAATTGTTTGGCTCTTAGTAATACCAAATGTCAAGAACAATTCTATCAACACTAATGATGAATTAGTTAAAAAGACTAATAGTAGCAATACAGCTGGAATTATTATTTCTGTTATTGGTCAGCTAATTGCTCTTTCACAACTTAGTTCAGTAATGGGGATGAAGTAATGTCAGAAAGAAAAGTATCTGGAATTATTCTTTCAGCAGAAGATGCTCAAAAACTAACTGAGCAACTAAATGATGAATTGACACAAATGAGTAATTCATCTCACAATCTTCAATATCATACAGTCACTATTGAAAAAGATGGCCAACTTCATGAAATCGAAGTTCCAATTGATGATATAGATCTTCTAGATGATTTTGATGACGACGACCTAACTGACGAGGGTGAAAGATCTTTGGGTATTATTAGCCAAGATCACGATTCAACTCAAATGGCTTCTGCTCAAAAATCTTCAAGACAAAGACTCCCTGTTGGCAAAATAAAGCTAATCAAGAAGAATGTAGAGGGAGATTTTATTTCTCCATTAGATGATTTTGAAATTGTTTGCCCATATACACAAAGCAATGAAGTATATCAAATTTCTTCGGGAGTATGGGCTAGCTACGAAACAGATCAACCCTTTAGAATTTTAGATGAAATGCCACTAGATTCAGTGATAGATGAGGAAGCTTAGGCTTCCTCATCATCATCCATAATTATTCCAAAACCAAAGTTAGATTTTTCTTCTAGAAGATCTAACTTTTTTTGTATCACTTCTATTTCTTTTTCAATTGTTTGTAAAGTGTTTTTGATATCTTTAGAATGTTTTGAAATAGAAAGAAGTGCTGCACCAATAATTTCAGCTAACTCTTGATTATTAATATCAGGGTTTGCAAGTAATTCCTCAAGTCTATTATGTGTCATTTATCCTCTCCTTAACTTTGGCTTTGGGTAAGAAGCATTACTTTCAGCTTGAGGAGCGTTCATAACTAAAAATATTAACTCATCAACTAAAACTTCAGCTTTTTTACCATCATCAGAAAACAAACCCGCTTCTACGACATATTTTTTTATCTCGTATAATTTATTTTGTAATAACTCACGATCGATATTTATTTTCAACTTATTATGAACCTCCCTATGCTATGTAGAATTATAAACGTAAATAATGAAATGATTTCATGCATAGCTAGTCCTGCGCAGTTGTCAGATACTAAATTTATTTTTTCAACCAAATATGAAGTGAAAATTCCAAACACTTTATTCATTGAAAACAAAAATATCACATCAAGAAAAGCCTGTTCAACATTTAAAGATTTTTCAGATAAAACATATCTTAAATTAAAAAATTATGATATTGACAATTCTGCTGGTATTATTATTCCATATTTCAAATCAAGTAACTTCATTTGTTTACATTGCAACAAAATGCATGATGGAAAAAGATCATCTAAATGTTGTGAAATGATGAATAGTCCCATAAGATTGAACAGTGCAGAGCTATATAAAATTGTAATTCCTAGCAGATATGATATAGTATCTGAGCTATCACGAGCAAAAAATGATTTTATAGATTTGCATTTTCCAGATTTATTGTCTACAATACTTTTGAAATGACAAACAATACTCATGACAGAAAAATTAAAAGTCTGCAGCTCATCAATTTCTTAAATCATGAAGACACACACATTGATTTTTCAGATGGCTTAAACATTATCACAGGTTCTTCAAATTCAGGTAAATCAGCAATCACAAGAGCTTTGCATGCAGTATTTTGGAATGAAACTGATAATGAATATGTAAGACGAGGGGCCAAGTTTTATAAGATAATAGTTACTTTTTTCAATGGCGATAAAATAACTAAAATCAAAGGCCCTGATAATAACAGAATTGAATTTCAGTATTTTGGTCAACCTGTCCAAATATCAGAAAAATTCAAAACAAAATTAGACCAAGAAGTAGTTGACTTTCTTGGATATCAACCTGTCACATCGAGCGGACCACTTTCTCTTTCATTGCAAAAAAGCGATGCGTTCTTAGTCAATCTTACTAAACAAGAAATTCCAAGAGAAATATCAAAAATTCTTGACATTAATGACCTAGAAAAAGCTGCCACTGTAATTAATAGCGATATCAATAAGTTTTCTACTGACATTAAATCCAAACAATCTGAATTAACCAATTTAGAAGAAGACTTGAAAAATTATGAAAATCTACCTGAAAAAAAATTGTGCTTAGAAGAATTTCATAACTCTATTAATGATTACAATTCTTTCTTAAGAGATATTGATGAAAAGAAAAAATTAATTTCAAATTCAAATCTCAAAAACAAATTATTTACTCAAAAAACTCAAGAAAAAGAAAATCATGAAAAGTTTATAAAAAGTGTAAGCAAGATAGTAAATAAAATATCTGACATTTTTGATGGTTATAAAATTAAGAACAAAATGTTTGAAGATTTTAACGACAAAGCCTTAAAATTAAACAAAACACGCAAGCTTCTCAAGATACATAAAAGCTTCTTGAGTGAAGATTTCGTACTATCATTACAAAAAATTGAAAAGTTATTTGATAGTTTTCAAGAGGCAGAATCTTACTTATCAAAGATCACAAAAGTTCATACAAAGATTGAATCAACACAAGAAAAAATTGAAAAAGAACACAATAAAATCATTGCAATTAACATTGAACTTGATGAATACAGCAATATAATTTTAGAATATCCAGTTTGCCCTACTTGTGGAAAAAGATAAAGATATGAATATACTTAGAAAAATTAATGGGATGTTTATTGGAGATCCTCATATTGACGATTTACAACCTAAAAATAGGCAAGATAGCTATGAAGACGCAACAGTTTTGAAAATGACTGAGTGCTTACAATATGCTGAAAAACATAAGCTTGATTTTGTCTGCATACTTGGAGATTTATTTGATCGTTATGAGGTTGGGCCAAAGCTTAGAAATAGAATGATTGATCTATTCAAAGGCGGAGCTAACAATGATCTTCCTTGGTCTTTTCCAATCTATATAGTTGTTGGTAATCATGATATCGATGCTACTGGTAATTTGAATAAAACTACGATTGGCACACTAATACAAAGCAACTTAATAATCAAAAAAGATTACGAGCCAGAATTTGGTATTTACTTTGGCCATTTTCACAGATCAATTGATGAAGAGGCACAAGAGGGGCATTTTACTAATCATCCAGCAATGATCATAGCAGCTCACTCATCAATGTCCACTAAGCCAGATCCATTCAATAAAGATGTTTATTTATTTGAAAACACTCCATTACATGACAATACAAAATTGATTATTTGTGGACACTTACATGGAGATATGGAACAGACAAGAGCTGATGGCAAGATTTTCATCAATCCAGGAGCTACAGGTAGAAGATCTGCTAATGATTCAAATTTCAAGAAAAAAATTAAAGTTCTTATTTTATCTTACACTTTAGATGGAGATATTCTTGATAGAAAATATTATTTTTTAAAGACTGTGAAACCATCTGAAGAAGTATTTAAGATGAATGAAATTGCTATTGCCAAACAATCTAAGTCATATTCTCAACAAACAAAAGAGAAAATTGCAAGTATCAGAATTGATAGCTGGGCATTTACAAATCTTCAAGACAAAATCAAAGCTTTAGAAAACGCTTGCAAAGAAGCTGATCTTTCTGATAAAGTTTGGGAAATTGTCAAGAAAAATGTTATAGAAGTTAATGAAAAGGAAGGTTAAAAGTAATGAGCGTAGATTTTGTGGAACTTCAAAAGAAAATTGATGATCTGATAAAAGCCAAAAATAAATCAGAAGGTGCTATTACAGTTCTTGAAGAGCAAATTTTGGGATATCGGACAGAGATTGCAGATATACAAAAAGAATGCATTGAGAAATTTGAATGCACAATTGAAGAGCTTGCTGAGAACTTAGGAGCTGATGAAGAAACTCTTGTTAACCTTTTAGATGCTGCAGTGGAAAAATATAATGCTTTTAAGGGATTGAACAAAGCGAGCAATTCATGACGATCGAAAATTTAATGCAATTTTATGATGATTTTAAAGAGAGTGTTGTAATTGAAGAAACTAAATTTAACTCTTTGAATGATGAAATTGATAAAGCTAAACAATTTATTGCTGAATTAGAAGAAAATAAAAACGATCATAAGCATGCATATATTTTCATAAAGCTTAAAGCTGCAGATACCCGAAAGAAAGCTATTGAAGCTATAGAGGCAATTGCTACATTAGGTATCAAACAAATCTATGGTGAAGACTATGCTTTTATGTTCAAAATGAAAGATTACAACACTAAAGATGTTGGAGAGCAAAATTACAACTACACTATAACTCCTACTATAAGATGCTTACATGGGGGACAATATTGTGAATTTCCTCTTACAAGCTGTGGGGGAGGATTGTGTGAAACAGTTAGTATGCTTATCAGATTGGCTGTAATTGAATACAAGCAATTTAGGGGAATGATAGCACTTGATGAGTCTCTTTCTGGACTTTCAGCAGATGATAAACTTGATCAACTCATATCGTTTTTAGACAATTACATAAAAGATTCCGAATCACAATTTATGCTTATTAGTCATAGGCCTGTTGAATTTTCTAAAATTTCAAATAAAAACTTTTTAGTTAGCAAAGACAGAGAAGATGATGCTGGTGTGGCTAGGGTAAATTCTGTATCATACGAAGAATTAAAATCTATATATGACAAAAATTAATGATCCAACATATGATTTTGTAAGGTCAATTTACATGAAAAACGTGCCTTTGCAGAGTGAATTATCTAATCCTTTTGCTGCTAATAAAAGACAAAAGAAAAATCCATTAGCAATTAAGGAATCTAAAGAAAGACCATTAGATATTTCTGATTGGTCCGCTAAACACTTTGTAGATTATTTTTCTGAAAACTATAAGGCTGTTTATAAGGGCATATATAAAACCACTTACACATCAGATAATAAAATTATAAATATTATTTGTGAGTTTATGGAAGATAATTTGTTGGTTAAAAATGAAGGTACTAAAAAATTCATTGATTGGTGCTTCTTAAATAAAGAGATAATACAAAAAAAGTCAGGTCACTTTCTTCTAATGGAGTTACCTCATTTTTTAAATAGATATTATCAAGATGTTATTCTCACTAATTCAACCACATCGCAAATTGAAATATTTTCTGAAATTGAAGCTCTTGCAGCAAATGGTAGGTCTAAAGAAATTTATGGTAAATATGGCATCCCTGTAGCATGTACTTACTATAAAAACTATAGAGACGTTACGCACAACGATCTAGTAGGAGGAACAAAGTTATTCTTATCAAATCTTTCAAATGGAAATTCTGATGAGAAAAAACTCTTGAATGATATAGTTCAAAAATCAATTTCAAGATCACCATATATTGCTGGATTTGAGTTGACTGATTGGAGAGCTTTATTCTCTGAAATTATTGAAAGATTTAAAGAGGAAACTTGGTGGCGAGATCAGGATTATCCAGGGAATCCAAGATTTAAATATGATAAGTTTATAAAATGAATAGCAAAGAAACAGTAGAAGAAATAGAATTAATCCTTAGATCAAAAAGAACAATTTTGTATCTAGTGTCTCAGGAAGAAAACCGTGTAATATCAGCTTTGGAATCAATGTGTTCCAAGGCTGATACTAATTGGGACCTTATAAAATGGGACATAGTTTCTGGATTACATTCTTCTTTTCCAGAATTCATGCCAGTAAAAGAAACTGATAAAAAGCTTGATCAAGAGGAAGTATTAAGTTGGTTTGAAAACTTAATAGTCCCAAAAAATAAATTCTGCCTTCTTGTTCTTAAGGATTTCCATAAATATTTTGGATCTGGAAATTACAGAGGCCAATTAGAGAACAAGATTATTAGGCATGCTAAAAATTTATCTTACCTATTCTCCACTGAAAATAAAGCTATCATCATATTATCTTCTCAATTAGAACTGCCCAATGACTTAGAAAAGATAGTTCCAGTAATTGACTTTCCACTTCCAACAAAAGAAGAAATTGAGCATAAAATTTTAGAAATGCTCCTTAAAGCATCTAAGAGAAAAGACTTATCTGCCAAATTTCAAACTGAATATGAATCTTTGGTTTTAGACATAATTGTAAACTCTTTTAGGGGATTAACTATTTCTGAATGTGAACAAGTTTGCACCTATTGCATGATTAAACACACGTCATTAATGCCAGAAGTAATATCACAACAAAAAAGGGACATAATTAGAAAATCTGGACTACTTGACTGGATTGATGAAAATACATCAATGTCCAAAATTGGCGGCCTAAACGGTTTGAAAGATTGGCTTGATAAGAGAAAAGATGCATTTTCAAAAGAAGCATTAGACTATGGCTTACCTCAAAACCCAAAAGGAATTCTTCTAGTAGGAATTCAAGGTGCTGGTAAATCATTATTTGCAAAAGCTGTTTCTTCTTATTGGAATTTCCCACTTCTTAAATTAGACATGGGTAAAGTTTTTTCAGGTCTTGTTGGAAGCTCTGAACAAAATATGCGACAGGTTTTTAAGGTTGCTGAATCTGTTGCTCCCTGTATTCTTTGGTGTGATGAAATTGATAAAGGCATGTCCGGTTCAAGATCATCTTCTTCAACAGATGGCGGAACAACATCAAGAGTTTTAGGTTCTTGGCTTACATGGATGCAGGATAGAAAAGCTCCAGTATTTGTTGTTGCTACCGCTAATGATGTAACAAATCTACCTCCTGAGTTATTGAGAAAGGGAAGATTTGATGAAATATTTTTTGTTGATCTTCCTAGATATTTAGAGAGAAAGAAGATATTTTCAATACATTTAGAAAAAAGATCCAGAAATCCAAAAAACTTTAATTTAAACTTCCTAGCTGAAATTACTGAAAGTTACACTGGGGCTGAAATTGAATCTTCTATTGAGGCAGCATTGTACGAAGCTTTTAGTGACAAAAAGAGAGAAGTAACAAATAAAGACATTGAGACTGCAATCAAAAATTGTGTGCCTATTTCAAAATTGATGAAAGAAGACATTGAAAATTTAAGGCTATGGGCTAGTGATAGAGCTAGAAATGCCTCTAATTATGATGATATAGTATTGCTTGACGAAGGTGACGACTTATGAGTGATTTCATCGAAATATTAGGAATAGCTTCAGTAGAAGCGCTTAGAGAAGGTGCTAAGAATTACAGGAAGAATAGTGGCAAGGGGTGTGTTCTATGTGACTACTCTGGATACACCACAAACAAATTAGGCAAAGCTGTAATGTGCACTTGTCAAAAAGAAAAGTTCTTAGCTGAACTTTTTATCAAAGCAAATGTGCCAAAGTCTTTTTATGGAAAATCTGTTGATGATTGGAATACTAGAACAGATTCTGAAGGAAATGATTTAGGAATTCAGCAGTCAACAAGTGAGAAGATTTTTATTTTCTTGAACTTCTATAATAAGCATCTTAAGAAAATAGTTAATGGTCATTTACCTAGAATAAGGCATGCTGGAAATGCTGTAAATGAAATTCATTCTTTAATGTTTGAGGGAAGTATTGGCAGCGGAAAGACTTTTATTGCTGCCGTATTAGTTCAATCTGCTATACGTCAGGGGCTTACTGCTAAATATTATGACTGGTCTGATATTTTAGACACCATAACAGATTTTAATAAAAAAGATGAAGCTGATACTCTTGTCGAAGAATTTAAGAATTTAGATCTCATTGCTATTGATGGAATTGAAAGTTACAACAATTCTCATTCATCATTCATACAAAACTTAGACAGAATATCCAAAGCAAGATTGCATTCTGGTAAACCTTCTGTTTTGCTGAGTATTGGAAATGCTAACCAAATTAGTGTAGGATCAGGTTGGAATAGTCTTCTTAGAAATTGTTTGACGATAAGGTTGCCTCACATAAGATGAAATTAGATCAGCAGGAATTAGAAATTTTATGTCTCTCTGCGCTAGTAAAATATCCTAAATGTATGGATAAATTGATTACTCGTGGAATAGGCGAAGATCATTTTGAATATCAGGCGCAAAATGAGAAAACTTGTTTTACCAGAGCGCTCTATATGCTGATTCATAAGTATTGGCAAGAGAGTGGTGGAAGCCTTTTTACATCTTATGTTTTAGAGTCAAAATTTCAAGAATATAAAGTTGGTGAAAAAACTAAAATTAAGTTACTTACTTTATGGTCAGAAATTGAAGATACTGATGTAGACGAAAATGATTTTTTTGAAATTACAAGTCAAATCAAGCAACGATACTGTTTGAAGCTTTTATCTCAAATGCTGTCTGAGGGATATGATCAACTCAATTCAAATGGTTTAGATGATTCTATTAAGGTTATTCAGAAAAAATTAGACCAAATCCAAGAACAAAAAAATGAAATTGGTGGGGATAAACATAGCTTTGATATTGCTGAGTCCTCAACGTTCTTTGAATCTGAATATGATAAGAGACTTAATCATCCTGAATTATTTAAAGGTATTGAATGTGGAGTCTCAAATATAGATGAAAAAACATTTGGTTGGCTTCCTGGTCAGATAGTTGTATTTTTAGCGCCTTCATCTGGTGGTAAGAGTGTTATGCTCTTGAACTCCGCAATTCATGCTAACAAGAAATGTGGAAAGAAAGTGCTATATATGTCTTTTGAAATGAATTCATGGCTTTGTTTATTAAGACATGTTTCATTATCATATGAAATTCCCTATAGCCAAATCAAAGGTAATACCCTTTCATCAGAACAGAAGAAGAAAATTATTGATGGCCTAAAATTAGCAGAAAACGGCCCATATTTTGAATATGATGTCAACATGGAAGATCCTACTCCAGAATACATCGATAGCAAGATTAGGGACTTAATTGCCACTAAGGGTAAACCAGACATACTTGTTGTAGACTATATCGGAAACATGACAGTTCGCAATCCTGGTACAGCTAGTAAAGATTGGGAATTACAATCTAAAGCGATTCAACAATTGTTCATCATGGCTAAACGATATAACATTCCTATCGTTACCGCTCAGCAGATTAACCGAGAAACTATCAGGGACAGCAGAAAGAGCAAAGAAAATAATAAGTTTATGTCCTATGATCAGGCTGCTGCATCTGGTGGGCAAAATTTAATGCACTTGTGTACTTATGCTATTGCCATGGAGCCTAATCGTGAAAAGGGCTATTGTATTCTTCACCCTGTTAAAATGCGTGATGCTTTCTTTCATCCATTCCCTATTGCTATGGACCCCGAATACAACAAAGTAAGGGAAATGGACAAGGAAGAGCAAGATCAAATTATGGGTCTTCATCAAATGAATAATGGGGCAACTACGGTATCAAAACCTGCTGCAACTGACACTGCAACAGAAAAAGTACCAATGAAAAAACGCAACGAATCTAAGGAAGAAAACGAAGAGATATTTGTTGTTCCTGATAATGATGAAGATGAAATTGAAATTACTGACTGGGTGTTGAGTTGAAAGAGAAGATAACAAAGCAGTTTATTATCCATCTTAATAAAATGGTCAAAATTGATGAATTTATGGAGTCTGAATATGATTCAGACTTTGTTTATTCTAAAAATTCTGAATGGGCTAATACAAACTGCCCTATGCCAAATCACAATGATTCCAGCCCCTCTTTTGGAGTAAATTTAGAAACCAATACATATAATTGCTTTGGTTGTGGAGCTTCTGGAGACATTATAAAATTGATACAATCTGTAGAAGGTTTCAATTTTATAGAAGCTATTCAAAAATTATCCTTAAGTGCTGGCATTGAAGTTGAAACTGTAAATTTAGATATGAAATATTTAGTGAATGAATTTCAAAACAAAATTCATGAATATCTAAAAATTGAAAATACTTCTTTGTTTCCTGGTGGCTTGAATGAAATTAGCTTCATGTTTGCAATGTCTGAAAAAAGTAAAAGAATTTCTTCCAAGCACAATCAAGATCCTCAAATTATAAAATGGATAGATGAACAGTATAAAATTTTTGATGATTTGATGGATAAAAAAGACTACATTAATATCACCACCTTTTGGAAAAATTACAATAAAAATCTTAAAGAGCATGTAAATGAACTCGCAAAAACCTAATGAAATACATCACGAAGACTTACTTAAAGATCTATCAAATTCTCCCACTGAAATTCCAATCAATCTAATCGTTAATGGTACACTAGCCAAGAAGCTCCATTTTGTTATAACTTTGCTTTCCAAATATTACAACTTGCCAGAAGATGAAATTATCAAATTTATTCTTAGGCAGGGAGTTGAGAAAGAAATAGAAAAAATTGGCAACGTGTTCTCAGAATAAAGATTACATCACAATAAATCCTGAACTAATTCCTCAAATCTTATCTAATAAAGAGTCAGATATTTTTATATTATGGCTTGTTATGAAAAGGGCTGATAAGAATGGTTCAGGATTTGTTTGTTTTAGCCAGATTTTAGAAGTAGCCAGTACTATTTTTAATTTTCAATCAACTTATGTCTATAAAATTTTCAATAAAGGCGTAAATAAGTATTGGTCTGACATTTGCATACATAAAGGCAAGAAGTCAACATCTTTATATGGATTTGGAAAAGTAATAACTAGACTGTCACCAAAAGTATCAAAGAGCAAATGTATAGCCTTACCATTTTTCTTATTTGAAAATTCTTCAACTAAAACTATTAAGCAAATCTTAATAGCTTTGTTTGCTGCCCGGTTTGAAGATCCAAATCCTATAAGCATTCTTGCATTATCAAAGATATTACATTTGAGTGAATCTACTATCAGAAATGCAATTAAAGAATGCAATTTAGTTGATAAGATTTTTAACTTTGAAATTTTAGAAGAAAGCTCATCAAAAGCACCTCTTGTATCAATTATCTTAAATTCAGATCATCCTTGGGGCATGAGGATTATAGAACAAGATGAGAAATTTCTTCTAGTAAAACAGATTTCTAATTCATATAAGATAAAGGATTTGAATTTCTTACCGTATGAATATAGACCCAAAGAGCTCAAGAAAATAGACAAAGCATTACTTGAAATCTTACCTAAAAAACTGTATTCTAGAAAAGATAAAAATATTTTTGCAAACGGCAATAAAGTAATTGCATGCGAGCAATGATGACTATGTTAGTAAGTGAATGACTGTCTTTGATGGCGCTTACATGAAAGGTCAATATGTGTAACAATAAGGATTTTGTGCATCTTCACGCACACACTCATTTCTCTATACAAGATGCTTTGCCTTCTCCCTCAAAATATGCTTTGAAGGCTAGAGAAATGGGTTTTAGGGCTACTGCTATAACAGACCATGGAAAGATGTCTGGTACTGTTGAATTTGTATCTAATTGCAGGAGTCAAATTGATAATCTTGAACAAATTAAACCTATCATTGGGATTGAACTTTATACATGTCCAGATAGATTTGATAAAAGCAAGACTGAAGATGGCAAACGACAAAAACTTAATCATTTAACATTATTGGCTCAAAATGAAGTTGGATACAAAAACTTACTTGCATTATCAGCTTTAGGTAATGACCCAGAAGCTTTTTATTATTCTCCTAGAGTTGATTGGGGATGTTTAGAAAAGCATTCTGAAGGTGTAATTGCTTTATCTGGATGTTTGGCCTCTGAAGTTAATCAGGCGCTAATGAAAGAAGATATCGACAAAGCTTATTCTACTGCTAGTAAGTTTAAAGATTTATATCAAGACAGATATTTTGTCGAACTTCAATACCATGGAATTGAAGAGCAAAAAAACAATCTTCATCACTTATTAGATATAGCAAAAAAGCTTGATATTCCAACTGTTGCATCAAATGACGTTCACTATCTAGATAAGCTTGATTGGAAGCTTCATGATGTCTTGATTCAAATGAGAGACATGCGAGATGAAAAAACTGGCATTACTAAAAAGAATGGCAAGAAAGAAGCTTACGGTACGCATCAATTTTATCTAAAGTCACATGATGAAATGATGAAAATTTTTGGCACAGTTCCAGAATGTATCAAGAATTCTGTTTTGATTTCTGAAATGGTGGATGATTTTTTCAAGTTAGATGTTGAGCACAATCTTCCTAAAGCAATAATTCCAATTGATAATCCTAAGTTTGCGCAATTTTGGAAAACTAATCTTCCATACAACAGCGCTAATGAAGCTTATTTGGCCTTTAGAGCATTTTCAGGTTTGCAAAATTTAGGTTTCTCTGATAATAAAAATTATGTATCAAGATTGAGGTCTGAATTATCTCAAATCTGGTATATGGGTGTAACTGACTACTTCTTGATTCAAAATGAAATGGTTGAGTTTATGAAGTCACAAAACATCTATTATGGAATACGTGGATCTGGTGTTGGGTCTCTTGTAAATTATTGCCTTGATGTTTCTTCAGTAGACCCTGTCAGATGGAACTTAATGTTTGAGCGCTTTCTCAATCCAGGAAGAGGTACTCAATATAAGATTAACATTTCAGAATATCCAGCCAAACAATGGATACAAGAGAATGGCAAAATGGAACAAACTAAATACTCTAAAGCCATAACCAAAGTTTGCAAAAATTGGCTTAGTGAAAATCCAGAATATTCTAAATATGAACCTGAGATTTTAAAAGAAATATGGGTTTTAGAAAATCAAGGTCTTTCATCTTATATTTGTGATTTAGCGAATAATGACATTTCAACAAAAGAAAATGAAAGTAATCTTTGGACTGCACACATTTTAGGCATTTGTGAAAAAGAGCCTGATGGTGGCTTGCATGTTTCTAAGGTTGCTACTCTTCCTGACGTTGATACAGACATTGATGCTTCTAGACGTGCTGAAGTTATTGATTGGGCTGTGGGTAGATTTGGGGCTACTCATGTTGCTCAGATTGGTGCTTGGGGTACTTATGGTGCTAAAGCTGCGGTAGTAGGATCCTTAAAAACATCTGAACGCTTTAATCAAAAATTTGGCGATAATGTTCATCAAGCTGCTATACAAGTGTCTGCCACTATTCCCAAAGTTCCTGATATTACTATTGATGATGCTTTAGTTAATAGTTCGGAATTTAGAAATCATTATAGTTATTGGAAAGAAGAAATTGATATTGCCAAAAAACTAGTGGGGACAATTTCAAATTTCTCGGTTCATGCAGCTGGAGTTATTATATGTGGTGACCCTGTAAGCGAACATGCCCCTATTGAAAATTCCAAAGGTAACTTATGTTCTGGATTTGATATGTTCAATGTCGAAAGAGTTGGACTTGTTAAATACGACTACCTTGGCTTGAACACTTTTACTCAAATTGCTAATACTATCAAAATGATTAAAGAGCGTAGGGGTAAAGAAATTGATGTCAGAATCGATATTGATTTAGAAGATCCAAAAATTTACAAATATATTTATGCAAAAGGCAAGACTGCATCTGTGTTTCAGTTTGCTTCTAGAGGTATGCAAGATGCTCTAAGAAAAGTAAACGCATCAAGCATGGAAGACTTAATTGCTGTCGTTTCTCTCTATCGCCCAGGTCCATTAGAATATATTGACACTTATGCTGAAGGTAAGAAAAACCCTGAGGCTGTTGTATACGATGATCCAATTACTAAAAAACATCTTGAAGTAACTTATAACATTATGGTTTATCAAGAGCAAGGCATGCAGTTAGCTCGTGATATGGCTGGATTTGATCATAACGAAGTAGATAAATTGAGAAAAGCTATTTCAAAAAAGAATGACAAACTTTTTGCTGAAGTTACTGAATTGTTTAGGCAAAAATCACTACAACGTGGTGTTAATGAATCTTCAGTAGAGTCTGTGCTTTCATTAATGTCTAAGTTTGTTGGCTACGCATTTAACAGATCTCATGCTTGTTCTTATGCAATTCTTTCATTCTGGACTGCTTGGTTGCGCTTCTATTATCCTCATGAGTGGCTTGCTACATGTATTCATCTGGCAAAAGATGATGAAGATAAGGTTGCTATGCTAAAGAAAGAATGCGATATGGAAAGAATCGTATTAAAAGATCCTAATGTAAATGAATCAGGCACAACCACTTTAGTAAACGAAAAGAATGAAATTATGCTTCCTCTTTCATCAGTCAAGGGTGTAGGCTCTAGGGCTGAAGACATTGTTAATCATCAGCCTTTTGAAGATTGTAAAGATTTGTGTTTAAGAGCAAGGCCAAACAAAGGAATGATTTTTGCACTAGCTAAAGAAGGCGCATTAGATTGTTTGCCAGACAGTAGAACATTTGAATTTGTTCATGAATTTATGGAATACTGGGACGAGCTAGTAGAAGACAGAATGAAAGAAGAAAGAAATTCTCTACGACTTAAAAAACTAAAAGAAAAAAATTCTTTATCGTTTCAAGATATAATAAAGAATAAAGTGACAGATAATAAAACGCAATCAGATAAGAGAAAAAGCTTATCTCAACTTCTGCAAGACGATCTGTTTGATTGAGGTGCATTATGTATTATGAAGAAGAAGAAGATGACGAGAACTACGTTAGTGTAGAAAATGACGAAAGTGATGAAAATAATCTTATAATTGCAGATATTTTATGGGGACCAAACCCTGAAAATATTGATTGGCAAGATTCTAACTTTGCAAGCGAAATTGTTTCAAGGCTAAAGGGTGTGACTGAGGAAGGCTTTCAAAAAGAAGTTGAAAGCTGGAGATTAAACATTTCCATATTGCCACATTATGACGAAGTTAATATGCGAAGAGAAATTAGAAATTGGGATATAAGTGTACCTTCAAAGCATGAATTTGATTTTGGTAATTTTGCAATCTCATACTCTAAACAAGTGCAGTACAGAAACAGAATTACTGAAATGATTTCTGTTGTTTATGCTCATCACGAAATGATTTTTCAAGCTCATAAAAATCTAAAAGAAATGGCAATCAAGCTTACATCTGGAGCAAAACATGACAAAGAAGCTACAGCTGCTTTTACAGTTCATAGATTTGTAGTACCAATGTCTCATGCTAAAAGATTCCTTACATATCTTGAGCATGTTTTAAGAAACATTGATTTTGCTGCATCTCAAATGGATAGAATGTTGAGAGAACATCAAGCCTTATCAAGAATTAATCAGACATTTAATTCAGAAGGAATGTCTCAATCTTATTCTAGGGACACACCTACAAACAGTCAGTATAATAAACCTAGTGTAAAGATCAAAACAAGAAATTCTAGAATAGATTAAATTTGTATTGACGCTGCCAAAAACTAATGATATAAAGAAACCAAGGGTCCTAAGTGCCCTTTTAGAGGTAACAATAAATGCGATTATCACCATCCAGTCTCTTGAAGACTGAAACAATGAAGCCAAAAACTTCAAACTCGATGTTCAACTTTAGGGAAGACGTTGTCGATCTTTCCGTAAAGAATTCACCTAAGGTAACTCGTCGATTACGCCTTATTGGTGATCCTTACATGTTTTGGGAATTTACCGATAAGGTTTATGTTCCTAATCCAACAAATGATCCAGCCCTCCGTGGAAAGACAATCAAAAAAGATTTTCCTGATGCGCATATCAAGAAATCCTTTTCACGTATTGGAAATGAGGATCAATCCCAGTGTCCTTGGAAGAAGATGGGTTACATCTGCACAATGCAGTTTGCACAAAACTGTCTTGAAAAGCAAGAAGATGGTACCTGGAAAGTAAAAGTTCTTAAGAAGGGTAAAGCTATTTTCCACAAGATTGCAGAGGAAATTGCTTTACGTTATGCAGATGAGACCAATGAAGATGGTGATGGCCGCCACTTTGGAACTCGCAATGCACCATGTGTTAAGATTATTGCTGAAGCAACTGGTAAGCAACCACCCCTCTCTGTAGACTACAAGATTCTTTTTGAATCTAAGCCAACTTATATTGATGATGACATGATTGAGCTTTTGCGTAAAGCTGGAGATCCGTCAACTGAGAAGTTGGTACGTGAGAGAACACGTTATGAGAAAGAGCGCAAGAACGACCCTCTCATGCCTGAATGGGAAGACTTCTTTGTTTATGGATTTTCTCTTGAGCAGATTTACAAGTTTACACCTGTAGCTTCTGATGAATCTGACACTGTTTCAATTCCTTCCAAACCAGTTGTTGAAGAGGAAGAGATTACTCCAATTATGACAAACCTAAAGCCTTTTGCAGCCGATGAGGATGAAGAGGAAGATGAAGGTTTTGTTGTAAAGCCACCAAAGAAGGCTCCTGCTAAAAAGACTGTTGTCATTGAAGAAGATGAAGATGATGAAGATGACAATCCTTTAGGCTGGATGGGTAATCGCTAATATATTGGGGGATAGATTTTTCTATCCCCCAATAAGGAATTTAAAAAGTGAAAAAAGAAGAACTGTCAGTACTAATCGACAAAGATCAAGAACGCCTTCTTAAGCAAAAACTTAAAGCACTTGGAATTGATGAGAAGTGTGTAAAGTCTGGTGATGTAGAGAATATTGAATTTATTCCAACAGGTGTTTTTGAAGTTGATTCAATCCTTGGTGCGGGTATGGGAATTCCTGCTGGTACATTGATTGAATTTTGTGGTGAATCACAATCTGGTAAAACTTGGCTTGGTTATAAGCTGATTGCTGAAGCTCAAAAATTAGGTAAGAAGTGTGCTTTCTTCAATGTTGAGAATTCATATTATCCTATACGTGCTTTATCTTGTGGCGTTAACACTGCTCAACTTTTACTTGTTGAAAATGTTGGCTCCGCAGAAAAGTATGGTGAATTACTCAAGTTTATGGTTGAAACTGGAGACTATTCTGTAATTGTTGTTGACTCTATTTCAGCAATGATACCAAATGATGAATTAGTGAAATCTATGGAGCAAGTTCAGACTATTGGACTACATGCACGATTTGTAAAAAGATTGACTAAAGATTTAACTGCTAAGACTGCTGCATCTGGAACTATTGTTGTACTTATCAACCAGCTTTATATGGGTGCTGGAGTAATGCCAGGAACCATGGCAAAAACTGCTTCTGGCGGTAATGCTATGAACTATTTCACTCATATGCGTCTGTGGATTAATAAGATTAATGGTGCTTCTGGGCAAGTTACCAAAAAGGATGCTGAAGGTAAAGATGTCGTAATTGGTGGCAAGAGCAAAGTTCTTGTTATGAAGACTCGTTATGGTCAGCCTGGTCTTACTGGTGAATTTAAAATTATGTTCACTGATGATGAAACTACTAATCCTGTTGATGAATTTCTTTACAAGGCTAAGGCTAAGGGATTTGAATACGTCAAGGAAGTTCGTAAGAAGTTTATTTACACGAATATTGATACTGGAGAAGTTATTGAATCTAAAGACCCATATGAATTCTGTAATCTCCTAATGACTCAACCAGCTCCCGAAAAGCGTACTCGTGGTGATAATTCAGCCACAGCTTTTGAATATGTCTGTGGAAGATTGAAAGTGGTTGGAAAACCTCTCACTGACCTTATTGAAGCAATTAAAAAAGGCCCTGAATCTGATGAAATTGACGATTTAGAGGATGATGATGGCATTTCATTTGATGAAGCTGCAAAAGCAATGTTAGACTAGAAAAATCCCCTCTTTTGAGGGGATTTTTTCTATTACTGTTTGCTTGATTTACAATAACTGATAAAATACTTGATATGTCTAACCGTGAGCAGAATTACAATCAATTCATAAGAAATTTTAAAGAGAATAATTCTGTCCAAAATTATTTCTCTTCTAGAAATCTTTCTCAAAAATTAATTGAAAATAACTTGGTGGGATTTTGTCCTGTTTATTCAAGTTATGAATTTCCGTTACTTAGGGGAAGATTGATTGTTCCTATAAGAGATGTTCACGGTAATGTTATTGCAATGGCTGGTCGTCAAATTCCACAACTAATGGAACAAACAGTGGAATCATTTTGGGAAACTTATGGCAAAGAACCAGCAAAATGTTTAGAAAGAATATCTAAATGGAAAAAAGGTAAGTGGATTAATGAGCCTTACCAGAGAAATAAAAATTTATTCTTTTTAGACAAAGCTAAGGATGCAGCTAGAAAGAAAAATTATCTTGTTTTAGTTGAAGGGTATTTTGACGTTTACAGCTTTTATTCTAATGGCTTTGAAAATGTAAGTGCTTTGTGTGGCACTTCTATTTCAGATTATCAATTAGCTTTATGTGCTAGATATTGCGACAACATTGTATTGATACTTGATGGTGATGAACCTGGAAGAATAGCTGGTGAAAAAATATTTAAAAAGATTCAAGAACTTGGCATAAATTGTCTTATCATTTATTTGCCAGATAGTATGGATCCAGATGATTTTGCTTTTTCATTTGATTTAGAAGCTCTTGATCTTGCAATAAAAGACTCGTTAGAAAATAGTAAAAAAATTCTTAAGATTAAGGTATCTTGATGCGAAATATTAGCACTGTTTGGAATATTAGACCTTGTGACAATTCAGTTTGTGGTGAATTGGCATACGAACTTGAAATACCCACTCCTGTAGCAAGAGTTATGGCTACACGGGGTATTGATAGCATTAAGAAAGCAAAAAGTTTTACCACCTTAAAAATTGAAAAACTCCACAATCCATTCTCGCTTCCTGATGCACAAAAAGTAATCGATAGAATTAATAAAGCTATTGATACAGGAGAGAAGATTTTTGTTTGGGGTGATTACGATGTTGACGGTATTACATCTACCGCAATTGTCGTAACAGCACTTAAGAAACTAGGTGCAAATATTGAATATAAAGTTCCTCACAGAATGGAAGATGGATATGACATCAAAGTTCATTCTGTTGATGAAGCTCTACAAAGAAATGCTCAATTATTAATGAGTGTTGACTGTGGAATTGTTGCATTTGAAACTTCTGAGTATGCTAAGAAATGCAACTTGGATTTGATTATCACAGACCACCACCATCCTTCACATGATGGAAAAATTCCTGATTGCATAGGTGTAGTAAATCCTAACAGAGATGATCCACATTATCCAGGTGAGCATTTTGCATCTTATAAAACAGAAAATTTCAATAGATATCCTTGTGATTTTCTTGCTGGCTGCGGAATTGCCTTTAAGTTAATGCTGGCTTTAGCAAGTTCTAGGAAAGCAGATATTTTCGAATTCGTTGATGACTTAATTGAATTTGCAGCTCTTGGAACAGTAGCTGATGTTGCTCCTATGATTGATGAAAACAGAATCATAGTTAATTATGGTTGCCAAGTATTATCAAGAAGTACAAAACCTGGCATCAAAGAATTGCTTAGGATTGCTGGCGTAAAGGAAGTATCAACCACTTCTATAGGCTTTCAAATTGGCCCCAGAATCAATGCTATAGGACGTTTAGCTGATGCTGGTACTGCCTTGAGTCTTTTGCTAGCTGAAGATGACATTACAGCCAATTTATTAGCCAATCAATTGAACAATGCAAATACTAAGAGACAAGAACAACAAGAAAAAGCAACAACTGAAGCAATTCATTATGTTTCAGAAAATTTTGATTTAGAGAACGAACATATTCTTATTGTTGGAAGAGAAGAATGGCATCCGGGTTTGATTGGTTTAATAGCTGGAAAACTAGCAGAAACATTTAATA
>Ga0208960_1000255_pt1 | contig 30469 bp, 29 predicted proteins | sample GreLakmeON33MSRF_FD_187703 | JGI IMG/M metagenome (GOLD analysis project Ga0208960, IMG submission 187703) | Freshwater lentic microbial communities from great Laurentian Lakes, MI, USA - Great Lakes metaG ON33MSRF (SPAdes) | ecosystem: Environmental > Aquatic > Freshwater > Lake | place: Great... | reverse complement strand
CACGGTGTCTAAGGCCGGCGTCATTGCCGGCGCCTATGTGGTGGACGGCACGATCAGCCGCGCGGCGGTCGGGGTTCGGGTGCTTCGCGACAGTGTGGTGGTCTACGAAGGCAAGCTCGGATCGTTGCGCCGCTTCAAGGACGATGTCCGCGAAGTCCAGGAGGGCTACGAATGCGGAATCAGCGTTGAGAATTTTAACGACATTAAGGCCGGGGACAATATCGAGGCCTATGCGATCGATAAGATTGCCGCAAAGTTATAAGACGTGAGTTTGTCCTGTGGGTATCATTGTCGGGCTCTGTACGGTTGAGCTGTTCCTTCCAGAAAGTCAGTAACGCAAGGACAGGCGACAGGTGTTGTTAAGTCTGAGAGATCGCTTGCGGGAGAAGTTCAACCTGTCCGTGGCCGAAGTGGATGGACAGGACCTGTGGCAGAAGGCGGTGCTAGGGCTCGCCTGTGTGGCCAACGACGGCCGATACGTCAATCAAGTCTGTGCCCAGGCGCTGAACCTGGTTCCGAGCGTCCCGCACGCGGAAATCGTTCAGTTGCGAGTGGAACTGTTGTGATGGTGGCATGTCTGGTGGAGTGCACGGTGGCCAAGACGGGATATAATCGGGCCGATCGTGTGGCGGATCAGGTTCGCATGGAAGTGGCCGACATCCTCATGCGGAAGATCAAGGATCCGCGCGTGCAGGCTGTGACCGTGACCGACGTCAAGTTGACGAGCGATCTGCGGATTGCCCGTGTGTACGTGACGACCATGGGTACGAAAGAAGAAGAGAAGCAGGTCCTCGTGGGGTTGGAGCAGGCCAGCGGGTTTATTCGCGGCGAGCTCGGTCGGCGGCTTTCGCTTCGGTATTTGCCGGAGATCGTGTTTACGATGGATGTCAGCGGGCCGAGGGGCGATCGCGTATTGAAACTGTTGGACGAACTTCACGAGAAGACGGAGGCCGCGGGCGGCTCGTCCGACGAGCGGCCGGCTTCGTAGCGTCGGGGGCGTGATGATGGATCTCGCACAGAGCTGCGCCGTTGCCGATGGCGTGTTGATCATTAAGAAGGAAGCGGGTTGGACCTCCCACGATGTCGTGGCAAAGGTGCGGCATCTTCTCGGTGGGATGAAGGTCGGTCATGCTGGGACTCTCGATCCTGCCGCAACGGGCGTGTTGCCTGTGCTCATCGGCAAGGGAACCCGCATTGCTGAATACCTGGTGGAGTGGGACAAGGAATATCGCGCGGTGCTGCGCCTCGGTGACACCACCGACACGCAGGATGCGACGGGGACGGTTCTGGCGAGTCATGCGACCGATAAGGTGACGGAGGCGGCGACCCATGAGGCGGTCGGCCGGTTCCGCGGGCCGATCGAGCAAATGCCCCCGATGTATTCCGCGGTCAAAATCGCCGGGGTTCCTTTATACAGGTCCGCTCGCGCAGGCAAAACGATTGCACGAGACGCGCGAACCATCGTCATTCATACCCTTGAGGTGATGGCGATCGAGGGGCGGGATGTGACGTTGCGCGTCGTCTGCTCCAAGGGAACCTATATCCGGACGCTCTGTGCGGACATCGGCGACGTGTTGGGTGTCGGCGGCCACATGTTGGCGTTGGAGCGAAGGCGCGTCGGTCCCTTCACGATCGAGCAGGCCATGACGGTGGATGAGGTGGTCACTCGTCATGCCCTCGGCCGGTTGGGAGACGATCTGTTGTCGATGGATCTGGCGCTAAGCCAGCTGCCGGTTGCGGTGGTGGATGAGCAGACTGCCGATCGTGTCGGGCATGGGGCTCCAGTGCCTCTTGCAAAAATTCTTCGATGGGAAGGGGCGGCCGCTGGCGAGCGTCGCTCACACGAGCCGGTCCGTATCCACGATAGCGCCGGACGGTTGGTCGCGATCGGGAAATATCCGGAAGTTTCGGGAGATGCGCTCAAGGTTGAGAAGGTGTTCAGCGATCAAGTTGGATGATCCTCCGTTGCGGATGAAGGAAAGGAATAGGAAGGAAGGAACCCATGGCATTACTTAAAGAAGCAAAGACTGAATTGATCAAGCAGTATCGGCAGCATGAGACGGATTCCGGTTCGCCGGAAGTCCAGATCGCGGTGCTTACCACCCGGATCACGTATTTGACGGAGCATTTCAAGCTCCACAAGAAAGATCACCATTCGCGACGTGGCCTCCTGCTATTGGTCGGCCGCCGTCGTCGGTTGCTCGACTATCTTCGTGGTGTGAGCGATGCCCGGTACCGTGCGGTGATCGAGCGATTGGGCATTAGAAAGTAGTATCCCGTCTCGCTGTTGCGCCAGGGGGCGCTACAGCGGGCAGTAGTCGTCAGTTGTCAGTCGCACAGGTGAACACGGACAGAGGCTTGGAGTGTCCCGTATCGCTCGAGCTTCTCTCTGTGGGCATCTGTGGGGCCTAACCAGAGGAGAGCAGATGGTACACACAGTTGAAATAGAGGTTGCCGGTCGCATCCTGCGGCTTGAGACCGGTCGTGTCGCGCGACAAGCAGACGGTTCGATTTGGGCTACGTACGGCGATACCGTGGTGTTGGCGACAGCCGTTGCCTCACAGGTCGCCAAGGCAGGCATCGATTTTCTTCCCCTCACCGTTGATTATCAGGAAAAATCCTTCGCAGCAGGAAAGATCCCCGGCGGATATTTTAAGCGGGAAGCGCGTCCGTCCGAAAAGGCGGTGCTGACCAGCCGGCAGATCGATCGGGGGCTCCGTCCGCTGTTCCCTGAAGGCTATTACTTTGAGACCCAAGTTATCGCGTCAGTCCTTTCGGCCGATCAGACCGGCTCATCAGACATCCTTGCCATCATCGCAGCGTCCGCAGCCCTGACCGTTTCGAACATCCCTTTTGACAATCCAATCGCCGGCGTGAGGATCGGTCGGCTGGACGGCAAGTTCGTGGTCAATCCTGATCTCGAGACGGTGGCGAAGAGCGAGTTGCAGCTCGTCGTGGCGGGAACGGCCGATGCGGTCATGATGGTTGAAGCAGGAGCGAACGAATTGTCCGAAGCCATCATGCTGGAAGCGATCGAATTGGCTCATGCCGAGATCAAGAAGATTGTGGCCAAGATTCGCAAGCTGCAAACTCTCGCCGGCAAGCCCAAGCGGAAAGTGGTGAAGGAGCAGATCGATGAGGCCTTGGCCGCTCAGGTGAAGGCTTTGGTGGCGCAGGGGATCCGCGATGCCATCATGATCCCGAACAAATCTGCCCGGCAGGAGAAGTTGGACGAGGTCAAGAGCAACGCCGTTCAAAAATTGAAGAATGCGGAAGATCCCAATCGGGAGCGGCACGTCAAGCTGGTGTTTCATGAACTGGAATATACGGAAGTCCGGAACATGATCCTGGAGAAGGGGTCGCGAGCGGATGGACGAGGCCCTGCCGATATTCGTCAGATCACCTGCGAAGTCAGCGCGTTGCCACGGACCCATGGCTCTGCAATCTTCACCAGAGGGGAGACCCAGAGTTTAGCCGTGGTTACATTGGGAACCGCGGACGACGAGCAGCGGATCGATGCGTTAGAGGGGGAGTACATGAGGACGTTCATGCTCCATTACAACTTTCCGCCGTTCAGTGTCGGCGAGGCGCGTCCGCTTCGTTCGCCGGGACGTAGGGAAGTGGGGCATGGAGCCTTGGCGGAACGGGCATTGGCCCCGGTGATTCCGAGCAAGGACGCCTTCCCCTATACGCTTCGTATCGTGTCCGATATTCTTGAATCCAACGGATCCTCGTCGATGGCGACCGTCTGTGGTGGCAGTCTCGCATTGATGGACGCCGGCGTGCCGGTCAGCAAGGCCGTGGCCGGGATTGCGATGGGATTAATTAAGGAAGGTGACCGGGTTATGATCCTCTCCGATATTCTCGGACTGGAAGACCACCTGGGCGACATGGACTTCAAGGTTTGCGGCACTAGGCAGGGCGTGACCGCCTTGCAGATGGATATTAAAATAGGCGGCATTACGTCGGCCTTGATGCAGAAGGCATTGGAGCAGGCGAAGGCTGGCCGTTTGCATATTCTGGGTTGCATGGAGAAAGCGCTTCAAGCGCCGAGGACGACTCTGTCGGCCTATGCCCCTCGGATTTTCACGATGAAGGTGAAGCAGGACAAGATTCGCGAGATCATTGGGCCTGGCGGCAAAACGATCCGCGGCATCATTGCCGATTGCGGAGTCAAAATTAACGTCGATGACAGCGGCACCGTGACGATCGCGTCGGTCGATGGCGCTTCGGCCGAAAAAGCTAAGGGCATGATCAACCGGATTACCGAAGAAGTTGAGATCGGGAAGATCTACATGGGCACGGTGCGGAAGATCATGGACTTTGGCGCCTTTGTCGAAGTTCTCCCAGGCACCGATGGATTAGTGCATATCTCGCAGCTGGCGCATCATCGGGTCCAAGCGGTATCCGACGAGGTGAAGGAAGGGGATCAAATCCTTGTGAAGGTCATGGAAGTGGACCGCCAAGGAAAGATTCGCCTCAGCCGTAAGGAAGCCATGCCGGCTCCGGCCGAGGGCGCGACCCCTGGTCCGTCTGCCGGGTAACCCGTTTTGTATCGCAAGCTCGTCTTGGACAACGGGGTGCGGGTCGTCACTGAACGGATGCCGACGTTGAAGTCGGTCACCGTCGGTGTATGGGTCAACACCGGGTCGCGGGACGAGCAGCCCTCCCAAGCAGGCTATTCACACTTTATCGAGCACATGCTCTTTAAGGGAACGCGCAAACGTTCCTCTGCCGAGATCTCGCGTGAAATCGACGCGCTCGGCGGAGAGATGAATGCCTGCACGTCGCGGGAGACGACAACCTATTACGTGAAGGTGCTGGACCAGCAACTGCACCGCGCGCTCGAACTCCTCTCCGATCTGTTTCATTATTCCCGTTTTGCCCTCCAAGATATCGAAAAAGAAAAACAGGTTGTTCTGGAAGAGATCCGCATGGTCCAGGACGATCCCGAAGATCTCGTGCAAGAACTCCAGATAGGCCAAGTGCTGGGGCGTCATCCGCTCGGTCGGTCGATTCTCGGTCGCGAGAAGACGATCCGTGGGCTGCGCCGCCAGGATCTGCTGGACTATCGAGAGGCCTACTACGAGCCGGGCCAGACCGTGCTGGCGATTGCCGGCAACTTTAAGCAGACGGAGTTGGATCGCCTGGTCGCGAAGTATTTCGGCAAGAGCTGCGCCGCAAAGGCGCCCCACGCCAATGGCCGTCGTCCACCTGAGGTGTACGGCGGTCTCGTGCTGAAGAAGAAGAAGTTGGAGCAGGTTCATCTCTGCCTTGGGCTCAAGGGTATGCCTGCCGGACATAAGGATCGGTATGCCCTCTATGCACTCAACAACGTGCTGGGCGGCAGTGTGAGTTCGCGATTATTCCAGGAAGTCCGGGAAAAGCGGGGGCTCGTCTACTCGATCTACTCCTATCTGGAGGGCTATTCAGACGGCGGCATGATGACCGTCTATGCGGCGACCAGACCTAAAGAGGTAGATCGTGTCGTAGATCTCGTCTGCCGTGAAATTAGACGGATCGGGCGCACGGGCATCGGCGGGAAAGAACTTGAGCGGGCGAAGACCCAGATGAAGGGGAGCCTGATGTTGAGTCTCGAGAGTTCGCACAGCCGCATGAGCAAATTGGCGAAGGACGAACTGATTTATGGAAAACATACGTCGCTGGACGACATGTTGGCTCATATCGATCGCGTGAGCGAGGAGCAGATGTGCAATGTCGGGCGCCAATTTTTCAAGCTGGACTCGCTCGCCATCACCGGATTAGGGCCTCTCGCACCCCGCACGCTTCAGTCCTACAGATGAGAATTTTCTAATAGATGACCATGCGGTCCTGAAAATTACGGAAAAGTTAAAGCTCCCTAACGGTCACAACCAATTGATTTACATAGGTGTTTAGCGATAAATTCAAAGCTATCAACAGGACAAACATTGTCTTGACAGGTTTTCGTAGTTTCAGTACCATGGCACAGATTTTTGACAATGATTCTCAGCCGAGAAATTTAACGAGAGAGTAGAACGCAGTAGCTCGTGGCTGATTAAAGAGTCTCTGAGATAGTTTGTACGGTGTCATGGTTTTTGACAAGCGTTCATGGTTATTGCGGTTGTTATTTTTTATGTAAGGAGGGCCTAGGTATGAAAAGAGTCGTAGTGTTAGCCTCCGTGGCAATGTTGTCCATGTTCGGTATGTTGACGGCGGAATTTGCCGTTGCGGCCGATGCGCCTGGGGCAGGTCCGGTTGACGCCATCGTCGGTGGCAAGCCGATGAAGGGCGAAATCATCAAGACCCTGAAGGGTCGCGTGTGGTCGCAGTGGGCCGACAATCCAGATGGCGAGTTGTTGTTTGGTATTCAATATTGGAACACCGGTGAGCCAGCCTCAGGCACCCCGAACGGTCGTTCGTCTTCCGATCTCGATGTGAAGCCGCCGGATCCATTGTTCAGCTGCTGCGGCTGGGGCTTTGTGGGCGGGGCCGAGAAGAACAGCCCCTATTCCGGTTGGTATCATGCTGCCACGACTGTTCGCCTGGCAGTGAAGGACAAAGCGTTGATGGATCAGATCATCAAGGCCTCCCAGGAACTCGTGGCTATGGAAGTAAGCCTGGATGGTCGGACGATCACCGGCTTTAAGGTTATTAAGTAATCGACCTTGACAAGATTTAATTCTTTTATGTCCAGCAAGGAGGACGCGATTATGAAGTTCCATGGGAAAGGTTGGGCCGTGATGGCCGCTGTAGCGCTGGGGGTTTCCATTGCTTCCACCGCATTGGCCATCGAGTCATTTCAGGAGCGTTTCGAGTGGGGAGATTTGAGCAAGCCCACGACCCTTCAGGGTCGTGTGATCGTGCTCGATCACTACGATGAAGCGGTCTGGATCAACGTGGCCGTGTTCGGCGGGAACGCCGAGAGCGGTTTTTTCTGGCAGAAGATTCACCCGGGGAAGAACTTGAAGTTCTACGCGGACAGCGGCGCCTGGGCTGAGCTAAAGAAGATGGGCCGTCCCCATGCAGGACCGACGGCTGCGAAGGACGTGCCACCATCCAGCACGACTGATTTGATTGAGTTTACCGTGACGGAGCCTGAGCAGAACCATCGGGTCATTTCTTCAGTCAAGAAGCTTCCGGAAGTAGCCGGTTCCATGGGGCGTCCGCGCAGCATCTCCGGTTTGCGTTTGAAGGAATGTGCGGGAAAGAGCGAAGTTGAAGCCGGTTGCGCCGCAGCAAAGCAGGCGCTTAACGTCTCACCGAAGGCTGAGCCGCCGATGCAGTATGATGTATTGATCCCTGGTGGTCGGCCCGTTGCAGGGCTCATCCCCTGGACCGCGAAGTACAATTTGGGTACCGCTGCTCATTGAACTGAGTGGGTCTCTGTGTAAAGGCGGCATCTCCGAAAGGGGATGCCGCCTTTCTTATGTGTCGCGATCAGGTTGACCGGCTGGGCCAATTCGACGCTGAAGGTCGGCCAGCCGATTGAGCGCATCGAGCGGGGTCATGGAGAAGAGGTCGATCTGCCTGACTTCATCGATGAGCGGATGGGGCTTGGGAAGTAACGTTTTGGGGGCCTCTTGCTCTAACGAGGCAGGCATGCCTTGGATGGTGTGATCCGGCTGCTCCAGTTGGGCCAAGACTTGTTGCGCGCGCTCGATGACCGTGGGAGGCAGCCCGGCCAGTTTGGCCACATGGATTCCGTAACTGCGATCTGCCCCGCCAGGAATGATCTTGCGTAAGAAGACCACATCGCCATCCCGTTCCTGGACCGCCACGCAATAGTTTTTAATCCCCTCCCGTAATCCTTCCAGTTGCGTCATCTCATGATAATGCGTGGCGAAGAGGGTTCGGGCTCCCACGTGCCGACGGTCCTGAATATACTCCGCAATGGCCCAGGCGATGCTGAGTCCATCGTAGGTGCTGGTGCCTCTGCCGATTTCATCCAGGAGAATGAGGCTCCGAGAGGTCGCACTGTTCAAGATGTGAGCGGATTCGATCATCTCCACCATAAAGGTGCTCTGGCCAGCCGCGAGATTGTCCGAGGCGCCCACGCGGGTAAAAATTCGATCAACTAATCCGATGTGCGCTTCAGCCGCCGGCACGAAGCTCCCGATCTGCGCCAGCAGCACGATTAGCGCGACCTGGCGGAGATAGGTGCTCTTGCCCGCCATGTTGGGGCCTGTGAGGATGACCAGCCGCTGGCCGTCACAGTCGAGGACGGTGTCGTTCGGCACGAAGGTGAGATCGCTGCTGAGTCGCTCAACCACTGGATGCCGGCCCTCTCGAATGAGGATCGTGCTACTTTCGTCGACGAGGGGTTTGACATAGCGCTGCAAGGCCGCGGTTTCCGCCAGACCGGCGAGGATGTCGAGTAATGCGACGGCTCTGGCCATCGTTTGAAGGCGCGGCACCTCGTTGGCTAAACGACTGCGCAATTGATCGAACAGTTGCTGCTCCAAGGCTAACAGCGTCGCCTCCGCTCCCGTGACCGTTTCTTCTAGTTCTTTCAACTCCGCCGTCATGAATCGCTCGGCATTGGCTAAGGTCTGCTTGCGAATATAATCGGGCGGGACGCGCGTGAGATGGGTTTTCGTAATTTCGATGTAGTAGCCGAAGATCTGGTTGTAGCGTACTTTGAGCGATTCGATTCCTGTTCGCTCCCGCTCCTTGGCCTCCAGCGAGGCGATCCAGCCCTTGCCTTCCGTGCTCGCCTTGCGTAGCGCATCGACTCCCGCATGGTATCCCTCCCGAATGACGCCTCCGTCGCGGAGGGCTATCGGCGCATCTTGTTTGATGGCCTGTTCGATCGCATCATGCACGTCATGGCAATCGTCCCACGATGCGCGAAGATCGGCTAGCAACGAGGCGGTGAATGGCTGGAGATGAGACCGGAGTTCAGGCAGGGCACGTACGGACTGTTTCAATGCGAGCAGTTCGCGCGGTCCTGCAACACCGAGCGTCACGCGGCTACTCAACCGGGCAATGTCTTGAATATTGCGGAGCGTGGCCCGGAGCGAGACCCGTTGTTGAATTAAATCTTTTAACTCGCCGACCGCGTCAAGTCTGGCATGAATGGCGTCACGATTAAGCAGCGGTCTGATGAGCCAATCTCGCAGTAGGCGGCTGCCCATAGCGGTTGCTGTCCGGTCCAGCACGGACAGGACCGTCGGCTGGTCCTGTCCCGATCGATCGCTTGAGGCAAAGGGCCGCACGAGTTCGAGATTGCGAATCGTCGCGCTATCTAGATGCATGGAGTCGCCGCTCCAGCGTGTGTGTAGGCGGTGGAGATGCGCCAGGGAGGCGGTCGGTTGAGTTGCTCTGACATATCGCAGGACCGCTCCGGCTGCGCCGATTCCGGCGGTCAGGCCACGGCAGCCGAACCCATCGAGCGAATGTACGGCAAACTGTGTCTGGAGCACTTGCGTCGCAGTGTTGGGATCAAAGAAGGCGGAGGGTTGGGCGCAGAGACGGGGCCCTCGCAGGTGAGCGAGACAGGCCACGGCATTTGCATTGGCATTCTGGTGCAGGACTTCCCGCGGTTCCAGCCTGGCCAATTCATCCATGAGCTGGGTGGTGGCCTGTGCTCCCTGGAATTCCGTAATCCAGAAATCTCCGGTGGAGACATCCAGGCAGGCCAGCCCAATGATGGATTGTCCCTTGGCAGAGGAGGCGGTGGCATCGGAGAAGGCCACGGCGACCAAGAAATGCGATTCGCCTGGTGAGAGAAATTCTGTGTCGACCAATGTGCCAGGCGTATAGAGACGGACGACTTCCCGGCGCACCAGACCCTTCGCAAGCTTGGGGTCTTCCACCTGTTCGCAGAGGGCCACGGTCCGTCCGGCCCTGAGTAACTTGGCGATATAGCCCTGGGCTGCATGGTACGGCACGCCACATAAGGGAATAGGGGTGGCGCTCGATTTGTCGCGAGAGGTCAGGGCGATGGAGAGCAGTTTGGCTGCGGCCTGCGCATCCTCGTAAAACATCTCATAGAAGTCGCCGACGCGGAACAGGAGGATCGCGTCGGGATAGCCGCGCTTGACCTCGCGGTATTGCCGCATGAGGGGTGAGGCGTCTGCGTCACTCATCGTGGCGGTCTCGAGGGAATTCGTCGGTGACGGTATGGGAGATCCGGCCTGTGACTTTTTCGAGCGAGTGGCGTAAGTGCTCCAAGTCTACTTCGGCATCCTGCAGGGCTTTGGTCTTTCGGCGAAGTTCGATCCGGCCTCGCACCCAGGGGGGGAATAGCAGAATGCCTGAGACCAGCAGCCCCACGGCGAATCCTGCCAGGATGGGTTTATAGATCGGCGTCGAGGATTCGAGTAGACCGAAGAAATAGCGAATCGTGGCTTCCTGTTCCTGGTTTTGAAGGAAGAATGCCAGAGCGAGGAGCAGCAGGACTCCGACTAAAATCAATCGAATCATGACTTCGTGATCCTCTTCTTATGCGAAATTTTATTCGGCATTCTTCGATGGGCTTGGCGCGTGCGTGCGAGGACTTTGCCGGACATCGGCCCGGTTGCCTTCAGCTGAATCGCCCGGCTCTGCTTGGCCCGATGGCTCAGGGTAATTTCGATCCGGTCCTGCGGCAACAAGGCCAGGCCCTTGTCGGCCCATTCGATAGCCGTGACCGTCTGGCCAGAGAAATACTCCATTACGCCGGTTGATTCAAGCTCGCGGAGCGAGGTGATGCGATACCAATCCATGTGGGCCAGAGGCAGGCGGCCGTGGCATTCATGAATAACGACGAAGGTCGGACTGGTCACGGCTTCAGGCGCTGCGCCCAGGCCCTGCGCGATGCCGCGCACGAGCGCGGTCTTGCCCGCGCCGAGCGGCCCGTAGAGCGCGATCGTTTCTCCTCCGCGCAGCGTCCGGCCAAGCGCTTGGCCTAAGCGGTCGGTCTGTTGCCTCGATGAAGACAGGAGTGTCCACGGCAGGACCACTGCGGCGCTCCCTTTGGCAGCAGGCGGCTGTGTCTTGGCGGGCTTCGTGCCGTTAGGGTGTAGTGATTTGTTGGAGCGCATAAGGAATTTGAGCGATCAGATCGCTGGCGATCATTCCTGCCTGTCCGAGTTGTTTGGCTGCCAAGTCGCCGGCTGATCCGTGAAGATAGGTTGCGGCGCAAGCCGCTTCCCATGATGGCACTCCTTGCGCCAGAAGGCCCACAATCATACCGGTTAAGACATCGCCGGTTCCGGCCGTGGCCATGCCGGGATTCCCGGTGGGACAGATGGCGACCAGTCCATCGGGGCGGGCGATGACGGTTCGCGCGCCTTTTAAAACAACGAACACACCTCGTTGCCTGGCAAACCGTCTGGCCGTGCCGATGCGGTCTGCGTTGACGCTCTGCGCTGTGGCATCGACTTCCAGCCTAGCTATTTCACCGGGATGAGGAGTCAGGATGGGCAGAGTGGGGCATTCGGTCAGCAAGGAGGCCCGCCCGGCCAAGGCATTGAGCGCATCGGCATCGAGGACGGAGGGCCGATCCAGATGTTTCATGAGTGACTGCACCAGCTCGACCGTTTCGTGATGGGTTGAGAGGCCTGGGCCGATAGCAATGGCCGTGCGAGCCTGGATAAAGGCGAGGATGCGATCGAGTCCCGATCGGGCCAAGGTTCGCGCCTTCGTTTCGGGGAGCGGCAGCGTCATCGCTTCCAGCAGTTTGGACTCCAGCACATCGTTGACGCTGCTGGGGGTGGCCACGGTGACGAGGCCTGCTCCGACGCGGAGTGCTGCCTGAGCGGCGAGCGCTGCTGCGCCAGTTTTCCCCACGGACCCTGCAATAATCCCCGCATGGCCGAACGTGCCTTTATGGGAGGAGGGCCACCGTTCCGGCAGCATGGTGACGATGTCGTCGCTGGTCAGGAGCCGCGTTCTGCGGTCGAGCTTGTCTATATAGGCTTGGGGAATGCCGATATCGACGACGCGGATGATGCCGGACTGATCGATTCCCGCCCCGACGTAGAGGCCGAGTTTCGGGAGGCCGAGGGTGACGGTGAGCGAGGCGCGGACCGCTTGCCCTAGAATGGCCCCTGTATCGGCATGAATGCCGGATGGCAGATCGATTGAAATGACCGGCTTTCCTGTCGTGTTGATGAGTTCGATAGCCTCACGATAGGCTCCGGTGACTTCGGAGGCTAAGCCTGTGCCTAGAAGGGCATCGATGAGGATATCGCTGGAGGCAAGAAGAGGCCGAACCTGTTTGGCAGATCGGAATCGAATGGTCTTGGCATTTCCTGCTGCTTTCGCGAACCGACGATACATGGCGGCGGCATCGCGGCTCAGGTCGGCAACAGGTGGCAGGAGCAGCACTCGGACCTGGGCTCGTTGGCGGTGCAGCAGGCGGGCCACCACCAATCCATCGCCTCCGTTGTTCCCTTTGCCGCAGAGGATAGTCACGGTCTTGCCGCGCATTGGCCCGTACTGGGTTTCCAGCTGACTGACGATTCCCGCACCGGCCCGCTCCATCAAAGTGGCGCTCGGGATCTTCGCCTCCGTGATCGTACGGCGATCGAGCAGTTGCATCTCGGCTCCGGTCACGATGTTCATCGGTGGCCTTGTAGGGGGAATCGAGAGGTTTGTGGCCTACGTCGTAATGGCATGGCAAGGGGGAGTCGCGTTGTGCTTGGAGGAGACGGTTACCCCAGCAAGGCTTTCATTTCCCTGACAGCTTGGTCGAGACCCACCAGGACTGCTCGGGCAATGATGCTGTGCCCGATGTTGTATTCGACGATTTCAGGGATGTTCAGCAACCGTGCGATGTTGCGATAGTCTAATCCATGTCCGGCGTTGACGCCCATGCCCAGCTTGTAGGAGAGTTTGGCGGCCTGCGTAATGGCGTCTACTTCCGCATCGGCTTCTTTGGAGCGTTTGGCATTCGCGTAGCGGCCCGTATGGAGTTCGACGAAATCGGCTGAAACTCGGTGTGCCGCTTTCACTTGGGCCAAATCCGGTTCGATGAAGAGACTGACGGGAATGCCGCCATCGTGGAGCATGGCCACGAGTTCCTGGATATGGTCTCTGTGGCCTGCCACATCCAGGCCGCCTTCGGTCGTAAGTTCCTGTCGATGTTCCGGAACGAGCGTGACCATGTCCGGTTTGATGGTCAGGGCAATTTTGGCCATGGTCTCATCAGCGGCCATTTCTAGATCGAGCTTGGTGCGGATGAGTTCCCGCAAGAGACGAAGATCGCGGTCCTGAATATGCCGACGATCCTCTCTGAGGTGGACGACAATGCCGTCGGCGCCAGCCAATTCCACCAGTACGGAGGCAGTCAGAGGGTCCGGGTCGGTTCCACCGCGGGCTTGCCGCAACGTGGCCACATGGTCAATATTCACCCCAAGTCGTGGCACGGATCCTCCGTTCTGGCTATGTGAAGCAAGGAGAAGCTGAGTTGCGCGATGAGTCGAAAGAGGTTTTACTTGTAACAGAAATTGGCCGGGAGGGGCAAGGATAGGGAGGGGGAAGCGCGGTCTGGCTGGCGCAGTCTCTTGGAAGAGCCGAATGTCGAACCCCACAGAATCACGGGATAATTTGACTCGACGTGTCCCTCGCCATTAGAATAGGCCCCCTGAGTTAGGGAGGCAGGGGGTTTCTCCACGCCTTCTGCGCAGGGGAATTGTCGACAGGGGATACATGGGACTGGGCGACGGATTTTATCGCATCAAACGGCTACCACCGTATGTCTTTGCCCAAGTGCAGAGTCTCAAGCTTGAGGCTCGTCAACAGGGCGAAGACATTATCGATTTTGGCATGGGCAATCCTGACCAACCGACGCCGAGCCATATCGTCGAAAAGATGATCGAGGCGGCGCGGAAGGGGAAGAACCATCGCTACTCGGCCTCGCGCGGGATTACCAAGCTGCGCCATGCGATCACTGGCTGGTATAAACGGAATTACGACGTCGCGCTGGATCCTGAGACCGAGACGATCGTCACGATCGGCTCCAAGGAAGGCTTGGCGCATCTGGCCTTGGCTTTGATTGGCCCAGGGGACGTCGTCTTGACGCCGACCCCGACCTATCCCATCCATATGTATAGTTTTATCATTGCAGGCGGCGAAGTCCGCGGAATCGAGTTGCGTCAGGACAGTGACTTCTTCGAAGAGCTCCAGAAGGTCTATCGCCAGAGTTTCCCGCGACCGAAGATTTTGGTGATCAATTTTCCGCACAATCCCACTACCGCCGTGGTGGACCTCGAGTTCTTCAAGAAAATCGTCGCCTTTGCCAAAGAGCACGACGTGATCGTCATTCACGACCTGGCCTATGCGGACCTGGTCTTCGATGGCTACAAGGCGCCGAGCTTCTTGCAAGCTCCCGGTGCCAAGGATGTCGGAGTGGAGTTCTATACTTTGTCCAAGGCCTACAATATGCCGGGCTGGCGCGTAGGCTTCTGTTGCGGTAATCGCGAAGTCGTCGGAGCCCTGGCCAAGATCAAGAGTTATCTCGATTACGGAATTTTCCAGCCCTTGCAGATCGCCAGCGTCATCGCCCTGAATGGCCCGCAAGAATGCGTCAAGGAGACAGTGTTGCGTTATCAGAAACGTCGCGATGTGTTGGTGGGCGGCCTGAACCGCATCGGGTGGCAGGTGACGAAGCCTGTGGCGACCATGTTCGTCTGGGCCAGGATCCCCGTGCCCTATCGGTCGATGGGCTCATTGGAGTTTTCCAAACTCCTGCTTCGCGAGGCCAAAGTCGCTGTGTCTCCCGGGATCGGATTCGGTGAAGGCGGGAACGAGTATGTGCGGTTCGGTCTGGTTGAAAATGAACATCGCACGAGGCAAGCCGTACGCGGCATTCGCAAGGCTCTGAAGCTGGAAGGATCTGCAGAATGATTTCACGCGTGGGCGTCGGCATCATTGGGTTCGGTACGGTCGGAACGGGGGTCGCGAAGATTCTTCTGGAGAATGCTGCCGTGATCAGCCGCCGTGTCGGCGTGCCGATCGAAATCGTTCGGATTGTGGACTTGGATGTGACGAAGAATCGTGGGCTCGCCTTGCAGCCTGGCGTCCTTACGACCGATGCGAAACAGATTCTCAACGATCCGTCGATCGACATCGTGGTCGAGTTGGTCGGGGGCTGCGATTTCGCCAAACGTATCATTCTGGAAGCCATTGCGGCAGGTAAACAGGTCGTGACCGCGAACAAGGCCCTGCTCGCATTACATGGAGAAGAAATTTTTGCCGCGGCCTCACGCAAGGGAGTCGACATCGGTTTCGAAGCGAGTGTGGGAGGAGGGATTCCCGTGATCCAGGCCCTGAGGGAAGGACTGGCGGCCAACACCATCCAATCTATTTACGGGATCATCAACGGGACGGCCAATTACATCCTCTCGCGCATGACGAGTGAAGGCCGGAGTTTCGATTCGGTACTCGACGACGCGAAACAGGCCGGCTATGCCGAAGCGGATCCGACCTTCGATGTGGCCGGGATCGATTCGGCGCACAAGCTGGCGATCCTGGTGGCCCTGGCCTATGGCACGCCAGTCAATTTCAAAGAGGTGTATACCGAGGGAATCACCCACATTACGCCGCTCGATATCGCCTATGCCAAAGAGTTTGGCTGTACGATCAAGCTCTTGGGCATTGCCAAGCTGGAGGGCAACGAAGTCGAAGCCCGCGTGCATCCCACGATGCTGCCCGCTTCGTCTCCGCTCGCCCAAGTCGAAGGAGTCTACAACGCAATTCAATTCGTCGGCGATGCCGTGGGCGATGTGGTGCTCTATGGTAGGGGCGCCGGATCCCTGCCGACCGGCAGCGCGGTGGTCAGCGACCTCATTGCCATTTCGCGCAATCTGCTGAAGGGTGCGGTGGGGCGAGTGCCGCCTGCTTCGTTCCAGCAGGCGCAGCGCCGCCCGCTTCGCATGAGGCCGATGGAAGAAATTAGCTCGCTCTACTATCTCCGCTTTATGGTGCTGGACCGTCCCGGCGTCCTGTCGCAGATCGCAGGGGAGCTGGGCCGGTGCGGCATCAGTATTTCGTCCGTCCTTCAACAGGGGCGGCGTGACGGGCAAACGGTGCCGGTCGTGATCAAAACCCATACGGCCATGGAGCGCGATGTCCAGGCGGCATTGCGCGCAATCAACCAGATGGCCTTTATTTCCGAGCCGACGACGTTGATCCGCGTTGAGGGCAAGGACGACTGATGTGATGACTCGCTGGCGTGGCCTGATTGAAGAATATCGCAAGTTCCTCCCTGTAACCGACCGTACACCCGTGGTGACGTTGTGTGAAGGCAATACCCCGCTCATCAGGGCGACGAGGTTGGCCCAGCAGATTGCGCCCGGCATTGATCTCTATCTTAAAATTGAAGGCGCGAACCCCACTGGATCGTTCAAAGACCGAGGCATGACGCTGGCGATCTCGAAGGCTGTTGAGGCCGGCGTCAAAGCGGTCATCTGCGCCTCCACGGGGAATACCTCTGCCTCTGCCGCAGCCTATGGGGCGCGGGCTGGGTTGGCGGTTTATGTGCTGATTCCTGCCGGAAAAATTGCGATGGGCAAACTGTCCCAGGCCATGATGCACCAGGCCACGGTCATTCAGATCCAGGGAAATTTTGACCAGGCGTTCACTATCGTGAAGGAATTGTCGGTGAGCCACCACATCGAGCTGGTCAACTCGCTCAATCCCTATCGGATCGAGGGGCAGAAGACCGCCGCGATGGAAGTCTGCGATCAGCTTGGTGATGCACCGACGATTCATGTGCTGCCGGTCGGGAACGCCGGCAATATTACGGCCTATTGGAAGGGCTATCAGGAATACCGTGCGGCTAATCAATCCACGAAACTCCCACGCATGATCGGGTTTCAGGCCACCGGCGCGGCGCCGATCGTGTTGGGGCACATCGTGGAGAATCCGCAGACGGTGGCCACGGCGATCAGGATCGGCAATCCGGCCAGTTGGCAAGCCGCCTTGAACGCTGTGAAGGAATCCTCTGGGGCGATCGATTCGGTCACGGATGAGGAAATTTTGCAGGCCTATCAGATGCTGGCAGCCACGGAAGGCGTTTTCTGCGAACCGTCTTCCGCTGCTTCGGTGGCCGGCCTGACGAAGTTGAGTAAGCAGGGCGGGCTTCGCGAAGGCGAGACGGTGGTCTGTACCTTGACAGGCCATGGATTGAAAGATGCCGATACGGCGATTAGTGTATCGGCTCAACCGAAAACCGTTAGAGCGACGCGGGAGGATGTCGCTCGTCTTTTAAGGGTGTAGATACAATGAGCGCAGGGCTTCGATGAAATATGTGATGCTCCATGCCGACGGGATGGCAGACCTTTCCCGGCAGGAATTGGGCAAGCAGACTCCTCTGCAGGCGGCCTCGACTCCTCATCTCGATCGTCTCGCGAAAGAGGGAGAGTTGGGGATTTTAGCTGCGGCGCCCGAGGGCGTGCGGAAGGGGAACGGGTTGATGGAGACGGCCATCCTCGGCTACGACCTTAAGAAATACTATCAGGGGCCTGGCCCATTCGAAGCAGCGAGCTTGGGGGTTACTGTCGGTGAGCAGGACGTGGTTTATCGGTGCACGATGGTCACGTTGCGGGCAGACGCGTCCGCGGGCAAAGGCGGATTGGATCAAATTAAGAAGCTGGGGCCGCATGTGGCCATGGACGATGCGACCGCCGGGTTGATTGCGACGGAAGAGGCTCGTGAATTGATCGAGGCGATCAATGAACAGCTCGGATCTGAGACAATTCAGTTCTATCCTGGCGTAGGTCACCGCCACCTCATGGTGTGGGTCAACGGGAAGGTGCGCGCAGTTTGTCAGGATCCGCAATCGCTGGTCGGCCGGCCGATCGCCGACGCCATGCCGACGGGCGAGGGAGCGGACCATTTGTGGAAGCTGATGGACGCGTCATTTCAAATCTTGCGCGACCATCCCTTTAATGCGGAGCGCAGCAAAGCGGGGCAGAAGCAAGCCAATTGTCTCTGGCTCTGGGGCCAGGGCCGGGCCGTGTTTTGGCCCAGTCTGGCGGAACGTTTTAAGATAACCGGTACGGTGGTGTCACAGAGCGATGTCCATCGGGGGCTCGGTATAATGGCAGGGCTCGAGGCGGTGGATAGGGCACGGTTGGCCGAGGGGGATCTGCGCGCTCAGGCGGCGGTGGCGTTGGAGGACCTCAAGGAAAAAGATTTTGCCTACGTGCATGTGGAGTTGCCGGACGAGGTTGCCTATGGATCGGACGTTGCGGCCAAGGTGAAGGCGATTGAAGCGGTCGATCGCGAACTGGTCGGGCCGTTGCTTGAAGGGCTGGCCAAATCCGGCCCCTATCGCCTTGCGGCGTTCTGTGATGCGGGCAACGTGCATCAGGATCAGGCAGCGGAGGGGCTGGGCTTCTTCGCCTATCGTGACAGTGCCGCCGATCCCGCAGCTGGAAGCGGACGAAAATTCACCGAAGCGCATGCCCAGGCGTCGACTGTGCCTCCACGTGACGCGACGAAGTTCGTCGTGCGATTGTTCGCAAAAGGATCCTGACGGTCGTGGCGCTGATTGTTCAGAAATATGGAGGAACATCCGTCGGCACCATCGAGCGGATCCGCTGCGTCGCCGAACGGGTCGAAAAGGCTTATAAAGAGGGCCATCGCGTCGTTGTCGTCCTCTCTGCGATGAGCGGTGAAACGGATCGGCTGCTCAAGCTGGCCCATCAGGTGACATCGCTTCCGGACGATCGTGAACTGGATATGCTGTTGTCGACGGGAGAGAGGGTGGCCATTGCCTTGCTGGCGATGGCCTTGCGGGCCCGCGGATTCGATGCCAAATCGTTCACGGGCCGTCAAGTCGGGATCATGACGGATAGCGCCCATACGAAAGCGCGGATTACCAAGGTGGCGGCTGAGCGCATCCGTGAAGCCCTCTCCAAAGGGGTGATTCCGGTAGTGGCCGGGTTTCAAGGGATCAACGAACAGTCGGATGTCACGACGCTGGGGCGCGGAGGTTCCGATCTGACGGCGGTGGCGCTGGCGGCGGCCTTGAAGGCCGATCGCTGCATCATTTTTACCGATGTCGACGGCGTCTACACTTCGGATCCCAATATTGTCCCGGCAGCGCGCCGCATCGACAAGATTTCCTATGAAGAAATGCTGGAGATGGCCAGTCTGGGCGCCAAAGTGCTGCAGAGCCGCTCGGTCGAATTTGCCGCGAAGTTCAATGTGCCGGTGGAGGTGAACTCCAGCTTCAAAGAAGGAAAGGGGACGCTCGTGACGCGTGAAGACGAGGATATGGAGGCGGTCGCGGTGTCGGGAGTCACTGGGGACCAGAATCAGGCCAAAATCACGATTGTGGGCGTGCCGGACAAGCCGGGTATTGCATCGAAAATTTTCGGGCCGGTAGCCAAAGCCAATATCAACGTTGATATGATCATTCAGAATATGAGCCAGTCCGGCCTGACGGATATGTCATTTACGATTCCACGGGTGGACATCTCGAAGGCCATGCCGATCATCCAGGATGTGGCGAAGGGGATTGAGGCGAAGTCTGTGGCCGTGACCGAGGCGATCGCCAAGGTCTCGTTGGTCGGCGTCGGGATGCGTTCCCATTCCGGGGTTGCGGCCAAGATGTTCGAGGTTCTGGCGCGGGAAGGCGTAAACATCCTCATGATCAGCACGTCGGAGATCAAGATCTCCTGCGTCATCGATGAAAAGTATATGGAGCTCGCGATGCGCGCGCTCCATACCGCGTTCGGATTGCATCAAGCGCGGGAGGGAGGCCGATCCACAAAGTAACGACTATTGGCGATGTCAGTTTCGGCAACATTGTCTACCCACGGTAGAGCTTTCTATGATTCGCAAAACACCGCAATCCGGATCCTCGCAAGGCAAGCAGGCCGCGGCGTCAGCGCCAGGCACACCTGCGCTTGCCGTGAAGCCGGCATTGGAAATCTACGACACGACTCTGCGCGATGGAGCCCAGGCCGAGGACGTCAGTTTTTCGGTGGAAGACAAGGTGCGGGTTGCGCAACAGTTAGACGGGCTTGGCGTGCAGTTCATCGAGGGCGGGTGGCCTGGGGCGAATCCCAAAGATATTGAGTTCTTCCGGAGGATCAAGGCGGTCCCACTGCAGACGTCGACGGTCGTGGCCTTCGGCTCGACGCGAAAGGCCAGCAACGCGGTACAGGACGATCAGAATATTAAATCGCTGCTAGATGCCGAGACTTCAGTGATCACGCTCTTCGGGAAGAGCTGGTCGTTGCACGTCACTGACGCGCTCAATATTTCTCTCGCGAAGAATCTTGAACTCATCAGCGACTCCGTGGCCCATCTCCGTTCGAAGGGCCGGAGACTGTTCTATGATGCGGAACATTTCTTCGATGGGTACAAAACGAATCCTGACTATGCATTGGAGACCATTCGCCAGGCAGTCGCGGCCGGCGCCGAGCGGGTCATTCTTTGCGACACCAATGGCGGGACGATGCCGTGGGAAATCAAAGAGATTTGCGAAGTCGTGCGGCGTGAATGTGCCGTGCCCTTGGGGATCCATGCCCACAACGATTGTGAAATGGCCGTCGCGAACTCGTTGATGGCGATCGAGACTGGCATTCTGCAAGTGCAAGGGACGATCAATGGGATTGGTGAGCGGTGCGGCAATGCCAATCTCTGCTCCATCATCCCTAATCTTGAACTGAAGATGAAACGGCCGGTGCTGGGCAATCGCTTGAGCCATCTCAAGCGGGTGTCAGGATTCGTGACCGAGATCGCGAACCTCATGCCCAATACGCATCAGCCCTATGTGGGCGATTCGGCCTTCGCCCATAAGGGCGGGGTCCATATCCATGCGGTGCTGAAGAATGCTGCGACCTACGAACATGTGATTCCGTCGTTAGTCGGGAACCGCCAGAGGATGTTGCTGTCGGATGCAGCAGGCCGGAGCGGGTTGATGGAAAAAGTCGAGGCCTACGGGATCAAATTAGACAAGGATCACGCCAAACTACAAGAATTGATCGATGTGCTGAAGGAGCGTGAAAGCCAGGGCTACCAATTTGAGGCGGCGGAAGGCTCCTTCGAGTTGCTCATGCGGAAAGCCATGGGGACCCATAAGCCTTCCTTCCAACTGCTGGGGTTCCGGGTGATCGTCGAGAAAAAACAGGACCAGGGCGCCATGTTGTCGGAGGCCACGGTCATGGTGAAGGTCGGCGATGTGGTGGAACATGCGGCAGCGTCAGGCGCCGGCCCAGTCAATGCGCTCGACCATGCTTTGCGGAAAGCCTTGGAGAAGTTCTATCCCCAGCTTAAAGAAGTTAAACTGCTCGATTATAAAGTGCGGGTCTTGTCGGCCGATCGTGGGACTGAGTCGAAGGTCCGGGTTTTGATTGAATCGGGCGATCACAAGGATAAATGGGGCACGGTCGGCGTCTCCGAGAACATCATGGAGGCGAGCTGGCAAGCGCTGGCAGACAGTATTGAGTACAAATTGCTTGCTAAAGACCTCTGAGCCTGAGGAATCTTGTATCTTTACGCTTGACAGGCTATCTAACCTTACGTAAATTATAGTGAAACTGCCTATTGGGCGAGTCGGCTTGAGAGACGACCATTCCGAAAGTGTGCAGCGGCATCTGAGGGGGAAGCATGAGGAAGGCGGATATCGCGAACGAAATCTACAAGCAGGTTGGTATTTCGAAGAACGAAGCCGCAGATATCGTTGAACTTGTCCTCAACATGTTGAAAGAAGTGCTGCATAAGGGCGAGTCGATCAAGATTGCCGGATTTGGAAATTTTGTGGTGCGGAGTAAAGGGGCACGGAAAGGCCGGAATCCCAGGACCGGCGAAGAAATCGGGATCACGCCTCGTCGAGTCGTGACCTTTCGCCCTAGCCAAGTATTTAAAAAATACGTGAACTTATAAGACGTTGACTCACCTCAACTGATCTTACCACGAGGATGGGTCATGGGGAACGAGCCCAGGCTGGGCAGCAAGGTTTTCTACAAAATCGGCGAAGTGGGCCAGATCGTCAAGCTGCCGGCATATGTGCTGCGATTCTGGGAATCAGAATTCCCATTTCTCAAGCCCAAGAAAAGTCGTGGGAATCAGCGGCTTTATGTCAGGCGTGAAATCGAAATAGTGTTGGAAATCAAGCGGATGCTGTACGAAGAGGGCCATACCCTTGCAGGCGTTAAGCGTTATTGGGCCAGGCGCGGGCGGGTAGCGAGCCAACGGATCCGCCCCAAAGAACTGGCGCAGAAACTGCGGGGGAATCTCCAGGCGATTCTCAAAATCCTGGAATCCTATTAAGCCCTGCGACGGTCCGGATTCCTTGTCTCCTGGACGGTTGCATTCCGGGCCCCTCCAGAGAGACAATGCAGGGGTAGTGAAAGTGAATAGAGCGTGTCGGGGCGTGGCGCAGCCCGGTAGCGTACTCGCTTGGGGTGCGAGTGGTCGGCCGTTCAAATCGGCTCGCCCCGACCAAAATACAGAGCGCTGAGGACTGAGACGAACAGGATAGCCGCGGACTCGGTTTCCAGCACTCAGCATTACAACAGAGAGCTGCCGCCGGCAGCTCTTTTTGTTTCTGAAAGACTGATGCGCATTTTAGTGACCAACGATGACGGGGTTCTTTCGCCTGGCTTGACGGCGCTGGCCAAGGCCTTAGCCAAAGTCGGCGAGGTCTGGGTCGTGGCGCCGGATCGCGAGCGGACCGCCGCGGCCCATTCGGTGACGCTCCATAAACCGCTGCGCGTGCAGAAGTTGGGGAAGCGGATCTATGCCGTGAGCGGCACACCGGTTGATTGTGTGAATTTGGCCGTGCTGAAGCTTTTGCCTGCGCCGCCAGATCTCCTCGTGTCCGGTATCAATAAAGGCGTCAATCTCGGTGACGACGTTTTATATTCCGGCACCGTGTCGGCTGCGATGGAAGGGACGATTCTCGGTATTCCCTCCATGGCTGTCTCGCAGGAGGGGCAGGAGCGGTTTCATTTTGACGCGGGTGCCCGCTACGCCGTTCGGATGGCTCGATTGATTCTGAAAGATGGTTTGCCGGACGAAACATTGGTCAATTTGAATATCCCTGATCGGCCCTTCTCAGCTATCACGGGCGTGCGCGTGACCTGTCTCAGCCGCAGGCGGTTCGATAATCCGATCACTGAGAAGGTCGATCCCCGTGGGAGGGCGTACTATTGGCTTGCCGGAACCAGAGTGTCCTGGAGCCGGAGCAAGGATGCGGACCACGAGGCGTTGGAGCAGGGGGCCGTCTCGCTTACGCCTGTTCATCTTGATACGACGAATCACCGCGCGTTAGAGCGATTCCGTAAATGGGAAATGGGCCGTCGGCCTGCTACGGCGGCGAAGCCCAAGGGTAAGAAGAGGAGCTAGGGTCTGTGGGCAACCTGATCGAAGCCCTCATTACGGAGCTGAGCCAATTTATCGTGTCGATGATTTCGACATTCGGCTACACCGGCATCTTCGTGACCATGGCCATTGAAAGCGCCTGTATCCCCTTGCCCAGCGAGATCATCATGCCCTTCGCCGGCTATCTCGTATCGTCGGGCCAGTTCACGATGCTGGGCGTGACCTTGGCCGGCGCAATTGGAAACGTCGCTGGTTCGATTGCGGCCTATTATGCTGGCGTTTGGGGCGGCCGGCCCTTCGTCGAACGATACGGGCCCTATATGCTGGTGTCGCCAACAGATATGGCGACGGCGGATTCCTGGTTTGCCAAGTATGGAGAGGCGGCGGTCTTTTTCGGCCGAATGCTTCCGGTCGTTCGGACTTTCATTTCATTGCCAGCCGGCATTGCCGGCATGAATATCTATCGGTTCATCCTCTTCACTTTTCTCGGTGCTCTGCCCTGGTGTTATCTCCTGGCCTATATCGGCCTGAAAATGGGAGAAAAGTGGGAGCACCTGCGCGACTATTTCCATCAGTTCGACGTTGTGATCGGCTTGAGCTTGGCCTTTGGATTGGGCTATTTTCTCTGGTCTCATTGGCCGAAGCGCCCTGTGAATCCGGAGCTGTAACCGTCCATGCTCTCGCTCTACAACACGCTGACCGGGAAAAAAGAGCTGTTCCAGTCGCTCCAGCCAAAGCACGTCAGGATGTATGTCTGCGGCGTGACGGTCTACGACTATTGCCATATCGGTCATGCGCGGAGCGCGCTCGTATTCGACGTGCTTCGGCGGTATCTGGAGTTCAGCGGCTACCAGGTTGAATTCGTCAAGAACTTCACCGATGTGGATGACAAGATCATCAAGCGGGCGAATGAACGGGGCGTCTCCTGTGAGACGATCACGGCAGAGTTTATCGAAGCCTACTACCAGGACATGGGGAAGCTCGGGGTCAGACGGGCAACGCATGAGCCAAAAGCCACAGAGCATATGGCCGAGATCATTGCGTTGGTCGGTACGCTGATTCAGAAGGGTCTCGCCTATCCAGTCGCAGGGGATGTCTATTTCCAAGTCGAAAAATATCGGGACTATGGGCGCCTCTCAAAACGGAAGCTCGAAGATCTGCAGGCAGGCGCGCGAGTGGATGTGGATGAACGGAAGCGCCATCCGATGGATTTTGCCCTCTGGAAAAGCAGTAAGCCTGGTGAGCCGTCATGGGAGAGTCTCTGGGGGCCAGGGCGTCCAGGCTGGCATATCGAATGTTCCGCCATGGCAATGCGCCATTTGGGGGAGACCTTCGATATTCACGGCGGAGGAATGGATCTCATTTTCCCCCATCATGAGAATGAAATCGCCCAGTCCTGCGGGGCCACCGGGAAAGAATTTGCGCGCTACTGGATTCATAACGGATTTGTGCAGATCAATCAGGAGAAGATGTCCAAGTCTTTGGGGAACTTCTTCACGATCCGCGAGATCTTTGAAAAGTCTGAGTGGCCGGAAGATATTACCGGAGAGATGCTGCGGTATTTTCTGCTCGCGACCCAATATCGAGGCCCGCTCGATTTTTCCGATCGCGCGATCAAGGAAGCGAAGCAGGCCTTGGACGGATTCTACGATCTCTTTCAGCGCCTGCACGAGGTGGGAGATCGTGCCGCGGGTGAGTCGGAGTTGGCTTCTGGGATCGATCGCGCACAGGAGGCCTTCCGGCAGGCGATGGACGACGATGTTAATACGCCAATGGCGATGGCTACGCTTCAAAAGCTCCGCAGTGATGTGAATAAGTTTCTGGAGCAGGGCCTTTCACCCGAGAAACGGGAGTTGGCCCGTACGGCTTTCCGGTCGCTGGGAGGTGTGCTCGGCCTGTTTCAATTGGAGACATGGCAGTTTAAACTTGCACCAGGTGTTTTATCGGGTAGGGACGGCTCGCAGGCTGTTCTGGCGGACCATGACATAGAAAGTAAGTTGGTTGAACGAAATGAAGCCAGGAAACAGAAAGATTTCAAGAAGGCCGACGAGATTCGTCATTTCCTCGCCGCCCGCGGTATCGTCATTGAAGATAAGCCCGACGGCACCAGCCGCTGGAAGCGATAGTCCTCCGGATCTGATCTACGGGCTGCATGCGGTGCGCGAGGCTTTACGCGCCGGCACGCGGCCATTGCAGCGGCTGATCCTGATGCGCACCGATCGGCAATTTGCCGATCTCGTGCAGCTGGCGAAGGTCAAGCGAGTCCCCGTTCATATCGAGCCCCCTCCGGCTTTTGCGCGATTGGTGCCGACCGGGAATCATCAAGGCGTCATCGCCTACATTGCGGCCAAGTCGTTTAGTACGACGGAGGATATTCTCGGCCTGGCGAAGACGCGAGGCGAGAAGCCTTTTCTGGTGCTTCTCGACGGAGTCGAAGACCCGCACAATTTTGGCGCGGTCTTGCGGACGGCTGAAGCGGCTGGCGTCCATGGGGTCTTTATTCCGGAACGTCGTGCCGTCGGTCTGACGCCGGTGGTGGCAAAGGTCTCAGCCGGGGCGATTGATCACATCCATGTTGGCTGTGTGGCTAATCTGATCCGTCTGATTCAGGATTTGAAAGAGGACGGCCTCTGGGTCTATGGCGTCGATCCGCAGGCGGAGAAGCTTCACTCCGACATCGACATGACCGGGCCGATTGCGCTGGTCTTGGGAGGAGAGGGAGAAGGGATTCGTCCCGGTGTGCTGGGGGCCTGCGACGACCGGATCAGAATTCCGATGTTGGGGAAGGTGCAGTCGCTCAATGTCTCGGCTGCCGCAGCCGTTACTCTGTTTGAAGTGGTCCGCCAGCGCCGCAGCATCGCAGCGCCGGCGGTGAAGCCTACCGAATCTTGATCGTTCCGTCCTGGATTGCCGTCTTCAGCAGCTGAGCGGTGTTCGACACCCGCATCTTTTTCATCATATTGGCCCGATGCGCCTCGACGGTTTTGACGCTGATCTTGAGCCTTTCTCCAACTTCTTTATTCTTAAACCCGGCCCAGATCAGTTCGAGGATCTCCTGCTCCCGGCTCGTCAGTGATTCAGGCCGCTTCTTGCGGGGTGGCGGCGCGACCTTCGTCCAGGAATGGCTGGCTTTCGTTTTGGCTTTTGCTTTCGGCTTCGGCTTCGTAGTCGGTGCAGTTCGTGCCATTAGTACATGCTCCTTTGACGGGCGACCTATCGCCGCATAATAAACTTGCTGGGATGCCTCGCAAGGATAAACCCTTGCTGAGCACACGCGAATTATAAGAGACGCTTGCCATGGAAGTAAACCGCAGGATATTGGGACGGCACAACTACGTAGTGCAGACCACATCGAAAGTGGAGGGGGCCTACGCCCCTTGTCACCGCTTTCCCCGGCTTGTTAGAATACTGACAGTCTTCTTAACAAGAGGCCCCACTCATTACGCGTGCGCAAACTTAAATTACCAGAAGGCACCAACACCGCCGTCCTATTTGGTCACCACGATCAGCACCTCAAGCTGATCGAAGACGGTCTTGGCGTGCGCCTCTCGGCGCGCGGGGAAGAACTCACCCTCGACGGTACGCCAGATGCCACGCGCCATGCCGAACGTATCATTACAGAATTAGCCTCTTTGGCGAACGACGGGATGGTGCTCCAACCGGATGACATTGCCCACGTTTTGAGCGCGCTCCGGCATAGTTCTGAAGCTCCGATCAAGGAACTCCTGTCTCGATCCGCCGCCATCGTCACGAAAAAACGATTCGTTGCGCCGAAAACTCCGACGCAAAAAGCGTATATCGAAGCGATCGAGACGCACGACATCGTGATCGGCATCGGTCCGGCTGGCACAGGCAAGACTTACCTGGCGATGGCGATGGCGGTGAGCGCCTTGATGAAGAAAGAAGTGAGCCGCATCATTCTCGCGCGGCCGGCGGTTGAAGCGGGAGAGAAGCTCGGATTTTTGCCGGGCGATATGTATGCCAAGGTAAATCCCTATCTCCGCCCTTTGTACGACGCGCTGTTTGACATGATGGATATGGAGCGGGCGACGCGCGCAATCGAGCGGGGCGACATAGAAATCGCGCCGCTCGGCTTTATGCGCGGGCGCACCTTGAACGATTCGTTCGTCATTCTCGATGAAGCGCAAAATGCGACCGCAGAACAAATGAAGATGTTTCTCACGAGACTCGGGTTCCATTCCAAGGTGGTCGTTACCGGCGATATCACTCAGGTGGATCTCCCGCCAGAACGGGTCTCGGGCCTGATCGAGGTGCGGGAGATTCTGCGCGACGTCGCAGGGATCGAATTTGTCTACTTCGACGAGCGCGATGTCGTCCGTCACAAATTGGTGCAGGACATTATCAAGGCCTACGATCAGCATCAGGGCTCCGCGCGGTCTTCCAACGCGTCGGGACGGCGCATGCCGTCTCACGGCAAACCGCCAAAGCCTGCTTCCCCCTCCTCATCGCAAACGGATTCCTGGGGCCAGTCGCATTAATGCCGGTCCATACGCAGATTCAGATTCGGCGTGTGACCTTCGACCAGGCTCGCCTGGATCGGCAGGCGCGGGCGATTCTTGCCTCTGTCGGGGAATCATCGGCTGAACTGGGGATTTTGCTTGTAGGCGATCAACGAATGAAGAGCCTCAATCATCGGTACCGGGGGAAGGATCGCACGACCGACGTGTTGGCCTTTGCCATGCGGGAGGCGCCCCATGCTTCCCCCGGACTGCTGGGCGATGTGGTGATTGCCGTGCCGACGGCCGTGCGCCAAGCGAAAGAGGGCGGGCGATCGCTGGATGAAGAGCTTACGGTGTTATTGGTCCATGGCATTTTGCATCTCTGCGGCTACGACCATGAGCGGAGCGAGCAGGAAGCGCGACGGATGCAGCGCCGTGAACGGATGGTTCTCCGCGCGATCGGGCCGCGACCGACACGCGTAACGCGAAAGAGGCGCGCGTAGATCTATGGGATGGTTACAGCGACTGAGCGAGGGGCTGACCAAAACACGCGATGTCGTGCGCGGGTCCTTAGATCGTCTGCTGCGCCGCGCGGCCGATCCTGCCCTCCTGGAAGAATTCGAAGAAGCCCTCATCGCCTCCGATCTTGGCGCCCGCGTTGTCGCGCGCGTGATGGCGCGTCTCAAGAAACAGTTGCAAGGGACCGATGCCTCGCAGGCAGGCCTGGTGCAGCAGACATTGCGGGACACGTTGTTGGATGTGCTGACGCCGGTGCAGGGTTTGTCGTTGGAGGCCCTACTGGCCAAAGGCCCTAAGCCCTTCGTCATCCTGGCTGTGGGGGTCAACGGGGTAGGCAAGACCACGACGATCGCCAAGATCGCGCAACGGCTCGTGCAGGCAGGGAAAGTGCCCTTGTTGGTGGCAGCCGATACCTTTCGCGCGGCTGCCATCGATCAATTGCAAGTCTGGGCCGATCGGGTCGGCGTCGACGTGATTCGTCACCGCCATGGCTCGGACCCGGCCGCAGTCGCATTCGACGGAATCGCCGCCGCGAAGGCCAGACAGGTGGATGTGGTCCTCATCGATACGGCTGGCCGGCTCCATACGAAATCGAACCTCATGGAAGAACTCCGCAAGATCACGCGCGTCATCGCGCAGGAATGTCCCGGTGCGCCGCATGAAGTGCTCCTCGTGCTGGACGCGACGGTCGGGCAGAATGCGCTGGCGCAAGCCCGTCAATTCCATCAGACGGTTGGCGTCACCGGCTTGGTCCTGACGAAGCTCGACGGGACCGCTCGCGGTGGGATCGTCGTCGCGATTGCCGAGGAACTCAAGCTGCCCGTGCGGCTGATCGGAGTCGGGGAGTCCGCCGAAGATATCCAGGATTTTCAGAGCGAAGCTTTTGTCGATGCGTTGCTTGGCACCTCGGCCGCATCCTTCGTCTAGCGGAATACTGAAAAATTCCGCCAGCTGAAAAACGGTGAGCCATGCACGAAGGAGAGTGATAGGACTGTAAGCGTAGCGCTCGCGGCGCTCGTGTTGGACGGCCTGCCCGGATGAGCCGGGCTCTCTCTCGCCGTGAGGAGCTCTGGGCTCTCGCCGCGAGGCGCAGAGACAGCAGAAACCTTTTGGGGCGAGGGCCACGATTGTTTCGCCGGCTCACGATGAACTGTCCCCTGGGAAGGTTCGGTGCTAGTATTGAGCGGTCCCAAGTCCCGTTCGAAGATTCAGCCGATCCTGGTCAAACATTGCGGGGCGGCGGCGGCTCGTGCAGAGGAGCCATGTACACGCGATCGCACGGAGGAGCGTCTCGATGGCAGTCATCCCCTTCGGTAAGTGGTGCCTGATCGGACTGATCGGTCTGTTGCTCTGTGAGCAGCAGGGGTGGTCGGAGAGCCCTGCGGTGAACGCCCGATCAGTGCCTGCGCACCAGGCCGAGCGGCATTTGACGAACATTCGCCAGCTGACGGTGGGCCGGCAGAATACCGAAGCCTACTTTTCCTTCAGCGGGAACAAGCTGGTGTTCCAATCCACGAATAATTGGATGAAAGATACCTACGCGGCTACGAGCTCGCCGACCGATAAAAAGTTGGCCTGCTATCAGATATACGTGATGGATCTGGAGAGTGCGACCGTGCGATTGGTGAGCACCGGCACAGGGGTCGCGACCGGCGGATTCTTTTTCCCTGGCGATCGCCGCGTGCTCTATTCCTCGACCTATGCCGTCGGGCCGAATTGTCCGCTCACGCCGAAGGAACCCTCCCGCTGGGCCTTGGACGATTATGACCTCTATGCCGTGCGCCTCGATGGTCAGGAAATGCAGCGGCTGACCTTCGCCCCTGGCTACGATGCGGAAGCAACGGTCTCACCCGACGGGAAGACGATCGTCTGGACCTCCGTCAAGGACGGGGACCTGGATATTTATGCGATGAGTCTTGACGGGTCGAGAGCCAGGCGGCTGACGAATGAAGTCGGCTACGACGGCGGCGCGTTCTTTTCTCCTGACAGCAAACGCATCGTCTATCGGGCCTCGCATCCGACCGAGCCGGCGGAGATTGAGACCTACCAGGCCCTGCTCAAGCAAAATCTGGTGGAGCCTCTGCAGCTCGAGCTCTTCGTGATGAATGCGGATGGAAGCGGGAAGCGGCAGGTCACGAAGAACGGCGCCTCGAACCTTTCGCCCTCCTATTCCCACGATGGGAAGAGGATCATCTTCTCCTCGAATCTTGAAACGACAGCCGAAGGCAGCAAGGCAAGCC
>Ga0208960_1000254_pt1 | contig 30490 bp, 31 predicted proteins | sample GreLakmeON33MSRF_FD_187703 | JGI IMG/M metagenome (GOLD analysis project Ga0208960, IMG submission 187703) | Freshwater lentic microbial communities from great Laurentian Lakes, MI, USA - Great Lakes metaG ON33MSRF (SPAdes) | ecosystem: Environmental > Aquatic > Freshwater > Lake | place: Great... | reverse complement strand
ACCGTCAAGGCAAGATCGTGTACGCGCATCGCGCGCTAGCGGGCCTGACCTTCCGTTCGGTTGACGACATCACTGCCGCCATTAAAAAGTGCGGTTAAACCCCAGTTCACCCAGGTAAGGGTCGGATATTCCACGACTTGGCGGAATATAACCGTTATGATCGTACGCATGTTCGTATCAGGCTCATCTGAGACACCCTCCCGGGTCGTCCATCGGGTTCTCGGAATCGACCCAGGTCTGACCCGTTGCGGATATGCCGTGATCGACGCCCAGGGTCCACAATCGGTTACCGCTGTTTCGCTAGGGGTCTTACGCACCCCACCCACCATGCCGTTACCCGAGCGCCTCGCAAGCCTGCATAGCGACATCAGTGACTTATTACGCGAATTTGAACCCCAGACCGTGGTCGTTGAGCAGTTGTTCTTTCAGGTCAATGTTCGAACGGCCATGAGCGTCGGTCAAGCCAGCGGACTTGCTTTGGCTCTGGCATCAGCTGCCGGTTGCACGGTGGTTCAATACACACCGAATCAAGTCAAAGAAACAGTGACTGGTTGGGGAGGCGCCGACAAGTTGCAGGTGCAGCGAATGGTGCAAGTTCGACTTGGTCTGAACTCGTTGCCGCAACCAGCAGACGCCGCTGATGCTGCAGCTTTGGCACTGTGTCATCTTGCCGTGGCCCCCATGCATCAAAAACTGATTGCCGCTGGTGCCGAATCAATTCATGGTCGCGCCCGAAGCCGAAAGACGGCCTGATATGCCTGATATGCCTGATATGCCTGATTTGCCTGATATGAATGTGCGTCTGACATGATCGGTTCATTGCGCGGAACAGTTCTCGAACGCCACGGCGAAGGAACAACGCTGATTGAAGTCGGCGGTGTGGGATATCTCGTCACTGTCACGCCGCGCACCTTGGCCGAACTCGAACCAACTTCGCCTGCTTTTTTGTACATACATAATCACATTCGTGAAGATGCTCAAACCTTATTCGGATTCTTAACTCGTGATGAAAAGAATACTTTTCAGATTCTTTTGGCGACTCATGGTGTCGGACCATCGTTAGCAATGGCCGTACTCGGAACTTTGTCGCCCGTCGCACTCTTTGAAGTTGTTGCGTCATCAGATTTGGCAGCACTCACGATGGTGCCTGGTGTTGGCAAGAAGACGGCTGAGCGATTGCTCATTGAGCTGAAGAACCGCTTGTCGTTACCGGTTCTTGACAATCATGAACCATCTAGCGGTGGACGAACCAGTGTGATATCAGATGTTCGCGAGGCACTACTAGGACTCGGATACAACGAATCTGAAATCCGCGAGGTTCTACGTGACGTTTCAATTGAAGATGGAGCAGAGCGTCTTTTGCGCGATGCGTTACAAGCTTTAGGGGCTCGCCGTGCGGGATGAATTTCTGGATCCACAAATTCAAGACGTCGTCGAAGAATCTGACGAATCAGGTTTACGACCAAAGCATCTCGAAGAGTTCATCGGGCAACGTGAACTTAAAGAGAAGTTAGGCATCGTTCTCGAAGCCGCTCGCCGTCGCGGCGAAGCCGCCGACCATTTACTTTTTGCAGGCCCGCCAGGTTTAGGTAAGACAACACTGTCAAGCATCATCGCCGCAGAGATGGGCGTACGTCTACACATCACGTCTGGTCCAGCACTCGAACGAGCCGGCGATCTTGCAGCGATTTTGACCAAACTCGAACCATCGGATGTTCTCTTTATTGACGAAATACATCGTCTCAGCCGAGTCGTCGAAGAAATTTTGTATCCAGCAATGGAAGACTTCAAACTCGACATCGTTGTCGGCAAAGGTCCAGCTGCGTCGAGTATTCGTTTGGCATTACCGAAATTCACTCTGGTCGGCGCAACGACACGCACCGGCATGATTACTGGGCCGTTACGTGATCGGTTCGGATTAGTGGCGCGTCTCGACTATTACGACGATGATGAACTTCATGCCATTGTGCGTCGTGCAGCCGGAATCCTTGACGTGTCGATTGACGAAGAAGGTTCGCACCAAATAGCTCGACGCAGTCGTGGTACGCCACGAATTGCGAACCGTTTATTACGACGTGTACGCGACTTTGCTGAGGTACGTGGAGATGGCAAAATCACCGGCGCCATCGCCGACGAAGGTCTCGCAGTGTTCGGAGTCGATCATCGCGGTCTTGACAAAGTCGACCGATCAATTTTGACATCGCTCTGTCAACAGTTCAATGGGGGACCAGTCGGACTCTCAACTTTGGCCATTGGTATTGGCGAGCAACCCGAAACCGTCGAAGACGTCTATGAACCTTTCTTGATCCAACAGGGTCTCATCGCTCGTACACCGCGCGGCCGAGTCGCGATGCCGGCCGCATGGGAACACATTGGCTTAACCGCACCTCAACAAGTTCCCGGTTTATTCTCCTAGGATTCTTCGGGTGCAACTTTCTCAATTTGATTACGACCTTCCCCAAGATCGCATTGCACAAGTACCCGCCGAGCCCCGAGATCATGCTCAACTTCTTGTCGATCTAGGTCGTCATCGTGGTGCTACATCGATCGAACATCGACATGTATTCAACCTCCCTGAATATCTTCAACCTGGAGACTTGCTGGTCGTCAATGACACCAGAGTCATTCCTGGTCGACTTCGACTCAAACGAGCGAGTGGAGGCAACGTAGAAGTTCTGCTCCTCGATTCTCTGACTCCCGATTCTCGACGCTGGTCAGCGCTCGTGAAACCTGGCGGAAAACTCAAGGATGGCGAGATTCTGCATCATGTTGAATCAGCGAGTGAATGCATCTTTCACGGCCGTCTCGACAGCGGTGATTCTTTTGAAATTGAATTGTGCTTCAACGACGATGCGCTGAGCTTTCTTGATCGCATCGGCGAGATTCCCTTGCCTCCATACATTACTTCTTCACTTCCCGATTCTGATCGTTATCAAACTGTGTACTCACGTCGTCCAGCATCGGCTGCCGCTCCGACAGCAGGCCTGCATTTCACGCCTGATTTGTTGCGAAAAATCGGCGAGATGGGCGTTGAACTTGCTCGAGTCGAGTTAGTTGTCGGTCTTGATACTTTCCAACCAATACAGACCGACAATCCTCTTGATCACAAAATGCATACCGAGTACTACGCAGTCAACGAAGAGGTCATGACTCAGGTTCGCTCTGCCGAGAGAGTTGTTGCAGTTGGCACCACCGCTGTACGGGCCCTCGAAAGTGCGGCAGCACGAGACGAACTTTCTGGTCGTACAGACCTCTTCATTCATCGTGGATTCAATTGGCAATGTGTCGATCTCATGATGACCAATTTTCATTTACCTAAAACCACTCTGTTGTTGATGATTGATGCATTTATCGGTGATCGTTGGCGTGATATCTACGCGTCAGCTCTCGATAATGGCTACCGTTTCTTGTCGCTAGGCGACACCATGTTGCTCAATCGTCACGCCGAAGAGAGTTAAAGATGCACCCCGTCACATTGAATATCACCGCAACTGAAGGAGCGGCCCGCACTGGGGTTGCCACAACGGCCAACGGCTCATACCAGTTCCCAACTTTTATGCCCGTCGGCACTCGCGGTGCAATTAAGTATCTCAGTGCTTCCGACTACGAATCATTAGGTGCCGAAATTGTTTTGGGCAATACCTATCACCTCATGTTGCGACCAGGAGCAGAGACCGTTGCGCACTTCGGGGGACTCGCAAAATTTTCGGGATGGCGTGGTCTCACACTCACCGACTCGGGTGGCTTTCAGGTTTTCTCGCTCAATCCAAAAGTTGACGATGATGGCGTGACGTTTAAATCAACGTACGACGGCAGTAGCCATCGTTTTACTCCAGAGTCAGCCATTGCCACGCAAGAACTACTCGGAGCCGACATTCAGATGGTGCTCGACGTATGTGCGCCGCTCCCATCACCCCAGTCAGTCATTCGTTTAGCTCTTGAAAGAACTTCAATGTGGGCTCAGCGAGCTCACTCTGCGCATCAACGTACCGATCAGGCATTGTTCGGCATTGTTCAAGGCGGAACCGATATAGCAATGCGGGCCGAAAGCGCTCAACGCACAGTCGCAATCACAACTGAGAATCGATCGGGTTTTGACGGATACGGAATCGGAGGCTTGTCAGTTGGAGAAACGCGCGATGAGATGATCCCAGCGTTGGCTTCAGCCATCGCTCATTTGCCAACCGATCGCCCGAGGTATTTGATGGGGGTAGGTGACCCCGCGTCCCTGATTGAAGCCGTATGGCTCGGAGTCGATCAATTTGACTGCGTCATGCAAACCAGAATCGGTCGGCACGGTACCGCACTCACGAGCACCGGAAAACTACATATCAAGAATCAACGACATGCTTTCAGTGAAGAACCAATTGACTCGGCTTGTTCATGTGATGTTTGCCAACGTCACACTCGGGGCTACATACGTCACCTGTTCCAGGTCAACGAGCCCACGGCAGCCCGCCTCTTGAGCCTGCACAACATCGCCTTCACTCTCAATCTGATGAAGGACATGCGAGAAGCGATCGGCCAAGGCCGTCTACACATTTTGCGTCAGGAAATTCTGGCAATTTGGGGCTAAGCACCTGAAAAGAGCCGTTATGGACCGTGGCGAGTCCCCAAATTGGTGCAGTACGGACTAGAGTTCTACGGGTTATTCAACCCGCGATCCTAGGGAAATTCATGTCTACTTTTCAGTCTTTATCCTCTGTCTTAGCCGCCGCTTCTGAAAAGCAAAACAGTGGTGGAAGTTTCGTCGTCACTCTTTTGTTTATGGGGGCCATTGGTGCCGCCATGTACTTCTTGATGATTCGCCCGCAACGTCGCCGTCTCAAAGAGACCCAAGAGTTGCAGCGCGCGATCGGCGAAGGTGACGAGGTCATTACGAACGCCGGTATTTTTGGTTTCGTTAACGCAATCGACGGCGATGTTGTCTGGCTCGAAATCGCTGAAGGCACCGAGATCCGAGTTTCGCGCTCATCATTGCTGCGCCGTATTAATCCAGTCGTCGAACCAGCAGGTGGAGAAATCGCTGCTGAGTCGACCGAACCCGACAGCGAGTGACTACACCAGCCATGACGCGTCGTCTCGTTGTTTCTCTCGTTGGCCTCTTAGTCGTTGTCTTCGGATCTCTCGCCGGCAACCTCGTCGCTGGCAACGAACCTGCCCTTGGTCTTGACCTACAGGGTGGAATTTCAGTTACCCAAGAACCGGTCGGCGAGTATGACTCGGTCAGCCTCGACCTTGCGGTCGAACGGATCCGCGACCGAGTCGACTCTCTTGGTGTCGCCGAGCCTGAAATTATTCGTCAGGGCGATGCCATCGTGGTCAACCTTCCCGGAGTCGACAACCAAGACGAAGCGCTGCGACTAGTGCAAGTGACCGGAGCTGTTTTGCTTCGCCCAGTTCTTTTGGCACAACCAATTGCGCCAGTTGACACCTCAAGCACAACCATTGCCGGTGGCTCGTCAACCACAGTCGCTGGTGGCTCGTCAACAACAGTTGACGGTTCATCGACCACCGCTCCAGTGACGACTCTTGCAGTTACGACGACCGCACCAGGCGGACCGTCACGCCAACTCCCACAAGTTGCCACGTCAGTTCCGATCGATGGTTCAACGACAGTTCCCGCTACTGCCGATTCAACATTGCCACCGTCAAGTACCGACGCACCTTCTACAACCGATGGACCAACTGGTTCAGAGATCACATCTCCCACACCACCCACCGAAATGGGCGACGCTGCCGATCCAACGGCGACTGTCATTGTGCAGAACACCGATGGTTCAGAGATCTACCAACTTGGTCCCTCTTTCGCGACCGGTGAAGTTTTCAACAACGACGCAACTGCCGACATCATTTCCGGCGGTTGGGGAGTGCGAGTCACCCTGAAGAACGGTGCAGCTGGCTCAGATCTTTGGAACATCGGCGCAGCGCAGTGTTTCGCCAAGTCGACCACATGCCCAACGGGTCGAATGGCCATTGTCCTTGACGGTGTCGTGCAGTCGGCACCAAGCGTCAATCAGCCTTCATTCTCAGGTGGAGTAGACATCACCGGAAGTTTCAAAGAGTCTGAAGCCAAAGATCTGGCTCGAGTTCTCAAGAGCGGCGCTTTACCGGTCCGTCTTGAGGTTCAGGCGGTACAGATCGTGTCCCCAACATTGGGTGACGATTCACTCAATGCTGCGATCGTTTCTGGTTTGATCGGCGTACTTCTCGTCCTGCTCTTTATGCTCTTGTACTACCGCCTTCTCGCCCTCATCGTGGTTTTTGGAATCACGCTGTCCGGGCTCGTTCAGTGGAACGTCATCTCGTTGCTCTCCAATACGAACGGCCTAGCTTTGAGCTTGGCGGGTATCGCCGGAATCATTGTTTCTATCGGTGTCACCGTTGACTCTTACGTGGTGTTCTTCGAAAAGTTGAAAGACGAATTGAAGACTGGTCGCACATTGAAGAACTCGGCTGAACGTGGATTCAAATCAGCATGGCGAACCATCTTGGCGGCCGACATTGTGTCGCTCATCGGTGCGTTCACTCTGTGGTACCTCACCGTCGGTTCAGTGCGTGGTTTTGCCTTCTTCCTCGGTCTCTCAACTTTGTGCGACATCATCATTGCATGGTTCTTTACCCGACCGACCATGTTGATGATCGCCCGAACTAAGCGCCTCCAACGTGGTCGCATCTTTGGTATTGATAACACCGTTAACGCAAATGGAGGTGCGGCATGAGCAACGACCTCGTCACTTCACGTCGTGGAATTTTCGGCCGCCTGTACCACGGAGAAACTTCTTTCGACTTCGTCGGCAAGCGCAAAATTGGTTTCGCTATCTCCATCACTTTGATTTTGCTCACCTTGGGCTCGTTGTTTACTCGCGGTCTCAATTTGGGTATTGACTTCGAGGGTGGCGTTGCTTGGCAAGTACCAAGTAGCGAGACAATGGATGTCGACGCCGCCCGTTCCGTTCTTGACGACAACGGTGTGCCCACCGAAAATGCCAAGGTGCAGACCCTGACAAGTGGAACAACATCTTCGATTCGCATCCAAGTAGGAGATCAGACCGCTGAAGTTCGGACAAAAGTTCAAACCGATCTAGCCATCAAGGCCAATGTCGATATCAACGAAGTTTCGGTGAGTTCGGTGAGTTCGTCTTGGGGACGGGCGATTACCGAAAAGGCCATACGTGCCTTAATCGCCTTCATGGTTCTGGTTGGCATCTACATCGCCTGGCGCTTTGAATGGCGCATGGCGATAGCCGCAATCTTGGCGATGTTGCATGACGTGTTGATCAGCGTTGGCATCTATTCACTCATTGGTTTTGAAGTCACTCCGGCCACCGTCGTCGCCTTCCTGACCATTTTGGGTTTCTCGTTGTACGACACCATCGTGGTGTTCGACAAGGTCAAGGACAATATTGAGAAGTTCGGGCCTTCGCGCACATCAATGGCCGACATCACCAATGTGTCAATGAACCAAGTTCTGATGCGTTCGTTGAATACTTCATTGGCAGCAGTTCTCCCAGTGTTGTCACTACTTGTTCTTGGCTCAGGAGTCTTTGGTGCAATTGCGTTACGCGAATTCGCCATCGCTTTGTTAGTCGGCTTGATTACTGGTTCGTATTCTTCGATTTACATCGCCTCGCCACTGCTCACGATTTTCAAGCAACGTGAAAGTCGCTACAAGAACCTCAAGGGTGTTCATGCAACCGGAGCCGAGTTAGCCCATATGGTGATCTCGGGAGGGGCAGCTGGCGCGAAGTCAGTTCGTCGTCAAACTGCCGACTCAGAAGATTCAACTACAACGACTCATTCATCACCGTCGTCCACGGCTTTACTGACGCACCCACCGCGTCCTCGCAAGAAGCGTCGTCGTTAGTTATGAGTACCGAATCAATGCAAGATCTCATTCGTTCCATTCCGGATTACCCGAATCCTGGCGTTACATTTCGTGATATCACGCCACTCTTAGGCGATGGTCCGGCGTTCAGCGAAGCGATTGCCAAAATCGCCGAACGGTTCGTTGATTCGAATATTCAGCGAGTCATCGGAGTTGAAGCTCGTGGCTTCATCCTCGGTGCACCAATTGCCGTCGCTCTTAACGCTGGGTTCGTCCCCGTGCGGAAAGCTGGCAAGTTGCCTTGGGCAGTTGTTCGCGAGGAATACGATCTCGAATACGGCTCGGACAAACTAGAAATTCACCGCGATGCCATTCATCCTGGCGAACGAATTTTGGTTGTTGACGATGTCCTTGCAACTGGCGGTACGGCTGCTGCGACTTGTCGTTTGGTGTCAGCACTCGGGGGAGACATCGTCGCCCTTGCGGTCTTGATCGAATTGCCATTCCTTGAGGGTCGCGCCAAACTCGACGGGATCGCTGTCGAATCACTCTTCAGCTACTGAATCAGCAGTTCGTTGGCGGCGCATAACCACCCGTTGGTCATGAGTTCCTGCGATACTTAGCCCATGGCAACGGTGACTCGTCTTCTCCCGTGGAGACGCCAACACAGCTCACCAGATGACGAATTGGCTCCTGTGTTGCAGTCATTTCGGCGGCGCCATCCGAAGGCATCAACGGCCTTAATGACCAAAGCCTTTGAGACGGCCCGTACGGCCCACTCGCAGCAAATTAGAAAAAGTGGCGAAGGTTATATCAATCACCCTCTCGCCGTCGCGAAGATCGTCGCCGATATTGGACTTGACGAGACCACCGTGATCGCCGCCTTGTTGCACGATGCTGTCGAAGATACCGAGATCACTGTCGCCGATGTCGAGCGCGACTTTGGTCCTGAAGTCGCTGCCATCGTCGACGGTGTCACCAAACTTGACCGCATTCGCTTTGACTCAAAAGAAGAGCAGCAAGCGGCAACAATGCGCAAGATGTTGGTCGCGATGGCCAAAGACTTGCGAGTGCTCATTATCAAGTTGGCTGACCGACTCCACAACATGCGCACGATTGCTGCGATGCCAGTCGAAAAACAGCAGCGCATTGCCAGCGAGACTCTTGACATCTACGCACCACTGGCTCACCGTCTCGGCATGCAAGGACTCAAACAACAGTTAGAAGACTTGGCCTTTGCCTCGATGTACCCGAAGCGCTATGCAGAGCTCGATCACCTCGTCAGCAGCCGCAGCCCTGAACGCGATGTCTATCTCGCCAAAGCGATGTCTGATGTTCGTTCTAAGTTGTCAGAACTCAATATCGACGCCGATGTCACTGGACGTGGGAAACATTTGTGGAGCATCTACGAAAAGATGATCCAAAAAGGTAAAGAGTTCGACGAAATTTTCGACATCATGGCCATCCGTGTCGTTGTTGACTCGGTCAAGGATTGTTACGCGGCTTTGGGATGTATCCACGGAACTTGGAAACCGATTGTCGGTCGCTTCAAGGACTATGTGGCAATGCCCAAGTTCAACTTGTATCAGAGTTTGCATACAACCGTCATCGGCGCCGGTGGAAAACCTCTCGAAATTCAGATCCGCACTCGCGAAATGCACCAGCGCGCCGAATGGGGAGTTGCTGCACATTGGGCTTATAAAGACGATAGTGAAATACCCGATATTGATTGGCTCAATCGAATCATTGACTGGCAAAGCGATATCGCCGATCCTGCTCAGTTCATGGAGAGTTTGAAGACCGACCTCGATCAAGACGAGATCTTTGTTTTCACTCCTAAAGGTCGCGTCATTGCTTTACCTCTCGGGTCATGCCCAGTTGACTTCGCTTATTCTGTTCACACTGCAATCGGTAATGCGTGTATCGGAGCCAGAGTCAATGGTCGACTCGTCCCACTGACGCACCAATTAAAATCTGGCGATACCTGCGAGATTTTTACGTCAAAGGTTGAGTCAGCTAGCCCGTCTCGCGAATGGCTTGAGTTTGTTGCTTCACCCAAGGCCCGCCACAAAGTCAAGCAATGGTTCTCTCGCGAAAAGCGCGAAGACCTCATCGAAGCTGGCCGAGAAGATCTTTCGAAAGAACTTCGACGGGTTCGACTCCCTGTCAACCGAGTCATGGAAAGTTCACACCTCACCGCCGAGATGGAGTCTTTGAATTATCTAGACCTCGACACGTTGCTCGCGGCTATCGGTGAAGGTCATGTTGAAGCGACTCAATTCGCACAAAGAATTGCGGCGCGCTTCGAAGATTCAAACTCCGAAGAACGACTTCCCGCATCGGTATTGCGTCCTGATGATTTTCGAAGACGCGGCAACAACGTCGGAATCCATGTCGAAGGCTTTGACGATGTTCTTGTGCGGCTCTCGAAGTGCTGTACTCCCGTTCCCGGTGACGAAATCATGGGATTCATCACGCGCGGTCGTGGAGTCAGTATCCATCGGTCCGACTGTGCCAACGCAGGAACCTTCGCCGATGATCAATCATCGCGCCTCGTGGACGTCGAATGGGATGGTTCATCCACCGGAACTGTCTTCCGAGCAAGCGTCGAAGTCGTCGCACTTGACCGATCGCGCCTCTTGCGTGATGTGGCCAATGAACTGTCCGAACAACACGTCAATATCGTGGCCTGCAGTACCCATACTGGGGGAGACCGAGTCGCGAGGATGCGCTTCGAGTTTGAACTTGCCGACCCTGGCCATCTCGAAGCAGTACTGCGAACAATCAAGAAGATCGATGGGGTCTACGACGCCTACCGCTCGGGTACTGGGCGCCCGCTCGACGAAGACGACGAGTGACCCATATTCCCTCGGCGATCGTGCCACGCCGGGCCTAATCTCCCTGAGGCTGGTCCCAGCGACCGCTAGCCTGAGTATTCGTGCCCGAGTTCCAAACCAGCCCAGGGATGCGCGACATCCTTCCTCCCGAATCTGCCCGTTGGCGGCAGTTCGTGGCTGCCTTCGCTGAGACCGTGACGGCGGCTGGATACGGCCAAATCATTCCTCCTTTGCTCGAGGACATCGGGGTTTTCCACCGAGTCGGCGAAGCCACCGACATCGTCACTAAAGAGATGTACGACTTCGTTGACAAGGGTGATCGTCACGTGGCCCTACGACCCGAGCAGACCGCGAGCGTGTGCCGAGCCTTTGTCCAACACCGACCAGCGACTCCCTGGAAGGTTTGGTACTCCGGACCGAACTTCCGTTACGAACGCCCGCAGAGAGGCCGCTATCGACAGTTCGATCAAGTCGGTATCGAAGTACTTGGCGCCAACGACCCTTACCTTGACGTTGAAGTTATTGCTCTCGGCTGGAACTTCTTTCAGCGGTTGGGGTTGCAGCAAGTTCACTTACATCTCAATAGTTTGGGCGAACCGCAAGACCGTCAAAATTTCGTCGCCGCATTGCAGACATACTTCTCAGAACATATTGAGCAACTCTCTGATGCCAGCAAAGTCACACTTGCCAAGAATGCACTACGCGTACTTGATTCGAAACGTCCCGAAGACTTTGACATCATTGCCAAGGCCCCGAAGATTTCTGACTTCTATAGCGAGGCAGCCCGAACACATTTTGAAACTGTGTTATCGGGTCTCCGCACACTCAACATTCCATTCACCCTCAATGAAAAACTCGTGCGAGGCCTCGACTATTACCGGCATACCACATTCGAATTTGTTGGCGGCACTCTTGACTCAGCTCAAAACGCAATCGGCGGCGGCGGACGCTACGACGGATTAGTCGAAGATCTCGGAGGCCCCGCTACCGCAGGTATTGGGTTTGCATTGGGCCTCGATCGCACCCTTCTTGCCTGCGATGACGAGGGAGTATTTGCTTCAGTTCCTGCCAACGTCGATGTCTTTGTCGTCGATACCACCGGCGGAAACGAAGCACTTATCATCACACATCAACTTCGCAACGCCGGAATCTCATGCGATCGATCGTTTGAGAATCGCAGCATGAAGAGCCAGATGAAAGCAGCCGACAAAAGTGGGGCGCTAGTAGCCATCATCATTGGCTCCGATGAAGTCGAAGCCGATGCGTTCGTGCTACGCCCACTTCGTGGCGAAGAGCAGCAATCAACGATTCCTCGCAGTGAATTAATTCCATCAATAACGAAAGCACTCTCATGACAATTTCAAAACGACAAACTTCGATGCGGACGCACATGTGCGGCGAAATCGGTACGAGCGACATTGCACAGACAGTCACCGTCTGTGGGTGGGTCGCCAAACGACGCGAGCATGGCGACAAACTGGCTTTCGTTGATCTCCGCGATCATTCAGGAATCGTTCAATGTGTCATCGACAATGCTGTTGACGTCCGAAGCGAATACGTCGTCAAGATTACGGGCGTCGTGCGCCCGCGACCAGACGGAACTGTCAATAGCAACTTGAGCACAGGCGAAGTTGAGATTGGCGAATGCGTCGTCGAAGTTCTTCGCTCGGCCGAACCGCCGCCGTTCCCCGTTGATGCACGTGCTGATGACGTTGACGAGAATGTGCGCTTGCAATACCGATATATCGACATTCGTCGTGAACGCATGCAGAAGAACCTTCGTACCCGCGCCAAGGTCAACTCGGCGGTTCGTACCGCCATGGAACTGCAAGGTTTCGTTGAAGTTGAAACACCCATGTTGGTGCCCTCAACGCCTGAAGGTGCACGCGAGTTCTTAGTACCATCCCGAAAAGAGCCCGGTTCTTTCTATGCATTGCCCCAAAGTCCACAGTTGTTTAAACAACTACTGATGGTTGCAGGAATCGATCGCTACTACCAGATCGCCCGCTGTCTGCGCGACGAAGACCTTCGTGCCGATCGCCAATACGAATTCATGCAGCTTGATGCCGAGATGAGCTTTGTCAATCAAGACGATGTCTTAGCGGCAATCAGCGAAGCGGTCATCGCCGCGGCCGAATCGGTCACTGGTGTCAAGCCCGATCCAATTCAGCGCATCACCTGGCGCGAAGCAATGGAACGATTCGGCGTCGACAAGCCCGACTTGCGCTTTGGCATGGAACTCACCGAGTTGACTTCAATCTTCTCGAGCACCGAATTCAAGGCATTCACAGGAGCCGAGTCAATTAAGGGCATCCGGGTTGAAGGCAAGGCCGAAGAGTTCGGTCGCAACAAATTGGACGCATTAACTGACCGTGCCAAGAAGATGGGCGCCAAAGGTTTGGTATGGCTCAAGGTTGCAGCCGACGGAACCCTAGAGTCCCCGGTGGTCAAATTCTTATCTGCTGACGAACAGGTCAAACTCATTTCAACCTTGCAAGCAGTTGCTGGTGACTTGTTACTGATCGTGGCCGACGAATGGTCAATGACCTGCGAAGTTCTCGGAACATTGCGTAACGATCTTGGTCGTCCTCCAGTTCACCAAGGGCCATACCGCTACGTATGGGTGACTGAATTCCCGCTGTTCGTTGGCGTTGACAAAGAAACCGGCCAGCCAAAGCCTGGACACCATCCTTTCTGTCAACCTCATCCCGAAGATCTCGACAAGTTTGAGACTGACCCGATGTCAGTGCGCTCATTGGCGTACGACCTCGTTCTCAACGGTTGGGAACTAGGTTCAGGATCAATTCGAATTCACGATTCCGAAATGCAACGTCGGGTTTTCACCGCTCTTGGTATCAGCGAAGAAGAAGCCAACCGTAAGTTCGGTTTCTTCTTGAAGCCATTTACTTACGGCGCTCCACCGCACGGTGGTTTCGCCTTTGGCCTCGATCGCCTCGTCGCAATTTTGGCGGGCGAAGACAATATTCGTGAAGTCATCGCCTTCCCGAAAACGCAGAGCGGGCAAGACCCCATGACGAATGCGCCGACCCGTGCCGAAAACAAACAACTTGATGAACTCGGTATCAGGGTTTTACCCCCCAAAGTCTGAATGACGAACGTGCCAAACTCATGAGCTCGCAATCCTTTCGCGCCGGAGTAGTCATCATTATTCGTCGTGATAATGGTGATCTCATGGCTTTTGAACGCAAGGATGTCCCTGGGTCTTGGCAGTTACCTCAAGGTGGAATTGACATTGATGAAGAACCGCTCGATGCGGCGTGGCGCGAACTTACCGAAGAAACCGGCCTCACAAAATCTGATGTAGCCCTAGTTCTTGAATTACCCGAGTGGATCGCTTATGAGTGGCCTTCCGATATTCGGGCGCACGTCAAGAATGGCGATAAGCGACGCGGACAAATTCAAAAGTGGTTTTTGTTCGGGGTGATCGACGAAGAGAATATTACGCCGCAACCCGACGACCATGAATTCACCCGTTGGCAATGGATGGAACCGCATCATCTACTTCACCATCTTGTCGAATTTCGCCAAGCCGCGTACGCCCGAGCTTTTTCTCGGATACTGCCGTGAGCGATCTCTTTAGTGCTGCTGCCGAAGAGCAACTTCGATCCCAATCACCACTAGCCGCAAGAATGCGTCCGCGAACGATTGATGATGTCGTTGGTCAAGAGCATCTTGTTGGAGTTGGAAAACCACTGCGCCGATTAGTTGAGCAAGACAAATTGAGTAGCGCAATTTTCTGGGGTCCGCCCGGCACCGGAAAGACAACTTTGGCTTTAGCCGTCGCCGGAACCACCAAACGAGCTTTTGAACAATTGTCTGCAGTGACCGCTGGGGTCAAGGACGTACGTGAAGTGATTGAGCGCGCCCGTCAACGCCTAGGAATGCACGCCCAAGGAACAATTCTCTTTCTTGACGAGATTCATCGATTTTCAAAGAGTCAACAAGACGCACTCTTGCCCGCGGTTGAAGACGGAACGTTAACGCTGATCGGAGCGACGACCGAGAATCCATTCTTTGAGGTCAATGCGCCACTCAGGTCGCGTAGTACTCTGTTTCGTCTCGAGCCACTTTCACGTGACGCCATTCGGACCTTGATCGAGCGAGGTCTCATTGCACTAGCGACAACTGCAACCCCTGATGCAGTTGACCTGCTGAGCGAACGATCTGGGGGAGACGGTCGACAAGTTCTCACATCGCTTGAAGTTGCATCTGCACTGTCTCATCCCGATCAAGTTCTCGTCGAACATGTTGAGGCCGCCCTCGGAACCAGTGCATTGCGTTATGGACGCGACGATCATTACGACGTCGTCAGCGCTTTCATCAAGAGTTTGCGCGGGAGTGATCCTCAGGCAGCGACGTATTACCTAGCTCGCATGCTTGAGGCCGGCGAAGATGCTCGATTCATTGTGCGACGCATGGTGATATTCGCCAGCGAAGATATTGGACTCGCCGATCCGACTGCACTCATGATTGCGGTCGCTGCAGCTCATGCCCTCGAGCATGTCGGACTTCCCGAAGCCGAACTCAATCTGGCTCACGCGGCAATTCACCTGGCAACTGCACCCAAGAGCAACCGGGCAGCACTGGCCATTTGGGGAGCCCGCGCCGACATCAAAAATGGTGCTGTCGGCGAAGTACCTGCACATTTGCGCGATGCCCACTATCAAGGGGCTTCCGCCCTTGGACATGGCACGGGATACGACTACCCTCATGATGACCCGCGTGGTTGGGTTCCTCAGCAATATTTGCCCGATGAACTCATCGCTAAGCGTTGGTACGAACCAAGTCAACACGGACGTGAACGAGAGATCGCTCAACGTCTGGCACAACACCAAGACGACACGAATCAGGAGGAATCATGACAGCTGGAGATTTGGCCATCGTTCTCGCCGCGGTACTGCTGTCGATCGGTTTCGCCGCGCTCATTGTCGTATTGCTCAGGGTTCTTGACACTTTGCGCTCATTACGTCTGGAAGTTGATTCGCTACGACGTGAAACTGGACCTTTGCTGGCCGAACTTCGGGCAACAACTGACGAGGCTCGTTACGCCGTCGAAGAAGCACGCGAAGATCTCGACCGGTTTGATCGAGTCTTAGGCTCGGCCGAAGCAATAAGTGGCGCGATGGCTAATACCGGTCGAGTCACTCGAATGGCGTTGTCAACCCCGTTGATCAAAGTTGCCGCGCTCGCTACCGGAACTACTCGGGCCGCCCAAAGGTTGAAGCGCGACCAAAAGAGGATCGATCGTCAATCTCGAAGAAGTTCATCGAGCCAAGCAGTGGTTAGGAAAATCAGATGATCAAGCGCATCATATGGTTCATCTCAGGAGCAGTTGCGGGTGTCGGTGGAGTGCTTTTCGCCGGCAAGAAAGTACGTCGGACTGTGACGGGTCTCGGTCCAGTCAAGGTCATCAATCGTGCAACTCAGTCGACTCGCTCACGAATTAGTTCAATCTCTGATGCATTTTCTGTCGGTAAAGAAGCAATGCACGACAAAGAGAATGAGCTGAAGGCTCGCCGCGACGGACGCATTGATTCTTTGTCAACTCATTCGCACCTCGATCCATTGCAACCAGGCGATGAAGTGCTGGTCGATGGTGAACGAGTTGAACCAGGTCGAGTCATCGTTCTTCGGCAGGTTGACGATCCCAAACAGCCTCGGCGTTCACGTTTAAGCCGACACCGACGTCCGTAGTTGAAAAGATCACCATCTCTGATGACGAGTGATGTTTACGTTCAACCAATCAGCCAAAGATTGGTCAATCAGTTACGTCAAGCACTAGATCTTCGTCGGGTCCATACCGAAGCCGCCGATATTGATCTGTACAAAAGCGACGCTTCAAATATCAAAGGTCGAGCTGGCATCGTTTGTTTTCCGGTAACGACTCGTGAAGTGCAAGCAATCGTCCGTATCTGCGCTGAGTTCAATCAACCGTTCGTCGCTCGTGGATCAGGTACTGGCCTCGCTGGTGGGGCAACTCCCATCGATGGATCAGTCGTCATTTCAACCGCGAAAATGAATCGTTTGATTTCTGTTGACCCGGTGAATCGACTCGCCTGGATCGAGCCCGGAATGCTCAACCTCGATCTCACCCGTGAAGTCTCACGACACGATTTACACTTTGCCCCTGATCCCAGCAGTCAACAAAGTTGCACCATCGGCGGAAACGTCGCCAACAATTCTGGAGGCCCTCATTGCTTGGCTGACGGTGTCACCTCAAGTCATATCTTGGCCTGCGAAGTTGTCTTGTCAGATGGTTCGCTTGTCATGCTCGGTGGTGAAGAACCTGAGCCTCACGGGCTCGACCTTCGCGGTGCATTTATCGGCAGTGAAGGAATGTTCGGTATCACCACCAAGATCTGCGTTCGCCTGACGCAGAACTACACCGCAGTGAAAACCATGTTGATGGACTTCACTACGGTGCAAGCTGGCGCAGAAACTGTGAGCGCGATCATCGCTGCGGGTATGGTTCCGGCCGCACTTGAGATGATGGACCAATTGTGTCTTGAAGCAGTCGAAGCATATATTCATGCTGACCTTCCCACAGATGCTGCGGCGGCACTCTTGGTCGAAGTTTCAGGGCTACCTCATGCGGTCAATGAAGAGGCTCTGCGAATCACCGATATCGGGCGTTCTCATGGTGCGCGAACAATTCGAGTCGCCCAAGACGAAGCTGAGCGGGCGCTTTTGTGGAAAGGTCGAAAGACAGCCTTTGGTGCTATCGCCCGTATCAAGCCGAACTACTACCTACACGACACGGTTGTTCCACGCCGCAAACTTAACGAAGTACTCCAAGAGGTCTACCGAATCGCTCGCGAGCACGACCTGTTGGTCCTCAATGTCTTTCACGCCGGGGACGGCAACTTGCACCCACTTTTGGTGTTTGACAAACGCGAGCCTGGTGTCATGGAACGCGTTCACTCAGCTGGACAAGAAATCGTTCGCGTCAGCGTTGAAGCTGGGGGAGTTCTTTCGGGCGAGCACGGAATCGGTTTAGAGAAACGCGACTTCATGCCCATGATGTTTGGACCACACGATCTACAGGCACAAGCATCGATGCGATCTGCCTTCGACCCGCTCGGAATTGCAAATCCTTTCAAAGTTCTTCCCAGCCCATCCAGTTGTGGCGACGCCCATGACATCGGGGAGGGAATGTGGGTGTAGATCTCACAAACTTTGCCGAGTCCGTCGGAGATCAAACGGCAGGTCCCGCATGGATCATTGGTCAACAAACACGGGTCACAGCTCCGACCGGCGTGCGACAGGTGCAAGCCCCTAGTGGTATCTATGACTTGCAACCTGATGAGATGACCGTCGTTTGTGGTGCAGGTACTTCAATCAACGAATTGCAAGAAGCACTCGGCGCAGTTGGCCAATACGTCAATCTTCCATTGAAGTCTTCAGACTCAGGAACCGTTGGGGGAGCACTCGCTCAGGGTCACGGGGACATCTATCGACTTGGTCGTGGAGCACTGCGCGACACTTTGTTACAGGTTCGTTTTGTTAATCATGATGGCCATGTCGTCATGGCGGGTGGTCCCACAGTTAAGAATGTCAGCGGGTTTGATCTCTGTCGACTCTTCGTCGGTTCATTTGGACAACTCGGATTTATAGGCGAGACCATTTTGCGGACACGACCTCTACCGAGATCATCGCGGTGGTTCTACATCGAACAAACGTCAATGAGTTCCACAGATGCGATTCTGCAACGGGTTTACCGACCAGCATCAGTACTGACGAACGGACAGAGTGTTTGGTTTTGTATTGAAGGACATCCACTAGATTGCGATGACACCATCAAACAATTAACTCCGATACTTGCGAATATCGTTGAAGTATCTGGACCTCCAGATCTACGTTCGTTTCCGTACCGACGTTCTGTATCTCCGGTACAACTCTCCAAACTTTTTTCCTCTGAGACCGAAGATTCCCATCTCATAGTTGAAGCAGGTGTCGGAATAATCCATAGCAAGGCACCGACACAATCGCCAGACATAGAACCGCCAGTTGCATTGATCCATCAGCGGATACTGCACGAGTTCAATCCGACGGGACGACTCAATCCGGGTATCAACCTCATTTCGGGAATGACCCAATAATGCAGTTCGCTGAATTGCCACTTGTCGCTACACCCATTTCAGTCGTCGATGAAAATCTGGTCAAAGAGGGGATTCAACGTTGCAGTTCTGAGTTGAAGTTGAGTGACATTTCATTGATACGCCAATCAATGAATGGCGTTTACCAAGCGACGTCACCAGATGGGCCAGTAATCATGCGCGTCAGTCGACCAACGGGAACGACTCTGCCAGCAATTGAGTTCGCTCACTATTTACAAAATTTTGGCTTTGAAGTTCCCGCACCGATCAGTCACACGCCATTTCGTCATGACGAAATAGAAATCACTTTATGGGAATTCATCGAACCCGACTTCGAAGAACCCGTCAATTGGCAGACAATCGGAACTTTTGTCCGACACTTGCACGACATTGATCCAGAGACCATCGCGAAGTTTTATCCGTTACCAAAGGCAACATCATTTCCATGGTGGAATTTTGATCAACTGCTCGAAGAATTGCGACCAACATTTGTACACGATGACCACGCCATCCTGAGTGAGCGTTGGCAGTCTCTCCGTCCCTATCTAACCGATGCGCAAAATTGTGATGTTGAATTGTCAACAAGTCACGCGACACTGTGCCATGGCGACATCCATCCCGGCAACGTCATCGTCAACCGCTCAACCGGTCGACCGGTTTTGCTCGATTGGGATTTGCTCTCAGTAGCGCCGCGCGAATGGGATCATGCGGCCTTGCTGACTTGGTCATCACGTTGGGGCGGTGACGCCACGACCTATCCCGAATTTGCGCTCGGATACGAGTCTGATTTTTCATCCAACGACTTGGCGACGGCCCTTGCCGAATTGCGGCTTCTTTCGGCGACGTTGATGCGTTGGCGTGCTGGCCTCACATCAGAGCCTGCACGAGCCGAGGCTGAGAACCGCATGAAATGGTGGAGGAACGATCCGTCAGCCCCCATGTGGCAAGCCGTCTGAGATTGACTACGGAGCGAAATTCAACCATTGATCGGAGATATTCGCATCGCCGAAAACTTCTATTCCGGTTTCAGTACGACCCCAGGCCGACAAGATGAGTGAAACCGCCGAACCCCGCCAGGCCACGTCTCCTTTGGCGTGTTCGTGAGTGACAACAACTTGATCTTCGGTCGGAACTATGAGCCATTCGCCCTCGCCGTCCGTGCAATGAAGATGTAACGATCCCCGAGGAAATTCGCGGCCGTTTCGTCGAGCCCAATTGGCAAGCATGTCGATGTACAACTCATCAATGCCGTCACAGGCCAACGAACGGTCCATTGCAACAGGTCGGGACAACGCTCGCTGTAGATCGCACACATGAACCGCTACTTCGTTCGCCATCCGCCGAAAATAAAAGCCTGCGTCTTGGCGGTCAGACCAGGTCCACAATGCCTCGGTCGGATCAACATTTTCTAAACTGTGAAGCACCGATTCGGATCGCAACGTGAACCAATCCAAAACGCCTTGCCCGTCAACTGGCTTTGCCTCGATGCCAGGCCCGATTCGAACTTGAGATCGCGGGATAACGATCGCATCCACCATGGCAAAAACCTGACCAACGTGACCGACAAGATCTGCGACTTTCCATCCGGGACAATCGCTGACGTCAACATCGAGATTTCCCGTTGAGAGCTTGATCATGTCGTCTATAGAACTTCGGAGCGAAGACAGATACTGCGGGGGAGTCAAGATAGCCATATCGCTCAGACTAGACGCAGACACGGTCAGTCAGGAAGGTACGGTATGAGGGATGTCCACACGTCCACTTGCTCTCTCCGACGACGAGTTATCAACGTGCGTGAGTTGCGGGCTGTGCCTACCTCACTGTCCTACTTTTCGCGTCTCCAATGAAGAAGCGCTTTCACCGCGGGGTCGAATAGCCACCATTCGGGCAATCCAGTATGAGGGTCTACAAATTGATGAACACGTCAGCGAAATTCTGAATACTTGTGTTCAATGTCGCGGCTGCGAACCAGCTTGTCCGAGCGGTGTTCCTTACGGCAGATTGATCGAAGCAGCAAAGAATGAAATGGCTCGGCAACGTCGAACCGCTCCGTGGTGGCAAAGATTCGGATTACGGCTCTTGCGTCATCACCGTTTGCTGTTGATCGGTACACCTCTTTTGGCGATCGGACAACGACTCCACCTCATCCCGAAGCGGGCTGGACTATCGACCCTGCCAATTCGTCTTGGAGCACCCATTGCGCCGACTTCAACGAACCCCGATGTTTGGTTATTTACGGGATGCGTCATGGATGCATGGCAGCGGTCTACTCATCGTTCAACGGCCGCACTCATCCAAGCTGCAGGTTGCACCTTCGGTGTACCAAGTAAAGCGGGAGCCTGTTGCGGAGCTCTTCATTCTCACGCCGGACTTACTCACGAGGCTCAAACACTCGCTAGGTCAGTGATGACATCGATGCCTGGTACGGCCCCCATAGTTGTTGATTCGGCCGGTTGTGGTGCAGCACTCAAGGACTACGGACATCTTCTCGGCACCTCCGAAGCTGTCGCGTTCAGCGAACGAGTCTTCGATGTTCATGAGTGGCTCGAACCACACATGAATTCAATCATCGCAGCGCACATGTCCGATACCGACAAAATTGATGTTGTCATTCAAGACCCCTGTCATTTACGCCATGTCCAAAAAGCGCACATTGCCGTTCGATCAATCTTGGCTCCAGTGGCTCACTTGATCGAACTTGACGATGACGGTTTATGTTGTGGCGCGGGTGGCGCATATTCAATCGTTGAGCCCGAATTAGCTGGCCAAATACGTGAGCGCAAGGTCCGCAATATCTTGATGAAGTCGCCCGACGCGAACACCCTTGTTGCTTCCGCTAACCCCGGGTGCTTGATGTATCTCCAAGGAGCTGGCCTCGTCGTTAAGCATCCTGTTGATATTCTCGCCGAGGCTCTTGGCCTCGTCCCCACAACAGATCACCCTCAGTCAAAAGGTACAGCGCTCTCATGACTTTTTCAGAAGATGAAGAAACACCAGCAATTGATCCGCGGGTCATTGAACGTCTCAACGACATCTCGTCGCGACTCCGTGATGTTGCAGCATCGCTAGATGACGTGATGTTTGATGTACTACGCGAAGCATCTCGTAAACGAGAGGGTCGTCCGACCCTTGATAAGACCTTGTCACAAGCGCGCCGCTCTATCGATAAAGCAGTGCACTTACTCGATATTGACTAGCGAAACTGCTGAGCTTTCTCAGTTAAAGCATCAATCAGTTCAGTGAAGCTCTTTTGAAACGAAGCCACGCCTTCGCGCTCTAGCTTTTGCGCGACTTCTTCCATATCAATGCCGATCATCTGCAACGCCTGCCATTCAGCATGGGCCTGATCGACATTGATATCAATTGTTCGTGCCACGGTGCCATGATCGGCAAATGCATCAACAGTCGCGTCGGGCAAAGTGTTCACCGAATCGGGACCAATCAACTGATCGACGTACAACGTGTCGGGATATGCCGGATTCTTGGTGCTCGTTGAAGCCCACAAGGGTCTCTGCACTTTCGCCCCGCGAGATGCAAGTGCTTCCCACCGAGATCCTGAAAAAGTGGATTGAAACGCTTCATACGCCAAGACGGCCTGAGCGATAGCTGCTTTTCCGCGCAACGATAAAGCCTCAGACGTACCCAATGATTCAAGTCGCGGATCAACTTCAGAGTCGACTCGGCTAATGAAAAACGAAGCAACACTCGCCACGTCGGCAATTGATAGTCCAGAAGCGACGCGGTCTTCTAAACCTTCGATGTAGGCATCCATCACGTTCTGGTAACGCTCGAGGCTAAAGATCAAGGTCACATTGACGTTACAGCCAGCCGCGATCATGGCGCGGATCGCGGGAATGCACGGCTTGGTCGCTGGTATTTTGACCATCAAATTCGGACGTTGAACGGCGTCCCACAAGTGCTGACCAGCAGCGAGAGTTCCTGCTTCATCAAGTGCCAAGTTGGGGTCTACTTCAACGCTCACGAAACCATCAGTGCCGTGACTCGATGCGTAGACCGGAGCAAAGACATCCAATGCTCCATGGATATCTTGCAGAACCATCGCCCAATAACTGTCAATAATTGATGACTGATTTTGGATCAACGACTGAAATTGTTCGTCATAATCGGCCGAACCCTGAATCGCCTTTTGAAAAATCGTGGGATTAGATGTGAGCCCACGAATACCCGCATCGCGCACCTTCACTAACTCGCCCGAAGAGATGAGAGTGCGTTTCAAGTTGTCGAGCCACGGGCTTTGGCCTTGTTGAGCAAACAGTTGAACGAGGCGAGATGAACTTGTCATACCTACAGCGTGGCAGATTTACGAGGTCGGAGCGAGCACTAACGCTGCGAAACGAGACCGAGAACAGAATTCTTAATGTTCGCGACAGAAATACCGAGACGATCAAGAACCTCCGAGCCTGGCGCACTGGCTCCGAAACGGTCAATACCAACACAAACATCGGCGTAGCGTTCCCAGCCAAAGGTAGATCCAGCTTCGACCGAAACCGTCGGAACGTTGCGCGGCAAGATGCGCTCGGCCAACTCAGGGTTCGCCGCACGATAAGCCTCAAAACGATCCCACGAGGGCAGAGACACTGCCTGAACTTTATGTCCGATCGCTCCGAGTTCTTGCGCAGCCGTGATGGCAATGTGCACTTCACTACCCGTAGCAACAATGACGACGTCAGGCGTTCCGTCAACGGCATGAACAATGCCAGCACCGGTTGTCACTGCCGACCCATCGGTCACAACCGGCAGGTTTTGTCGACTGAGCACCACGGCAGTAGGACCATCAAATTCGTACGCCGCACGAATCGCTTGCGAGGTTTCATTGGCGTCGCCGGGACGGATGACCTGCAGGTCGGGAATTGCGCGAAGCGCCGCTAAATGCTCGATGGGTTGGTGTGTCGGACCATCTTCGCCAACTCCGACCGAGTCATGACTGAAAACAAAGAGACACTTGGCTTTTGATAAAGCAGCAAGACGAATGGGGGGCTTCATGTAGTCAAAGAAAACAAAGAAGGTTCCACCGGCGGGGTACACGCCACCGTGAAGCGCAAGACCAACCATTGCCGAGCCCATTGCATGTTCACGGATGCCGTAGTAAATCTGCCGACCTTCAGGGCTCGCATGCGACATTGCGGTTTGACCTGACAATTTTGTTCCGGTGTTTCCGGTGAGATCGGCCGAACCCGAAACCAATCCCGGTTGGCCCGGAAGAATCGCGTCAAAAACCTTTTGGATGGCGACCCGCGTCGCAATTGAGTCGCCCTGAGCAAAAGTTGGCAACAAATCTTGCCATGCAGCGACGCCACCATTCCACGCCGCATCCCACTCAGATGAGTGCGTACTTGATGCAAGACGAGACTTCCAAGACGTACTGTGCGCCGAGCCCTTCGACTTTGCCGACGAACGAAACGCCGTCACAACATCTTGTGGTGACCAAAAAGATTCATCGGGCATACCCATGGCACTCTTGGTCTTTGAAACATGTTCGGCTGTAAACGGATTGCCGTGAGCTTCGTGCTTGCCAGTCCAGTCGGGCGACGGGAATCCGACTTGTGTGCGCAAGATCAACAATTTCGGACGATCGTCATCGGAGTCACGTGCGGAGGCGAGCGCTGACTCTAAAGCATCAAGATCTTCGCCAATTGATCCCAGTTGCACAACATTCCAGCCATACGACGTAAATCGCATCGCCACATCATCGCTGCACGTCAGATTCGTTGATCCGTCAATCGTGATCTGGTTGTCGTCAAACACCACAATCAGACGACCAAGTTTTTGGTGTCCTGCTAGCGATGCAGCCTCATGACTCACACCTTCCATCAGACAACCGTCGCCAGCGATGACGTAGGTGTGGTGATTCGTTAAGTCACTGCCAAAACGCGCCCGCAGGTGTCGTTCAGCTAGTGCCAAACCAACTGCATTAGCGAAGCCCTGTCCTAGTGGACCAGTAGTGACTTCGATACCAGCAGTGTGACCGCGCTCGGGGTGACCCGGCGTTGCTGAATCCCACTGACGGAAATTCTGAATGTCTGAAAGTTCAAGTCCGTAACCCTGAAGGAACAGCATCGAATACTGCAGGATCGATGCGTGACCCGCCGACAAGACGAATCGATCTCGATCGGGCCAAAGGGCATCAGTCGGATCGTGCTTCATGATCCGGCTGTACAAAACATGAGCCAGGGGAGCCAAAGCCATCGCCGTCCCCTGATGCCCACTCTTGGCTTTGAGCGGGGCGTCCATGGCAAATCCACGGGCGATATTGACTGCTGATTGATCGAGTTCGAAAGTCAGTTGAGACGGCACAGAGAAACTGTAACCGAGCACATCAACTCAACACAGCACGTAACTCAGACTGGGGGCAACAAAGTGAAAGGTACGAGATGCCACGGACCATGGTCAACGCGGCAATGGGCAAATATTTGACCGTATTCGGTGAAATCAAGCTCACCTTTCACCAATCGGTAGGTGAACTTGCCAGGGTCGACTGTGAACGGGCTGACATTTCGCGCGATCTGTTCAGCATCTTCTTCAAAACCCTTGCGGAAGATCACTTCAAACACTCCCGAGCCACTTTGATGCGGTGCGCAATAGATCAAGGCGACGAGGTGAGGATCAATTGTCAGCGGCACTGGGGACGGAGCAGCCATGGAAAACATTGCACCTGTGATATCGATACGGGAACTCGGGCCAGGAGCCTGGCGGAGTTCGAAGTTTTCTACAAAGAGGGCCGAAACAATCTGCATGCCTACGAGGGTAACGACACCTGAATTAAGAAACACATCTAGCGCGCCCGTTGCCCCGATACCCAGACAGCGCCGACAGATAAATCATTCGTCAGCCCGACAATGTCGGCCATGTACCCGGTTTGCAGCACTCCACGATCAGAAAGCCCCATGACGTTTGCTGGGTTGGAGCTGGCTGCTTGGAGCGCTTGAGCAAGAGCAACGTGGGCCTGTTCGACACACACCTTGATTGCTTCAGGCATCGTGACTGCACTACCTGCAAGCGTTCCATTCTCTAAACGGGGAGCGCCATCGTGAAGGGAGATGCGAATTTTTCCTGCCGACCCTGCACGCCATGCCACCGCATCAGTAACCAAGACCATCTTGTGAGGTTTTGCCGAAAAAGATAACTCAATGACATCAGCGCTGACATGAATGCCATCAGCGATCAATGAAGCAAAAACATTGTCATTGGTCAAGGCCCAAGTTGCCAATCCGGGCTCACGGTGATGAACACCACTCATGGCATTAAAAAGATGCGTTACCAAAGTTGCACCAGCACTCACACAGTTCTCAAATTCTTCTCTCGTGGGAAGTGAGTGACCAATTGAAATACGACAGCCACGTGATCGCAAAAGGTTGCACAACTCGGTGGCACCGCTTACTTCAGCACCAAGAGTCATCAAAGCGACACCATCGAGATTTTCTTGAATCCATGCTCCATCGGGTACACAGACATATTGCTCTCGATGTGCCCCAATGGCATTTCCTAAAAAGGGTCCTTCAAGATGCACCCCGATGACATGCGGTCGCATGACGTTGTGGCTTTGACCACGCAAGAACTCAATCGCTTTTGGATACCAGTCAAGGGGAGCGGTGACCAAAGTGGGACACCAACTGGTGACGCCCTGATCAAGCAAAAGATTGTTGATGCGATCCCACGCTCCGACATCTTCAGCAAGCGCCGTTGACCATACATCGACGTCATCAATCCCATTGACCTGAAGGTCCACAAAACCAGGAGCCAACATCAATTCGGTGGTGACAACATCATTCGGGCCGAGTGGTGAAATTGAAAGAATTCGGTCCTCTGCCACCTCGATTCGAGCAGCATGAAACTGTCCGTCTGCCAAAAGAACCTGTTCAGAACTGAGCACCGTCGTTTGCACACTCCCATTGTGCCGTGTTCAGACCACGTGATGTGGCACAGTTGGGTTATGCCCGTACTTCACAATCAAGGTCAAAATGTTGGTTATGGCGTGGCTGGGGCCCCGCTCGGAACCGCCGGAATTCCCGTCCTTCTGTTTCATGGCACGACGATGGATCGCTCTGCCTGGAATTTTGTCATCGCCTCAATGCCGACTGAACGCACCTACATTCAGGTCGAGTTTCCAGGCTCTGGTGAATCCACAATGCCGTCAGCACCCCTTTCAGTCGAAGGTTTGATCAGCGACGCTCTCGCGGTTTTACACGAACTCAAAGTTGATCGTTTCCATGTTGCGGGGTATTCGCTCGGGGCAGTCATCGCTGCAGCAATTGCCGCCGCGGTTCCTGATCGAGTCGCGAGTGCCACGATGTTGTGCGGTTGGGTGGCTTCTGACGCCCGTATGAGAATGACCTTTGACTTATGGAAGCGTCTCATCACTATCGGGCCCGACCTCTTCATGCGGTACGCACTTGTTGACGGCTTCACCGCAGATGCATTGACCGGAATTGAACCCATGGTTGAAGCCATGATCCCAATGACCGCTGATGCGGTCGCTCCAGGATCAATTGCTCATTTAGATCTCGACATGATCATTGATATCTCGGCGCAGTTACCACTCATCACCGCACCATGCCTAGTTATCAGCGGCGCTCAAGATCGCTGGGTTGACCCTACTCATGGTCATGCATTGTCGGCAGGAATCAAGAACTCGACGTTCTGCACATTGCCCGCCGGGCACCTAGTGATTCAAGAACAAGCAGGCGATGTCGCAGCGCTCGTTCATGAACACCTCACGGCTCACAGCGAGTGAACGACATGAGTGACACGTATCCGCGAGCTTCGCAGTTTGAACAACTCACGCCCGAAGTTGACGCCCGTTGGAAGAACTTTGGCCAATGGGAACGTACGTATTTCCCAAAATTGGTCGGTCTTCACGTCGAAGAAACACGTTTGGGGTATTGCCGAATGGTTCTCACTTACCGAGATGAACTAGAACAACCAATGGGCATCGTCCATGGGGGAGCCATCGCCACTCTCATTGACGCTTCTGTCGTTCCAGCAATCGGAAGTGCTTACGACAATACAGTCGGCTACTCAACTATCGACTTACATGTCCAGTATCACAATGCCTTAGTCAAAGAGGATGCCGTGGCTGAAGGCTGGGTGACCAAGCGTGGTCGTTCAGTCGTCTTTTGTGAAACTGAAGTCACCGGCCGAACAAGTGGAAAGCAGATCGCACGCGGCTTTATGACTTACAACGTTTCAACCCTGCGCCCGATGAAGCCATAGGTCACGGCGCGATTGTTGTTGTCGCGGCGATACCCGTACGGGCTGCCAGAACTGCCTCATTGATCGCTTTGATCAAATCATCAGTTTCTTTGGGCTTTGTACCATTCACCAACACACTGACTGATAGTCCATCGGGTCGATGTATCGCCATCGCATGAACATTTTCAATACTGCCCGAGTGCCCCCACTCGCCACTGACGAAAAGTCGTAGGCCGAAACCGTAGTCCCATATTGGGCCAACTGGTACGGGAGTTGCGGGCAACTTCATAAGTGCCATTGACTCTGAGGAGATGACATGAACACTCGGCGATTGCGGGTCAAGAGAATCTAGAAGCTTCGCGACATCAGTCGCTGTTGCCACCCATGCTCCAGCTGGTCCTAGTTGCTCCATGTAGGTGCGACTACCACTCACCGCATGCAATGCATCGTTCGGCCCGAATTCATACGTGCCAACTAATCGGAATGAATCAAGACCAAGAGGAGTCAGAACCAATTTCTTGGTGGCATCTTGATACGACAGACCAGTAACAAGTTCAATTGCTTTACCGAGCAAGACATAACTGACATTGCCATATTTGAAGGTTGATCCTGGCTCAGAAGCGAGTTGCACACTCAGAGCCTCTTTCAGCATGCCCATCTGGTCATAAGAACCTGCATCAAAGAAAATCTTCAGAAAATTTGAGATACCTGAAGTGTGGGAGAGCAGTTGCCTGATCGTGATGTTGCGCGCACGTTCATCAGCCACGGTTAATCCGAATGTGTCAGCAATGCGTCCAACAATTGGTTCATCTAACTGAAGCAGATCTTGTTCAACCAACTTCATGACCGTTTCGGCAGTCAAAATTTTGCTGATGCTGGCAATGCGAAAATTCGTGTCGACGTTGACTGGACGTGAAGACTTAGCTGACGATGCCGCAAAGGTGTGTACCAATTGACCCTGAAAGATCACCGCCGCAGATACATCGCGCGAACCTGCGTCGATCGTGTGCAACTTGATGGCCGCATCAAACAAATCTGTATTCGGCAGCGGTAGTTGGACCACCGTCGTTGTTGTCGGTACAAAAGTGGTTGATGTGCTGGCGACTGGACTGGTGGTCGGTAACGAAGCAGACGGAACCATCGTGGTACTAGTTGACAGCGAGGTTAGATCATCTGATGACGTGTTATCCGTTTGATCCGAACTCGAACAAGCACTCGAAAAACTGAGCACCACGACTAACGCACTTACAGTACGAAAAGGGTTCATCCCGGCAAATCAGAGAGACCCAAGACGTTCAGTGCGTTTTGACGCAAAAACTTCGGCCACACATCTTTTTTGAACGGCACCTTGGGCATATCTCCCATGATGCGTTCGTAGGTGAGGCCCATTGGCCAATAGCCGGCGTAAATCACTCGGTCAGATCCACGACTATTCGCGTAATCAATGATGCGTGGGTCGTAGTGCTGAGGGGCAAAGGCACTCGTTGAGTAATAAAGATTCGGCCACTTCAACATCAACTTCACAGCAAGTTCGGTCCAAGGTTGACATCCGTGTCGAGTGACAATTTTCAATTCGGGAAAGTCGTAACACACAATGTCAAGTAGTTCAACGTGTTGACACATACTCGGCACGCGCGGACCAGGAATGCCGGCGCAAATAAAGATCGGAATTCCGAGCTCAGCACATACCGAGTAAATCGGATACCAACGGGCGTGATCAATCGGTACTTGCGGGGTGCAACCGGCAGGAAATGTGCCAACAGCTTTCAAACCAAATTCTTCATAGAGCCGACGGATCTTGCGAACTTCATCAACACCGTTATTGGCATCAGCACTACATGAGGCAATGAAGCGCTCGGGGAATTGTTGCATCGCTCGAATTCCCGGTTCGCCTTCAATCCCAATCATTGAGCGCTCAATACCGAAGTGATCCATCGTGTTGATTGCAACTTCAACCGGATCAATATCTTCAGTCAGCGCGTTTGGAACATTTTGCTTGAAGAGATATTCCACAGGGAACATGGTCTCTTTACTTTCCTTGTCACGAATATTGCCGCGGAAGAATTCGTACAAGCGACGTGGGTCGGGATCAGGGAATCCCATCATTGTTTCAATGATTCCCAAACCGCCTGGCCCAACTGCGGGCATCGTTGATTCGTGAGATGCCGCATTTTGTACAGCCATCTCAGAGTCCCAAGAAATCGATGACGTTGTGGCGCATGATCTTTTCAATGTCAGTTGCGCTGAATCCGTGGAGATCGTCAATGAAGGCTGTTGGAATTTCTAATCCTTCGGCATGTGGGTAGTCGCTACCGAACATCAATCGTTCAACACCGATGGTCTCAGCCAACAGATGAATGTCGTCTTCGTAGAAAGGAGCGACCCACACGTGCTCACAGAAATCTTCAACTGGGTCTTTGCCAAACATGAATGGTTGCTGGGCATAGGCCTTTTTGAACTTCTTGATGAGATTCGGTACCCAGTCGGCGCCTGCTTCG
>Ga0208960_1000251_pt1 | contig 30682 bp, 28 predicted proteins | sample GreLakmeON33MSRF_FD_187703 | JGI IMG/M metagenome (GOLD analysis project Ga0208960, IMG submission 187703) | Freshwater lentic microbial communities from great Laurentian Lakes, MI, USA - Great Lakes metaG ON33MSRF (SPAdes) | ecosystem: Environmental > Aquatic > Freshwater > Lake | place: Great... | reverse complement strand
TCGCAGCGGATTTGTAGGCGGGAGATATCGCCGAGGACGACCGGGGCCTTGGCGCCGGCGGCCACGAATTCGCCGACGCGCACGCCGACCTGGAGCACCGTCGCGTCGATGGGCGAACGGAGCACGAGCCGATCGAGCAATACCGCCGTCTGATCCAGCTGGGCTTTAGCTAAGGCGAGCTTCGCCCGCGCTTCCTTGGCCGCCATCTGGTAGGCCAGAAGCTCGGCCGCGGAGACCGCTCCGCTGTCCTTGATTCCGGTCCAGCGGCGAGCGGCGTCTTCGGCCCGCTCGGCGGTGGCTTCGGCGGCGGAAACCGCAGCCTGCTGCACCGCTTGCTGCGCGCGGAGATCGCGCTCGTCGAGGGAGAGGATTGGGTCGCCGGCTTTCACCTTATCCCAGACCTTCACGTGGACCTTGGCGACCGTGCCAGAGGTGGGTGAGCCTAAGAGTGTGTTCTCGGCGGCGGCTTCGATGAGCCCGGCGGCGGCGATGAGGCCGTCCTTATCCCGGGTGGCTGGCTCATAGGGCGGCGGCATGATGACCGCTTCTTCGGCGGTACCGCGGGTGAGCTGGAAGGCCGCGGCGGCACCGGCGAGGGCGAGCGCGAAGAGGAGGAGGCGTTTCTTAAACATAGGGGTGGTCAGAGGTGGGAGGCGTCGAGGAGTTTCGGGTCGTCGAACACGCGGCTGATGCGGCCGTCTTCCATCTCCGCAATGCGGTCGGAGAAGCGAAAGATGCGGTGGTCATGCGTCACGACGACCACGCAGCGTTCGGGCGAACGGGAAAGATCTCGGACGAGTTGCATGATATGGGCGCCGGTATCCTTATCCAGCGCCGAGGTCGGCTCATCGCAGATGAGGAGCGGCGGCTCATGGACGAGCGCGCGGGCAATCGCGACGCGCTGCTGCTGCCCGCCGGAAAGCCCGTCGGGGCGGTCATCTTCGCGGCCCTTGAGGCCGACCTGGTCGAGCATGGCCTTTGCGCGGGCATGGGCCTCGTCGTTGGCGAGACCTTGGATCAGGAGTGGCACCATCACATTCTCCACGACCGTGAGAGTCGGAATGAGGTTAAACGACTGGAAGACGAAGCCGAGGTGCTTACGACGGAACGCCGTGAGCTCCTCCTGGCCAAGTCCATCGAGGCGCTGGCCAAAGACCTCGACCGTCCCCGCCTGCGGCGTGAGGGTGCCCGCGATAACTGATAGGAGCGTCGTCTTCCCGCAGCCCGAAGGGCCCACGAGCATGATGAGCTCGCCACGCCGGGCTTCGAAGTCGGCCTGCTTGAGGGCGACGACCTGGTTTTCGGGCGTGCCGAAGAACATATCCACGCCGGAGGCGCGGACAGCGACGATGGGGGCGACGGGGCTCATCCGCGGAAGACGGCGGCCGCGTCGACCCGCGAGACCTTGATGATACCGATGACGGCGGAGACGAAGCTGATGCCCAGCACGAGGACGAACGTCGCCCAAAGGATCTGCGGATACATCACGAACGGGGGCATGCCCTTTTCGATCATCACGCGCCCAATGGCCTGCGCCATCCCCACGCCGAGACCGAAGCCGATGAGGCCGGCGCTGAAAGCTTGGATGAAGAGCATCCGGGCGATAATCCCCATGCCGGCGCCCATCGCCTTGAGGGCGGCGAAGTATTTTAGGTTCTCGAGCACGAACGAATAGAAGGTCTGGCCGGAGATCGCGATGCCGACAAACAAGCCGAGGAGGACCGCGGTGCCGAATGAGAACGGAATGCCCGTATTGGTCCAGAACCACCAGAAGGTATTGCGCGCCAAGCTACGCTCACCCCAGCTCCAGATCACCGTGTCGGACGTCCACGCCTTGAGGCCCGTAGCGCGCTCGATGCGGTCGCAGAGTTCGATCGGCGTCACGCCCTTCTGGGGCTCGACGAGCATGAAGCTGAGCGTCCGGCGGGCGCCGAGCGTGTAGCCCTTGGCCCGATCGTAAGTGGTGTAGACGAACGGCCCGCCGGTGAAGGCGCGCCGCACCTTACAGATGCCGACGATGCGGGCCTGGATATCGTTGATCTCGAAGGTGTCGCCGACCGTGAGCGGCTGGTTGCGCGGCTGCCCGTCGGGCCCGACGCCCATGCGCCCCATCAGCGCGGCGCCCCACTCATCGACGATGACGGTATCCGGCAGGCGCAGGTCCTCGATGCGACCCTGCGTGAGCACGGCCGGCGCGCCGGCGAACGTATCGGCGTCGATACCGACGAGCGTGATCAGCTTGAAATTACCGTCCTGCATGCGCGCCTGGACGAAGGAGGTGTGGAGTGGGGCGGCCCAGGCGACGCCGTCAACCGACCGCACGCGCCCGAGATCCGTGTCGCGGAGCGGCTTGGCGTCGTTGACCTGCTCAACCATCGAGTCGCTGACCCAGATTTGCGCGCGAATGTTGACCATCGGCGTGTAAGTCCAACTCATGATCCCGAAGAAGACCGAGCTCTGTTGCGCCATCAGCAAGGCCGAGAACGCCAAGCCGCAAAGGAGCATCGCGAGCTTGGCGCGGTCTCCAAAGAGCATGTTGAGGGCGAGGCGATACATCTGACGTTTCCCGGAAGTGTCTACCCACCAAGCCTTGGGTCAATGGGAAGTCAAACGTCCCAGCCGATGTCTGGGCCGACGTGATTGTCCGCCGCCGGCCGGCCGCTTAAGCGCCGAGCTTAAACGTCAGCGCGCTCTTGAAGTAAAGCGGGCCCCAGGAGGCGTTGACCGACCAGGCGGCGATCAGCAGGAGGAGCGCCAGGGAGAAGCAAAGGACGACCTTGGTCTTATCCTCGCTCTTGGCGGAGGCGTGCAGAAGCCCGACGGCGCCGAGAGCGAAGATCGGGTGGAACAATGAAATCGGCTTGGCGGTGTAGAACAGCGTGACGATGCCGATGACCAGGTTGATGTCGACGAGCACGGCGACAATGCGCTGGAGCTTCGTGTTCGGGCCCTTGAAGAGGGCGACGAGGACAACGATCAGAAGGAGCAGGAGGAGCAGGGAGCCGTAATGCTTATGGATAGCGAAGAGCGGGTTCATATCTCTACCTTGATAATAGCCCGACCCGATTCAAGCCATCCTGTCGGAATTTACCGGTCTTCGGGGAAGAGTACCCGGAAGAACCAGGCCGCCAAGGCCGCCCCGACGAACTGGACCGCGACCTCCGCCAAGAGGCGCGGGGCGATCTTGGCTAAGAAGAGAGATTCGGCGACAAAAGCCTTGGTGCCCAACAGGCCGTCGAAGACCGCGGCGAGGACGCTCAGCAGCGAGGACGCGAGCGAGACGGCCGGATTCATGGTCGGGTTGAAATCCCCGAACGTTCCCGACAGGCCAAGGACGGCGACCGCGATGGCCAGGCCGAAATAGCTGTTCCCCGCCGTGAGGCGCGAGGTGCCCACCATCAGGATAATGAAGACCAGCGCGAAAGTGCAGAGCAACTCGATGACCGCGGTGATGCCGAATCCAGCGAAGGCGGATTCGCTCAAAGCATCGACCGCCGCCTTGGCGTGTTCCGAGTCATGGCCGAGGAGATATCCGGCCACCATCGCCGCGAGGACGGCTGCCGCCAGCTGCACTGCGATATAAGACCAGAGGGCGCGGGTGCCCGAGCGGCCACGCACGCGGAAGGCCAGCGAGACGGCGGGGTTATAATGGGCGAGCGAGACCGGTGCGCCCATATAGATTAAAGCGCACAGCAAGGCGGCGACGGGCAGTGGACCAGACGAGACCAACGCCGCCAGACAGAGGAAGAAAGTCCCGACGGCCTCGATGAGCAGCTTATTGCGCATGGGTCTAATGTCGTCAGGCAACGGGCGGTCTCAAGCGTGGAGTCGCTCAGCGCGGCGGGCGGGCGAGGAGCCAGCTCTCGCTGAAGGCGGCCATTTCCTCGTAGGCGGGCAGACGGCGCGTGCGCGCGTGCATCTCGCGGGCCGCTCCTTCCTGGGCCGCGTAGAGTGAGGTCAAGGCGGCGTGCAAAGGCGTCTTCTGGTTCTTGTGATCGACGAGCCAGAAGCCGACCTGCTCGCCGTCGACGACCTCGTTATTGTAATACTGCCAAAATAGCACCATCGCCGGCTTCCACGTGAGGAGCTTCGCGAGGATCTCGCGGTTACGCTGCTCGTGTTTCGCGCCATCGCCGCCGCAAGCCTTCCAAGACAGGCCGCACTCGCCGATGAACACGCGCTTCGCCGGCAGCCCGGGCTTGGCGGGCAACTGCGCGTTGACGTAATCCAGCGTGGCCCGAATTTCTTCGGCTGGCAGCAACTGGCAATCGTAGGCGGAGTAAGAGACGAAATCGACCTTCAGCTTGGGCAGCACGGCGTTCACCATGCGCTGACGCCCCTCCTGCATGGCATCCCGGACCCGGTTGACTTCGGCGTAGGTGAAGACGCGGCAGCTGGAATAGGGCACCTCGGCGCGGGCGTCGTCGACGGCCTTCTGGCGGATGTTGAGCCATTCGATCATCGCGGCAATGAGCGCCGGTGAGGCGTCCTTTTTCACGTCCTTGTCGGGCAGGAGATACCAATCGCCCTCCCAGTGGCCGAGGAAGAAGGTCTTGCCGGTCGTGTCGTGGCGCGTGAGCAGATCCTTGGTGAGATGGTAGAGCGCGTTGTATTCCTGGCGCCGGAGCTCGGGCGTGAAGCCCTTGGTCCACTCGTTGGTGGAACGATACCACAGCACGTAATGCGTGAAGGGCATCTTGATGTACGGCGTGAGCTGCTGGCCGGAGACCGCATTAATCTTGAGAAGGCGTGAGCCCATCGCGCTGATACCTTTGGCCGCCTCGAGGACCGCGGCATCCGCGGTGAATTTGTAAGCCGGTCCGAACGCCTGCGTGCCCACGACCTGCGGAAACGCGCCAGGCATGGTCGACACCTCGGGCAGTCGGGGCATTTCCGAGGGCTGGAGCGGACCTTTCTTGCCCTGCGCCACCAAGGCGAGCGGGAGAAAGAGCAGAGCTCCCAGGAGGAGGCGGGGGGTTAAACTCATGGGGTGAACCTCAGGGCGAAGGACTTGAATTGTCCTGTTGGGACACTCTTTCATCAAGCCCGTTCCCACCCAACACCATGATAACCATCAAATCCACCCTGACCGCCGCGCTTCTTGTCGTCGGTCTCCACACCCAGCTCGCCGCCGCCCCCGTCAAGGAGGAAGGCCTGACCAGCGATCCGGATCGCGCCCGGCTTGTCGCCGCCCGCAAGGCGGCGAACGCCCTGCCGGAAGTCGACACGGCCGAACAGCAAGCCAAGGCCGACCGCACCCAGGCCACCAAAGCCTACGCCGAGTATAAGATGGCGCGGAAGCGCTCCCTCGACTCGGAAGCGGCCTACCGAAAGGCTTTTGACGAGGCGCTCGCCAAGGTCGACGAAGGAGCGCCGGCCATCCAAGAGAAGGAGCGGGCGGCCTTCCGCGAGCGGATGCTCAAAGCGCGGGCGGCCAAGAAGGCTGACGCAAAGAAAGTGGTCGCCCAAGTCGACGACGAAGATGAGGCCGATGATGAACCGGCCAATCCCCTGCCGCCCACCAACTGAATCCTCCGGACCCGCCGCAAGGCGGGTCTTTTTATTTGTCGAGGGCGTGGGCGAACGCGGCCCAGATTTCTTCCACCGGTTCGAGACCGGCGGAGATGCGCAGCAGATCGGGGTCGAGGCCCGCGTCGCGAATCCGCGCCCTGCCCTGCTCGTTCGTGACTTCTTCAAAATGCGCGAGCCACATGAAGGGAGCGACCACGGTGAAGGCCAGCCCGAAGCTCGGCCCCTTGATCAGGCCGAGGCGGTCGTAGGTGCGCTCCATCAGCCCTTCGCGGAGTTCGACGGTGAGCAGTGAGCCGGCACCCGCGCCAGGCCGCATGATGCGACGATAGTGATCGGCGGTCGGCCCAGTCAGCGCGGTGCGCACGCGGATCACCGACGGATGCGCCTCGAGGCGACGCGCCAGTTCGGCCGCGTTGGCGGAAAGCTTCGCGGTGATCTGCGCGACCTGCACGACCTGCGGAGCCAACGCGGCGGCGTCGAGCGCGTGCAAGGGGACGTGGCGCGCGCGGGCGGCCGCCAAGAGGGCAGCGGCATGCGGGCGGGCGGGATTGACGGCGAGCACGCCCGCCATGACGTCGCCCGCGGCGGCGGCGTACTTGGTGAGGCTACACGCGACTAGGTCGGCGAACGGCAGCGTGTCAGTTGCGGCGACGCCGGCCGAGCTGGAGTCGACCACGAGCAGGGCGCCGTGACGGTCGCACAGCGCGCGCAAGGCCTCGAGGTCGGCGGTCTGGAGCTGGGGGTTGTTGGGGGCCTCGGTGAGCACGCCGGCGACGTCGCCCGCGGCGAGATGGCGTTCGACCGCGGCGAGGTCGGTGACGTCGTGCACGAACCGGCGTTCGACGCCGGGGTTCTTCTCCAGCAGCCGGATGGAGTCGACGTAGAGCCAGCCGAGCTGAATCCAGACGCGCCGTCCGGCGGGCGCCTGCACGGAGTCGACGGCATGCAGCGCGGCGTCGACGGCGTTCATCCCCGAGGAGCAGAGAAGCAGGTCGTCTGGCGCCACGCCGTGGAAATAAGGCGCGAGCGCGGCGCGCACGGCGGGAGATCCCGTGTCCGGTGCGGTAGGCGCGTCCGCTAGGCAGGCTTCCGCCTGGCGCGACGAGATGAGCGTGCCGGTGTGCTGGACGAGCTTGGCGAGACGGGTCGCGGCGTCGCCTGATTCGACCACGATGAGGGTGAATCCCGGATCGATGCCGTAGGTGAGTATGCGCGCCCCGGCCTGGGCGGCGAGCCGCTCCGCGATATCCATCCGGGCGAGGGGGAACATCGCCCAGGGCGGGCTGGGGAAGCCCGGCGGCAGCGCCTCCGGCCAATCCGGCGATATGCCGCAACGGCGAAGGAGCTCCTCCGCCGCCAAAGTGACGAGCTCGTTGCGGACGAAGCGCGGGTAGCCGGCGCGGATGAGCGACCAGACGCGCGGGTCTTTGCGCTCGTAGGCGATCACGTCGGCGAGCGTCGGCAGGCAGACGACCGTCGCATGCGGAGAGTCTGGCACCGTGGCGCCCAGCGCTGGCGAAAAGAGTGGCACGATCAGAGGCCTTCGGCCGGCTGTTCGTTCTGGAGGATCTGCTCGAGCGACTGGCGGCGGCGAATCAGCGTAAAAGTGCCGTCGCGTCGCAGGAGGACTTCCGGCGCCTCCGGGAAGGAATTGTAATTCTTCGTGCTCATCCCCGCGCAATACGCACCCGCTCCACCGATGACGCAGAGGTCGCCAGCGGCCGCTTCAGGCAACGCGCGGGTGGCGAGGGTCTCGGGTTCGCCCGGCGCGCAGCTGATTAAGTCTCCCGATTCACAACAGTGTCCGACGATAACGTAATCGCGCGAGGCGCCCGTGGTCTTCGCTGGGTAAAGATGCACCGGGTGCTGCGAGCCGTAGAGAGATGGCCGCAGAATCTCGGTCATACCGGTGTCGAGCTTGAGGAATGCACGCGCGTCGGTGGAGACGATATCTTGGACGCGGGAAAGGACGGCGCCGGCGTTGGCAACGAGGAACGTACCGGGCTCAATCTCAAGGCGGAGTTTTCGTCCGTCCGCTTGGGCGAACTTCTCGAAGGCGACCTTAACGGGCGCGCCGACGACCTGAGGGTCGGTGCCCTTCTCCGTCGCGATGCGGGCGACCTTGTAGCCGCCGCCGAGGTTGAGGGTGTGCACGGTGGGGAAGCGGCTGACGAGCGCGAGGCTCGCCGTGGAGACTTCCTGCCAGACGACCGGATCGCTACCGGAGCCGATGTGGGTGTGGATGCGGACAACCTTGAGGCCATACTGCTTCACGATGGCCTGAGCCTGATCCGCCCACTCGTGCCAGATACCGAAAGAGGAGTCTGGCCCGCCGACGTTGGTCTTGCCGTTGCCGCCGGAGCCGCGGCCTGGGTTGAAGCGCAAGCCAACCTCTTGGCCGGGAAGTGCCTTGCCGATCCGTGCGAGTTGCAGGAGGGAGCAAGCATTGATCTGGACTCCCTTATTAAGGAGGGAGGGAAAATCCTCGGGGAGTTCCTGGGAAGAAAGGGAGAGGCGGTCGGCCGGGACGCCGGCAAGCATGGCGCGGCGGACTTCCCAGCCCGAGCTGGCGTCTAAATGGAGGCCCTTGTTCGCAAAGACCTTCAAAATAGCGGCGTTCGGACAGGCCTTCATCGCGAAACGGACCGTCAGCCCATAGGCATTCGGGAAGGCCAGCATGGCGTCAGCCTGAGCCTCGAGGGTCGCTTGATCATAGACATAGCAAGGGGTGCCATGGGCCGCGGCGATTTGGCGGGCCGATTCAGGGTGAAGGAAGCGATGATTTTCCACGGGCGTATCAACTTTGAGTGTGTCGTGCCCGCCCCTCCCTTCCAGCCTTTTTACGGATGTATGACACCGCTTGCCTCCCCTCCCCTCGCCCCTTGGGATGACCTCGGCTCAAGCCATCCCATGTCCCCCCCCGAGACCATCGTCGCCGCCGCGACCCCTGCGGGCCGTTCGGCCTTGGCCATTGTGCGCGTGGACGGCCCGTTGGCCTCGGCCATCGCGACGGCCGCCCTCGCCCGCAAGACTCCGCTCGCCGAGAAGACTTCGACGCTCGGCATCTGGCGTAATCAGGACGGCGAAGCCATCGACCAAGTCGTCGCCGTGCTCTGGCATGCCGGCCGCTCCTTCACCGGCAACGACTCGCTCGAAATCACCTGTCATGGTAATCCGCTGCTCGTGCGGCGCCTCACCGAGGATTGCCTCGCGCGCGGTGGGCGGATCGCCGAACCCGGCGAGTTCACGCGCCGCTCCTACCTCGCGGGCCGCATCGATCTCACGCAGGCCGAGGCCGTCGCCGACCTGATTCACGCCAGCTCTGAGCGTGCGCTCGCCTCCGCCCGCCGCCTGCTCGCCGGGGAACTCGGTCGACAGGTGGCCCGCTGGACCGACCGCACGCTGCAAGTCCTCGCTGAACTCGAGGCCCACATCGATTTCCCCGAGGAAGACCTGCCGGCCGAGGACCCGCTCGGACCTGCGGCCCGCTTGGTTGAAATTGCGTCAGAACTTTCCCATTACGCCCGCACCGCGAAGCACGACGGCGCCCTGCGCACCGGCTTACGTGTGGCCGTCGTCGGCGCGCCCAACGCCGGTAAATCAAGCCTGCTCAACGCGCTCGCCGGCGCCGACCGCGCGATTGTGAGCCCCGAGGCGGGGACAACGCGCGACTACCTCGAAGCGCCCGTCGCGGGGCTGCCGCTGGCCGTCACCGCGATCGACACCGCCGGCTTACGCGACGGCGGCTCGACCCTCGAAAACCTCGGGATGGCCCGCTCCCTCGAACAAGCGCGCGGCGCCCATCTGCTCCTCCTCGTCGTCGACACTTCGGCCGAGCCCCCTACCCTGCCCGCGGACCTGATCGCGCTCCTCGACCCCGCGCGCACGCTTATCGTCGCCAACAAGTCGGACCTGCCCGCACATCGCGCGCAGAAAGAGTTCCTCCCGCACATCGCGAAGCTTTCCGCCTGCCTCTTGGACGGGCGTGACGCCGAGGTCCTCCGCGCCAAGCTCGGCGACTTCCTCATCGCCAAGGAAATTGCCCCCGGGGCCGAAGACCTCGTGGTCAGCGTCCGGCATGCCGAAGCCCTGGCCCGGGCGGCGGCCGCCCTTTCTGAAGCGGCTGGCCATCTCAAGGCCCCCATCCAGACCGAACTCGCGGCCGCCCAAGGCCGGGTCGCCTTGGATGCCCTGGGGGAGATCGTCGGACGTATTGATAATGAGCGGATGCTGGACAAGCTCTTCGCTTCCTTCTGCATAGGGAAGTGATTCCCTCCGGTGAGGGAGCGCCTATGCGACCTCACAAACAAATCCGCCTCGGGCCCGACCGCCCCTATGACGTCATCGTCTGCGGGGCTGGGCATGCCGGCGTGGAAGCCGCCCTGGCGGCTGCCCGCATGGGGGTCGACGTCCTGCTCCTGACGGGCAACGTGGACACCATCGCCCAGATGAGCTGCAACCCCGCCATCGGGGGCCAAGCCAAGGGGCATATCGTTCGGGAGATCGACGCCCTGGGGGGCGAGATGGGCCTCACCGCCGATGTCACCGGCATCCAGTTCCGCCTCCTCAACTCTTCCAAGGGGCCCGCCGTTCAGGCCCCCCGCGCCCAGTGTGATAAGAAAGCCTACCAGTTCCGGATGAAGCACCTCTGCGAACTGCAGGAGGGCCTCACCATCTTCCAATCCCAAGTCACCGGGCTCATCTTCAAAAACGGCGCCGTGGTCGGGGTCCAGACTAACCTCGATCTCGATTTCCATGCCAAGACCGTGGTCGTCACCACCGGCACTTTCTTACGCGGCCTGATGCACATCGGGGCGAATAAAACCGAGGGCGGGCGGCTGGGTGATTTTAGTTCTAAGTCGTTGTCAGCCAGTTTTTTAGAGGCTGGTATTGAACTGCAAAGACTCAAGACAGGTACGCCTCCGCGCATCCTGGGTTCGTCCATCGATTTTAGTAAATGCGAGGAGCAGCCGGGCGACGCCTCCCCCACCCTTTTTGCCTTCCACGACACCCGCCGGCAGGTCGATTTGTTCCACGTGGAACAAGCCGGCGAACGTCTGCCAGGATGGACCCCCGGCACCGACCAGGTCTCCTGCTGGATGACCGAGGCGACCAGTGCCACCGGCAAGATTGTCCAGGAGAACCTCCACCTCTCGCCTCTCTTTGGTGGCGAGATCACCGGGGTCGGCCCGCGCTACTGCCCCTCCATCGAGGATAAGTTCGTGAAGTTCTCGGATAAGGATAGCCATAAGCTCTACCTCGAGCCGGAGGGACGAAATACGGATGAATGGTATATCAACGGACTTTCGACCTCCCTGCCCTTTACGGTCCAGCTCCAGATGCTGGCCTCCGTCCCGGGCCTAGAGAAAGCCGTCATGCTGCGCCCGGCCTATGCCGTGGAATACGATTTCGCTCCCCCGACCCAGCTCTACCCCACCCTGGAGTCCAAAAAAGTCGAAGGCCTTTTCTTTGCCGGCCAGATCAATGGCACCTCTGGTTATGAGGAAGCCGCCGCCCAAGGCCTCGTCGCTGGGGTCAATGCCGCCTGTAAGGTCAAAGGCCAGACGCCCATGGTCATTGGCCGCGATGAGGCCTATATTGGCGTCTTGATCGATGATTTGGTGACCAAAGGAACCCAAGAGCCATACCGGATGTTTACCAGTCGGGCGGAATTTCGCCTTTTATTCAATCACGGCAGCGCTGAGCTTCGCTTAAAGGACAAAATTGCGGAATTTAGCCTCGTGCCGCCCGACCGCCTGTCCCGGATTCAGTCCAAAGCCGAAAAAGTCGCCCACTGGATCGAATACCTTGAGAAACTGGCCATCCCTGGCGGGATTGCCGGCGATGTCATCCGTCGTCACTGGGATTCAGCTCCCAAAGACCTGCCACCTACATTCTTAGCTGAGGCCGCTGAAGTTCAGGCCGAAGTCATGTATCGGGTCAAATACCGTGGGTACTTAGAGCGCGAAACCCGGAACGCCCGCAAACTACACGATCTGGATACCTTCAGGGTGCCTGAAGGCTTTGATTTCCTTCAGTCCTACGGCTTGCGCATCGAAGCCCGCCAGAAGCTTCATGCCATCCAGCCGAAGACCCTGGGCCAAGCCAGCCGAATCAGCGGGGTCAACCCAGCTGATGTCTCGCTACTGATGGTCCTTTTCAGATCTAAATAAAGAGGGACGGCAAGGGGCAGGGAAGGGCGTGTTCCACGTGGAACACCTCTGTGTAAAGATTGTGGCCGCACGGAGTGACGGTTATGTTTCTTTAGTTTGTAAATCATTGATGATAAATACCTTAAGTATAACATTATGGCGTGTAACATATCCGCCATCATTGACACCTAGCTCTGGCACTTCGGGGCGGGCTACTCTTATGTAAGGACGCACCCATGGACGCCGAACATCTTAAACGTATCCTCATCGTCGACGACGAGGCCGACGTCACCGAGCTCCTGGATTATAAATTCAAGCAGGCGGGCTATGCCATTCGAACGCTCAACGATCCGCTCCGCGCCATCGGCCTAGCGCGCGACTTCCGCCCCGACCTAATCATCTTAGACGTGATGATGCCCGAGCTCACCGGGGTCCAACTGCTCCGCATGGTCCGCGCTGACGCGCTCCTGCAGGACACGCCGGTGATCTTCCTCACCGCCAAGGGCGAGACCGCCGACAAGGTCAAGGGCCTCGAATCGGGCGCTGACGATTACGTGACCAAGCCCTTCGACACGCGGGAGCTGATGCTCCGTGCGCAGGCGCTTCTCCGTCGCGCGAAGTCCGCGGCCGCCAAACCGTCGACACGCCTCGCCGCCGGTGCAATCATGCTCGATATCGAACGCCATGAAGTCACCGCGACGGGTAAGGTCGTCGAACTGACCGCCACGGAATTCAAATTACTCCGACTGCTGCTCGAGCGGAAGGGCAGGGTGCAATCGCGCGAGGAACTCCTCGCCGACGTCTGGAATTATTCGCCAGACCTTGAGACCCGCACCGTCGACACCCACGTCCGCCGCCTGCGCGAGAAGCTCGGTCCAGCCAGCGACGTGATCGACACGGTCCGTGGCGTCGGCTATCGCGTCAGCGGCTAAACCGCTTTGCGCTCGCGCGTCGGCGCCTTGCCGACAGCATCCATTGACAATGACTTGGCTCCCTTGGCTGCTCCTGCTCGCGCTTGGCGCGGCCACTCTCTGGGGCTACTCGACCGTCGCCACGCACGTGCGCTGGGCCCGGCGAGCGTTACTTACAAAAGGCGACACCCCGCGTCCGCAAGGCTGGTTGGTGCATAAGCTACAACTGGAGGAACTCTTCGACGCCATCGAACGTCGCGCCGACGGAGAAGGCGAGCTCCGCGCCAAGTCAGCTCGCCGCATCGAGGCACTGCTCGCGCCGCTCACGGACGCCGTGCTCGTCGTCGACGCGCAGGACCGACTCCGACTCGCAAACCCGGCGGCGGTCGCGCTTTTCGGGCTATCCGAAGACTACCGGGACGACTCGGTCATCCCGCTGGTTCGCAGCGCCGATTTCATCGAGCTCATCCGCCGCGCCCGCGAGGAAGGCGGCGCGCGCTCGACGATTCTCCTGAACCGCGCACCGCAGGCCGACATCTGGATTCAAGCCGCAGGTACCCGTACCGACCCGGAGGCATTTGGGGACGGCGCCGCCATCTTTGTGCTGGTCGACGTGACGGCGCTGAAACGGCTCCAGGCCATTGAGCGTGATTTCGTGACGAACGTCTCGCATGACCTCCGCACGCCGGTGACAATCCTCCGCGGCTACGCGGAGACACTGGCCGAAGACCAAGCGACGATGTCGGCCGAAGATCGGGCCCGTTTCGCCCAGAAAATCGTAGGCTCGGTCGGGCGGCTTCAGGGGCTGGTCGAAGGACTGCTCGCCCTCGCCAGCCTCGAGTCCTCCCGTGATGTCCAACGGGAAGCGGGCGCCCTGCATACCGCCATGCGCGAGGTGTCCGAAGAGTTTACCGCACGCTGTAAGGCCGCCGGCGTGAAACTGGAGCTCCAACTGGACGCGGACGCACGTGCCGCCGCCGACCCCGTCCAGGCCCGACGGTTAATCCAGAACCTGATTGATAACGGCTTATCCCACGCCTCCGGCCTGACCCGCATGACCCTCTCGACCAGCGACACCCCGAACGGGGTGGAGTTGAGCGTGGAGGATGACGGGGCAGGGGTGTCCCCGTCAGATCTGCCGAGATTGTTCGATCGCTTCTACCGGACCGACAAATCCCGAAGGGCAGGGGGTAACGGGCTTGGCCTGAGCATCGTCCGCCAAGTCGTCGAACTACATGGGGGAACCGTCACCGCGGAGCTCGTCCACCCGAAGGGTCTCAGAATCAAGGTCATCCTGCCCGGGACGCCTTAAGGCCGAGCATGAAAAACCCGCCGATTACCGGCGGGTTTTTGCTCCATTTTAAAGTGGAGCGCGCGACTGGACTTGAACCAGCAACAGCCACCTTGGCAAGGTGGTACTCTACCATTGAGCTACGCGCGCGCTGGATAGGAAGCAGACCAAACGCCTCAACGAGTGTCAAGCCTTTGGACAAACCTAAGCCGCGCGCCCGGCGGAGCAGGGTAGAGGCCCTGCTTCGCCAGGAGATTCGCGGCTTCATCCGAGAAGAGCCAACGAAGGGCCGGGGTAAGCTGAGGCAATCGATCCTGCCTCACGAACAGGACCAACGGAAGCTGAAGCGGATAATCGCCATTGTGGACGTTGTTCTCATCCGGACCGTAGGCGGTGGCAGGCCGGCCCGGGCGTCCGTCGGCGACCGGAAGCACCTTGGCTCGCCCGGAGGGCGGCCGGGAAATCAATGTCACCGCGCCGGCCCTCGAAGCCAGCAGGTCGGCCGCCAATTCTGGCTCAATGCGTAGGCGGACATCCGATCGGAATGGCTGCCGCTCAAGCACGAGGCCTTGGAAAATCTCCAGCACCATCGTGCCGGGCGGCGAGCAGACCGCCGGGGTGATGAGTTCGGAGCGCGCGCCTGGATCGAGGTCGTTCCAATTGCGGGCCGACGCGCGCGGATCGCGCGCGAAGACGTTCGCCAAATTCTCCAGCGTGACCTGTTCCAGCCGGTTGCTGGCGTGGGTGGCGACCACGACAACCGCGCTCGCGAGACGAAACTCGATGACGCTGGTCCCGGTCGCCAGCGGCGCGACTTCGCGATCACGCATCAATAGGATGGCGGCGGCGGCGCCGCCTCCGGTGAAAGCGGCGCGACCCGGCAGCGTGCCGCTGAAATCGACGGCTCGGGCACCGCCCGTTTTTTCTAAGCCACTCGCGATGGATCCGACAAACAGGTCGGTCCCGACGAAGTCGGCGGCGCCCAACGCGGCGGCGCAAAACAAGAGCGCAAAGGCCTTCACGCCGGCTCGGGGCCTGGGTCGAGCTCGGGCCATTGCAGGAGTTTACGATGCAGCGTCCGGCGGGAGATACCCATCAGTTCCGCGGCGCGGGTGCGATTGCCGGCCGCAGCGGTCAAAGCCTGTTTGAGCAGCTGCTTCTCGTTCTGCGTCCGGTCAAGGTTGCCCGCTGCACCAGCGGCAGGCGCCAGGACGGTCGCCGTCGCCGTCGCGGTGAAGCGTGGATCGAGGTCCGCCTGACCAACCGTCCTCCCCGCGCGCAGTACCGCCAGATTCTCGCAGGTGTTCCGAAGTTCGCGGATATTGCCCGGCCAGGAATAACGCACGAGGTGCGCGAGCGCCTCTGGCGTGAGCTTCGGGGCGGCGGAACCGTTCTCCTTCGCGAATCGTTCGAAGTAATGGGCGAGCAGCAGCGGGATGTCATCGGTCCGCTCACGCAGAGGCGGCAGGCAAAGCGGCACAACCGAGAGGCGATAAAAAAGATCTTCGCGGAACTTGCCGTCCTTGACCATCTGCGGAAGGTCGCGGTTCGTCGCGCAGACCAGCCGGAGGTCGAGCGGGATCGGCCGGTGGGAGCCGAGCCGCTCAACGGAACGGGTCTCGAGGAAGCGGAGCAGCTTCACCTGGGTGGTGGCGTCGATCTCCCCGATTTCGTCGAGGAACAGCGTGCCCCCGTCCGCGGATTCGAAGCGCCCGACTCGTCGTTCGTTCGCGCCGGTGAAAGCGCCCTTCTCGTGACCAAATAATTCGGACTCAAGGAGATTAGCGGGGATGGCGGCACAGTGCACCGCCATGAACGGGCCCTTGGAGCGCTGGCTCGCCTGATGGACCATCTGGGCGAAAAGTTCCTTGCCCGTACCCGTCTCTCCGAGAAGCAGGATGGTCGCGTTGGAAGGCGCCACGGAACGCACCTGCTCGACGGATCGCTGCAGTGCGGCGGAAGAGCCGATCACCTCGCCGAGCGCGAACTTGCGATCGAGGCGCGTCTTGAGCGTGACGACCTCCTTTTCAGCGACCCGCGCCTTGAGGCCGCGCTCCAGGACCAGCTCCACCTGGCGGAGATCGACTGGCTTCTGGAAAAACCAATAGGCGCCGAGGCTCATCGCCTTGACGGCGGTATCGACGTCTCCGTAGGCCGTCATCATGATGCAGACCGGCTGGTTCGGCAGCTTGAGCGCCCGGTCGATGACCGCCATGCCGTCTTCGCCAGCCATGCGGAGATCCGTCAGCACGGCGTCCGGGGGCACATCCTGCATGAGGCGCGCCGCCTCCGCGGCGTCCTTGGCAACAAAAGTCTCATAGCGATCTTCCAGCGCCGCCCGCAGGCCTTCGCGGATGTTCTTCTCGTCGTCGACGATGAGTACGGTGGGTTTCATGTCTCAGGCTTCCGAGGAGCTCTGGTGATTAGCCGCGCCCCAGGCGCGGGCCGCCTTTTCGGCCAAGGCGATGCGCGCGCGATCGACTTCGGCCAGACGTGCCTTAAGGTTGGCGTTCGAGATCCGCGCTAGGTCGTCGAGGTCGCAAAGGTAGGTACCCTCGAGCCCTTGCACTCCCGCCGCGAAGTTACGCGGTACGCCGAGGTCGACGAGCAGGAGGGGCCGACCGGCGCGCCGGTCGGCAATCTCGCGAAGGGTGACGGCGTCCAGCAAGGCGCGCTCGACCGTGGCGCACCCGACGATGACGTCGTGCGAATGGGCTTGGCGGAGCGCGTCCGCCAGCGTCAGGGAGGAGCCGGCGAACTCTTCGGCCAAGGCCCGCGCATGCTCGAACGTCCGGGACGCGACGGAGACCTGCACGGCGCCACGCGAAACCAGGGCTTGGACGACTTGGCGACCGACGTCCCCGGTGCCGAGCACCAGCACGCGCGTCTCGGCTAGCGAGCCGAACACGCGCAGCGCGAGTTCCACGGCAACATTGCCGAGGCTCACCTGACCCTGGGAGATGCCGGTGTTCGTGCGCGCCCAGGCACCGGCCTGGAAGGCACGCTGGAAGACGCGATTCAAGACGGGGCCGGTCATGCCGCGCGCGAGTGCATCGGCGTAAGCATCCTTCACCTGCCCGGTAATCTCGACCTCGCCGACCATCTGTGACTCGAGGCCGGAGACGACGGCGAAGAGATGCTGGACCGCCAGGAGCCCGGGGACCGGCCGCAGATGCTGATCGAGGGCAGCTGGGGCGGCCCCCGTCGCCTTGAGCAAGGCGTTGCGCACATGGAGCGCCGCGGCCTCATCGCCCACGGCATAGGCCTCGAGACGATTGCACGTCGCAAGCAGGACGGCTTCGGCCAGACCCGCCGCGCGCGCGGCCGCATAGAAGACTTCGGCGCCGCCGTCCGGGACGGTGAACGCCGCACGCTCGTCGAGGCCTGCGGTGCGGTGCGTGGCGCTGAGCGCCACAAGATTACGAAGGCGATCGCTCATCGGGCAGCGGGTAGCGAAAGATAGAGGGCGACCAGCGCGGGCAAAGCCGCAACCAGTGAGGCGCGCGCGAAAGAGGCACCCTGGAGACGTTGACGCCGGCGCTGCACGACGATCCAGAAACACGCGAGCCAGGTGACAAGCGCGGCGATTAGCTTCGGGGCGGCGACCAGCCCGGGGTCGCGCTGCGCCCAATCGGTGGTGCCGATCACCAAGGATAATCCGAGTAGCCAGACAGCCGCGCCCATGAGCTGGCTACCGATGCGATCCAGGGGGACGAGCGCCGGGAGCAACGCGTAGACCCCGCCGAAGTGATGTCGGGCCAGCGCCCGGTCCTGCAAGAGGTAAGCCCCCGAGTTGAGCGCTTGCGCGCCCAGCACGCAGTAGGCGAGCACCGCGGCGCCCACGTGGATCACGATGAGCGGCTTGCCGGTTGTGTCCAAGGGATGTTCGACGACACCAAGAAACGCCGCCAGCGTAAGGCAGAGCGCCGTACTCCCGGCAATCGCCCACGTCGGCAGACGATGGTTGAAGGTGAGATCTAAGAAAAGGGCCACGCCTGAGAGACCCCAGGCAATCGAGAGGAGTAACTCCGCCGGGCTGGCGATGGGGAGCGAGTTTGAGCGCAAGCCTTGGTAGGCCAGCATGGTCGTAAGCAATACCCAGGCGCCCCGGAGCAACCAAAGCCCCATCGAGGGTAAACGGCCGGTGGCGTCTTTCGAGGCCAGCCCGTCGAGCACAGCAGCGACCAAGAATACCACGGCACAACCCAGCAGGCATTCCCAGGAGAGGGGATGCTCGGCGAGTTTGGCGGCCAAAGGGGTCATCTGGGTAGATAAAGGCGAGTGAGACATTTTGGCAAACCCACATCTCGTCCTGTTTACTTGCGAAAGAGAGTAGGGTGGGTAGAAATGCCCTGTTTATGCCGCAAGACCTCTACGACCTTACCCAACACCCGCCCCGGAGCCCTCGTGTCCGACTCGGCGGCTTAGTCATCCTCCCCCGGATGATCGACAAAGCACGCGCCTCCCAGGCAGGTAAAAATGGAGACTATAACTATGCCTGCTCTCTGGATCGTAATGTCCTCGATTTCTTAGGTATCGAGGCAGATTCACTTAAGTCGCAGATTGATAATGGCTTAGGTGACGGAGAAATCTTGGTTTGGTTGATGGCTAACGCCAAGAAACCCCGAACGGGTCATGAAATCGCGGCCTTCAGCGCGTTTCACGAGCAAAGAGCCCCCAGCGCACCGGCTGGGCGGGCTAAACTGACCGAATACCAGTCCGCCACCCCTGCAGGGGCCAAGCGCGAAGACATCGTCACCTGGTTCGACGTACTCGACCTCGACGATCACCAGAGTTTCGGCGGCAAGGTCTGAGCCGGCTTCGCCCCTAGCGAATGCAATAAAACTATTAAGATTATCGATACCGATTAAGGTGCTAAGTCTGCTATAATAACCGCCATGAAAACATTCCTCGCCTCCGTCAGTCTCATGCTTTGCGCCGCCCTCGCCTCCGCCGCCGACTTTGATTGGAAAACCCGCTTCCCAGAAGGCCTCGTCGATGCAAACGGCAAGTCCGTTGACCTCGCTACGTTGAAGGATAAGACCGTGGCCGTTTACTGCTCCGCCCACTGGTGCCCGCCCTGCCGCGTCTTCACGCCCCAACTCGTCAAGTTCGCCAACGCGAATAAAACCAAGCTCGCCGTGGTCTTTATCAGCAGCGACAAGGGCGCGGACGAGATGTTCGCATACATGAAGGAGACTAAAATGCCATGGCCCGCCGTCCCCTTCAAGTCTGCGGGAGGCGGGGCTATTAAAAGGGAACAGGACGTGTCCGGCATCCCAACGCTCCTCGTGTACGGTAAAAATGGCGATCTTCTGACCAAGAACGGCCGGGACTTGGACGCCCTCAAGAAGCTGCTCGGTAAGTAAATGCCCAGGCGCCCGAGTCGAATCCTCTTCGTTTGCATGGGCAACATCTGCCGGTCTCCGACGATGGAGGTCGTGCTACGCACCAAGGCCAGCCAGGCCGGCCTCGCCCTCGAATTCGCTTCCGCCGGAACTGAAAGTTATCATATCGGCGACCCTCCCGACCCGCGTTCGGTGCGGCATGCGCAGGCGCGCGGCTATGATCTTTCGACGGTGCGCGCCCGCCAGGTACACGCCTCGGATTTCCACGAGTTCGACCTCATCCTCGCTGCCGACGAAATCAACCTTCGCGAACTCCGTCGGCGTTGTCCGCAGGAACTGCACCCGCGCCTTCGCCTTTTCTTGGATGGCGGTGCTTTGCCCGATCCCTACTACGGCGAAAGCGACGGTTTTGAAAAAGTCTTGGACATGGTCGAAAAACAGGCGGTTTTACTGCTGTCGAGGTGGTCTTGTCCGAACTGAATGATTGCCGAAGTCCCGCGCGCGGCGTTCAATGGCGGTATCGATGTACCAAGTGAACTTCAGCGATCAGGCGATGAGAGAACTCGCCAAGCTGCCCACCTTGGAACAGATGGACGTCATCGAGGCGTTCACGGCACTCACCCCTGAAGAGCTCCTGCGGGGGAGTTCTGAACTGGGTACTGTGCGCCGCAGCGGTCACGTCTATCACCGACTGCGCGTTGGCGAATTCCGGATTTATTTTGAGGCCGCCGAAGGGTCGCTGATGGCTAACTATGTCTTGCATAAGCACACCTATGCCGATTTCGCCTTCCGCTCACATCTACCCTTTCCCGAAGATGAGGCCCGCATCGAACAAGAGGGCGGCTTCTGGAAATTTATCGACGAGCCGCCCAAGATCTAGTCGTGAACACTCCCCCGCAAAAACCTCAATATTCTTCACCGGAAGAGGCTGCGCGCATCTACCTGCTCCCTAATCTCTTCACGGCGGGAAACATGCTCTGCGGCTTCCTGGCGATCAAGAATTGCATTGAAGCCCGCTTCACCGCCCTCGATGCCGAGAGCCGAGCGGGCCATTACAATATGGCGGTCTGGTTCATCCTTTTCGCCTGTCTCTGCGACCTTTTTGACGGCCGGGTGGCCCGCGCCACCAAGCGCGAATCGCTCTTCGGGGCAGAGTTTGATTCCATCGCCGATACGGTCTCCTTCGGCGTGGCACCTGCCCTGATGGCCTGTTTTCTCGTCATCAAGCCCGAAGTGACTGCCAACGTGCAGCTGATCACTTGGTTGCTCGCCTTCATTTATCTGCTTTGTGCGGGTGTCCGCTTGGCCCGTTTCAACGTGCTTACCAATCCCCTGGTCCCAGGTAACGAGAAGCGGGTCGCAGGCGGTGACTTTGTCGGCCTGCCCTCGCCCGCCGCCGCCGGTATGATTGCGTCCCTTGTCCTCCTGCTTTCCAATATTATGGAGGTTGTAGACCAAAAAAGCCCTTTTGAGCAAGCCGTACAGGCGTGGTCTTGGAGTCTGCTTCCCTTGATGCTGGTCATCTCCTTCCTGATGATCAGCAACGTCCGTTTCCCGAGTTTTAAGAAATTAGACTGGACCGCCCGTGCTCGGACGCGTGGGTTTATTTTGATCATCATCACCGCCGCAGTGGTCTTTAGGTATCCACAGTATAGCTTCCCCGCGCTCTTTTTAGGTTATATCATCTACGGCATGATCCGGCATTTCTTTTTGCTCAAAAAAGACGAAATTGACCCAGCTCCCGACGATGACGATGAGCCTGTGTCTAAGCAGTGAATAGGCCGTGAAGGATAAGGTGGCCTAGGCGCGTGTGAACAAAGGGAGACTTATTCACCATCCTTACTCAGCCCTTAAACCAAGCCATAATGCGTTGGAGCAACTGCTTGCGGAACAATGTACTGAATTCCGGGCCATACTACTGCTACGGGTATTTATATATAAAGGATAGTCAGAGATAGCCTAGTCTGGGATGTGGGCAATGAGGGGTTGCCTCACCCCCTCCATGCCCCCAACTTTTCACCATCATGAAGTTCAAGGTTAACCGAAATCACTTTTTCAATGGGCTCTCCAGCGTGACCAACGTCGTCGGTAGTCGCGCGACTATGCCCATCTTGCAAAACGTCCTCATCGAAGCCGAAGGTGATACCCTCACCCTCACAACCACGAACTTGGATCTAGGTATCTGCTGTCGAATCAAAGCCTCTGTTTCTTCGCCTGGCCGGATTACCCTACCAGTTAAAAAACTAGTGCCGATTATCCGCGCGCTTTCGAGCAGTGAGACCATCGTAGAGTTGACCGGCAAAGAACGGGTTAAAATCACTTCGGGCAGCTCAGTTTTTCAAGTAGCCGGACTACCAGCCGACCAGTTCCCACCCATTTCTAATTTTACCGGACAGCCGACTATTTCCATCAACCAAGATGACCTCGGCGACATGTTGCGCAAAGTCAGCTACGCCCAGTCGTCCGATGAAAATCGTTACATCCTCAACGGCGTCTTCTTCGAATTTGCGGATGGCAAACTGACCGTCGTCGCCACGGATGGTCGCCGCTTAGCCAAGTGCGAACGCAAGATCGCGGGGACGGACAAAGCGCTCGCACTCATTCTACCCGCCCGGACAATTCTTGAACTAATGCGTCTGCTTAAGTCCGGGGGCGAAGCCCACATCTCGCATAATGAGCGCCAGGTAGGCTTCACCATCGATATCCCGAAAAACGAAGAAGGCCTAGTAGATCGCATCCAGCTTGTTTCCAAAGTCGTCGAGGGTAACTACCCGAATTATCGCCAGGTCATCCCGAAAGAAGCGGGCTCAAAGGTTCGTCTCGAGCGCGAGAAACTGCTCGAAGGAGTCAACCGGGCGGCGTTGATGACGGATGATCGGAACAACACCATCCGGCTGACCATCTCGAAGCAGACGCAGAATCTCGAAATTTCCGCGAAGTCGGATAGCGGCGAAGCGCATGAGCCCATCGCCGTGAAATACGAAGGGCCTAACGTCAACATCGCCTTCAACCCTCAATACATCACTGACCCGCTGAAAGCGTTGACCGAAGATGAGATCGATTTCGAATTCAAAGACGACATGTCCCCGGGCGTGATCCGCGGTCTCAAGGATGATTTTCTCTGCGTCGTCATGCCGCAGCGGATTTCCTAAAATCTGGCTTACTCAGAGGCCGAGGTCGGCGTAGTCCGGCAACGATTTTATTCGTTCGAGGATGCGTCGCGATGACTCGAGCGACCGCTCGGCATGTTCTCGCCCCGGGTCATATTCGGCTGGCGACATCGCCCGCCCAAAGCAGATCCGGATGCGTGCGGAACCTGCCGGGCAAAGCGAGCCGCGCGGCAACACGTCGCGCGTCCCGCGGATATGGATTGGCACGACTGGCACGCCTGACTTGCACGCCAATAGGCCCGCCCCCGCCTTCGGTTCCATCATGACACCATCATGGCTACGCGTGCCTTCGGGAAAGATGAGAAGGCCCTCGCCGCCAGCCAGGGCGGCCAGGGCGGAGCGGATTGCTCCGATATCAGCTTCGCCCCGGTCGACCGGGATCGAGTGACAGGCCCGGATGACGAAGCCAAAGACGGGATTATCGAAGAGCGAACGCCGGGCGATGAAGGAGATTTCCCGGGGTAAGCTCGAACCCACCAAGGGTGGATCAAGCATACTCTGGTGATTGGCGGCGAAGAGACAGGCGCCAGCCGGAATATTCTCCCAACCGCGGACTTCCAGGCTAGCGAAGACCTCGATCAACGACCGCGCGCCGTGGTAGACGGCCTTGTAGATTAGATTTTTGGAATCAAGAATCATCGGGGCAGAGCGGCCACCTTGATGATTTCGCCAATCTCAGCGACGACGTCGGCCAGTGATTTATGCGTGTTGTCCAGGCGATAGGCCCCCGAGGGGCAGATCAGGGGCGCCGTCTTGCGCGTGGTATCGAGGTGGTCGCGCTGGGTCACTTGATCGGACTGGCCTTCTTCCGCGCGGCGGCGGGAGCGGGCTTCGACCTCAGCCTCAAGGAAGATGCGAACTTCGGCATCGGGCAGCACGACGGAGCCGATATCACGGCCTTCCATCACCACGCCAGCGAAGCCCTGATCGCTGGCGAGTTTCACTTGAGAGCGTTGGTATTCGAGTAAGAAGGTGCGCACCGCGGGCAGCGCGGCGACTTTCGAGACAGCCGCATTGACTTCCGGAGTCCGCAGATCGGTGTCCGCCATCGGCGCACCAGCGAGCGTGAGGGCGGAGCTACGTGCTCCCTGGCTGGCGATGAGGAGGGAGCCAATGCGAAGCTTACTGAGCGTAGATTTGATCGTACCCACATCGTCCAGGGAAGCCCCGGCCTGCAGCAGCGCATGCGTCAGGCTGCGATAATGCGCGCCCGTGTCGACGTGCAGTAAGCCGTGGAGTTGGGCGAGCCGACGGCTCGTGCTGGATTTGCCAGAAGCGGCTCCTCCGTCGATCGAGACCCGGACGAAATTGGTACGCAGGGCTTCGAGCGCCTGGAAAAAGTGCGGGAAGGTTTTGGCGGTACAGTCGGGATCTTCGATGGCAATCCACGGCCGACCATCGCCGAAAAGGTCGTAGCTACCGAGGATAGCGAAACTCATCGCGAAGCGGTGATCTTCGTAGGTGTGGATGGAGATGGGACCCACGGCGGCGGTGCGACGGAGGGCGGCTTTGCTCGGGAAGATTGTCAGCGAAGAGAGCGAGGCATCAGCGCGGAGTTGCGCGGCCGTTGGTTCGACCTTGATGCCAAGGCGTTCGAGTTCGGTCGCCATCGCGAGGACCCGGTCGGTCTCTTGTTGGCGCGTGTGGGCGATCCCGCGGATCTTGACCGGGCCATCAGCTAAGACCGCAATCGTCGCCAAAGTCAGGAAGGTGTCGGAGAAGGCGTTGAAATCGAAATCCCCTCCGCGAACGACGGGCCATGACTCGGCGATGAGCGTCCCGGCGGAAGGCTTCAGGACGGCTCCGCAAGCGGCGGCGACCTTGGCGAAAGCCGTGTCTCCTTGAAGGCCGCCTGCGGCGTAGCCCTCGAGGCGTACGGAGGCCCGGCCACCGGTGACCGCCGGCAGGGCGATGAAATAGCTGGCGGCGGTGGCGTCCGGCTCGATCGCGTAGGTTGCTTGCGCGACATAGGCTCCTGGCGAGACGCAGATCCAGCTGCCATCGGTGGCGCGCTCCAGCGGACGACCGAACTGACCGCAGAGCCGGGCGGTCATCTCGACGAAAGGCTCGGAGACCGTGGCTCCTTTCAGCCGGACCGACGATCCGGGCGAAAGCGGCAGGACCATGAGCAGGGCGGAGAGGAGCTGCGAAGAGGCGGCGGCGTCGACCTCGAGGCGACCGAGCTTGCCAGTTGTATGAAGTGTGAAGGGGAAGCCGGTGGCAGGGGAGCCATCGGGCTTGAGCGCCCGGCAGCCGGAGGCGGTCAACGCGTCCAGCAGACCGCCCATGGGGCGGGCGCGCATGGCTTCATCCCCGTCGAGCTCATAGACTCCCGCCGGGGAGAGCGCCAGGAAGGCGGTGAGAAAGCGGGCGGCGGTGCCGGCGTTACCGACATGAATCTTCGCGCGGTTGTGCGGGATGCGGCCACCGAGGCCGATGAGGCGAATCGTGCCCGCGACTTCGTCGGCTTCGACCACGAAACCGAGCGACTGCAGCGCAGTGATGAGGAGGCGGGTGTCGCGGCTGAATAGTGCGCCCGTGAAAGACGTCACGCCATCGGCGAGCGCGGCCAGGATTAAGGCCCGGTTGGTGATACTCTTCGAGCCCGGGACCTGGGCTACCCCGCGCGCTGGGGTCTGAAACGGCCGAATGATTAGCGGCGGGCTCATTCGGGACGGTCGAGGTCTTGTCGAGCGATACGGGCCTCGGCAAGCAGGCGGCGAAGGGTGGGGATGTCGTTGGCTTCGATGGCGGCGCGAAGCTCGGCGACACGTACCTCGACGGCGCGGAGGCCGGTAGATAAATGGTGCGCATTGGCGAGCAGGATGCCCACCCAGAGGTTTTCTTCGCCGGCGGCAATTCGGGTCGTGTCACGGAGGCCGGCGCCGACGGCGAAGCGCCGGAAGCCCGGCTGATCCATCACGCCGAGCATCAAGGCGGAGGCCGCGGCATGCGGGACGTGGCTGATGGCGGCGACGATTTCATCATGTTTGGCGGCATCGGTCTCATGAAGGACCGCCCCCAGCGACTGCCAGAATAGGCGGACGGCGCCCAGGGCCTCGGGGCTTTCGGCGCCGGTCGGCGTGAGGAAGCAGACCCGTCCCTCGAATAGATCTGCGTGGGCATGGGCGGCGCCTGCTTTTTCGCCGCCCGCCATCGGGTGGGCCCCAATGAAAGGATTGGCGGCGGGGAGCCGGCGGGCGGCGAGCTGGATGGCGGCTTTGACGCTCCCGGCATCGGTGACCACGGCGCCGGGCGTGAGCCCCGGGGAGATGGCGCGAAAGGTCTCCTCCGCGGTATCGACCGGCGTCGTCACGACGACCAGATCAGCACCGCGCACGCACTCGGCTGGATCGGCGAATACTTCCGCCACGCCGAAGCGGCTTAACGTCGCCCGGGAAGGCTCGGACCGCGACCAGCAGGCCAGCGACCCAGCCAAGCTGCGCCTTGCCGCCGCGAGGAGGATTGAGCCGCCGATGAGGCCGGCGCCGACGACGGCGATGCGCTTGAATTGAGCCATTTCCAATATTGAAGGTATGACTTTGATGAACCAGAGTGACGAACTATTAAAGCAAACAAACCGCTGGCTCCGCGCTTGGCGGCCCTGACATGACCCCAGGCCCCCCGAAACCCAAGCCCGATTTCATCCCCGCGCCCGACCCACGCGTGGGCCGGCCCAAGGTTTCTCTGACCCAACTCTGGGGGAAGTTTCAGATACCACTCCTTCTCGCCGTCCTTGCGGCGCTCGGGGTGGCCAGCCTTATCCTCTACACCGCCGAACGCCGCACGACGCGTCAAGCCGATCTGGTCATTGCGCCTGAGCAGGCGGAGGCGTTGCGGTTGCGCTCATTGGAGCGGGAGGCAGCGTTTGAGAAGATTCGCCAGGAGAGCTTCGAGCTGAAGGAAGCGGATATTGCGCTGCTCGAGGAGGCCTTGCGTTTGCAGGAAGAGTATATTGCCGCCCGCCGGTCGGTCGGCACGGATGATCCTCGTCAGCAGTCGCTGCGCCGCCGTCTCCATCTCCTCCGCGGTGAACGGCTTCGCTATGATTCCGACCGGGCCGAGGCGGAGGCGCTGGTGCTGGCCAAGACCGATGAAGCCGCCGCCATACCGTTGCTGCGCCAAGCCATCGCCTGCGAACAGGAAATCGAAAAGAAGTGGGGATTTTCTGGGCTCGCCGATTCCGGCCGCCGCGCCCGGCTCGATACGCGCCTCCGCCGCCTCGAGTCCGTCTCGCTCTGGCAGAAGGGGCGTGCCGACGAGGCCGTCGCCGAGCAGCTTTACGCCGCGGGCAAGTTCGCCGCCGCGGCCGACAAGTTCAACGAAGCCATCGCCAGCGAAACCGATTTTATTGCCCGCTATCGCGATGTCCGAAATACGGAGTTTGGCCGGGCGGATAAACTGGCGGAACGACGCGAGACGGCTCTCTCTGGCGAGGCCTGGCAAGGTATCTTAGCCCGGCGGAGCGAGGCCGAGGCGGCGGAGCGCAAAGGCGACTGGTCGACGGCGACCCGGGCTTGGCAGGATGCGGTGGACGCATTTGCCCAGTTGCTACTCCATTTTCCCAAGAGCAGCTTCGCTGATCGGACGCAAGAGGCGGCGTTGGTCACCCGGCTTAACTTCGCCCGCTTTCGCGACGAGATCTTCGCCTTGCGCGCCCGCGGCGAGCAGCTGCGCAGCGCGTTGCGGGCTCGGCGCGCCGACGATGCGCTACGATTGGCGGATGAGCTGGTCGTCGAAGCGCGCCGCCTCGGCTCGGCCAATACCGGAGCCTTCCTTCTTGAGTCGGCCGAACGTAGCGAAGTCGAATACCTCGCCCTCAACGCCGCCGTCGTCCGCTCCGTGCTGGCGACCATCGACCAGAACTTGCGACCCATCCCCGGCTTAGCGGTGCGGTTTCACCGGACGGAAATCCCGCAGGGCCTTTATGCCGCGGTAATGGGGGCTAACCCGAGCGCCGCTCGTCGCGAGGCCAACCCGGTTGAATCGGTGACTTACGCCGAGGCCGAAGCTTTTGCGACCCGGCTGGGCTGGATCCTCGGCGCCAAGGTTCGGTTGCCGACGACCGCCGAATTCACGCACGCGGTCGGGGATCCAGCCAAGGCAGCCGCGCTGGCGAAACAGGGTAACTCCGATGGGATGACTTTAAAACCTGTCGGCACCACGCCGCCCGATGCGAACGGGGTGCACGACCTTCTCGGCAATGTCGAGGAGTGGGCGCAAGCCTCGCCCGCCGAGAGCCGCGCCCCCATCCTGGGGGGCAGCATCCTGACCCCTCCCAGCCCAGGCTTGCCCGCCCAGACGGTCTCCAAGCGGGAAAGAAACCGCACCCTGGGCTTCCGTATCGTCATTGAATAAACGCCCCGGGTCCTGATTATAAAGCGACCCCATGGCTGCCCCAGTCCACCGCCTCACCCGCGCTGCATTCTTCTTCGCCACCTACGGAGTTTTGGCCGCCCTTTCGCTCTGGTTCGCCTATGAGCTTCGCTTCGTCGGGCCTGAAGTGCTATCTAGCGGCGAGGGTCAGGCTGCCGAGGCCTATCTCTATGTTCAGCGCCCGCAGGCCCTGCTTTGGCTGATTCCGCTAAAGGTCCTACTACTCTGGGCCTGGGGTCAGTTCCGCGGCGTGTTCTATTATTTCCGGCTGCCGGACGCGCTCCGCATGGTCATGGCGCTCGTAATGGCCTCCGCCTTCGTCGTCGTGCTTTCGTTATTCTTACCCGGTTCTGCTCCGACGGACGCCTTCAGCATTCCGCGCGGCGTCGCCCTGGTCGACCTCAACCTCTCGCTGGTCTTTTTCATCGGCTTCCGGGTCTCGATTCGCGCCTTGCGCGAGAGGTTCTGGACTATGGAATCAGCGAATACCGGCATCGTCGAACGTGTCGCGATTGTCGGGGCGGGCCGCGACGGCGCCCTGCTTGCGGCCGATTTGCTTAGCCGCCGCGGCCACGGCATCGAGCCGGTCTGCTTCCTGGATGACGACGTTGCCAAGCATAGCCTGCATATCCATGGCGTACCGGTAATCGGCGCGCCGGAGCGGATACCCGAGTTAGCGGAGAAATATGGGGTCACCGAAATCATCCTCGCCTTGCCCGCCTCCGCGGTGCGCCGCATCCGCGAGGTCAGCGCTCTCGCCTCGGCCAGCCACCAGCGCGTGCTCGTGGTACCATCTATGTCCGATCTGGCGGGCGGGCGAGTGCGCGCCAGCGATCTCCGGCCGATCTCCGTCGAAGACATTCTCGGACGCGAGCCCGCCAAACTCGACGGTGTCGCTATCGCTGACCTGATCAAGGGCCGCGTCATCCTCGTCACGGGTGCCGGCGGGAGTATCGGGCTCGAGCTCTGCCGGCAGGTGGCCGCCTGTTCGCCGGCCCGCCTTCTCTTACTCGATCAGTGCGAGGTGTTGCTTTATCAGGCCGAGCAGGAACTGATTGCGGCCGGCGCTGGCGCCCTCATCACGCCGCTCGTCGCCGATGTCACCGACCTTCATCGGATGACGGAGATTTTCCAGCGGTATCGCCCCAGCCTCATCCTCCACGCCGCCGCGCATAAGCACGTGCCGATGATGGAGGCGATGCCCGGCGAAGCCTTGAAGAACAACGTGAACGGTACCTGGGTCGTCGCCCATTTGGCGGCGAAACATGGCGCCGATAAGTTCGTGCTCATCTCTTCGGACAAGGCGGTTAATCCAACCAATGTCATGGGTGCGACCAAGCGGCTCGCCGAACGCATGATTCACTCCCTTCAAGTCCACGAAGGCGCTCAGACTCGCTTCATGGCTGTCCGCTTCGGCAACGTCCTCGGTTCCTCCGGCTCGGTGGTCCCAATCTTCCGGCGCCAAATCGCCGCCGGTGGTCCCGTCACCGTGACGCACCCGGAGGTGAAGCGTTATTTCATGACAATCCCAGAGGCCGTCGGGCTTGTGCTCCAGAGCGCGACGCAGGGCGACGCTGGGGACATCCTCGTCCTCGAGATGGGCCAGCCTTTGAAGATTATCGACGTCGCTCGCCAACTCATCGAGCTCAGTGGCCTGCGCCCGGAGATCGATATCGAGATCCGGATCACCGGCCTGCGGCCAGGCGAGAAACTCGTCGAGGAGCTGCTCTGCGCCGGAGAGGAATTCCGTCCGACGAAGCACCCCCGCGTCTTCCGCTTCATGGCTTCATCGTCGGCGACCCCGCCGCCAGCTGATTTGCTCGCTCAGGTCGCCGAACTCGTGCGGATGGATACCGCCGCCTGTAAGCAAGGAATCCGCAAGCTGGTGCCCGAATACGTGCCGTTTGTGGAATAGTTTTTACGCTTCGGGCTTCACAGGCGGGCACGGCTGAGACACGCTACGGGCATGGCTCGCGCGCTTTCCTCCGCACCTCTGGTCGGCATCATCATGGGTTCCCAGTCCGATTGGGAGACGATGGTCAACGCCGCCGACACTCTTAAGAAACTCGGCATCGCCTTTGAGGCCGAGGTCGTGAGCGCCCACCGCACGCCGCTTAAGCTCAAGGACTACGCCCTGGCTGCCCGTCGTCATGGGCTGAAGGTCATCATCGCGGGTGCCGGTGGTGCGGCGCACCTCCCTGGTATGGTGGCCGCGATGACTTCGCTCCCCGTCATGGGCGTCCCCGTGCAGTCCAAGACGCTCGACGGCATCGACTCCTTACTCTCGATCGTTCAGATGCCGGCTGGCATCCCCGTGCACACGTTCGCAATCGGCCGCGCGGGTGCGATCAACGCCGCTCTTGGCGCCGCCGCGATTCTGGCCCTCACCGACGCTAAACTGGCTAAGAAGCTCGACAGTTATCGGGCCGCTCAGACCAAGGCCGTCCTCGAGAACCCGATTCCTGGTCGCAAGGGCAAGAAGCGCTAAGCCATGGAGCGACCTCTGCAACCCGGCGGCACCATCGGTATCCTCGGCGGCGGCCAGCTGGGTCGGATGTCGGCCCTCGCCGCGCGCCGTCTCGGTTATAAGGTGCGCACGTTCGACCCTTCCGCCGGCGCCTGTGCGGCGGCGATTGCCGATGAGCATATCACCGCCGACTGGACCGATACTGCCGCACTCACGCGCTTCGCCCAGGGCTGCGGCCGTATCACGCTCGAATTCGAAAACATCCCACCCGCGACCGTTGAGTTCGTCGCGAAGTCTGTCCCGAGCCACCCTTCGGCCAATGTCTTGGCGACCTGCCAGAATCGTCGCCGCGAGAAGGAGTTCCTCCGCGCCTCCGGCATCCCTTGCGCAAACTTCGCCGTCGTTTCGTCGCTGACCGAGCTGCAGGCGGCCGTG
>Ga0208960_1000250_pt1 | contig 30712 bp, 23 predicted proteins | sample GreLakmeON33MSRF_FD_187703 | JGI IMG/M metagenome (GOLD analysis project Ga0208960, IMG submission 187703) | Freshwater lentic microbial communities from great Laurentian Lakes, MI, USA - Great Lakes metaG ON33MSRF (SPAdes) | ecosystem: Environmental > Aquatic > Freshwater > Lake | place: Great... | reverse complement strand
ATCTCAGGGAATTATGGGATTGTTTTTAGACACTTCGGTGTTTAATAATGACCCCGCTATGAAAAATATCCTCCCCATCATCACCCTCACGACCCTCGCTGCTGCTGCCTCGGCTCAAACCGCTGCTGCTCCGTCAGGTCTTTCCTACAACCGCGTTGGCCTCGACTACAATACGGACAGCAAGGGCTACAGCCTCTCGGCTTCGGCCCTGATCGGTAGCTCGAACTTCCTCGTTGGAGCTGAAACCACCGTCGGTGGCAACGGTAACGGCGACGACTCCGTGTCCCTTGGCTACGTTTTCAAGAACCTCGCCCTCGGCGCTGACGCCACCTTCTCCGTCGGCTCCAACGAGTCCTACGGTCTCGAAGTCCGTAAAGATCTCGGCAACAACATCGAACTCGCTGTCGGCTACGCCCGCTCCAGCGGAGTCAATGGTTGGGGTGCCGAGCTCGCTTACAACGTGAGCAAGCAGATTCAAATCGCCGCCGGTGTCTCCGACAGCAACCTCGCTGGTTCGTCTTCGACCACGGACATCTCCGTTCGCTATAACTTCTAATCTTAGGATTAGAGGTTAGTTCTAAGGGCCCCGGCAACGGGGCCCTTTTTGTGCTTCCAGCAAAGCCTTTGCGCCAGCGGGCTTACGGAGTGCTGAGGCACCGGGAGACGGCTGCCTGGATAAGGTCAAACAGCGCATAACGTCGACCCAACTTGGGCGATACTAAAAAGGGGCCTTTATGAGTCCGGCGACGATGGGTGCCGTCCGCTCAGAGCCCTTCGCGCGAAGGCTTTGGCCTATCCGTCGGCTTCACGCCTTTGGATTTAAAGAAATCGCTCAGCACCCCGGACCGGGCTTCGGCGAGCTTGTTTTTTTGCACATCCTCGGGGGTCAGGAGTTTCTGCCGCCCATCATTGATCCGCCGGAGCTGCATGAGGGCTGATTGTTGCAGCTGTCTGACCCGTTCGCGCGTTAGTTTAAACATTTCGCCAATCTCTTCGAGGGTGAGCGGGCTTTCGCCGTTAAGTCCAAAACGTAGCACCAGGATTTCGGATTCGCGCGGATCGAGTTGGGCGAGCATGTCGTTGATCTCGGTCCGATCCGACTTGGTTCGTAAATTTTCGAAAGGGGTCCGCTCCGACTCGTCTTTAACCAGGTCGCCCAAGGTCGCATCGCCTTCTTCGCCGACCGGCTGATCTAAGGAAGCGGCGCGGTTGGCGACGGATTTCATATGCACGATTTTGGCGATGGGGATTTCCATGGCCTGGGCGATTTCTTCGTTATGCGGTTCGCGGCCTAATTCGGCGGTTAATTTATTCGTCACCCGCCGCATCTGCGAGATGCGGTCCACCATATGCACGGGTAAGCGGATAGTCTTTCCATTCGACGCCAGAGCTCGCTTGATGGCCTGCTTGATCCACCAAGCGGCGTAGGTGCTGAGTTTGCCTCCCTTGTCCGGGTCGAAACGTTCAATGGCTTTAATCAGGCCGAAATTCCCTTCGCTGATCAGATCGAGCAAGGGGAGGCCGAAGTTATCGTAGTCTTTGGCGATGCGTACGACCAAGCGGAGATTGGCCTGGATCATGTGCTGGCGGGCGGCTTCGTCGCCTTTGAGGATACGTCGGGCTAAGGCCGTTTCTTGCTCGAGCGTGAGCAAGGGGGTCTTGCCGATTTGATCTAAGTAGTAACGGAGCGGCGAACGCTCTTCAGGCGAAAGTTCCTCCCAAGGCAGGCCGGGCTCGGTCGGGTCGAGGTCAGTGACGGGAATGGGTACGGGCTGAATGATGGGCTTCTGGGGGACCGGTGGGATGACGGCTTTTTTGAGTACGACTGGCTTAGGCGTCACCTTCTTTTTGACCCTCTTCGGCGGCTTTGACTTGGACAAGGGATTGGAATTAAGGCCGCAGGCCGGCGGCCAGGCCGAGCGCGCGAAGCACGCTCTTAGATTTATTGATAGTCTCTTCGAATTCTAAGGTCGGAACGGAGTCGGCAACGATGCCGGCGCCGGCTTGAATACTGGCGACGCCGTTACGCAGCGAGGCGGTCCGAATGACGATACAGGAGTCATGCCCCCCATCGAAACCAAAATAGCCCACGGCGCCGCCATAGATACCACGGCGTTCGCCTTCGAATTCTGAAATAATCTGCATCGCACGCACTTTAGGTGCGCCCGAAAGCGTGCCGGCTGGGAAGGTCGCCCGGAAAAGGTCAAAGGCGTCTTTTTCAGAGGCCAACTCGCCTTCGACTTGCGAGACGATGTGCATCACGTGCGAGTAGCGCTCGACGATCGCGTAATCAGGTACTTTGACGCTCCCCGGAACGCAGACCCGCCCGAGGTCATTGCGAGCGAGGTCGACCAACATCAAATGTTCGGAGCGTTCTTTAGGGTCGGCCAAGAGCTCGACTTCAAGTCGGCGGTCAGCGGCTTCATCAGCTCCGCGAGGGCGGGTGCCGGCAATCGGGCGAATCTCGCAGCGTCGTCCCGTCAGGCGGACGTTGACTTCGGGAGAGGCGCCCACGACGTCGAAACCTCGGCCAGTTTCCATCACGAACATGTAGGGCGACGGGTTGACGTGACGCAGGACGCGGTAGAGGTCGAGCGGGTCGCCTTTGAAGGGGACGTCGGTCCGTCGAGAAAGCACGACTTGGACGCAATCTCCGGCGCGGATATAATCTTGGATCTTAAGGACGGCGGCTTCGAAGCCGGCTTGATCGACGTTGGCTTGGCCTTTGGCGAAATCGGCGCCGGCCGGTAACTCCGCAGCGATGGCGGCCCGCGGACCCGTCACGACGGTGCGGAGGGCTTCGAGTTCCTTGCGGGCAGCTTCCCAGGCGGCATCAGCTTGGGCGGGTGAGCTCACGCGAGCGTTCACAATCAGGCGAAGTTTCTGGCTCGCGTTGTCGAAGGCCACCACGCGGTCGACGAGCATGAAATGGAGAATGGGCGTACCCGCGGGGTCTTTGGCGGGCTGGGGGACGGTGGGTTCGACCCGATGGATGTATTCATAGCTAACCATCCCCACCATACCGCCGACAAAAGGAGGAAGCCCGGGTACCTTGGCTACGCGAAGGCCAGAAAGCTCCTGCTTGACTAGCGTGAGGGGGTCCTTGGGGGTCGGGATGGTCTCTTTCTTGCCATCGCGGTGGATGATTTCAGTGCGATCTTCCCACGCCGTCACCGTCATGGCCGGGGCTGCGCCGCAAAAACTGTAACGACCAATCCGCTCTCCACCCGTGACGGATTCGAAGAGGAAAGGGGAGCCGAGTGCGCGTAGTCGTGCGTAGACGGACACGGGGGTCTCGAGGTCAGCCATCATGTCCAGGCAGACCGGAATCAGGTCGGATGTTTGGGCCAACTGGCGAAAGGTAGCTTGGTCTGGGACTAGGCTCACGAAGTCGTATTAGAGACGGAAACCTTAGGGGGGAAACCTTTTAAGCCAAGAAGTCCGTTACGAATGCGTTCAAGTGCGTTAGGCAAGCCCTTTGCCAGACCAGCGACCCCATAGGGAAAGGGGCAACAGACGGCCATTACCCTCCTGTTTGAGGGCCAGTTCACCAATATCAATCTTACCACCGAGCCCTTTCGTCGTTTCTTCGAGCAGATTATGGCAAAGAATCGACGAGGCATCGATGGTGTAGACCGTGAGCAGCAGGAATTTAGCTTGGGGCGAAAGAAGGTCGCGGCAGGCCCGCAGGAGGGGGGCGAGGTCGCGTTCGACTTTCCAGAATTCGCCATTGGGACCGCGGCCAAACGCCGGCGGGTCGAGCAGGATGGCCTCGTATTGATTGCCCCGCTTTACTTCACGTTTCACGAACGTCATCGCATCTTCGATGATCCAGCGGATGGGGGCTTCGGCTATACCGGAGAGTTCCTGGTTGCGGCGACCCCAAGCCACGGCGGGTTTGGACGCATCGACGTGGGTGACGTGCCAGCCGGCTTGAGCGGCGACCAGCGAGGCCGCTCCGGTGTAGCCGAAAAGGTTAAGCAGGCGTGGGCGCTGTTCGCCGGTTTGTTTTTTTTGAGAAACCCATTTCCAGTGAGGCGACTGTTCGGCAAAGACCCCGAACTGCTTAGAATTATCCATGAACCGTAACTGAAAGCGCAGTTGTCCAAGTTTGGTTTCCCATTCTTTGGGGCAATTGCCTTGGAGCTTCCATCGGCTATCCCGCCCCGCCTCTTCGTGGACGGCAACGGCCTTATTCCATTCGCTTTCGGGCAGGGCTTTGCTCCACCAGGCTTTAGGTTCGCTGCGGACCATGCGGACGCCGCCAATCTCCTCGAGCTTGAAGCCGTCGCCGGTGTCGAGGAGGCGATGTCCCTCCCAATCGCTGACTAGTACGCTGATTTCCACGCGGGTATCGTGGAAGACTCCGCCGCCAGAGGGAAGCCCGCTTTTGCTCGCCAAATGTTTTTTAGCCCGCCCTCATTAGCCCGATGATACCGCAGCTAGCCAGTGCACGTTGGGAGGCCAAGGCCTCCGGTATCGTCGCACTTACGCGAGATTGGCTCGGTGAGACTCTGCCGCCTTTGACGCTTAACCCACCCGCAAAGATGGTCGCGCTCGAAAGGGCTGACGCGCGGGCATGGTCTTTGCGGTCGGGGCATTGGTTCGAGGCGGGTCGAATCCATTTCTTTTTCTGGAAATCGCTTTGCCCAGAGATTGCCGATGGTTCCATCCAGGTGGTGGGGGCTTTTAATGATTGGGGGCGGGCGGTGAATAGGGAGGCCTGGACGCTTTTGCCCGTGTGTGTGCTCGGCGCAGAAGGTTTTGAGTTAAGCGTCGCACAGGAGGATGTCTTACGGGGCGCTGAAGAAGCGGAATTTAAATTCATTCGTCTCGACGGCCGTTGGCTCGAGCCCCCGCATGATGCCGACAATATCCGTCGTAATGCCGCCGGGCACCGCAATTTACTGCTCACGCTACGCCGGACAGGAAAGCACGTTTTTCGTTTTCAGGCGACCGATGTGGACCCGGCAGCCGCCCCGGTTAGAATGATTTTCGAAACCCCAAATCTTTTGGAATTAGGCGATATCTTGGCCTCCGATCCGTTGGATGTTCTGGAACCCCCAGGTGCTTTTGGCGCCAGCGTGGCAGGGCAAAAGACGACTTTTAGGGTTTTTGCCCCGAGAGCGCGTTCGGTGGAAGTCATCTGGCATCACCCCGCCGTCGGTACCCAAAATATCGTCGCCTTAAAACCCGCAGGGCAGGGCGCGTGGGAGGTAGTCGTGCCGGAAAATCTTACCGGCGCTCATTACGTTATTTCGGTGGGCGGTAAGGCTGATTTGTTGGGCGGCAGATTTAGTGAAGCCACGGCAGTCGATCCGTGGGCCCGGGCCGTATTCGGCCCCGGTCAAAAAGCGGGCATCGTGCTCGGCCCCGAAAGCTTACAGCGTTTCAACGACGGCTTTAAAATTCCGGCCGTGGAAGATCTGGTCATCGTCGAAGCACATCTCCGCGATCTCTTAGGGCTCTCGGCCGAGGATGCTACCCGCGGAGGTTACCAGGCTTTGGCGCGTGTGATTCGTTCGCAGGGCAATTACCTGCGTTCGCTGGGCGTGAATGCCTTGGAGCTGCTTCCATGCGCCGAATTCGAATACGCCTCCGCCGATGAATATCACTGGGGCTACATGCCAGTCAGCGCCTTCGGGGTCGCCACCAGTTACGCCCGTGCGCCTGGAGCGCCGGCGTTGGAAGAATTCCGCGAGGTCGTGCGGGCCTGCCATGAAGTAGGCCTCGCCGTGATTATAGATGTGGTGCTTAATCATTTCGGCTCACCCAATGGTCTAATGGCCGTAGATAAGGCTTATTATTATCGGACTGATCCACAGGGTGGCCTCACGAACTGGAGCGGTTGCGGTAACGATGTGCGGGCCGAAGCCCCGATGTTCAAACGCCTCGTTTTGGCGGCCTTGGAGCATTGGACGGAAATCCTCGGCGTCGATGGTGTGCGTCTGGATTTGGCCGAACTGCTGGGCGCGCCATTGCTACGCGAAATCGAAACGGATTTCCGCTTGCGCAGTCCGTCCAAGGTATTGATCGCAGAACCCTGGAGCTTCCGTGGGCACATCGCGCGTGATCTCGATGATTCGACTTGGACGAGTTGGGACGATGCCTTCCGAGAATTCTTACCCGCCTATGTTCGGGGAGATGCCCGAGCCTCGGATTTACTACACCAACTTGCGGCTTGCGCGATTCGACCTTCCGCCCGGTTACGGTATGCGCAATCCCACGATGACATGGCTTGGTTGGATCGGATCACCGAGCGTTCGGGGGCGGATGCGCTTGATCCCACCCCGAACGATGTTTTGCGCACTCGCATGATGCACGTAATCTTACTTTGTGCGGCGGGCGTGCCGATGCTTTCGGCGGGTCAGGATTTCCTGATGACCAAGCGGGGCGTTGGTAATACCTGGCGAAGGGGGGATCTGAATAAACTCGACCCAGTCCGCCTAGAACGGTTCCGCGCTGAACACGATTTTGTCGCGCGCCTTGTCCGGTTTCGACTTTCTGACCTTGGCGCCCCGCTGCGGCCGCGTGAGGCCGTGTCGCCGGCATGGATGCAAGTGACCCATGAGGACTCCGGGGAGGCCTTTGTAGCCGTCCTGAACGCTGACGGCCGTCTCGGGCCATCCCGCATCCTCATCGCCTGCAACCCCCATGATAAGCCAGTCGCGTTGGCCCTACCCAGAACGGCTAACTGGTTGCCCGTGGTCGTTTCGCCTTTCCCGACTTGCCTGCATGCACCGGGAGATATGCCTAAAATCGAGAAGGATATGCTGATTCTTCCTCCCTTGGGGTGCGGAGTTTGGTCGGTGGGCGCCTGATTTGCATTCTCCGCTTGCCAATGAGGGGAAGGACACCCTTTTTCATCCCTTTCCCTTAGTCGGGAATCGCCCACTTCTCTATACACACCATGGCCACCAAAGTAGCTATCAACGGATTCGGCCGCATCGGCCGTCTCGTATTCCGCGCCCTCGTTGAACAGGGCCACCTCGGTAAGACTTTTGATGTCGTTGCCGTCGGCGATATCGTCCCCGCGGACAATCTCGCTTACCTGCTGAAATACGATTCCTCGCAGGGTCGCTTCAATGGCACGGTTTCATCCAAGAAATCTTCGCCTGATAAGCTTGAGGACGACGTCCTAATCGTGAACGGCAAAGAAATCCTCGTCGTTTCGGCCCGTTCGCCGGCTGAATTGCCTTGGAAGGCCCTCGGCGTTGAAATCGTCATCGAGTCCACCGGTCTCTTTACCGAAGCCGCTAAGGCCAAGGGACACCTCGAAGCGGGTGCCAAGAAGGTCATCATTTCCGCGCCGGCTAAGGATGAGGATATCACCGTAGTCATGGGTGTTAATGACGATAAGTATGATGCTGCTATCCACCACATCATCTCGAACGCCTCTTGCACGACAAACTGTCTCGCCCCTCTCGTCCACGTGCTCCTCAAGGAAGGTTTTGGCGTTGCCGAAGGTCTCATGACTACGGTTCACGCTTACACCGCGACCCAGAAGACGGTCGACGGTCCTTCCAAGAAGGATTGGAAAGGTGGTCGTACCGCCGCTCAGAACATCATCCCATCCGCCACCGGCGCCGCTCGTGCCGTCGCGCTCGTGATTCCTGAAGTTAAAGGTAAGCTCACCGGCATGGCCTTCCGCGTGCCCGTTCCTACCGTCTCCGTCGTCGATTTGACCGTGAAGACCGTCAAGGACACCTCCCTCGCTGAAATCAAGGCCGCCCTCAAAAAGGCTTCCGAGACCTACATGAAGGGTTACCTCGCTTACACCGACGAAGAAGTGGTTTCTTCGGACTTCATCCACGACAAGAATTCGTCGATCTTCGACGCAGGTTCTTCCATCGAGTTGAACAAGAACTTCTTCAAGCTGATCAGCTGGTACGATAACGAGTGGGGCTATTCTAACCGCGTTGTTGAGCTCCTCAGTAAGGTTTCGGCCAAGCTCTAAGCTCCGTCCCGACCTTGTTCGACAGGCGACCCCCAACCGGGTCGCCTGTCTTGTTTTAGGCCTTCCAAAGGGCAGGGGAGCCCAGAAGTGATGTTTCGACTGGGTTGGTTAGGTTTGTTCTTCCCACTTTAGGGCTTACTGCTTTCTCTGCACCTTTCCTCCCATGCCTGTTCCTACCCTCCGTGCTCTTGGTTCTGTTTCCGGTCAGCGTGTCCTCGTCCGGGTCGACTTCAATGTCCCCCAGGATAAGAAGACGGGTGCCATCACGAACACCCAGCGTATCGCCGCGGCCTTGCCGACGATCCATTTCCTGCTCGAGGGCGGGGCTTCACTGGTACTGATGTCACATTTGGGCCGCCCGGATGGTAAGGTGGTCGAAAAGTTTTCGCTTCGCCCCATCGCGGTTGAGCTCGAGAAGCTCCTGGGTCGCCCGGTCAAATTCGTGGCGGCCTGCGTGGGTGCCGAAGCCGAAGCCGCGGCCCAGTCTTTAAAGGCCGGCGAAGTCCTTTTGCTCGAAAACCTCCGCTTCCACATCGAAGAAGAGGGCAAGGTGAAGTTGGAAGACGGTACGAGCATGAAGGCCGATCCGGCCAAGGTCGCCGCATTCCGCGCGTCGCTTTCACGCCTCGGCGACGTCTATGTGAACGACGCTTTCGGTACCGCCCACCGCGCCCATTCTTCGATGGTCGGCGTCAATTTAGCCCGTAAAGCCGCAGGTTTCCTGCTCGAAGCGGAGCTCAAGGCTTTCGACACGGTGTTGAATAATCCTCAGCGTCCCTTGCTCGCCATCCTCGGCGGAGCTAAGATCGCCGACAAGATTCCTCTAATCCGCAATCTGATCGAAAAGGCTGACGAAATCATCATCGGTGGCGGCATGGCCTACACCTTCCGTAAAATCTGCGACGGGATGGAAATTGGTAATTCTCTGTTCGACGCCGAAGGCGCCAAGATCGTTCAAGAGCTGCTCGATAAGGCTAAGGCACGGGGTGTGAAAGTGACGCTCCCGGTCGACTTCAATTGCGGTGATAAGTTTTCTCCTGATTCCAACATGCAAGCGGCCACGATGCATTCAGGCATTCCCGTCGGCTGGGAGGGGATGGATGCCGGTCCTGAATCCATCAAGCTTTACGAACAAGCCATCGGTCGCGCGGGCACCGTCGTTTGGAATGGTCCTTGCGGCGTCTTTGAATTCGAAAAGTTCGCCGTCGGCTCGAAGGCCATGGCAGCAGCGGTGGCACAGGCGACGGCCCGGGGCGCCGTCACCATCGTCGGTGGGGGCGATACCGCCACGGCCGCCAAGAAATTTGGCGTCGATACCAAGGTGACCCATTGCTCCACGGGCGGTGGCGCTTCGCTCGAATACCTCGAAGGCAAGATTCTCCCTGGTGTCGCGGCCCTCTCGGCCTAACCCTTCGTCCTTAACCTCCATCTTAACCCTTATTTACTATGTCTAAACGCACTCCCCTCATCGCTGGTAACTGGAAAATGAATAAGACCGCCACCGAAGGCGTCGAACTCGTCCAAGCTATTGCCGCCGCCGTCGGCATCGAATCCGCCGTCCAGATCGTACTTTGTCCGCCCTTTACGGCTCTCTCCGCCGTCAGTGCCGCCGTCGAAGGCACCCACCTCGCCGTCGGGGCTCAGAACATGCACGACAAGGTGAATGGCGCATTCACGGGCGAAGTCTCTGCCGTGATGCTGCGCAACCTGCACGTCACCCACGTGATTTTGGGCCACAGCGAACGCCGGAGTATCTTCGGTGAAGACGATGTTTTCATTAACCGTAAAGTCCTCGCCGCTTTGGAGGCTTCCTTGAAGCCCATCCTCTGCGTCGGTGAACTGCTGGCCGAGCGCGAAGCGGGTACCACCAAGGACGTCGTGCGTCGTCAGCTCGAGTTGGGCCTGCAGGGCGTCCCGGCCAATAAGGCCGACCAGGTGATTATCGCTTATGAGCCAGTCTGGGCCATCGGTACGGGCAAGACCGCTACCCCCGCGATGGCTCAAGAGGTTCACGCCTATATTCGTCAATTACTGACGGCCCAATTCGGAGCCGAATCGGCCGGCCGGATGCGCATTCTTTACGGCGGATCGATGAAGCCGGATAACGCCGATGCCTTGCTGGCCGAACACGATATCGATGGCGGGCTAATCGGTGGCGCCGCCCTGGAAGCCAAAGGTTTCGTCGCCTTGGTGCAGAGTGCAGCTAAGTCGCTTGCGGCTTAATTTAAGGCTGTTTACCATCAGGCCAGCGACGGATTAGACCAACAAGGGGTCTATCTATCGCTGGTCTAATAGTTAAAATCACGCCCAGTCAGAGGTTTTACAATTTTTAACAATTTAGAATTATTCTAAATAATATAAATATATACCTATCAGTGATTTAAATATCAAACCCCCAAACCATTCACAGGCTTATTCACTTAATGTCCCGTTTTAACCCCCTGCGAAGGGTAAAATGGGACGAAAATTTGGTTGCGAAGGGGGTGGGGGTTTCGTGCCTCTGAATGCAAAAATCAATGTGCGAGCTTCCCGCCTCTTGTCAGAGCCAACTGGATCATCCCAGCCCTCTTCGCGCGTCTAACGCCGGCTCAGGTTGCTCCATCTTCCTGCCATTTAACCGCTAACTTTTACCGATTTTTCCGCGATGCGTAAGCTCCTCGATTACCTTAACCGTTCGGCCCCTCGGGGGAATTTCTTCTCCCGCTCCATCAATGCCGCCCCTTTCCAGATTTTGGTCTGTCTGCTGATTACGGGTGTGGTCGTCGTCGCGGCGGTGAACGAATACGCTACCAATAAATATCTCAATGTCGGTTATACGCCGGATCAACCCGTGGCCTTTGATCACTCCTTGCATGCCGGACCTGATTCGGTCCTCGGTCTGGATTGTCGCTATTGCCACAACTTTGTCGATCGTTCGGGACACTCTAACGTGCCGACGACTAATACTTGCTGGAACTGTCACAGCGTCGTGAAGCCCGAGAGCCCCGCTTTGGCTTTGGTCAAACGCAGCGTCGAAACCGGCGAAGCGATTCGCTGGGTCAAGGTCCACAAGGTTCCTGATTACGTTTATTTTAACCACGCCGTGCACGTGAATCGCGGCGTCAGTTGCGTCGAGTGTCACGGCCGGATCGACCAGCAGGTCGTGGTCGGGCAGCAGAAATCTTTGAACATGTTGTTCTGTCTCGATTGCCACCGCAATCCGGAGCAGGTGTTGCGTCCCTTGGACAAGGTCTACGACCTCTCCTGGAAAGCCTCTTCGCCCGCCGCTCAAGTCGAGCAAGGTTCGAAGTTCGTCCACGATTGGAAGGTCAATCCACCCCAGAGCTGCTCTGGCTGCCACCGCTAATCCCTAAATATTTTTCACGATGAGCAAGAAAGTCTTTGAACACCCCGTCGCCCAAGCTGGCGAAACCACGGGTCCGAGTTATTGGCGCAGTCTTGAGGAGCGTAACAAGACGCCCGAATTCCGCACCCGTGCGGAACGTGAATTCGTCGAGGGTGCGTCCGCCATCTCGACCGTCGAGCGCCGCGAGTTCCTGATGCTGATGGGTGCCTCGTTCGGTCTGGCCGGTCTCGGTCTCGCGGGTTGCCGCGAACCTCGTAACCACACTTTGCCCTACGCCAAGCAGCCCGAGAATACGATCCCGGGCGTCCCGACTTTTTACGCGACTTCCTTCCCCGGCGAATCGGCTAACCAGCCGCTCTTGGTCGAAACGCACCAGCACCGGCCCACGAAGGTGGAAGGCAATCCCAGCCACGCCGCGAACGGTACCGCTTCCTCGAAGTTCGCCCAAGCCAGTATTCTTGACCTGTACGATCCAGATCGCGCTCAGGCTTCTTATGGTGCCAATGGAGCCCAGCTTTCCGTCGCGGAAGTCCGCGATCTGCTGCGCGCGCTTGCAGCCTCCGCTCAAAGCGATGCAGGCGCGGGCTTAGCCTTCCTCGCCCGCCCCTCGTCTTCGCCGACTCGCGCCCGTCTAGTGGCGGCGATTCAAGCGGCATATCCGAAGGTCCGCTGGGTTGAATACACGCCGGTCTCGCAGCATAAGGCGGCCCGTGCGCTCGGTGCGCAGGTCTTACCCGATTACGCGAAGGCCCGCCGTGTCTTAAGCCTCGATCGCGATTTCCTCGGGGCGCATGATGGCACGGTCGAAGATACCCGCGCGTATTCCGCCGCCCGTCGCGCAGATAGCGCCGACCAAGCCGAGAAGATGACCCGTCTCTATGTCGTAGAGTCGACCTTTACTTTGACGGGTGGCGCAGCCGACCACCGTCTCCGCGCCTCCACTTCGCATATTTCATCCCTGGCCGCTCTCTTTGCCGCCGAGGTTTTGACGCAGTCGGGACAAGCTTCCGAAGGGGCTGCGCTGAAGGCAAAAGTTTCCGGAGTACAAGTCGACGAACGCTGGGTTAAAGAGTGCGTCGCCGATCTGGTGCAGGCCAAGGGCGAAGCATTAGTTGTCGCTGGTGATCATCTCACGGCCGATGCGCACCGCGCCGTCTTCCTTGCCAATCAGGCCTTGGGTGCGGCGGTTCGCTATGTTTCAGCACCGAGCTCATCGGCGCTTTCGATTGCAGATCTGGCCACCAAGCCAGCAGAAACGTTGGTAATTCTCGGCGGCAATCCTGCGTACGATGGTCCTGCTGACATCAATCTCGCATCCGCCGTCAAGGCAGCGAAGAAAGTCGTCCGTCTGGGTTATCATGGTGCCGCTTTTGATGAGACTTCTTCTCAGGTGAAGTCTGTGGGCGGTACGGTCATCGCTTCTTCCCATTACCTCGAGAGCTGGTCGGATGGTCGCACCGTTGACGGCACCTACGTGCCGGTTCAGCCGATGATCGACCCTCTCTTCCCGACGTTCTCCGAACTCGAGGTATTGGCGCCTTTCGCCGGCCTGACGAAAGAACCTTTTGCCTTGGTGCGCGAAACTTTCAACGCCCTCGCCAAGGATAATTCCGATCATGCCTTTGCCGCCTGGCTCGCCGAAGGCGTGTTGGCGGATTCCGGTTACGCTGCGACGCCCCCTCGCGTCACTGCTTCGGAAATCAAAGCTTTCAAGGCTCCGGTGCTCTCCTTTGACGCGCTTGAAGTCCGCATCCTCCCCAGCGTGCATGCGGGCGATGGTCTTTACGCTAACAACGGTTGGTTGGCCGAGGCACCCGACCCGATGTCCAAGACCTGTTGGGAGAATGTGATCCTGATCAGTCCCAAGTTGGCCGCCAAACTCGACGTCGAGCCCGAGCCGATGCTGATCAATAAGATCGGTCAGATGAATCGTAATATCAATCTGACCGTCGCCGGTCGTTTGCTCTGTCGCGTCGCGAAGGTCACCGTCGACGGCGTCACCATTCAAGGTCCAGTCTTTATTATGCCAGGGATGGCTGACTATACGCTCGGCCTGCAGCTGGGCTTTGGTCGCACGGTCGCTGGTCGCGTGGCGACCCGGGTCGACGAACGTCTCGCCGGTCGCGTGACGGGTAACGGTTTCAGCGTCTACCCGCTCGTTGCTTCGGCCGCCTCCGCTTATCGTCCTGGCGCGCGTCTCGAGCTCACCGCGGCGACGGTGCCCGTCTGTAATATGCAGGACCACTGGTCCATGGAAGGTCGCGATATCGTGCGCGAAGGAAATGCCGAAGATCTCCGGGATAACGCGAATTTCGCGAAGCTGGGCATCGATGGCCATGCTCCTGCCGTTTACGGTAAGGACGGCACGATGAGTCCTGGCCAGAAAGCAATCACCACCCCGCGTGGTAATTCTGCTTACGAGCACCCCGACCATTCGGTCGCTCCGAATGTCGCCGTCTGGAAGGGCCACGAAAGCGAATTCCTTCCGTTGCAGCAGTGGGGGATGTCCATCGATTTGAATACTTGCACGGGTTGCAACGCTTGCGTGACCGCCTGTCAGTCCGAAAATAATATTCCCGTCGTCGGTCGCGACCAGGTCCTCAAGGGACGTAACATGCAGTGGATTCGTCTCGACCGTTATTTCTTCGACGGGCGCGATAACGCCGGCATGGCGATTCCCGAAGACCCGCAAGTTACTTTCATGGGCGTCGCCTGTCAGCATTGCGAAACGGCTCCCTGCGAATCGGTTTGTCCCGCGAACGCTACCGTTCACGACGACCAAGGTCTCAATACGATGGCCTACAACCGTTGCATCGGTACTCGTTACTGCGCCAATAATTGTCCGTACAAAGTTCGTCGCTTTAACTTCCTCGATTACAATAAGCGCGAAGCGGGTCACTACTACGAAGGGCCCCTTGGGCCTGCTAAGTTGCCGAAAGATCCGGCCGACCTTCCTCAGCTCCAGAAAAACCCTGACGTTTCCGTGCGGATGCGTGGGGTCATGGAAAAGTGCACCTATTGCGTCCAGCGAATCCAGGAAGCCAAGATCCACGCCAAAGTGCGCGCCAAGAACTCGGCGGACGTCAAGGTCGCCGATGGCACGCTGCAGGTGGCCTGTCAGCAGGCTTGCCCAGCTGGGGCCATCGAATTCGGCGACATCACCGATCCGAACTCCCGTGTTTCCAAGGCCAAGGCTTCGACTCGCTCGTATGGCGCGTTGACCTACCTGAATACCCGCCCGCGCACGACTTACCAAGCTAAGTTGCGCAACCTCAACTCGAAGATGCCGGGTGCCAATCGCGTGCCCCTCTCCCGCAAGGAGATGGCTGGCCGCGAAGGTCACGCCGCTCCTCACGGCGCGGTTCATACCGAAGTCCATGGCGCTGCCGAAGCCCACGGTTCGAAACACCCCTCTAAGTAACCCTTAAACGCATTACCGTCCCATGGCTCACGCCCACGACAGCTCGCAAGAGCGCCCTGCCATCCTTGATAAGGTCCGCCCCGCCGAGCTCCCTCGCGCCAAGCTGATACTTAACGATCGCAGCTTCCATTGGATCACCGACAAAGTCTGCGGTATCGTCGAAGAGCCAACGCCGACTTGGTGGAAAGTTCTTTTCGTCGCCGCGCTCTTCATCGCCTCGTTTACTTTCGTCGGCATGGCTTACCTTGTTTCGACGGGTACGGGTACGTGGGGTCTGCGTTCGCCGGTGGGTTGGGGCTGGGCGATTGTTAACTTCGTCTTTTGGGTCGGCATCGGCCACGCGGGTACGCTCATTTCGGCGATTCTCTGCCTGCTTCGTCAGAAATGGCGTACGTCGATCAATCGCGCCGCCGAAGCGATGACGATTTTCGCCGTCATGTGCGCCGGTCTCTTCCCGCTCTTCCACGTCGGTCGCGTTTGGTTCGCTTGGTGGCTATTCCCCATTCCCAATCAGAACGGCATCTGGCCTCAATTTCGTTCGCCACTCGAGTGGGATGTCTTCGCGGTTTCGACTTACTTCACCGTCTCCACGCTCTTTTGGTACATGGGGATGATTCCTGACCTGGGTGCCATCCGCGACCGGGCCAAGACTTGGTGGCGTAAGGCGTTTTACAGCCTCTTGGCGATGGGCTGGAGGGGGGGTAATCGTCAGTGGAGTAATTTTGAAATGGCCTACTTGTTGCTCGCTGGCCTTTCGACTCCGCTGGTCCTTTCGGTGCACACCATCGTTTCGTTCGACTTCGCCGTCTCCAACGTCCCCGGCTGGCACACGACGATCTTCCCTCCGTATTTCGTGGCCGGGGCGATTTTCTCCGGCTTCGCGATGGTGCTTACGCTGATGTTGCCGTTGCGCGCGATCTATCGCCTGCACGACGTCATCAATCAGTACCACATCGACAATATGTGTAAGATCATCTTGGCCACGGGCTCGATGGTTGGTTACGCGTACGCCACCGAATTCTTCATCGCCGCTTATTCGGGCAATGCTTACGAGAAGTTCGCCTTCATCAACCGGGCTTTCGGTCAATATTCCTGGGCTTATTGGATCATGGTTTCGTGCAACGTCATTACGCCCCAATTGTTCTGGTTTAAGAAGGTGCGCGCGAACCACTCCCTGGTCTGGATCATCTGTCTCTTCGTCAACGTGGGGATGTGGTTTGAGCGTTTCGTGATCACCGTCACTTCGCTCGCCAATGACTACCTGCCTTCGAGCTGGGGTTACTACAGCCCGACCATCGTGGATATCTTTACCTTCTTCGGGACCTTTGGCTTCTTCTCGGTCCTCTTCCTCCTCTTCATCCGCTTCCTTCCGCTTCTGCCGATGGCGGAATTGAAGATGGTTTCTCCGCAGGCTGACCCTCACGCCCACTGATCTCGCCGCCCCTCCACCCATGAACGAACGCAACGAACGCATCCACGGGGTCGCCTGCACTTTCCGCCGGCCCACCGACGTGTTTCACGCCGCGGAACGCGTGCGCGATGCCGGCTGGAAATGCTGGGATGTGCACACCCCTTTCCCAATTCACGGCATGGATCAAGCCATGGGCTTGCCCCGCTCACCCATCCCGCGCCTGACCCTCCTCGGTGGCGTGACTGGCTTCCTGACGGGCTGTCTGCTCACTTGGTACATGAATTCCTACGACTATCCGTTGATCGTCGGCGGTAAGCCTTACTGGAGCGTGATCTTCCCCTTCCCGATCTTGTACGAGTGCACGATTCTTTTCGCGGCCTTCGGCACGTTCTTCGGGCAGTTCATTTTTAATCGCCTGCCTCACCACCACCATCCGCTGTTTGACCTCCCGCAGTTCGGCCGCGTTTCAGACGATACTTTCATGATCGTCCTCGAAGCGCGTGATGCGAACTTCCACCTCGATGAATCCCGCAACTTCCTGCTGTCGCTGGGCGGCCAGGAAATCACCGTCATCCGCGACTAATTCGTCTCATGAGCCGTTACCTCACCTTTCTTGCCGTCGCCGTCCTGGCCCTCATAAGTTTCTTAGGATTTCAGGGCAAGACCTCCAAGGATACTCCTGTCTATGTCTTCGACGACATGGATTACCAATCTAAGTACAAAGCCCAGGGGGAGAATGTGTTCTTCGCCGATGGCCGCGATGCGCGTCCACCGGTCGCCGGCACGGTCGCCCGAGGCGACGCCCTGCACCCAGAAAAGGTTTTCGCCGCTGACTACCGTCGGGCCGAATCTTTGAATCCGTCTTTCGTGACGGCTAAGGATACCCAAGGTAATTTCCTCACGGAGTTTCCGGTCAAATCCGTGACGGTGCTCAAGGGCGGCGAACTTCAGCCCTTCGCTATCGACGGTAAGACGTTGGCTCTCGGCCAGGCGAAGTACCAAATCTATTGTGCGGTCTGCCATGGTCAGGCGGCCGACGGCAATGGTATCATGAAGGTGCGGTCCGCCGTCGAGGGCGATGTTGCCATCGTCACAATCGCGAACTTACAGACCCCGATTTTCCGGGCTTACCCGCACGGCCAGATCTACGACGTCATCACGAACGGCAAGAACACCATGCAGGGCTACGGCGATAAGCTTTCGCCGGAAGAACGCTGGGCGGTCGTCGCCTATGTCCGCGCCCTGCAGCTTTCGCAGGCTTGCCCTGCCGAACTCGTCCCAGCCTCGTTGAAGGTTAACCTTAAGTAATTCGAACATGAGAGATTCTTCTTCATCGCTTTCCGCCCATCCAATCACGGCTCATTGGAAGAAATTCTTGGCGCTGGGTCTTATCGGGCTCGGCGTGGCTTGGTTCTTTGCTTTCCAGGGAATGTTGGAACACCACCACCGTCCGCTCCTCTCCGTTTTAGTCGGAGGTCTTTTCTGGGTCTCGGTGCTCATTGGTTTGCTGATGCTCACGATGATTACTCGGGTCTTTGATGCCGGATGGGCGCCGGTCATCCGGCGCTCGTGGGAATTAGTCTTACCCGCTTTGCCTTTGGTGCTGTTGCTGAGCGTTGTCCCGATGGCGCTTCTCCCGAAATTCCGTCACCTGCTTTGGGATTGGACTGATGCCTCGCACCTTCTGCCAAACGGCCATGAAGTCGGGCATGATCCGATTCTCCAGGCTAAGAGTTGGTTTCTGAACGAGAGCTTCTTCCTCGGCCGTATTTTCGGCTACGTGGTTATTTTGGGCGGCTTGGTCTGGGCTCTGCGTAAATGGTCCTTCGCCCAAGACACCGATCGAACGGCGGGGCACACCCATCGCCTGCATGCAATTTCTGCCGTCGGTATTCCTCTCGGTGCGGTCACCCTCACGATGTTGGCGTTCGATTGCCTGATGGCGCTTTCCTACCACTGGTTTTCCACGATGTATGGCGTGTGGTTCTTCTCGCTTTCCATCCGCCTCGCGTTGGCGTTCACGGTGATCATCACTTATCGGCTTTCTCATGGCGGTTGGCTCGACGGTATTTTCAACCAAGCCCATCGCCACGTCTTGGGCTGTCTGATGCTGGCTTTCACGGTCTTCTGGGCTTACATCAGTTTCTCCCAGTATTTCCTGATCTATACGGCGAACATCCCCGAAGAGACGTATTGGTATAATATCCGCGAGTTTGATTCCATTACCGGACTCAAAAACCAATGGTGGAGTGTCTCGATGTACCTCATCTTCGGTTTCTTCCTGTTGCCTTTCCTTATCCTACTTTTTTATCGGACGAAAATTATCGCCGGTCGTCTCTTGTCGGTGGCTTGGCTGATTTTCTTCGGGGGTCTCGTCGACCTTTGGTTTAATGCCGTCCCGCGTCAGATCGCGGATAAGTCTGGCCCAGAGGGCTTCATTGTGGCGCCTTTCCTCACCCCTCATCTTTTCCTTGATTTGGCCGCACTGCTTGGTTTCGGCGGCATCGTTATCGCCGTCTTCCTGCGCGGTGCTTCGCGGCACGAGACTATTCCTGTTCACGACCCCCGTATCCTCGAGTCCATCAATTATCATGAGTGATCATTCTCCTTCCGGAAGCCGCCCGCAGATTCCCGGGCAGATTAATGCTTGGCTCGGTGCCGTCATTTTAGCTGGTCTGGCTTTCTTGGTCATTGCTTACGTTTACGTCGCCAACCGCCCACAGGGTGGGGCGGACACGGAACGTCGCGTTGCCCAAAAGGCTTTGCGCGCGGATACCGAATCCAAGGCCCAGGAGCTTCTTACCACTCCGGCCCGTAACCCCGACGGCACCGTTCGTATTCCTATTCAGGATGCCATGGCATTGATTGCGGCGGACAATAAAGTCCTTGGTAAAATCGCGCCCCCCGTCGTTGCCCTTGTCGCAGGGGCCGCTCCAGCCGAAGCCTTCGTGAAAGCGGATGACGAAGTGATGAAGCGCGGCGCAGCCGTCTACGCCCGCACTTGTATCGCTTGCCACCAGCCCACGGGTAAAGGTCTTCCGCCCGTCTTTCCCTCAATCGCAGAGGCGCCTATCGTTGTCGGTAATCCGGAATTACCGATCAAGTTCATCATAAACGGGCTCATGGGGCCAATCACGGTGGGTGGTATGACCTTTAACAGCATGATGCCTCCGGTCGTCGGCGTTACGGATCAAGATGTCTCCGACGTCCTTACCTATGTTCGTCAAAGTTTCGGCAATAAAGGTAATCCGGTTTCCGTCGAACAGGTTAAAGCTGTTCGTGCTGCCAATGCGTCCCGGACCACGCCGTGGAACACCGCTGAACTCGGCCTCAAATAATCCCAACCCTTTATACGCACGATGAGTCAGGACCCTAACTACAGCCGACCGCCCGGCCGTTCACCCCGAAACCAATCGCGTCCGCCCCGCGGTGAAGCCCAGCTGCGCGGTCCGTTTCTCCTCTGTTTTGGCTCCGCCATCCTTTGGTTGTTGTTGGCTTCCGTGCTCGGTTTGATCGCTTCGCTCAAACTACACCTTCCCTCTTTCCTCAATTCGGAATGCCTGACTTTCGGGCATGTCGTCGCTGCCCAAAAGAACGCCTTTATTTATGGTTGGGCCTGCAATGCGCTCTTCGCGGTCAATCTTTGGCTGCTCGCGCAATTAGGACGCTTTGAATTGCGTAATGGTTGGCTTGCCACCCTCGGCGGTTTCATCTGGAACGCCGCTTTGGGTTACGGTGTCTTGCAGATTTTCGCCGGAAATATGAACGGTTTCAGCTTACTGGAAATGCCGCGGGAAGTCGGGCCCGTTCTGATGGTGGCTTTCTTGCTCGTCGGCTTCTGGCCAATCGTAGCCTTCGCCCGTCGGCCGACTGGACATTCTTTTGCCTCTCAATGGTTCGTGGTCGGCGCCGCCTTTATCTTCCCGATTGTCTATGCGCTTACCCAGCTTTTGGTTCTCTGGTGTCCAGCTTCTGGACCCGTGCAGGCCTTGGCGCACAGCTGGTTTATCCAGAACCTGATGTTGCTTTGGTTGGGTGCCTCTGGGTTGGCGGCGGTCTACTATTTCATCCCTAAGGTGCTCGGACGTCCGCTGCACGGTTACTACCTCGCAACCGTTGCTTTTTGGACTTACTTCCTTTTTGCCGGCGCGACCGCTCCTTCAGCGTTATTGGGAAGTCCCATTCCGGTTTGGGTTCAGTCCGTCGGCGTTGTCGCCTCGGTGTTGATGATCATCCCGGTCATCATCACCGCGATCAATTTCCATGGGTCGCTTTTCCAGCGTGGGGGTTGGGCGCAGGCCTGGAATAGCACGACGCTTCGTTTCGTGGCTTTCGGTGCCGTCAGTTTCACTTTGGCCGGTCTGCTCAACACGGTTTTTTCGACCCGGGATTTTAATGCCGCGGTTCGTTTTACCGAATTCGCCCAAGGCCAAGAGCAGTTACTGACCTACGCGTTCTTGACGATGGTTATTTTCGGGGCCGCCTACTTTATTCTGCCGCGCCTGACGGGTGCCCTCTGGCCCTCTGCCAAGTTGATTCATCTTCATTTCTGGACGACGGCACTGGCCGTAATCGGCAGCGTGGCCGTTTCGCTGGTTCACGGTTATCAGGCTGGGCATCAACTTTTGAATCCGGCGGTCACGATGGCGCAGGTCGGCTCATCTTCCCTGGCGTTAGCGGGAAGCGTTTTCGCCGTCCTTTTTCTGATCGGGCATCTGGCTTTTGCCCTCAACGCTTTTAGCATGATTTTCTCCTCCTCGGCACCGACAGCCTCGGAAGCCCAATCCGACTAATTCACTCCTGCTATGAAGAACCTTAACTTCCTCTTCGCTGGTCTGTTTTTCACGATCGCTTTACCCTTTGGTGGCTTATTGCTGAGTAGCCAGGTTCAACTCGGCTCACTCTCCCGGGCGCCTGCCGAAGAGGGGGGTCCCTTATTTCCTGAACGTGAGCCCGGATTGGCGATTCAAGGTCGGGCGGTCTACCGTGAACTCGGTTGCGTTGCTTGTCATACGCAGCAAGTGCGTCCCGCGGGTCAAGGCAGCGATATCGCCCGCGGTTGGGGCTCTCGCCCCTCCGTGGCCCGCGATTACGTGCTGCAACCCCAAGTCTTGCTCGGCGAACGTCGCCTGGGTCCTGATCTGGCTAACTATGGTGCCCGGGCTAAGTCTGATGATGATATCCATACCCTGTTGCGCGATCCGCACTCGGCTGGTTATGCGCTCCAGAAGCCTGACTTCGCCTATCTTTATGTCCTTTCCCCTAATGGTAAAACGGCGAAGCCCACCGAGCGTGCCGTTGCCCTCGTCGCCTACCTTAAGTCCCTTCGTCAGGACTACGCCTCCCCTGAAGCCAAATTAAAGCAGTGAACCCATGAACGACCGTAACCGTCAACCAGACCGTAATCGCCCTCGCCCGGGTTCCCCTGGCCATCCCTCCGACGGGCTGACCGACGGACGCTTGGTCGAGCTTCACTCGCAGCTTTCCCAGGATAAGGATGAGCCGGCCCAGGGTTTCTCCCTGACGCCGATCTTCATCGTTTTCTTGTTTTGCGGATTCGGCTTCTGGGCCGGTCTTTACTTAACCCGCAATTCTGGCCAATTTTCGGCCGCAGTTTTCGATCTCGATGCCCCTAAGGTTGCCGCGAATACCGGCCCCATGGTTTTTGAGCCTGATGCCGTGAAGGGCGAAAAGCTCTTTTTGGTTAATTGCGCCGCCTGTCACCAGCCTTCTGGACTTGGCGTCCCTGGCGCTTTCCCTCCTCTGGCTGATTCGCCATGGGTGGCCGGTGCGGATGAACGTCTTATCAAGGCCATCCTCGTTGGGCTCGTGGGTGAAATCGAAATCAAGGGCGCCAAATATAACGGCAATATGCCTAACGTCGGTGCCACTTTGAAGGATGCCCAAATCGCCAATATCGCCACCTATGTCCGTTCGGCCTGGGGTAATTCGTCTGAACCGGTCATGGATACCAAGGTGGCCGAAGTCCGGAAGGCCATCGGCGCCCGCGGACAATACACGGCCAAAGAGCTACTCGAGGACCATCCGTTAGAAACTAAGTAACCCGAACGAAAGTTTTAACAAAAAGACCCGGAAAATTCCGGGTCTTTTTTTGGAGGAGACAGCGAACGCCGCTACTGGGTTCAGGCCGAATGCTTCTTGATGAAAGCGGCGATGTCTCCCTTGGGGCGTGCGCCCACAATCTTGTCTACCACGACACCGTTCTTGAAAAGAAAGAGGGCAGGGATGGAAGTGACGCCAAGGTTTTGCGCCAGGGCCGGGTTGCTATCCACGTCCACCTTGCAGATCTGGACCGTTGCCCCCATTTCGGTGGCAAGTTGATCGAGGACAGGACCTAACTGCTTGCAGGGCCCACACCAGGTGGCCCAGAAGTCTACCAGCACCGGAACGGTCGACGCTTTGATGGTCGAGTCGAAGTTGGTGGTATCGAGATTAGTGATGAGTTCGGAGGCCATGAAATAACTTAACCTTTGGAATTGGTGAAGAGTTCGGCTGCTAAGAAGAAAACGGCCACGCCGGCAGCGACGAGCGTAAAGACGTCGACGAGGCCTTCGGTCTTGGTGATGCCACGATCTTTGCCTGCATTGAAGCTCGGGGAAGGTCGAGGGGCTGAGGCGGCCGGTACGGCTGCGCCTACGGGGGCTGCTGCCGGAGCAGCGGAGGGAGCCGGTGGGGGCGGGGGCGGGGGAATAGCCGCCACAGGTTTTGCCAACTTAAGCTTAGGGGCTTGAGGAGCTGAATTGTCGCCTTCAGGAGGAGGCGGGGGCGGGGGCGGGGGCAGTTCGGTGCTCATCTAAAGGAAGGTAATGAAGTCTTAGAAAAGAGGTGAGTCAATCAGCCAGTGTAGTTTTTAAGAATCAAGACTCCGGGTTATGCTTGCGCAAAAGCTCGGCGATTTCTTCCGGATGGGCTTCGGTGATTGTTCGGCCGCGGCGGCCGAGGTCTTCGACCGTTTTGATCACCGTCTCGGTCATTTTTTCGTGGGTCTCGGCCGACCCTCCGACGAGATTGAAACCCTCACCTTGCGTGATTCGTTTATGGGTATCTTTGCTGTCTAGGCCTATGCCTAAGAGGTGGTTAGCGGTTCGCTTAATCTTAGCCATTGCTGGTAGGTTGGCAGCTTAGATTGAATTTCAAGTCCGGATCTTATTCGGCGGGCGCAGTCGAGCTATCGAATTCCGAGCCACCCTCGAGGGCTTCGCCCGCATAAGGCCCAGCCGCCGGTTGGGCCTTGCTGCAGTTAATTTCTGCAAAAGTTGCGTCTTGTTCCAGTCTTAGCGATCCCAGGCGGGCTAATTCGAGGCAGGCTAAAAAGGTCGCAACCAAGTAGCCCATGGTCGGGCGTTCGGGTAGTAAGCTGGTAAAGGCGAACGTGGTCTCGGTCTCGAGCCGCTTAAGGATATTTTCCATCCGGTCGGAAACGGTGACGATTTCGAGCGCAATATTTCCAGGCTGAATCCGTTCCGCTAGCCGACGGAGGACCAAATTAAAAGTATTCCAAAGCTCAATCCGGTCAGCGGGTGCCACGGGCCGCACGACGGCGTCTTCACCTTGAGGTTGGGTGACGTAACGAGCAAGCAGGCCCTGGCGTTCATCCGCCAAGCCGCGGATGATGGCCGCCGTTTCTTTGACGCGTTTATACTGGATGAGTTGTTGGACCAGAGCCCAGCGCGGATCCTGACCTTCGTCGCTGGGAGAGATCTCTTCTTCCGGGCGACTTTCAACCGGTAAAAGCATCCGGCTCTTGATATACATCAGCGTGGCGGCCATGACGAAAAAATCTCCCGCCAACTCCAGGTTATCTTTTTCCTGGGTTCGTAAGATTTCCAGATACTGCCGGGTGACTTTCTCGATCGGGATATCGTAAATATCGATTTCGTTCTTTCGGATTAAGAATAGCAGTAAATCGAGAGGTCCTTCGAAGACATCGAGGCGGATAGGTAAGTCCGCTGGCGGTAAGATACCGTCCTCCGGGATGACAGGGGCTTCGCCAGTATTTTCCATGGGCCTAGAATTTGAACAATCGAGCCCGCAGGAGGAAGCCCAATGAGCTGTCGCCGCGGTCGGAAACCCTCTTTTGGAAGCCATATTCGAGCTCCCATGAATTGCCGACTTTTTGAATCAGGCCGATGCTTTGGTAAATCGATTGTTTGGTGACCGCATCGTAATTGGACGTGACGAAGGCCGAATAAACCGAGTTAAGGGTGACCTTTCCCGAGAACACCAACTGGCGTGTCGGGGCCACTTCGCTGAGTTCGACCCAGCTCACGGACGTTCGCCAGAAATCTCCGGAATTAAAGGCGATGCTTTGGTTAGATTCCAGAGGGGTGCCGCTTCCGTTGGGTAGTCGCATGAACGAATCAATGGTCACCCACGATGCCGGAGTGAGGGTGATGTGCGTGAGGAAGTCGCTACGGCCTGTCTCGGCCTCCGTTGCCCCCTTGTGCCAATCGGTGTAAAAGTCTGCCCGCAACAGGTTGCGGGTTCCGAACTGGGTGTTGCGGGTTGCCAAGGTGTTGCGGATCCCAAAGCGGACCACTTCAGTGTCGGTCGTCGAGGCGGCATCCGCTCGATCTGCCAAGTCCACTTCATTCAAGACCGAAACGGCCGTGGCTCGCTCCGCGATGGGCAGTTTCCCGATGCCGCGGTCAGCACCAGGCAGGGCGCGGAATTGGATGATGGGTCGGAGGGTGTGCCTCATTCCGTTGATTCCCCACTTGTCTGCGACTAAATCCCAAGAGCCCGTAACTAATCCTTCAAGATCGAAGCCGGCCTGTCCGATGACTTTTGAAGCGCTGCCCGAATGGTCTAAGCTCGTAGACCACCCAGTGGTACGGACGCCGGCGACGGGCTTGAAGGTCAGCCAGTCCTGCAGGATGATGGGATAAGTTATTCCGTAGTAGGCGTCGATGCGTCCCGTCGACCAGTTCGTCTGATTTACCGGCTGTGGGATGATCGCCGAAGGGCGTTCGGAAAGGTAGCCAGCAGTCACGAAACTTCGCTGCGTCAGGCCGGAGTCGCCCAACGAAGTTTGCGGCAAGTCGAATCTGACTTCCGGATACTTCTGAACAATGTCCTGATAGTTGTCGACTTTGGCTACGACTTGGGCCGAAAGGTAGCCGCTGCCGAGTGGGGCGGAAATCTCGAAATTAGCTTGGGGTACGCCCGTGCGATTTAAGAGATTAGGTCGAAAGTCGCGAACGAAGTCCGGGTCGCTTTGCGCGAAAAGTTGACCGGCGATTTCAATCCCGCCCGAAGTGCGGCCGTTGATTTCCCCTATAAAAAAATCGCGGCTTCGTTCCGGTAACCGCCCAAAGGCATCCAGAAACAACACGCTCCGATCATTGATGAATCCGGCCTGAAAACTGCCTTTCCACACGGTATCTCCCTTGGCTACTTTGGCGTTGTCGTAACGTAACGCCGGTCCGTAAAGGAACCCAGATTTCGTGTAATAATCAAACAAGCCACCGACCCAGAGCGAAGGGGTCTGGCGCGCGAGGGCGGTCGTGCGGATAAAGAAACCTTTATTGTCCGCGTTGCCCATGCTCAGGTAGATATCATAGGGAATGTCTTTATAGCCTTCTTGACCGTAGTAAGGCAGCACGAAGAACGGCATCCCGGCGAGGTGCGGTTTAACGTTCCGCATCGTTAACCAATTATCTTTTTCGGAATAGGTGGCTTCGCTGATATCCAAGTGCATGCCCCATTCCGATGGTTCGTTATTCCACATCCGAACGCCCTTCATGGACTTGTCGCCTTTGACGATTTTTAATTCCTCCGCGGTGAAATAGATTGGGCTCTTGCCGAAGCGAACGTTGGTGGCAACGGTGGTGTCGGTCTTCGGGTCGACGACAACTTTCTCTCCGATGACGCGCAGTGCCTTGGTCGCGTAGACGACATCCCCTTCGGCGGTGATCACGCCCGTTCGATAATCAATGCGAATCTTTTTTGCCCATAGCACGGTATCGCGGCTTTCGAGCCGCGCATGGGTTGCCACGAAGACTTTGCCGTTTTCCTCAAATCCCAAGTCGTCCCCTACGATATTAGGCATCAGGTTGATGGCCTTCTGGGCTGCCGACGTTTCCTCGACAGCATACGCGGTCAGTGCGAGCCCAAGGCTTGCGGCAAGAATCCAGAAACGACGGCCAGGCATCCTTCCGAGACTTGTCGCTCTGGGGCTTCCCTCAAGTATTTTCGGGCAATGAGCGCTTGCCGACCTTGAGGGAGCGTAGATTGTTCTCCCATGCGCATCAGTCCAGCCGAGTTGACCGCCCTGGCGGATGCCACCGAGACCTCGCCGCACCGCTTTTTAGGCCTCCATGCCATGGCCGGTGGGGGGTGCGTCGTCCGGGCGCTCTTTCCTGGGGCGGTGCGGTGCGAGCTTTTTAAGGCCCAGAGCAAGCAGGGTGTCGCCATGATGCGATTACACGAGGCAGGAATTTTTGAGTTAGAACTGATCGGAGCTGCCGATTTTCACTACCATTTCCAGGTCGCCTACGTGGATGGCACCTTGCTCGATGCCGAAGACCCTTACCGTTTTTTACCGACGATCTCAGAGCAAGACCTCTTCCTCATTGGCAAGGGGGATGACCATGGGGCCCACTATAAATTCGGCTCCCATGTGCGGACAATCGACGGGGTCGCTGGGGTTTCTTTTTTAGTTTGGGCCCCTTCTGCCCGCCGTGTTTCCGTGGTCGGCGATCATAACCTCTGGAACGGCCGATCCCATCCGATGCGGGCGTTGGGGGCGTCGGGAACCTGGGAGCTTTTCATTCCCGGTCTCGCCGCCGGCGCTCGCTATAAATATGAAATCGTGGGTCCGCAGGATGCGACGCCTTTCCTGAAGACGGATCCCTACGGCTTGCATTTCGAACCTTCGCCTAATCATGCGGCGATCGTGTGCGACCTGTCCGCCTATGTCTGGCATGATGCCAAATGGATGGAGGCCCGGAAGCGAACCGATCACCGTCGCCGACCAATGTCGGTCTACGAGGTGCACCTGGCTTCTTGGCGGCGCGTACCCGAAGAGGGCGGACGTGTCCTAAACTATCGCGAGCTTGGGGTTCAATTGGCCGAATACTGTAATCAACTCGGTTTCACGCACGTGGAGTTGATGCCGCCGTCCGAGCATCCTTTCGACGGCTCCTGGGGCTATCAGGTGACGGGCTTTTTCGCTCCCACTTACCGCTTCGGCTCCCCGTTGGATTTCATGCTAATGGTCGACACACTCCATCAAGCCGGCATCGGTGTGATCGTCGATTGGGTGCCCGCTCATTTCCCTCGCGACTTTTTTGCCTTGGCTCGTTTCGACGGGACGCACCTTTATGAGCACGCCGATCCGCGTCTCGGTGAGCATCAGGACTGGGGTACGCTCATCTTTAATTACGGTCGACACGAAGTCCGTGGCTTCCTGACTTCCTCCGCACTTTCCTGGTTGGAACGTTTTCACGTCGACGGCTTGCGCGTCGATGCGGTGGCTTCGATGTTGTACCTCGATTATTCCCGCAAAGCCGGCGAGTGGATTCCGAACCGTCACGGCGGTCGCGAAAATATCGAGGCCATCGAGTTTTTGCGTCACGTAAATTCCCTCATTCATCTTTATCAACCGGGCGTGGTGTTGATCGCGGAGGAGTCGACGTCGTTCCCGGGAGTCACCAAGGCCGTGGCGGACGGCGGTCTGGGCTTCGACTTCAAATGGAACATGGGGTGGATGCACGACACGCTTTCTTATTTCCGCCAAGACCCTTTATTCCGCAAGTTCAACCACGATAAGCTCACGTTCGGGATGCTCTACCAATGGTCCGAATCGTTCATGCAGGCTTTTTCGCATGACGAAGTCGTCCACGGCAAGGGCTCACTCATCAACAAGATGGGTGCCGGCGACAATGAAGCCAAGGCCGCCAATCTGCGCTGTCTGCTGGCTTTACAGTGGGCTTGGCCGGGCAAGAAGACCCTTTTCATGGGCTGCGAATTCGGCCAGTTCGCCGAATGGAAATATGACCAATCTCTCGATTGGCATCTGCTTGAATACCCCTTGCACGCTGGCTTACAACGCCTCGTCCGTGATCTTAATCAGCTCTATGTCGGTGACGTCGCGTTGGCGGAGAATGAATTGAATCCGGATAGTTTTGCTTGGATCAACGCGGAAGACGGCGCCCAGAGCGTCTTGGTTTTTGAACGCAAAAGTTCGACCTGCCATTGGGTCGTGGTCGGTAATTTTACCCCGGTCGAGCGGACGTACCGCTTCGGCGTGCCCAAGGCCGGGCGATGGGAAGAGGCCCTGAATACAGACTCTAAACACTATGCTGGCAAAGGCCTGGGCAATCTCGGCGGCGTGGACTCCGAAAAGATTTCGAGTCACGGACGCGAGCATTCTCTGGAAGTCCGTCTACCTGGTTTGTCCTTGGCGATTTTTCGACTGGCCGATCATCCGTTGCCGCGCCCATCGCTTAAGCGAGCCAAGAAGTAAAAGATGGCTTCCCGCTCAGATATCTTCCGTGCCCATGTGGAGGCCGATTCCACGAATCCACTTTTTCGTTTTTCGCTCGGGCAAGCTTTGCTGACCGAGGGAGATTATGGGGGAGCACTGGAGCACCTGCGAATCGCCGCGAAATCAAAGTCGGATTGGATGATGCCGCGAATTCTCCTCGGGAAATGCTACCTCGCCTCTGGGCTTTGTCTCGAAGCCAAAGCCGTCTTAGTCGAAGCGCTTGCGCTCGCCGTGTCACAAGGCCACGAAGAGCCTGAGGAAGAACTGCGCGCGCTGTTAGCGACGTTTTGAGCGCTCAGTCGACGCGCTCGAGGATCACGCGGCGGAGGTCCATCACCGCTTTATTCGCCATCTTGACCGGGCGCACGGTGAGCGTGTTCTCGCCGGCGATGAGCGTGAGCTTGCCGACCTCGCGGGGGACGAAGCGCTGGAAGTGGCCCGTCTCTTCGACGGTGAATTCGCACGAGCCCTGCTGGGTATCGAGGGCGACGACCGAGCCGCCGTTGCCCTTGCCGCAGCCCTGCAGCACGGTCACGCGATAGGTACCGGCCTTCGGCACTTGGAATTTCCACGAAGCGGTATCTTCAACGTTTACCCAGAAGCCGAGGGTATCCTTCTGCGGCGGTTCCTCATATTTCATCTTCGTCGCCTTCACCTGCGCGTCGCGAGCCTCAAGGAAGATGAGAGAGTTCGCGCCTTCGGTCGTGGCGTCGTTCATCGCCTTGCGCCAATCGGCGAGCAGCGGGCGCATGGCTTCGGACGTCGGCAGGGCTTGGAGCTTGCTGACGTCGGTTTTCACGAAGCAGTCTTCCCAGAGGGCGCGTCCGAAATTTGCGTTAGCCTTGATCGGCTCCGCGCCGACGCTGCGGCGCCAGGCTTCGAGTTTGCCGCGCAGGGCCGCCACGCGGGCCGGTTCGGCGGCGGCGAGGTCCGTGGTCTCGCTCGGATCTTTGGCGAGGTTATACAGCTCGAGGCTACCGTCCTCGTATTGCTCAATCAGCTTCCAGTCTCCTTCGCGGGCCACGCCCGCAGGCTTGCCGCCTTGGTTCATGTAGTGCGGCTGGTGCCAGAAGAGCGGGCGGTTGAGCGGCTTCTGCTCAAAGAGCACGGGTGAGATGTCTTGGAAATCCAGCGTCGTGGGCGCGGGTACCTTGGCCAGCGCGCAAATCGTCGGGCAGAGGTCGCCGAGGATGACCGGCTCGCTGATGACGGCGGGCGCGAGGCGGGCTGGGTAACGAACGATGAGGGGCGTGCGGATGCCGCCTTCGTAGACGAAGCCCTTGCCGGCGCGGGAAGGAGCGTTGTAAGTGGCCGGGCTTTCCTTGAGTTCCGAGATGTGCACGCCACCATTGTCGGAAGCGAAGACCACGAAGGTGTTTTTCGAGAGACCGTTATCTTCGAGGGCCTTCAGGACGCGTCCAACGGCGGCGTCGAGCGATTCGACGAGCGCGGCATAGGTCGGATGGAAGGACTTCGCGTTGGCTTCGATGCTCTTGGCCGGCGCAGCGAGCGGGATGTGCGGGTTGTCGAAAGCGAGGTAGAGGAAGAAGGGCTTGGCCTTATTCTTTTCGATGAACTTCGCGGCGAAGTCCGCTTGGCCGAGTTCGCCTTTGCCGCCCTGCGGTGATTCCGCTCCGGCATTCGCCCGGCCGGGGAAATATTCATCAAACCCGTGGTCGGTCGGCTGATGGCCCTTGCCGCCGAGGTGCCACTTGCCTACCGCCGCCGAGGCGTAGCCCTTGGGTTTGAGGAGCTGGGCGATCGTCTGCACGCCGTTCGGAAGGTTGTAGTTCAGGGAAGCGCCCAGTACGCGGTGCGAGGCGCGGTCGCTGCGACCAGTGAGGAACGTCGTAATCTTCAGGCGAGCTGGGCTCTGTCCAGTCAGCAGACCCGCACGCGAAGGCGAGCAGACCGAAGCCGCCGCATACGCTTGCGTGAAGCGTGCACCTTCGGAGGCGAGTTTATCCAGGTTGGGCGTGTTCTGATCCTTACGGCCGAAGCAGCCGAGGTCGTTGATGCCGAGGTCATCGGCGAAGAGGATGACGAAGTTGGGCGGGGTCTCCTGC
>Ga0208960_1000248_pt1 | contig 30795 bp, 24 predicted proteins | sample GreLakmeON33MSRF_FD_187703 | JGI IMG/M metagenome (GOLD analysis project Ga0208960, IMG submission 187703) | Freshwater lentic microbial communities from great Laurentian Lakes, MI, USA - Great Lakes metaG ON33MSRF (SPAdes) | ecosystem: Environmental > Aquatic > Freshwater > Lake | place: Great... | reverse complement strand
CGCACTTGGTTGGGCTGAGTGGCGACATCGAAACCCGCAACTCGAGCCGACCCAGCACTCAGTTGTAACAAAGTGCACAAAATGCTGATTGTGGTGGTCTTGCCCGCCCCGTTGGGGCCAAGAAAACCAAAAAGTTCGCCGGGGGCAACCGAAAAAGAAACATCATTGACCGCGTGAAAGTCGCCAAAGGTTTTGAATAGTGATTCAACTTCAACTGCCGGCGAACTCATGACCCACCAGCCTGACAGTTATCGTAGCCATTGAGGAAACCGTTACGGAACGCCCTGAAGCGAGTGAAAGTTACGTCTAGACCGCCGGCACTGCGAGTGCCCGAATAGTCGAGCAAAGCCAGCACCGCTTCGTCGAGATCACCGGACGAAAGAGCCACTACTCCACCGATAGTTTTGCTTTTTAAGGATTCGTTCCATACCGCGGCGGTAAAGCCGCCGGTGTAGCAATCAGCCCGCAACACGGCCTCGCCGGTATTTTCGGTGGCTCCAGGAAAGTCTTGTTGAATCAACACATTCACCGCCCAGGGATTAGCCAATAACACCATTACCCCAAAATCACCAAAATTTTCATAAACGTACTGAGCGTAAGGTTCATCAAACGCGACGTAGTCGTCGTCAATGCAATAAAAAAGTCGGTTTTCTACTTCGGAGCGCGATAACACTTGCCCACCACATTCGGGAAGTTGTTTCTTGGATCCAGTTGAGTTAAAAGTAAAAACTCGCTTAAGTAAAAGCGGTTTGAAATCGGGCATGACCTGAGAATAAAAAGAATTCAATAAATCTACGGCCACCGGTATCACTTTTCCCGCCTGAATCTCACCACCGTTTATTTTTTCTTTTTTATTAATAAAAGGAATCTCAAAATTTTCCGGTGGAGTATCGTAGTAAGTCGCGCACTTAGCGGCTCCGTTATCAAAACCATCTTGAAACGCCGCTACTCGATCAAATCCGGAACCGTGGGCGTCGGGGTCTTCACCAGAACTCCCCGTTGCGTCGCGTAAACTAAGGAGGGCGGAAAGAGCAATGTCTTGATCGCCCGGCAAGAGTTCAATTCCGTTGGCTCCGTCGGTGTTGACATGACCTAACCAGGCGCCAGCAAAGCAGTCGGCTTGTTGCTCTAAAACTATATTGGGGGCATCAGTAATACCGGCACGATCTTGAATTGCGTGACCCCACTCGTGAGCCAGAATCAGTGGTACGGCTACGGAGCCGTAATCGCGATAAAGATCGGGGAAAAACTTTTTGTTGTCGAAAGCAATAAAATTTTTGCCGAAACAGTAAAAAGCGTTACCGACGACATCGCGATAAACCTGAGTCTCGCCTGCGCACTTAGGAATCGTCACTCCGGGGGCGGCGGCAATAATCCGACTCTCGGGTATGGGTTGATAAGGCTCACCGTAAACTCGAGGAAACTCCCCCGCCCAAAATTGCTGAATATCGGTAATCGCCGTCGTCAGCGTTTCGTCGTAGCCCGCGGGTGAGATTGGCGCCGCAGTTGCGGGTGAGATTGGCGCCAGAAGCCCACATACGCTCAGCACGACGGTTAAAAACAGCGTTGAAATCGCCGCGATCGGGTTAGGCACCTAATGATTATTACCTAAGCGGGCCGAAAGGGGTGAACGGGGGCCGTTAAGCCTCTAGATTCGAGCGATGGACATTCAAGATTTTTACGGCATCGAGGCCACCTCGGATCCGAACCGGTGGCGAATGCCGGTAGTCAAAGAGCTCTGCTCAGGGATCGGAGCGTTGTTTGGTGGCTGTGGGCTAGGAGCCGGAGTAGCGGTATTAGAGCGCATCACTCAGCGGCCGTTGGTTTGGGCCACGGCACAATTTCTTCAGTTCGTTCGCCCTCCATCAGTGCTTGAACTTGAAGCGGTAGAAATAGTTCGCGGCCACGCGTCTTCCCAGGCCCGAGTGTTCGCGCGAGCCGACGGCCAAGAAATATTTACTGTGCTCGCAACTTTAGGCAAGAGAAATCTTCCCTGGTCGGGAGAGTGGGCAGTCATGCCCGAAACCACTCCCCCCGAACAGTGTGAAATGCGACCACTAAGAGGAGATCACGAAGGGACCATCGTTAGTCAACTCGAAATGCGCATAGCCAACGCGCGCGATATGGAAAATCTTGACGGCACGATAGGCGATGGGCGCAGTGCGTTATGGGTAAAGTTGCCGACCAGTTTAGGTAGTAGTGCTCCGGCGCTATCTATTTTGGGTGACTGGGTTCCCTTTGGCATTGGACAAGCGCTGGGCCGACTCACCGCGAGTAACAGCCTCGACAACACTTTGCGAATGGTAGAGACTGACCATCCAACTGAATGGGTTTTAGCCGATATTCGTATTCAAGCAGTTACGAACGGATTTGGTCACGGAGTTGTGCATCTGTGGGCCCAAGACGGAACTCTTTTAGCCACTGCTAGCCAGTCGGCTATTTGTCGTCAATGGGATTCGAGTCGATTCGAGGAGAAGAGCTAATGAGTGTTCCCCAGCGCCACGGAATTACTGTCCCTTTTGATGGAGTTGACCTCCACGAACACCGGTCATGGTTTGAAGAGATAGAGAGTTTGGGTTACACCGATTTGTGGAGCGCAGAAGCCGGGGGGACTGATGCGTTCACCCCTCTGGCTTTAGCCGCTGCGTGGGCCCCGAAACTGCGTTTAGGGACCGCAATCGTGCCGGTGTTTACCCGAGGGGCGGCCACTTTGGCGCAAAGTGTGGCCGCCATGTGCCAAGCCGCTCCTGGGCGGTTTGCAATTGGAATCGGAACCTCTTCAGAAACCATTGTAAAAAACTGGAACGGAATGGAATTTGAAAAACCGATGCAACGAGTACGCGACACCATTACTTTTTTGCGGGCCGCGCTTAGCGGCGAAAAGGTGACTGCCGACTACGAAACTTTTTCGGTTAAGGGTTTTAGGCTCGGAACCGCGGTACCAGAAATGCCGCCCATTCTGATTGCCGCCTTGCGACCAAAAATGCTCGAACTGGCGGGCACCCAAGGCGACGGGGCAATCATCAACTGGCTTTCGGCCGAAGATGTACTCACTGTGGCCCCTCATGTTGGCGAAGGAAAAGAAATAGTGGCCCGCATATTCGTTCTGCCGACTACTGACCGTGATTTGGTGAATTTTGTTGGTCGTCGAGCGATAGCCGCGTATCTGAACGTGCCGGTCTACGCAAAATTTCATGCCTGGCTCGGTCGAGGCGAGGTATTGGATCCGATGTGGAAAGCATGGAACGCAGGTGACCGGACTGCGGCCACTGAAGCTATCCCCGAATCGTTAGTTGACGAACTAGTCGTACACGGTTCACCCGCCGAAATCCGCGAGCGCCTTGCGCTTTACGCCACCAACGGGGTAACGACTCCCGCGCCCGCCATATTGGCGAACCCCGAGGACGCACGGGAAACAATGCGCGCTATTGCCCCATCGGCCTACTGACTAACTGGCTCGATTAAACCGGGATGATTTTCTTGGGCGTTATTGACCCGAGTCGACACCGGATAAACCTCTAAATCTTGGCCAACTTCTTCGGCTGACGGGTACCGATCGACTAAACCAGTCAAGGCTTGAGGGTCGTGACCAAGCGGATCCAACCATTGATTCCAAGCGCTAGGGGGAAGCATCACCGGCATGCGGTGGTGAACATCGGCGAGGGACCCTTGGGCAGCAGTAGTAATAATGGCGCAAAAGCGCAGCCAATGGTTGGGGCCGTTTTCTTGACCGTAGATCTCCCACAAGCCAGCCAAGGCTAACGGCGCGCGGTCGCGCCGGCGAATGTAAGTGGGTGTTTTAGGGGTGCGACCCTTAGGAGTCGAAGGTTCGCCGACAACTTTCCATTCGTAGAAACCATCTACCGGAATAATGCACCGCCGGTGAGTAAACGCTTCTCGGAATGCAGGCTTTTCGGCCAAGGTTTCCAGACGGGCGTTAATGAGTCGATGTCCAATGCCGACATCTTGGGCCCACTTAGGGACTAGCCCCCACTCAAGGCGCGACAAAACTCGTTCAGACTTACGCTCGCGTACGGCCAAGATTTCGGTGAGTGGAGTTACATTGAAGTTGGCTTCTTGGTCTGAATTGTCGTCGACTCTATCTACAGAAAAATATCGTTTGAGGTCAGCAGCAGAAGTCGAAGCAACGAAACGACCGCACATAATCTAATATATTCTAAGCGTCAATGCTTTTAGGGTCGTCAGAACGATAACGAACTAAACCAGGAACCTTGACGGCCAAGACCAGCACACCAACAATGCACGCCAACCCCCCAGTAATAACTGAAATAGTTGGTGACGTGAGTGCGGCGACTAGCCCGGCTTCAACGTCACCGATGCGAGGCCCACCGGCGACAACCAAAATATGTACCCCCGACATTCGCCCGCGTAGATCATCAGGTACATTGACCTGCAAAATCGTGTTGCGGAAGACCGCCGAAATAACATCCGCTGCGCCGGCGAGGGCCAAGAAAAATAAGGCTAAACCTAAAGCGGAGCCCGATACACCAAAACCGACTATTCCGATCCCCCATATGACGATTGACCACACCACCGCCAAACCTTGGCGTTTGACCCGTGAGACCCAACCCGAGCTCAACGCTCCAATCAAAGCTCCAACTGAGACCGCAGCGAAAAGTAAACCTACGATAGTTGAGTTGGAATCAAATTGAGTAACTGCCAGTACGGGGAAAAGTGCTCGGGGCATTCCAAAAACCATCGCAATGAGGTCTGCGTAAAAAGTTGCCTGCAAGATTTTACGGCCCCGTAAAAAACGAAACCCTTCAAAAACTTGATCCCAACCTTTTTTTATAAAATTATTATTCGAAATGGTCTCTATCGCATCAGTTTTTATTGGTAGTTGAGGGCGAATTAGCAAACATACTAAAATAGTGAAAGAAAAAGTCGCAACATCTATTCCGTAGGCCCAAACTAAACCAAATTGATCAATCACTATCCCGCCAATGGCCGGACCAAAAATTAAACAGGTATTCCACATCACTTGATTTAAAGTAAGAGCGGCTGGGAGTTGTTCGGGAGTTACTAAATTAGGTGTCATAGCGGAGCGCACGGCGAGAGAAAACCCGCCGAAACCGGCGACTAGTGCGCCGCCCAGATAAATTATTTCTAGGGGCGGGCTGTCACTAAAAGACGCGACCAGCAGCACTACCGCCGCGCCGGCTTGCCCAATTTGGCCGATGAGCAAAAGTTTCCGACGATCGTAAGTGTCGATCACAGGGCTAAGGACCAAAGTCGTTAGGGCGAGCGGAATAAATTGGACTAAGCCAATGAGCCCCACCGCGGCCACTGAATCGGTGATTGCGTAAACCTGCACGTAGAGCGCAACCAGTGTGATCTGAGATCCGGCTTCGGAGACCATTTCGGCCAGCCATAACAGTCGAAAATCGCGCGCGGCGCGCAAAGGAGTGGTGTCCACTACTAAGCCCCGTAAGAGTTTTGACCAACCTCGAGGCTGGTTCGGTAAATCCGACCTTTTCACTAGACTTTCAGACCTCTTTCCGCCTAGAGTGGCACTTCCCAAGCAACCGAACGGGCCGCGGCCCGACGAAAGGAACTCCCATCATGGCACTACGACTAGGCGACGAAGCCCCCAATTTCACCGCCCAAAGCACCGAAGGCGCTATCACCCTTCACGACTATCTCGGTGATGGCTGGGGGGTTTTGTTCAGTCACCCCAAGGACTTCACTCCCGTGTGCACCACCGAACTAGGTCGAGTGGCCGCACTCAAGCCCGAGTTCGATAAGCGCAACGTAAAAGTGATCGGCCTGTCGGTTGATCCGCTTGAAGACCACAATAAATGGGCGGGTGATATTGAAGAGACCCAGGGCCACAAGCTCAACTTCCCGCTTCTCGCCGACTCAGATCGTAAAGTCGCCGACTTGTACGACATGATCCACCCCAACGCTAACGACACACTGACCGTGCGTTCAGTTTTTGTCATCGGGGCTGATAAAAAAGTAAAACTCATCATTACTTACCCGGCGAGTACGGGCCGGAACTTTGATGAGATTTTACGAGTAATCGATTCGCTACAACTAACCGCTAACTATCAAGTAGCTACCCCGGTTGACTGGACTGACGGCGAGGACGTAATCATCGTTCCTGCGGTTTCGGACGAAGACGCCAAAGGTAAATTTCCTAAGGGTTGGAAAGCCATAAAGCCGTATTTGCGCGTGACTCCCCAGCCCAACAAGTAAGGCGGATTGTACTTAATTGAAATAGAGCGTTCCGGCGCGACTTATTGATCGCGCAGGAATCGCTCTATTTCGGTCGCAAGGGCGTCACCCGATATTTCACCGGTAGTTTCGTCTTCAATTGCCCGAACGAGGTCGGCGACATCAGGGCGTTCTTGTAGACCTTCTTCGACTTTTTCTAAATAAGCATCAACTTGACCATCGAGGTCAGCTAAATCGATGTTCAAGCCGCCAAATTCGCGCACTCGTTCAAGCAGAGCGCTCACCGCAGTCGGTGAAGCATTGCCCGAAACGTAGTGCGGCACTTGTACCCATAGGCCCACGCTAGGAATACCAGATTCACCCAGCGCTACTTGCAGCGCGGTTTGGAAACCAGTCGGGCCGGTGTAATCAGTGCGGGTCGCACCGATTTCTTGCGCTACCGAATGAGCTGTGGCTGTGGCCAAAACGGGCAATGGTCGCCGGTGCGAGACCATGGCCGGCATTCCCCCCAAAGTGAACGCTTGGCGTACTCCAAGATCGCAAGCCATTTCTACTAATTCAGAAATGACTTGCGGCCAGCGCAACGATGGTTCGGGGCCGGTAATGACGACCGCGTCGCGACCCAACTTACCGGCCACCATGGTCAGTTGAGGCCAGATGATATTGCGGGTTTCTCCGTCGATTAATTCAATCGTTGGTCGAGTCTGCTGAAGATCAATGAGTTCTTCTAGCCGGTAGGTCGCGAAATGACGAGCGTGGTCGAGTTGGCTAATGATGGTCGAAGCGGCCAACGACCCCGCCTCGCCGGCATCGACCCAACCACCGATTGCTATTACCAATAGCGGGTCTTGAAGGCGAGGTTGGACTTCTATTTCGAGCACGACCGCAACGCTACCGGAGGGAGCGGTTTTAGGAGGGGTAGTTAAACGAGTGGACTACTAGGGGCGAGATTTGCGGGGCCCAAACGCCGCAGCCATATCAATACTGGCAAAAGCAGTGGGGGTACGGCCGTCAACGGCGTAGCGATAAAGCGCAGTGCGGTAAATGCCGGTCATGGACGAAACGACCACACTGGCCACGATGAGGATAAGCCCGCCGATAATGCAGAGCGGAATCGCTATCACCAAAGTATTAGAAAGAACACCGAGAACGATCAAGATGATTCCGGGCAACGAAGCCACTAAACCAAGGAGCCCTAAGCCGCCTTGGGCGATGATGTTTTCACCCCACGTGCTTTTTAGCAATGTTCCCGAACGCTTAAGCGCAGACCAAGGTCCGAGTTTTTCGAACACAATGATCGGTATGGTCAAGAAAGTAACAACGCTCCACGCGGCCCCGATCAGACTGACCACAATTTGGCCGACAAAGCTCGCCTTTTCTTCAATTGCAGCAATAACAAAAGAAACTGTTCCTTGAACAACAGCCCACGGCAGAAGTTTGCCCAAGTTTGAGTTAGCGAGATGGAGCGAATTCTTTACGGTGGCGTTGCGTCCTTCTAGTACATCGTTGGCACCTAAAACTAAGGCGGCTTGAAAATAAGTCATTACGAACGCCGCCACGATGTAGCCCACGATCACGATTACGATGCCGACGGCGGAGATGCTCGCGGATTCACCGGATCCGGTGAATCCGACCGAGGCGACTAAGCCGACAAAAACGGCAAAAACCATGGTCGTAGCTAAAGCGGAGTAAATCGGAAATACCGATAGCGTGCGATCAGAGCGCAGCACCGACCACGAGAGTTTCCCTAGTTCCCAAGACCGCTTAAATCTACTCACGGATAAGATTGTGGCACATAAATTCCGGGACTGCTTGTATGGTGCTCTTGGTGGAGAACGCCTTGAGCCAACGCTCCTAGGATTCAGCCATGAGCAGCGCGAAAGCCCTCACCCACTGGCGAGCCCCGGGGCGGGTCAACCTCATTGGCGACCACACCGACTACGCCCAAGGATTAGCCCTGCCGCTCGCCATTGACCGAGATTGTTCAATAACCGTTGCCCCTCGCCCGGCGGGAGCGAAAGGGTCGATCCGAGCGGTATCGAAAGAATTTGCGGGAGAAGTAACGATAACCACCAGCACCCGCGCAACGACCTCTGGGGGCGAAGGCTGGGGTCGTTTCGTTATCGCGGCGGCCGAGTTGGTGCAGAGTTTGAATTCGCACCCAGTCAATGAGGCCATCGACATAACCGTGTCGTCAACGGTACCGGCCGGGAGTGGTTTATCTTCTAGTTCGGCTCTTTCCGTGGCTCTCGTCGGGGCATTAGCAGAATATTCGTCTTTACCTTTATCAAAATCAGAACTCGCTAAAGCAGCCCATCAAGTCGAGGAGCGCGCGACTGGAGTGCCGAGTGGGCTGATGGACCAACTCGCATCGGTAAACGGCGAAGTAGACCATGCTTTGTTGATTGATTTCGCGACCGAATTAGTAACTCCAGTTAAGTGGCCCGACGATTTAGCGATAATAGTTATCAACTCGGGGATGTTGCGCGCGCTCAAAGATAGTGAATACGCCCAGCGTCGGGAGGAAGTAGAAAACGCGACTCGTCAGCTCGGGCTTGACTCTTTGCGCTTAGCCACTAAAAAACAAGTGGCCGATAACCCTTGGGCTCGTCATGTAGTAAGCGAAAATGAGCGCGTCTTGGCGTTCGTCAGTGCACTGCAGTCGGGTTCCTACGATGATCTTGGGCTCATTATGGGAAAAAGCCACGCCAGTTTGCGAGACGATTTTCTAGTTTCAACTCCAGAGTTAAATGAACTCGTGGCCAATCTGGTCTCGGCGGGAGCGATTGGGGCCCGACTGACTGGTGCCGGCTTCGGGGGTTGTGTCGTGGCGTTAGCAAAACCTGACCGGGCCGACGAAATAGCCCAAGAAGCGCTGGCCCGGTATCGCCAAGGTGCAAGCCCAGCCATCAGAGCCTCGGCCCACGCTTTTCGGGTTCGGTCTGCATCCGGTGCGGGCCCAGTAGGTGAGCAAGATAATTCTTCTGGCTTACAGTGAACGAAATAATTGCTTCGGCCAACGTCGCAATTGAACTGGGGCCAGGATTTTTTACTATCAACTGGCCCCAGGCAGAAATATCTCTGGGTCCCGTAGTAGCCGCAGCGGTTGTTAACGGCCACGAAGTTTCTTTGACCGATACGCCAGGAAAATGGTCAATTGACAGTTTTGAAAATGGTGACCAAATAGCGTCTTGGCAAGTAGCCGACTCGGGAATGCAAGTAAAAATAAAAATTGACCACGGAGAATCAGCCGTGGAGATAACTACCTCTTATCGGCGAGCAAACAATGCCTCTTCGACTAAATCGCGACTCGAGGCGATTTGTGTCTTGCGCGCCAATACCGAACTTCGTGTTGCTCGTCGCCTAGTCGAGGGCTACGACTCGTGGGCCTATTCCGGTGTTCGTACTCACGCGGCGGGCGACTCGTGCTGGAACAGCGCTTTGGTGGCCGAGGACGGCCGGACGCTAGCGTTTCAGGCTTTATCCGCCCAAAGATTTTGCACCCGCATCGCCTGGGCTCCCCAAAACGAGGGGGGCGAAGACTCAAGCGGCCAAGTGGTTATCACCGCGGGATCTACCCCTCGCCTAATAGCGGTTGACGGGACTTGGGGTTATCGAGTGGGCGAATCGGGGCCCCTGAATCTTCAGTTAGGCGACAACGAAACTGTTTTTGCCGAGACATTGGCCATTGACGCGGGACGCGACGCGGTTGCGTTAGTAGAGGCTCTGGCCGCTAAAGCGGGCAAAGACAGGAGCGCGCGTTTATGGACAGGGCGACCAATACAGGGCTGGGAGAGTTGGTATCACTACGGATTTACCGTTACTGCCGCCGACGTTGTAGATAATTCAGCCGAACTGCTCGCCCGCTACAGAAAAAGGAAAGATATTGATGTCGTACAAATAGATGACGGCTGGCAAAGTGCCTACGGGGCGTGGTGGCCGAACGAAAAGTTCCCCACCGACTTGGGTGAATTGACGCAAGCGATAAAAGCCCAAGGGGGCCGGCCAGGAATCTGGATAGCGCCGTTTCGGGTTGAACCCAACTCTCTCGGAGTCGCCACCGACAACCCTGACTGGTGTCTACAAACTAATGAAGGGGTTCCGTGGCGAGAAGAGCGTCACCAGACTTGGTGTCTTGATGCCACTCATCCGAGCGCCTTGCGTTGGCTCTACGACCTTGGGGAGCAAATAAAAACTTGGGGCTTTGTCATGGCAAAAATTGACTTCACTTATTTAGCCGCCCTTGACAACTCTTACCCCGAGCCAATTGTTCGCTACGAGCCTCATGTCACCGGCCTCGAGGCGTTTCGGCGCGGATGGCAGGCGCTAGTGGCGGGGCTGGGCGACGATGTGTACACGCTGGCTTGTGGCACTCCTACCTTGCCGGTTGTAGGGCTAGCGCACGCCAATCGAGTTGGCCACGATCTCGCTATGCCGCGTGTATTTCAGAAAATTGGTCATCCGGTTGACCAAGGATGGACAGGAACAGTGGGGGTTAGGGCGCAAGCGCGTAACGCCGCGGCACGGTGGGCGCAACATTCTCGCTGGTATGAAGCTGATCCCGAAGTAGTGATGACTTGGAGTGACCCCACTAATCTTGCGGCTTACGATACCGAGACCGCGCGCACTATGGCCACGATGGCGGCATTAGTGGGTGGGCCATTTTTATTAGCCGATGACTTATGCGCCCTTACTCAGACAGAACGCTCAGTGATAGAAAACGATCACTTCCTTGACTTACTGATCCGTTCGTCATCTTCGGAGATAAAAACTGGAGTGCCTTACCGACCGATTGATGTTTTTTCTCGAGCGGATAAACCCGAAGTGAGCGAACACGTTTACTCGCAAGGTGATGGCCTGGCCGAAACATGGACCACTACTCGCGATAACCGTTTGGTAGTGGCGTGGTTTAACTGGGGAGACTCACCACGGCTAGTAAAACCTGCGCCTGATTTTGTGGGTACTCAAGAAGTGTGGACCGGAGAGGAAATTGGTGCTTACTTAAGCGTTCCGCCCGGCGCAGTAAGAATCGCTCAAGGCGCGAGCGACCGGAGTTAACCGGCTAAAACGCCCAAGTTACATCTTGCCGAGAAGCTCTGATTTCTTAGCCTCGTACTCCGCCGCAGTGATATGGCCCTTGTCGCGCAGTTCAGCCAATCGCTCAATCTGGGTCGCAGCGTCTTGACCGACGGAAGATTGACTGCCCATGGCCTCGGCTACGGCTTTACCGATTGCGGACGCTTGGCCAGCCGATCCGCTCTGGGTATTGCCCTCCATTTGGCTATATATCTCTTGCTGGACTCCGTCGGGATGACGAACATTTTCGAACATCGTCGTTCCTTCTTCACCAGCTGATTGCACATCAAGGGTTCCGGCGCCGATGACGCGCTCAAAGATCCGTTGGTGGAAGTTGAGGTTGGTGATTCGGTCCATAGGGATCTCGACCCCGTGACGAGATAGCACTCCGGTGCGATAAATAACTCGTTTGCTAGTAACAACAAAATAGGTACGCGACCAAGAAATAAACTTGATCAACAGCCAAATCGCCCAAACGATTGCCAGAATCAACACTATCCACGCCAAGATTTTCTTCGGCGTTCCACTCAAAATCATGGTGAGAACTAGTAAGCCAATGAGGATAAGCCCAGAAAAAATATGCTTATAGAAAAACCACCAGTGGGGTCGGAGATCAAGGACGACTTCTTCGTTCGGGTTGATGAGTTTCTTGGGGTAAGCCATCGGCTGAATTTACTGTTCCCCGAGGACTCGGTCAAGATAATCATTAGAAAAATATCTTTCGGGATCCATTTGGTGGCGCAGGGCACGAAAGCGCTCCCATTGGGGGTAGCGAGGAGCTAGCGCGGTAGCGGTTTGGTAATGCATCTTGCCCCAGTGGGGTCGGCCAGAAAACTTGTTCATTATCGCTTCTACGCCGTGGAAGTAGCGATCGAATTGTGTCCCCCGGGCCATATGTACGGCGATGAATCCGGAGGCTCGACCCGAGGCCATACTCAAAGGGATGTCGTCGCTCGCGACGAAACGCACTTCGATCGGGAAACTTACGCGCAGCCCTTCGTCGTCAATGAAGTCTCGAATAGCCAATAGCGCCTCACTCACATTTTCTTGGGGAATAGCGTATTCCATCTCGACGAAACGCAACAGCCGAGTGCTAATAAAAACCTTATCGCTGCGATCTACTCGACGACCGCTACCCACCGTGCTGGCTACTAGACGAGCAATATCAGGAACTAGGGGCGGAACTAATTTACCTGCGGTTACTAAAGCGCCAAAAAAATAGTTAGGGTAAAACACTTCGTTACGCCATTGGCGATAAGCACTGCGAGGGAGTACGGCGTCTTCGGTGCGATTATTCATAAGTAACGAACACGCTTCGGTGTGGGGTAACCAATAAAACTCAAAATGTTCGTTCTCGCTAATTGTTTGGTTAAGATTTTGCACTACTTCATGAAACTCACCTCGGCGCTCTTTGTGGGCCAAATTAAATGCCGGAGTTACCGCTAAGGTGAGTTGAGTAATAATTCCCAGCGACCCTAAACCCACACGGGCGCAGTGGAATAGTTCGGGCTCTTCTACTGGAGAGCAACGCACTAATTCGCCGTTAGCGGTAACCATTTCCATAGAACGCACAAAAGTAGATAGCCCGCCAAAATTAGCGCCGGTACCGTGCGTACCGGTTGAAATTGCGCCAGAAATACTCTGGTAAGCAATGTCACCGAGATTAGCGAGAGCCAAACCTCGGCTTGCGAGTTCTTGGTTGAGTTGAGCAATAGTGATGCCCGCCTCGACGCTAATAGTGGGTTCGCCCGTTAACTCTCCGCTTGCGTCGGCCGCTATAACCCGATCGAGGCCGGCAATACTGAGCATGTGGTGGTCGGTACACGCCACCGCACTGAACGAATGGCCACTCCCCACAACTTTTATTTTTTGTCCCCGCCCTCGAGCTCGGTTAACGGCGGCAATTACCTCGAGCTCGGAACGAGCCGATTCGTAGACCTGAGGGCGACAGGACTGGTTACGACCCCAGTTGCGCCACCGATAGTTATGCGCCACCCGCTCAGGCTAGGCCGATGTTCGGTAGACCTCCTAGCGGCCGATCCGAGCGGATGTCGCACCCAGTAAGTACGGTCAGATGATGGCCATAACCCAATACCCTGAACTCCTAGAGGGGCTAGACGCGAAGCAACGGGCGGCGGTGACTAGCGAGGCCGCTCCGCTCGCGATTCAGGCGGGGCCGGGATCGGGCAAGACTCGAGTACTTACTCGTCGTATTGCTTGGCGAGTGGCGACGGAGCAGGACGAAGCCGACAAAGTTTTAGCGGTTACCTTCACCCGAAGAGCAGCCCACGAGCTCTCCTCTCGTTTGCGTCAACTCGGCGTAAGTTCACGCAACGAAGGGGTTACGGCGGGAACTCTTCACGCGATTGCCTTGGCCCAACTACAACGACGAGCGGGAAATAACCGCCGTTCTTTCCCGCAGTTGTTAGAGCGCAAGGCCCGTTTACTTTTCCCTTTGGTTCTTCCCCATCTGACCAGTGACCAAGAAGTGGGTGGACGAGTCGAAGAGTTTGTGCAAGTCAGTGGCGTGGCGAGTGATATCGAGTGGGCTAAAGCGCGACTGATAAAACCGACTGACTTCTCCAAAGAAGCTATCCGCTTAGGGCGCGATACTCAGTTACCCCCTGATAAAATCGAAGAGATTTACGGAGAATACGAAAAAGTAAAACGGACTAAAAAACTTGTCGACTTTGAAGACCTTCTCTGGTGGCTAGGCGACGCACTCGAAGGAGACAAAGAGTTCGCTAGTGAACAACGCTGGCGCTTTAGGCATTTATACGTTGATGAATTTCAAGATGTAAGTGCGGCCCAGTTGCGAGTTGTGCGGGGTTGGTTGGGTGAGCGCAGTGGGTTGACCGTAGTAGGCGATGTCGATCAAGCCATATTCTCATTTGCCGGTGCCGACCCTAAGGGCTTAACTGAATTCACTCGTCAATTCCCTGGAGCAGAAGTACTCCGGCTTGACCACAACTATCGATCTTCACCTCAGATTGTGGCCACCGGTGAAGCGTTGCTGAATGATAGTTATCAAACTGGTTCGTCACCCCGACCGCCCCGTTTAGCCTCACGCCCCGATGGACCGTGGCCCACTATTACTGAATATGAAAACGAAGTTAAAGAAGCACAAGGTATTGCTCGCCAAATTAGGGAACAACTAACCCCCACTAACGGCTGGTCGAGTTTCGCGGTGCTCTACCGAATCAACTCACAATCCGCGGCGTTTGAAGCTGCTTTCGCTAAGCAAGGGATACCCGTTCGGCTGCGGGGAGAGACACGTTTTCTTGAACGGGCGGAAGTGAAAGCCGTACTTGAACGACTTGAGCAAGCGAGCGAGCGAGCTCCCGGTGCAGATTTTTCTACCCTTCTCGCCGACTTGAGCGCCACCGATGACGGCGATGACGGCGATGACAACGACAACGACGACGACAAGACGATCGACCCTGGGGGGCAAACCACTATCAATGAACACGCAACTGAAATCGTCCGTCTAGGGCACGAATACTTGGCAGCCACTGACCCCAGTCGGCGCACGGGTTCGGTCGTGGGGTTCAAAGTGTGGCTCGCGACCACATTGGCCAACGAAGCGCCTATAACCGGTGATGATGCGGTTGAGTTACTTACCTTTCATCGGGCTAAGGGGCTCGAATTCACCACAGTTTTCGTTACGGGGCTGGAAAAGGGTCTAGTGCCGATTAGCCACGCTAAGAGTGAACAAGAGCGAGAGGAAGAACGTCGACTCCTCTACGTAGCCCTAACGAGGGCCGAAGACAATCTTCACTTTTCTTGGGCTAGCCAACGCAGTCTCGGATCGCGTAGTGCCAAACGCTTTCCCAGCGTATGGCTAGATCCGATAACCCAAGTTAGGCGGTCAAAAAACGAAGCGGCGAAGATACCGGACCAAAAAAATGGAGTAAAAAAATCTGGGCCCGCTCAGTCGCGCGCTCATCTAGGTGGACCCACCGCTTCGCTGAACTCTGAGTTGGTTAATGCCCTAAGTGAATGGCGGAAAAATAGAGCTCGGGCGGCAGCTATTCCGGCGTACGTAGTGTTTCCTGATACCACTTTGCACGCTCTAGCCCAATACCAACCAAAAACTTCTGCCGACTTACTAGATATCTCTGGGATAGGGCCCACCCGAGTAGAAAATTATGGCGATGAACTCTTAGAAATAATCGGGCAGCACTCAACCCCCTAGGTTGGTGCTCGGGCTACTCGTCACCGCACTTTGCCCACAATCCGCGTTTTTGGTGGCGAGCGAGTAATTCGGAGTCTAAAAAATCTCGTCCGTGGGCCCGATTAGGAGCAATCACCAGTAACCGAGCCAAGCCGTGACGGAGCAAAACGTCATTGAACAACCTCCCCCCGAGAAACACGTAAGCCAAACGGCGTCCATAGATATCGCGATGCTCAACGTCATCTTCCAGATCAACTGATTGACCTAATAAATAGTGAGTAGAAAAAGCTGAAGCCTCAGGACCAAAACATCCAACCGGTTTTGTCGGGTGATGAGTTTCGGGGGTATCGACCCCTAAGAGCCGAACGATGTCGTGCTGCGATCTACGTACAACCTCAATCGTGTCACCGTCAATCACCGCGGTCACCCGCCACTTTTGGGTCGAGGTCGAGGACCGCTCTCCGAGCCACCAGCCGGAAAAAGATGCTCCGCCGACCACCAAAACTAATAAAAAGAGTCGTTGCACCGTTTTGTGACTATTTCGACGGTAAGGTCGTGACAACTATGGGGCGAAAACGCGGACTCACGGTAATGATTTTTCTTCTAGTCGGGCTACTCGTAGCCGGTGCGGGGCTGGCGTTTTTAGTTGTGCGGCCAGGCCTCGACGATAAATTGAAAGCCGCTAACGTCGAATGGATTCCACTGCGGCAATCACTAAATGCTCGCTACGACGACTTAGCCACTATGAACTCTGCTTTAGCGGCAATAGGAGGACCGGAGCGGACCGTCACTAGAGAGTTATCGGCCAAACTTAAAATCTGGGACAACTTGATGCTGCGTCCAGCCACTAATGAAAACGCGGGCACAGAAGCCCGCCTCGCCAACAATCTCGAAGCGCTCGCGCGGCGGGCCCGAGCCAATGTGGCCGCTAACCCCAAATTGAGTGCCGACCCGGCGGTAATAGCGGGGTTTGGAGCTTTCGATAGCCAAGTTCTCCCCAATAATCGGGTTGACCGCTATAACAAAGCGGCCACGACCTACGAAAAAAGTCGGAAGGCGTTTTTGAACTCAATCGTCGGGGAAATTTTTGGGTTGGAAAATCTTCCGGTGTTACGCCTCGGCACTTAGGCGACAAGTCGCTAGCGAGCAGTATCGAGAACGCCTTCGTTGGCTCGCTCAATACGAGCAACTTCGGTTACCGGAGCAACTCGCCAAAAAGAGCGCAACGCGTGCGCCCAGTCGTTTAATAGAGCATCGGCTAACACCGACCCAGTGAGGCGGCGGTGCTCCTCAACGAGAAACTCCAGTTCGGCCGCTTGAGCATCATCAATTACCCGAGCGTCAACTAGTTGCCGGTTGAGTCGGGCCGCCAACAAGTTGTAAGGATCGTAAACGAACGTTTGCCCACCGGTCATTCCCGCGCCAACGTTGTAACCAAAGTCTCCCAAGATGACAACCGTTCCCCCCGTCATATATTCACACGCGTGATCACCAACCCCCTCAATAACCGCCGACGCTCCACTATTGCGAACGCAAAAGCGTTCACCCGCGCGCCCGGCAACAAAGATTTGGCCTCCAGTCGCTCCGTAGAGAACGGTGTTGCCCACCAAGACCGGATCGCCCGCGTCGTCATCGCAGGGGCGCACGATAATGAGTCCCCCACCCATGCCTTTGCCAACATAATCTTGTGCTTCACCAATGAGTTCGAGGGTTATTCCTTTAGTTATAAACGCACCAAAACTTTGCCCCGAAGACCCCGTAAAGCGAGCGACGACCGAACCTCGGGGGGTGCCCAAACCAAACTCCAGACCGATTGCGCCCCCCAACGACGCCCCCACTGTGCGATCGGAGTTAACGATCGGATAAGCAAGTTCGATAGTGCCGCCCGTCCAAATAGTGGCGTAGGCGTCTTCGAGCAATTGTGCGTCTAGTTCGGAACGGGGTCGCTGCAAAGGAACGCACGCTACGAATTTACGACTAGCCGTTAGGTCTAGTGGTGGGGTAATTAGTGGGCTTAGGTCTAGTGCGTCGGCCCGCGGGTCACCGATTGTTCGCTGGGTTAAGTTTTCAACTTGCCCGATAGCCTCATCAAGACTGCGAAACCCTAGTTCGGCCAATAAACCTCTAACTTCTTCGGCGATATAAAGCATGTAAGTGGCCACTCCTTCGGGAGTGCCGGCAAACTTGGCTCTCAGCCCAGGGCGTTGGGTGGCGATACCGGTCGGACAGGTGTCGCGATGACACGCCCGTACCATGATGCAACCTTCGGCCAACATAACTGCGGTGCCGAACGAGTACTCATCCGCGCCAAACATTGCCGCGATCAGTACGTCTCTACCCGTCTTGAAACCACCATCAACCCGCAAGCGCACTCGATCACGAAGATTATTTTCGATCAATACTCGCTGAGCATCGGCGAGGCCTAACTCCCACGGTAAGCCCGCGTTTTTAATCGACGACAAAGGCGACGCCCCCGTACCTCCGTTAGCACCCGAAATCTGGACGACTTCGGCTAACGCCTTGACTACTCCGGCCGCGATTACCCCTACGTTGTCTTCCGCCACCAGTTTCACTGATACATCGGCTAACGGGTTGACTTGTTTAAGGTCGTAGATCAATTGGGCAAGATCTTCGATGGAGTAGATGTCGTGGTGCGGGGGTGGCGAAATGAGACCGACGCCGGGCTGGGTGAACCGCAAGCGAGCAATTTCGGCACTAACTTTGTGGCCCGGCAACTGACCGCCCTCACCCGGTTTAGACCCTTGGGCCATTTTGATGTTGAGCTCATCGGCGTAGGCGCAGTACTCCGGAGTCACACCAAAGCGGCCAGACGCAATTTGTTTAATACGAGAGTTACGGTCGCGCGCCAACCCACGAGTACGAAAGCGGGCTTGGTCTTCTCCGCCTTCCCCGCAGTTGCTCTTACCGCCGATCATGTTCATGGCAATCGCCAAAGTTTCGTGCGCTTCGGCGGCAAGCGCACCGTGGGACATTGCTCCAGTAGAAAAACGACGAGTAATCTCTTCGACTGGTTCAACTTCATCGATAGAAATAGGGCTCCCGCGAGGAACAAAGTCAAGTAAATCGTGAAGTTCGCTGACTGGTCGCGATTGAACTAATTCACGAAACCGTTCATAGAATTCGGATCGACCCGAATTGATCGCTTGGTTGAGCAAGTGCGCGGCCCGAATGTCTACTGGGTCAGGATCGCTTAGTGCTTCAGCCCCAATTCCTTCGAAGAAAATTACTTTCCCCTGTTCGCCGGTGGGTGCCACCGGAGTGGAAGAGAACCGGTCCGCAAGTTTGCGTCGAGATTTTTTAACCACCGGTTCGGAGGTTGTGTTTTCCGCGTCGTCAGAATCGTCGCGATTTAGTCCAACCGCCGCGTGCAACACCGCTATCAGTTCAGGGTTATTTTCGTGGTATTCGCCGTCGCGTTTGCGAAAACGGATTATCCCGGGTTCGATTAGTTCGGGGTCGTCGCCAAAAGCCACTCGATGCCGGTCTAAGACGTCAGTTGCGATAGCTGAAAATCCAATACCCCCAACCGTGGTGGTGGTGCCCCGCAAGCAAGTATCAATGACCGTTTGATCAAGACCAAGGGCTTCGAATATCTGCGCGCCTCGATATCCGTCAACCGTACAAATTCCCATTTTGGCCAAGATTTTAAGAACTCCATCTTCAATGGCGGCTTGGAATTTTGCTTGGGCGTCGGCGGCGTGAGTTTCCCCCAGCCGTCCCTCGTCCGCAATGGAAGCAATGGTCAAAAGGGCAACTCGGGGCGAAATAGCGTCAGCGCCGTAGGAAAGAAGACTGGCAATTGAGTGAGTGTCGCGCGCGTCACCACTGTCGCTAATAAGTGACACTCGATCTCGAGTGCCTTTAGCGATCAGTCCGTGGTGAATCGCACCCAGCGCTAATAGCGATGGAATTGGCGCCCGATCGACGCTAATGGCGGCATCAGAGATGACGATTATCCCCGTCCCCGATTGCACCGCGCTGACAGATTGTTTGGCCAATTGATTAATCGCAGTTTCTAATCCGGCTTCGCCTGAAGCAACTGGGAAAGTTGCGTCAAGTAAAACACTAGGGAATACCGCAGTGGCCTCATCGAGCAGATTGGACAGAGCATCAGGAAATAAGAAAAATGTACGCAAATCGAGTAGTCGAGCGGCACTGGGGCCAGACGAAAGTAATGGCGCTCGGGGCCCAAGAAAAGTTCGCAACGACATCACGAGTCGTTCCCGAAGATGATCGATAGGCGGATTGCTGACTTGGGCAAAGCGTTGCTTTAAAAATCCGAATACCGGGCGGGCCTTAGTGGCCACGGCGGCAAACGGAGTGTCGTCACCCATTGAGAATGTCGGCTCTTTGGCGTCGTTGGCCATAGGAACCAACACCACCGAAATTTCTTCCTTATTGCAGCCAAAGGCCACCTGGTGTACCAAAATTTCTTCGGGCGACGGTAGCGTCGCTATTGCCCGACCCGACGAGATGGAGATGAGTCCGTCGCGCACCCAATCGCCGTAGGGTGCCGCCGAAGCCAGTTCGGTCTTGATAATTAGATCGTCTTGCCAAACTGAATCTAGAGAGGTGGGATCGACACACAACATCTCCCCCGGACCAAGGCGACCGCGCTTGATTAGGCCACGATTCTCTAGTGGCACTGCTCCCGCCTCAGAGCAACAAACCACGATTCCGTCGGAACTTCGCTGCCAACGCAAAGGACGCAGTCCGTTACGGTCGAGAGAAGCGCCGACTCGCTTGCCGTCAGTGAAAATCAAACCTGCCGGTCCATCCCACGGTTCGGTTAACGCGGCGTGATAAGTGAAGTAGTCACGAACATCAGGGTCGAGATCACGACGAGTTTCCCACGCTTCTGGTATCAACATTGATACCGTATGACGAATATCGCGTCCGCCGCGCAGTAGTAACTCTACCGCCGAATCGAGTTTTCCCGAATCAGAATCGTATTTATCAAGCACGGGCCGGAATACTTCTTCACTACCCAAACCGGCGGCTTCGGTGCCCAAAATGCCCCGAGCCACCATGCGGCGCTCGTTGCCTTCGATTGTATTGATCTCACCGTTATGACAAATATGTCTAAACGGCTGGGCTCGCTCCCACGCGGGAGCAGTGTTGGTAGAAAAACGACTATGGAATACCGCGTGTTGGGCGATGAAATCAGGGTCAGCGAGGTCGGGGTAAAAATCGGCTAAACGATCACTAATAACTAGCGCTTTGTAAGTAACCAAAGAAAAAGAACAACTAGCGAAATACGCTCGGATGTCACTGTCTCGGCAAGCGGCTTCGGCTCGGAGTCGGGCTCGAAATGCCCTTGCCTCAACCTCATCGCCCGACGCAACAAAGATTGCTTGAGTGAAAGCCGGGGCTTCATCGAGAGCGGCTTGGCCAAGTTCTGATTCGTCGGTCGGAACGGTTCGCCAACCTAATAAATCAATATCTTCAGCAGCACAAGCTTTAGCAAACGCGGCTCGAGCGGCTGCTCGGGCATCAGAGTCATGACGATCGAAAAATCCAAACGCCACTCCGATTTCTTCGGGGTTAGGGCTCACTCCAGTTATCTCGGTAGCAATGCGAGCAAAAAATTCACGCGGGATTGGCACCAGTATCCCTGCACCGTCGGCCGAGCGACCATCAGCAGCCAAAGCCGCTCGGTGACGCAAGCAGCCAAGTCCGGTTAGCGCGAGTTCGATAATCTCTCTACTGGCTCGGCCTGATTCGTCAGCAACTAAACCAATTCCACACGCACCAAATTCTCGTTGGCGCCGCGCCGCGCTAATAGATGAGAGTTCGTGAGTAGCGTTTGCTATGAACTCAGGGTTGCCAATGTCATTACTTGCCACCGCAGTATCTCCTCAGCCACAAGGCGAAATCATCGCCTCGGAGCAATCGAGGCAAGCAGGAAAATCTATGCTTGCCGGCTCAACGTAAGGCGACCACGCTGTCGCACGGCCCATCGTACTGGGCGGCGAGGCATAATCCACGATCAATACTTGTGCTCTACGCTAGAACCAAGATCATGGCTGCCGACCCTGCGACTTTTGACCCCTCACGCTTGGTCGCCGTGCTCGGTGGGGGCCAACTTGGGCGTATGTTGGGTTTTGCCGGTAATCGTATAAACGTCACCTGTAAATTTCTCGACCCCTCTCCCGCCGCTCCCGCGATAGCGGCCGGGGAGTTGCTGGTGGGAGAGCTCAACGACTTTGCCGCCGTAGCGCGATTAGCAAAAGAGGCCACGGTACTTACCTACGAGTGGGAAGGAGTCGACCCGGGGGCCATAGTGGCCCAAGGAAATACTCCCCCCGTTCGACCCAGTGCACGGGCCTTGAAAATAGCTCGTGACCGAGGGCAAGAGAAACAACTGCTGCGCGATTTAGATATTCCCCTAGCAAACTTCGCGGTTATAGAAAACGAGGGTGACATTGAAGCTGCGCTGAACCGCGTTGGTTTTCCCGCAGTACTAAAAACTCAATTTGGGGGATACGACGGCAAAGGTCAAGCAAGAGTTAATAGTTTGGATGAACTGTCTGTAGCGGTTAAAGGTTTCGCGGGCGCACCTTTAACTCTGGAAGAATTAGTTTTGTTTACGCGCGAGTTATCTCTCATAGCCGTGCGATCGTTAACGGGAGAAACCGTTTATTATCCTCTAGTAGAAAACCTCCACGCTGATGGAATTTTGCGTATAACGAGAGCTCCCGCGCTTGATCTCATGGGATCATTGGAAGGTATGCAAGATCAGCAAAAAATAGCCGAGGGCTACGCTAGGTCTATTCTTGACGAACTTGATTACGTAGGCGTACTCACGCTTGAACTTTTTGAAGGTAACGATCAACTCTTAGTAAACGAAATCGCCCCGCGAGTTCATAACTCGGGCCACTGGACTATTGAGGGAGCGCAATGTAGTCAATTCGAAAACCACTTGCGGGCCATCCTGGGCGACCCTCTTGGCTCTCCTGAGGCTATTGGTGCGAGCGTAATGGTGAACTGTTTGGGAGTAATGCCTAACCCGGAAGCATTGAATTCATTACCCGATACTTATCTTCACGATTACGGGAAAGATCTACGACCAAACAGAAAAGTTGGTCATGTAACAATTACTGCAACTGACAACAGGGTTGTTGAAGAACAACTTTTAGAGCTCAGAAAAATAGCGCCGGAAATATTTTTGGGTCTAGGCGCTTCTACGCACCGCTCCTCGGGCGTGTAAGTCTTTCACTTCTTCGGCACTGATCCCCCATTCCAGTAAAACTTCGTCGGTATGTTGGCCAGGAATGGCAACGCCGGAGCGAATTTCGCCCGGAGTGCGAGAGAACCGCGGTGCGGGGGCGGGTTGCAATAATCCTTCAAACTCAACGATGGTTTTCCGATCGACGATATGAGGATGAACCGCGGCCTCGCTCATTGGTAGCACTGGAGCAAAGCAGGCGTCGCTGCCTTCAAGCAGTGAGCACCATTCGGATCGGGTTTTCGATTTAAATAATTCGGTAAACCGAATCTTCAACTCGGGCCAAGACGATTTGTCAGTTACGGGAGGAAGGTTTTCGGACACCAGTCCAGTTTTTTCTAAAAACTCTTCATAAAACTGAGCCTCAAGTGCACCAAGAGCTATAAACTGACCGTCAGATGTCTCGTAAGTGTCGTAATGCGGTGCCCCGCTGTCGAGAAGATTGGTTCCGCGTTCTTCGTTGAATACGCCGTAAGCCCGCATCCCCCAGACGAAAGACATGAGTGTGGCCGCGCCATCGACCATGGCGGCATCAACGACTTGGCCAGACCCAGACCCGCGCGCTTCGAGAATCGCGCACACCACTCCAAAAGCCAAGAACATTCCCCCGCCACCGAAATCACCGACAAGATTGATTGGCGGAGTGGGCTTTTCGCCCGCGCGACCAAAGTGGGCTAATGCTCCCGCAAGGGCGATGTAGTTGATGTCGTGGCCGGCAGCTTGAGCGAGAGGACCTTCTTGACCCCAGCCAGTCATGCGACCATAAACCAAACGCTCGTTGCGGGCTAAACAAACATCGGGTCCAATTCCAAGCCGCTCGGTTACTCCGGGACGAAAACCTTCGATGAGCGCATCGGCGGATTCGACCAGCCGTAGAAGTGTCTCTACCCCATCAGGATTTTTCAAATCAATTCCGATAGAGCGACGATTGCGATCCATTATCGGAACCCCACCGGGGTCGAATCCATTTTCTACCGACTGAGAACGATGCACCCGCACTACGTCGGCCCCAAGGTCGGCCAGTAGCATCGCAGCAAACGGACCTGGCCCGATGCCAGCCAATTCGAGCACTTTCACTCCCGCAAGCGGTCCCGCCATCGCTATCTCCTTTGTTGGTATTTATTCTCGCCCTCGCCATTGTGGCTGGTCGAGAGTCCGAGCACGAACCTAGACCTTCAGCGGCTTAGTTCGTGGCTAAAGTCATGGATATGCGCCTGCGCCTCGAACCTAGTGACGAATACATGCATCCGCTCGAAGAAGCGACCAACTTCAACGAAAGCATGTACTTCAATTTCTATGACCACAAAGAAAATCTAGGAGGGTTTCTGCGCCTGGGCAATCGGGCGAACGAGGGCTACGCCGAGATGACGACTTGTCTTTATCTCCCTGATGGTCGAGTGGCTTTTACTTACCATCGACCCGAGATTGCTAATAACGATGCTTTTTCGGCCGGAGGCATGAACTTTGAAGTTATCGAACCCTTTGAGGCACTGAAGACTTCGTACCACGGCAAAATTTGCGTTTTAGAACGCCCACTCGAAATGGCCGACCCCCGAACGGCTTTCACTCAAAATCCGTGGGTTGACTGTTCGGTTGAACTTGATTACCGCAAATTGTCACCCATGCTAGGTGGGGAACCAGTCAACGAAGACGGAACTCCCATTACCGAAAAAGCTGAGCAAGGTTTCGCTCGTGGTCACTACGAACAACACGTTGGTGGTAAAGGTACGGTTCGAGTGGGTGACGAGGAATGGATAGTCGACGGAGTGGGACTACGCGACCACTCTTGGGGGCCACGATTTTGGCAGTCTCCGTTTTGGTATCGCTGGCTTACCGGAAACTTTGACGATGATGCGGGTTTCGTTTTATCAATTACCGCTAGTCGAGACGGAGGGCGCAAGATTTTTGGGGTCTGGTTTGCCGATGGAGCCTACGAAGTTTTAACCGATATAAAAATTAAAACCGAATGGACAGATGGCGACCATTACCATCAAAAAATTCACGCGTCGGCTCGCTCGACGAGCGGTGTACACGAAATTGAAGGAACGGTTAAATCGCTAATACCACTGCGCAATCGGAGAACTTCGCCCGACGGCGAACAACTGATTACCAGAATTTCAGAGGGAATGACTGAGTGGCGCTCCGACGGACGAGTTGGGTCAGGGCTTTCGGAATACCTTGATCAAATTATCGATGGCGTTCCGGTAGGTATTGCCGGTTAGATCACCACGATCCACCGCCGCCTCCGCCTCCGCCACCGCCCGACGACCCTCCCGAAAAGCCGCTCGAGCCCGAGGCTGATGGTGGAGTGGAAACAATGACTCCCAAAGTTGAAGTGGTGAAACCGTTGACGGTGTGGGCAAAAGTTAAGTAATGAAACGGAGTACTTGATTGATACCAGTACAAGTCGTTGGTTTCTGTGTTGGTTAGTCCGGAAAAAGTACGAGCCCACTTATCAGTTACCCCAAAAACAATTGCGTAAGGAAGATACTCAGAAAATAAGTTTTGTTTTTCGGCGAAACGAGCCCGATCTTTTTCTGACTCTTCAATAAACCGACGAAATCCATCAACTCGCCTTAGCAATGCGTAACCCTTAGCTGTGCGCGCCGGGGCAAAGCGAGCAACGACGACGGTGAATATCCCAAGAATGATTATCGGGATTCCTAATAATGCCAACTGAGTAAAGATTCCTAGAACAATTGTGATTGCTACCCCGGCTGCAAATAAGCCGAAACCGGCTAAGCCGACTCTAAATCGCTGCGCGGAAGGATCACCTACGAACCAGCCCTCCTTTTTGGCGTCAGCGGCAAGAGCATTACAAACTTTTGCTAAGTGGCTAACTAACTTCATCTTGAGGCTCGACAACAAAACTTCATCACCGGATTCAAAAATACCGTCTAACAGTGCTACCTCGTAGGGCTTTAGATCCTCAGTCGCTTTGTTTTGTTTGATGAATTTCCAATCGGAGCCGCGAGATATTCCGTCTTCTTCTAATTCTTCTATGACCAAGTATTTTCTTACCGCAAGGTCAATAACCGAAGCCGTTACATCAAGGGGCTGAGCCTTAAAGTCGATCAAAGTTCCGACTTGGCCAGGTCGCAAGTCGTTGGGGGGAGCAAACTCGACGGGGGTTTCGCTGACGGCACCAACCACGGGAACCATTTCTTCGTCACCGTCCGCACTACCAAAAGCGTGATCAACCGAGCCGCCTTGGTAACGCCGATCTCGCCCGCGCAAACTGACAAAAAATAAAGCGACTAGCCCGCTGATGAGTAGAGCTAGAGCGAGTATCAGCGTAAGCGGAGTGAAGGAAAATGCTCGCGCGAGAGTTTGCCGCATCGAGAGTATGGGCTTGGGGTTAGGGACAACCCCTTGGGGGAAAGCGATGGCCACAGTAAGCCCCGATCCAGGAAATAGGTCAGGCTGGGCCGCGAAGTCTTGCAAAATTTGAGAGTCAGGAAATTGTTGCGCCAATTCAATTAGCGAAGTATCGGCTGCGTCGATGGAGAAGTCGGCGCTGTTCCCTGAGAAGGTGGCGGTAGTGCAAGGCGTGTCCGACCCGTACGAACCCTGATAACACGCCGCAGCTAATACCGAAGCCGGAGCAATAACTTGGACTGAGGCATTAGTTATAGGGGCCAACCATTCAGTGCCAATGGCATTCCAGTACAACTCGTCTTGGTTAGGAAATCCGTTGAGTGCACCTTGAACTCGATACTTGATGTCGTAAGTATGGGCCCCCGTTATGGTGCGATCGGGGTCGCCAATCTTGATACGTTCATAGCCGATCCCGTTTTGGGAGAAGTCGCTAGTTTCGTACTGTGCCGATGCGCCGTTAGATGCTGTCACTGATTTAACCTCGAGAGGGTAAACCCGATCGGTATCTTCTTTCTTAGGATAATTAAACCGAACCGGAATGTCTCGGTAGATGCCGTGCCGGCTTTGAGTGCCGAAGTCGTAATTAATACTTTCGCTAATCGCGAGATCGCCATCAGACTTTATCTGGATAACCACACGGTAGTCATTGATTTTTTCGGTGCCAGAACCCGTCAGGGTTCCAAAATCGATTGTTGTCTGATTAGACGATTTGCCCGATTCACTGGCTAGATAAACGCCAACCACGGACACCCCAATACCCGACAAGACACCCGCAATGACCAACAAAATGGTGGCTCCCGAAATAACTCGCAACCACACTGAGTTACTTTTCATTGCGGCCTTTCTTTCGTTTTGCACTATCTTTCTAAGAATGCCTACTAAAACCTAACACTAGGACACCTATGAGCATAAAAATCACCGATGATTCAATTAGACCCCTTCTCGATAGTTATTTTGATAGCTCGACAACGATTGAAAACTTACGGCGGCTTTCGGGGGGTGCTTCAAGGGAGACTTGGGCTTTTACTGCTAGTACAGATGAGGCAAGGCATGATTTAGTTTTGCGGCGAGATCACGGCAGCAATCCAGGCAGTACCGATCGTGCTACTGAGTATGAATTACTCAAAGTGGTGGAAGCCGGTGGGGTTTTAGTACCCGAGGTGAAATTTGTTTTGCCGCCCGAAGCCAATCTTGGCGAGGGGTTCGTAATGAACATGATTGCCGGTGAGACAATTCCGAGAAAAATATTGCGAGATGACGAATTTGAGGACGCGCGCTTAGTTTTAGCCCAGCAGTGCGGCACTCAAGCAGCTCTTATCCACCAAATTGATGTCACCGATTTGCCCGCCTTGTTAGTTCTCGGTCCCCAAGAACAAATAAAACAACATCGCGATTTAATTGATGCACTGGGAGAACCTCACCCCGCCTTTGAGTTGGGGTTGCAATGGCTAGAAAATAATATCCCGGAGGCGGTTGAACCAAAACTGGTACACGGTGATTTTCGTAACGGCAACCTCATCGTCGGTCCGGAAGGATTACGGGCGGTACTTGATTGGGAGCTCAGTCACTTAGGCGACCCAGCCGAAGACTTGGGTTGGTGTTGCGTGCGTTCGTGGAGATTTGGCGTCAACGATAAGCCGGTAGGTGGGTTCGGAAGCCGTAAAGAAATGCTGGATGCTTACGTTGATGCCGGGGGTGAAGTAATCGATGAGCAACGGTTATTTTTTTGGGAAGTCCTCGGCACTTTAAAGTGGGGAGTAATCTGCGAAATGCAAGCGTTTACCCACTTAAGCGGCCGAGTTCGATCAGTCGAACTTGCCACTCTCGGTCGGCGAATAGCGGAAACGGAATGGGACTTGCTACAAACTATCTATCCTGAGCAAGTCGCCGACACGAAAACCACTACCCCAGTCGCTACTGATACTGGATCAATCCATGACCGGCCTCGGGCGGCCGAGCTGCTGGAGGCGGTGCGGGAATTTATTGAGCGGGATGTGCGCTCATCAGAAAATGAACGCTTAGCCTTTCACGCTCGAGTAGCCATGAATGCTCTAGGAATCGTCGAACGCGAACTCGTTCTCGGGGAAAGCATCGATTCCCCAATAATTGCCCGCCTCGGGAATTTGCTTGACGAGAAAGGCTCACCGTCTGAATTAGTTACCCAATTAAGTGCACGTATTAGAGCTGGTGATCCCAAGAGCATTGGCCACGAAGGAATAGCACTGGTTTGCGACCTTGTGCGAGCCAAACTTGAGGTTGCTAATCCCCACTATCTGGAGGACGAATGACTCGAATTGCGACTTGGAACGTCAATTCGCTTAAGGCTCGGTTACCGCGAGTCGAAGAGTGGATCACTTTGGCCCAGCCCGATATTTTGTGTATTCAAGAAACCAAGATGAAAAACGAGGCTTTCCCTACTGAGGCGTTTACTGCACTTGGTTATGAATCCGTTCATCATGGCCAGGGGCAATGGAACGGGGTTGCCATTATTTCGCGAGTAGGAATAAAAAATGTGACCTCAGGTTTCGATGACCTAGAAGACCCCTATGAAGGTGACGCCCGGTTAATTGCTGCGACTTGTGGTGGGCTGCGAACCGTTAACGTCTACGTTCCTAATGGCCGAGAGGTCCCTAGCGAGTTTTATGATCGCAAGCTCCTATGGCTAGCCCAGTTGAAAAATTGGTTAACGACAACTAGTTCGCCCAAAGATTCAGTTGTAGTGCTGGGTGATTTCAATGTTGCTCCTGAAGATAAAGATGTTTGGTCAATGGAAGCGTTCGCAGGTCTTACCCATGTCACCGAATTAGAGCGTGAGGCGATAGCAGCACTAGAGGAGTGGGGACTTAGCGATTCATTTCGCCAGTTGCATCAAGAAGACGGGCTGTACTCCTTTTGGGATTACCGAGGAGGAGATTTTCATAAAAAGCACGGAATGCGTATCGATTTAGTATTGGCTAGCAAGGCAGTAGAAAAAAGGGTGACCAGTGCACTCATTGATCGTGATGCTCGAAAAGGGGAAAAGCCTTCCGACCACGCTCCAGTAGTAATCGAGTTGAGTGATTGAAAACTGCTTTTTGCTAGCGAGGATCTCGGCGCATGAACCAAGTGGTGAATTGTTCGCCACTGGTGGGAGCGACTACTTCTTCCGCAACTACAAAGCCGTGCCGAGAATAAAAAATTACGTTGTCGGGCTTATCGGTTTCTAGCCAAACTATTTCACCAGCATTATCCATGCGCTGACAAAATATCGTTAGCATTTTGGCGCCTATCCCCTCACCTTGCAGGAGCGGCTCGACGGAAACTGGGCCTAAATGCCAGTGCCGTTCATCAAGATCTTTCGTGCACAGTAAAGACCAGACGAAATGTTCTCGAGACCCGTCACCGGGAGCGCCGATTGTCTCGGGTGGGGTGCGCAGTTCTTCGGGGGCTACGTCGCCGATACACATCCCGGGTGCGGCAGCTCCACACACTCCTACGACATGATCACCAAGAAACGCCCCCACCTGAGGGTCGAGATGGCCGGCGACAAAACCAGCGAACAAATCCATCGCGCCCCCGACGCGAGCAAGATTGTCGTCGCCGGCAATCCAGCGAAAGGTGGGATTGTCCGACAAAGCCCGCCCGGCAACCGCTCCCGCTAAAGCCTTTTCTGCGGTGGTCAGATCCCTAATTTCGATTTCCACTTGGGCCCTTCGCCGGTTGGCGTTGATGGAATTTCGTTTTAGTACTAACCGTGAGCTTGAATGGCCTCAATCAATTTAGGTACGACTTTGTGCACGTCGCCCACAATTCCAAGATCGGCTACAGAAAAGATTGGTGCTTCCCCGTCTTTATTGATGGCCAAAATTACGTCGGAGCCTTTCATTCCCACCAAGTGCTGGGTTGCCCCCGAAATGCCGAGAGCAATGTAGAGCTTGGGCTTTACCGTTTTTCCGGTTTGGCCGACCTGCTTGGAATAAGGAACCCAGCCCGCGTCAACAATGGCTCGAGACGCTCCGGATGCTCCTTGAAGCAACTTGGCCAGTTCGTCTACGAGCGGTCCGTAAGCCTCGGCCGAACCGATGCCCCGTCCACCCGAAACCACTATGGCGGCCTCTTCGAGTTTGGGTCCTTCTCGCTCTTCTACGTGACGCTCAAGAACTTTGGCTTCACCCGCCCGTCCGGCATCCGGAGTGGCCACCGTGGCCACGGGGGCGGCCGAGCCGCTAGCGGGTTCGGCGGCGAAAGATTTAGGACGGATCATCGCCAAGTAAGGCTTCTCGCCCGTAAAAGCGGTGTCGACGATAGTGTTGCCGCCAAAAATTGCTGTACCGACGATCACTCGGTCGCCATCAAGCCGCAATTCACCGCCATTAGTTAGCACGGTGCGATCGAGTCGAACCGATAAGCGCGCCACGGCGTCGCGAGCATCGTAGGTCTGGGCAAAAAGAATCAGGTCGGGCGACTCGGCGGCCACGAGCTCGACTAGAGCAGCAGCACCAATAACTCCGGGCAAAGCGTCACCAGGAGACACCGCGTGAACTTTGCTCGCTCCGTACTCACCAAGCACACCGGCGAGAGCGTCAGCGTTGTCGCCTACGTATACGCATTCAACCGTGGTCGCGATCTCGCGGGCCTTGGTTAAAAGTTCAAGGGTGCTGGTGGCCGGTTTATCGCCTTCGCTTTCGGCGTAGACCCAAACTTTTTCTATGCTCATAATTGATCTTCCTATCGTTATCTA
>Ga0208960_1000247_pt1 | contig 30799 bp, 28 predicted proteins | sample GreLakmeON33MSRF_FD_187703 | JGI IMG/M metagenome (GOLD analysis project Ga0208960, IMG submission 187703) | Freshwater lentic microbial communities from great Laurentian Lakes, MI, USA - Great Lakes metaG ON33MSRF (SPAdes) | ecosystem: Environmental > Aquatic > Freshwater > Lake | place: Great... | reverse complement strand
GGTTTCTTCCCGCTTGGATAGCACTAAGCCAGCGTTATTTATCAGAACATCAAGTTCATCGTTATTATCGGAAAACTCACGAGCAAACTGGGATATTGAAGCGAAACTAGCGAGATCGAGAATCATCAACTCAACCGATTGATTACCCGATTTTTGGCGCACTTGAGTTAAGGCGTCTGCTCCCCGCTTGGGGTCGCGCGCGGTCATGATCACTCGGTCGCCTTGCCGGGCCAGTGCGTGCGCGGTTTCGAGCCCGATGCCGGCGTTGGCGCCGGTGATTATAACGGTGCGAGGTTTGGTCATCAGTTGAATCTATCGGCTAGATAGTCAGTCGGCCCCGGTTATGGCTTGCTCGGGACAGTTGGCTATCGCCGAGTGGGCTTGGTCGACTAAGTCATCAGCCACCGCGCCACTTGGGTCGATGAGTTCCGCGTGGCCTTGGTCGTCGGCGGTAAATACATCGGGGGCCAGGGCGTAACAGCGCCCGTGGCCGGTGCAGGCGCTGAGGTCAAGATTTATCTTCATGAGGACGATCTTGAACTCGGCATTGAGATAAATCCTAGTCGCCTATTGAGTTTTTTGCCCCCTTTCCTAACACCAGCCACATGAGTAACATAGCCAGTCTCATGGAATCGAACCGTCTCAAGATCGTTATTCGCGTTTTCGCGGTCGTTGCTATCGCTGGCGTACTCGGGGCGTGCCGGCCACCAGCTAAATCTGCTCCGCCGGCCGCGACCCCACCACCGGCGGGAACAGTGACGGTAATGGGGGCGAGTTCTCTTAATGGTGCTCAACTGGCGGCGTGGTACCGGTCTAAAGGAGTGAGCGCGGGCTACTTAGCGACCGAATCCATCGATGCGTTGGCGCAGTACTACGTCGAAGAAGGTGCCGCCGAAGGCGTGCGGGGAGATTTAGCTTTTGTTCAGGCAGTACTCGAGACGGGCTGGTTTCGTTCGGTTCTAACTCAACAAAATAATTTCGCTGGTATTGGCGCTACTGACGTGGCTCCTACCCCTGCGGTCTTCCCCGATGCTCGCACGGGGGTTCGAGCACAGATCCAACACTTGCGGGCTTACGCCGACCCAACGGCCACGGTGTGTGCGGTTGTTCCGTTGCGCAATCCGTGCGTTGACCCTCGTTTTCACTTAGTGGCTCCAAAAGGCAAGGCGCCTACTTGGAACCAAATGGGTAACGGTAATTGGGCTAGTTCGACTACTTACGCGGGCAAAATACTTTCGCTCTACAACCAAGCCCGGGCGTATAACGGCCTCGGCTATTTATAACCCGCAGATAGTTTTCGAACCTTTAAATTTCTGCCGGTAGTCGCACTACGAAGCGGGCACCACCGAGGGGTGCGTCGCCGATCGTCACGGAACCACCGTGGCGGTCGGCGATTGTTCGCACCATAGCCAACCCGATCCCCATTCCCCCCGCGTCACGACTGCGACCTTCGTCGAGCCGAGTAAAGCGATCAAAAACTCGATCGCGATCAGCTAATGGAATTCCTGGTCCGTCATCGTCGACGATTAGTACGACAAACTCTTGTTCGGTGGTCAAGCTCACCGCTACTTGAGATTTAGCGTGACGACACGCGTTGTCGAGCAAGTTGCGCACGATGCGAGTGCATTGGGCGGGGTTGCCCCGAGCACGCCCCGCCGAAACTTTATGGGTGTCAATAGTGGTGTCTACGATTTCTGAACTTTGGTAACGATCGGCTTCAGTGAGAACAATTTCGTCGATATCTACGACCGCGTCGATATTTTCTCCTTCTTCGGCCCGGGCGAGGTCGAGAAGGTCGGTAACGGCATTTTCAAGCCGAGCGTCTTCAGCCAAAATGCGGTCCGCTACTGCGGGCCAATCGGCATCGGCTCCTCGTCGCTTCGCCACTTCAAGTTGGGCTCGAATAGTGGCAATCGGGCTGCGCAATTCGTGGGAAGCGTCAGAGACGAAACGGCGTTGGCGCTGCGAAGATTCTTCGAGCCGGTCAAGCATGGAGTTCATGGTGCGAGCGAGGCGGCCGATCTCGTCGTTAGTTGTGGGCTCGGGCACCCGTTTGTGAATAGTCGACCCAGTAATAGCCGCGGCTTCAGAACGAATTTGCTCTACCGGCCGCAGCGCTCGACCCGTGAGCCACCAAGTCATTAAGCCCATGAGGACAATAAGAAACGGCACTCCTAGGGTTAATGAATCGTTGATGCGATCAGTGGTGGTCGTGACTTCGGTGAGAGAGCGCTCGGCTACGAGAGTGACTGTTCCCGAGGCGAGGGTCAATCGCCGCTGGGCGCGCACTCTCGGGTCGTTGGCCGGAAGGGTAACGAAAGGAGAGTTGGGGCCGCGGTTTAGGTCGTCGTCGTCTCTTTCACCCCGTTCTCTTCTTTCAATTCGAATCGACGGTATTCCGCCCGGGCGATTGGGGACATCAACCGAGTTGGGGTCCACTCCTCGTTGGAGCTGCTGGGCTACCGCGTTCAATTGTTCGTTATTGGTTTTTCTTATTTCGTCTTCTAAATTGTTACGCACTCGTTCAACGAGACCGAAAGAAGCGAGTATGAGGGCCACGGCAAAAAGCCCGGTGGCTACGAGGGTTACTCGAAAGCGTACTGAACTAAATCTTTTCATGGGGCGACAAGTCGGTAACCCGTGCCGCGTTCAGTTTGAATTATGTGGGTTGAAAAAGGTTGATCGATTTTTTTACGCAGATAACCGATGTAGACCTCAATGACATTAGGGTCGCCCGCAAAGTCGAGCCCCCATACGTGATCAAGTATTTCTTGTTTACTAGCAACGGCACCGTCGCGCCGCATCAGATATTCAAAGAGAGAAAATTCGCGTGCCGTCAGACTAACTTCGCTACTTCCGTGGCTGACAGTGTGCGTACCGGGGTCAAGGGCGAGAGGCCCGAAGATAATCTCGGCTGGCCGTGGGGCCGCTCCTCGGCGAAATAATGCTCGCAATCGGGCGAGTAAAACCACAAAAGAAAATGGTTTGGAAAGGAAATCGTCGGCGCCGGTATCGAGGGCTTCGGCTTCGTCGTACTCGCCGTCTTTGGCGGTGAGCATTAAAATTGGTGTCCAGATTTCTTCCGCCCGTAGAGTTCGGCACACTTCGTAGCCGTTCATACCCGGGAGCAAAATGTCGAGCACTATGGCGTCGTACGAACCTTCCCGGGCTCGCCAGAGCCCGTCGAGCCCGTCGTGGACTACGTCGACGTCGAGCCCGTCGGCCACGAGACCGTCGCGTACGGCTTCGGCTAGACCGACCTCATCTTCGACTACGAGAATACGCACCCTTCTAGTTTGGCCTCAGCAGACCCCGAGCGGACATTCCTCGCTGAGACCCTTCTCAGGAGGTCGGTAACAACTTCTGGGCGCGACGCGCTCTAATGTGCGGATATGGCTAATAAAAAAATTGCGATTACCGGAATCCCCGCGGCCGACCGCCTCTTGGTGTCATCGCCCCTGGCTTTATTCATCGGAATGTTGCTCGATCAGCAAATACCAATGGAGTGGGCTTTTAGAGGCCCCTACGTACTGCGGGATCGGCTCGGCGGTTTAAACGCCAAAGATATAGCCGAGATGTCGCCGAGTGCTATTGAAAAAGCTTTTAGTACTAAACCGGCTCTGCATCGCTTCCCGGGTTCAATGGCTAAACGCACTCAAGCGTTATGCCAAGCATTGGTTGAGGACTACTCCGGGCGAGCGGCAACGGTGTGGACCACTGCTCGCACGGGGGAAGAACTATTAGCGCGGCTAGAAGCGCTGCCAGGTTTCGGCACTGAAAAGGCCAAAATTTTTATTGCTTTGCTAGGAAAGCGTCTCGGCGTTGCCCCTCCCGGGTGGAAAGCGGTGGCTAAACCATTTTCTGATTCTGAGATGCGCTCGGTGGCGGATATTTATTCGCCCGAAACTCTTGAAGCAGTAAGGGCGTGGAAGAAAGCGCAGAAAGCACGAGGTAAAAGCAAGGCCGAATAATCGGCTAGAGTGAATGTTGGTGCGAGTGCCGCCGGTACTCGCCGGGTCTTCCTTTTTTAAATCAGACTTACTTTTCTTCGTAAGCGGCTGGTCTAGTAGGCCGACCCACTGTCGCTAATTATTAATCTCAAGCCAAACCCTCATAGGGCTAAGGGATTGATACTAAGGAAGTGAGTTATTAGTGGAAACAACTTTTGCCGCGCTGGGCGTTGCCCCAGGGCTAGTAGACGCGCTTAAACAAGACGGAATTGAAACCCCCTTTGCCATTCAAACCTTGACCCTCCCCGACGCCATCGCCGGTCTAGATATCTGCGGTAAAGCTAAGACTGGATCAGGAAAGACGCTTGCCTTTGGTCTTCCGTTGCTAGGGCGAGTAAGTAAAGCCAAGCCCCATCGCCCGACCGGACTCATATTGGTGCCGACGCGCGAGTTGGCCAACCAGGTTTGCACTGTGCTTGCTCCGCTCGCGTCCGCGGTTGGCCGCTCGGTGACTGCGGTCTACGGCGGAATGGGATTTGAACCCCAGATCGCAGCATTGGTCGGCGGGGTCGACGTAATTGTGGGCACGCCGGGCCGTCTGATTGATTTAATGGAGCGCAAAGAAGTTCAGTTCACCGACATCGAAGGGTTAGTTCTCGACGAAGCCGACCGAATGGCCGACATGGGTTTCATGCCCCAAGTGCAGAAAATTCTTTACGGCTTGTCGGGGGACTACCAAACCATGCTGTTCTCGGCCACTCTCGACGGGGGAGTAAAGCAACTCGTCGCTCGGTATATGCGGGACCCGATTTTCTACGAAGTTGAATCCGATGAACCGACGGTTGACGAAATGGAACACCGGTTTTTGTTTGTGCACGATATGGACAAAGTGAAAGTGGCGGCAGCGATTGCTAATAACTCAAATCGCACGCTGATGTTTTGTAACTACAAGCGTACGGCCGACAAATTGGTACGAGATCTAAGCAAGGAAGGCATAAACGCGGCGGCTATTCACGGTGATCTCAGCCAAGCCGCTCGGGAGCGGTCGCTGGTGGATTTCTCGTCGGGCAAGGTAAAGGTTTTAGTCGCCACCGATGTGGCCGCTCGCGGTATTCATGTCGACGGAGTTGATGTAGTTATCCATTACGAACCTACCGACGACCACAAGGCTTACATTCACCGCTCGGGGCGAACTGCTCGGGCGGGGGAATCGGGAGTGGCGGTTACTTTGATGCTGTGGAACGAAGAAAACGCGATTCGCGGCGTGCAGCGTCGACTCGGTCTGTCTGAACCCATAGTTGAGATGTTTTCTAACGACCCTCGGCTTTTTGATCTACGGGGATGGGATCCGAAGTCGGAATCAGCGACACCCGCCTCTTAATTTTGGACAATAATTCGCCCCTTATCCCCGCCCGCTGCGTAGGATCGAGATAATGACTTCCAATGCCAATCGCATCTCGCGCCGAGTAGGAGCAATCACCGAATCGGCCACGTTGGCGGTTGATGCTCGGGCTAAAGCGTTAAAGGCCTCCGGCGAACGAGTAATCGGTTTTGGTGCCGGCGAGCCTGATTTCCCCACTCCGCCGGCCATAGTGGCCGCCGCCGTGGCCGCGTGTTCTGATCCCGCTAACCACCGCTACTCGCCTGCGGCGGGTCTACCCGAATTGCGCCAAGCGATTGCGGCCAAGACCGAGCGCGATTCGGGTTTTGTTTGTGACCCCAGTCAAGTAGTAGTTACCAACGGAGGCAAGCAAGCAGTTTTTAATGCTTTTCAAGTTTTGCTCGATCCTGGCGATGAGGTTTTAGTGCCGACCCCGTACTGGACTACTTATCCCGAAGCAATAGCGTTGGCCGACGGCGTGATGGTGCCGGTTATGGCCACCCCGGAAAGTGGTTTTTGTGTAGATGTCGCGGCTCTAGAAGCTGCGTGCACTCCTCGGACTAAAGTTTTACTTTTCGTTTCCCCCAACAACCCAACCGGTACGGTCTATCCTCCCGAAGCGGTCGCCGAAATTGGCCGGTGGGCGCTTGCGCGCGGTCTATGGGTGATCACCGACGAAATATACGAGCATCTTGTCTACGGAGATCACACATTTTCTTCCCTCCCCGTTAGCGTTCCTGAGTTGGCCGATCGGTGCATCATCGTTAATGGTGTAGCCAAGACTTACGCGATGACTGGTTGGCGAGTGGGGTGGATGATTAGCCCGCCCGACGCAACGAAAGCCGCTATAAATCTGCAGTCGCACTCCACTTCTAATGTCGCCAATGTTTCCCAAAAGGCCGCCCTCGCGGCGGTGACGGGTGATTTGACCGCGGTTAACGAGATGCGGGAAGTTTTTTCTCGGCGGGGTCGGCTGATGCACGAAATGCTGGTGGCCATTCCCGGGGTTGAGTGCGTCGCCCCTCAGGGCGCTTTTTATTGCTTCCCCTCGTTTATCTCCTTGCTGGGTAAACCTGTGGCCGGCCGAGTCCCTACCACCACGGTGGAACTATGCGAGATTTTGCTCGAAGAGGCCAAAGTAGCTCTAGTGCCGGGCGAGGCTTTCGGGGCTCCAGGATTCGCGCGGCTGTCGTTCGCTTTGTCGGACGATGATCTGGTGGAGGGAATGACCCGACTGACAACTGCTTTGGGTTAATACCCCTCAGGGCTAGCGGTGCGACCGCTACCCTCGGAGTATGGCGTTACGGGTTCTTATTGCGGAAGAAATTGCCCCGAGCGGGATTGACGCGCTGCGAGAAGCCGGCTTCACGGTCGATGAACGCCTCGGCCTTTCGCCCGACGAACTCCTCGACGCGGTAGTGGGGGCGGACGCTTTAGTCATTCGCTCTTCAACTCAAGTAACCGAAGCGGTACTCAACGCGGGGGCTGATCTGACGGTAGTAGGGCGTGCGGGCATTGGTCTTGACAACGTTGACGTCGAGGCGGCCACTGCACGCGGCGTAATGGTAGTTAATGCTCCGCAGTCAAACGTCATTTCGGCTGCGGAGCACACCGTCGCGCTGCTGCTAGCCCAGGCGCGCAATATTCCTCAGGCTAACGCCGACCTAAAAAATGGCGCGTGGAATCGTTCGCACTGGACGGGAGTCGAACTACACGGAAAAACATTGGCGGTCGTAGGGCTGGGCCGAGTCGGCGTTTTGGTCGCTCAGCGTTTATTAGCTTTCGGAATGCAAATTATCGCCTACGACCCTTACGTGAGCGCAGAACGAGCGCGCCAGTTGGGGATTCGCTTGATCGACAATCTCGAAGAAGTCATCCAACACGCTGATTTCTTGACTGTTCATTTGCCTAAAACTCCTGAGACGATGGGGCTTTTTAACGCTTCGTTACTGGCGCACGCTAAAGCGAATTTACGCATCGTCAATACCGCTCGAGGGGGAATTATCGACGAAGCTGCTTTGGCCGCGGCAATTAGTGAAGGCCGAATTGCGGGTGCTGCTATCGATGTATTTGCGACTGAGCCCACTACCGATTCTCCCTTGTTTGCTCTGCCGAGTGTTGTGGTTACTCCGCATTTGGGCGCATCAACCGTAGAAGCACAAGATAAAGCGGGACAAACTATCGCCGAGCAACTGGTTTTAGCTTTACGGGGCGAGTTTGTTCCTTACGCAGTCAATGTGGCGGCCACCCAGGCCAACGCGACCGTGGCGCCGTTTCTCCCTCTGGCTGAGCGTTTAGGGAGATTGTTGGTTGCCTTAGCCGACGGCGATCTTGTTTCGATTGAGGTTGTTTGTGAAGGTGAAATCGGTGATTACGACTGTGGAGTTTTGACTCTAGGGGCGCTAAAAGGGGCGCTAAAAGGGGCCGGAGAAGAAACCGCATCGTTCGTCAATGCACCCCAGTTGGCCGAAAAGCGTGGGCTCGAAGTGACGCAAAGCGCAACCGCTACTGCGGGCGACTTTGTGAACCTGATCACTCTGCGGGGAGTATCAGGGACTAAGACTGGCGGCCAGATCGTGAACGTGTCCGGCACCTTGCTAGGCAAACACGCCGGTGCGCGCATTGTGGGTATCAACTATCACAGCGTCGACCTTCCTCCGGCCGATTACATGTTGGTAGTGCGCAACGACGACACTCCGGGCATGATCGGCACGGTGGGCACGACTTTGGGGGCCGCGGGGGTGAATATCGCGGACATGGACGTGGGCACCAACATCGCCGGCGAAGCCGCTTTGATGGTGCTGGCAACCTACGGCTCGGTGCCGGAAGCGGCAGTCAAAGAATTGCGAGCCACTAAGGGCGTTCTTGAAGTTCACGCTATTTCGTTAGCGTGATTGGTCGGGCGCGGCTAGCAACTATTCCCCCTCAGCGCAATAAAGTGGTACGATCTACTTGTATGAACTCGAATGGTTACGCCGTAGACTTTTTTCTCCTACTTACCTAACGCGAGCACCCTATCGGTGCTCGCTCAACCTCCTCGTGCCGAAACGGCCGGGGAGGTTTTTCGTTGGATCGATTTCATAGCAAACTAAACCTAAAGCAATAAAGAAAGCAGGCGACAATGAGTGACCAGGTGAAAATATTCGACACTACGTTGCGAGACGGCGAGCAGTCGCCGGGTATTTCCCTTGACGTGATCGAAAAACTTGAGATCGCTAACCAGCTCGCGCGTTTAGGGGTTGACGTAATCGAAGCCGGTTTTCCGATCGCTTCGGTAGGCGATTTTGAAGCGGTTCAGGCTATTTCCCAGTCGGTTTCGGGACCCACGATTGCGGCATTGAGTCGAACGGGCTTGGCTGACGTTGACCGGGCTTGGGAGGCGGTAAGTGGAGCAGCATCGGCGCGCATTCACGTGTTCATCGCCACTTCAAAAATCCATATGGAAAAGAAATTGCGTATGACGCCAGAGCAGGTAAAGGCTGAAGCCGAAGCGGGAGTGGCACGCGCTCGTTCGTATACCGCCGATGTGGAGTTTTCCCCTGAAGACGGGTTTCGTTCCGACCCCGACTTTATGTGCGAAGTGTGCCAAGTAGCGGTTGACGCGGGTGCTTCAACGATCAATATCCCCGATACCGTTGGTTTTGGTTTACCCGAGGACTACGGGAATTTAATTAAGTATGTAATTGAGACCGTCAAGGGAGATTTTACGGTATCGACTCATTGCCATGATGATTTAGGTTTGGCGGTAGCTAATTCTTTAGCCGGAGTAATCAACGGTGCTCGTCAAGTGGAGTGCGCGATCAACGGATTGGGTGAACGAGCCGGTAACGCGGCCCTTGAAGAGGTTGTGATGGCTATTCGCACTCGGTCGGATTATTTTGGTGATTTGACTACTGGTGTGCACACCGAAGAACTCGCGCGTACGAGCCGGGTAGTTTCTCGACTTACTGGTTATCCGGTTCAGTTCAATAAAGCCGTAGTTGGGCGTAACGCTTTTGCCCATGAGGCGGGAATCCATCAGCACGGGGTGCTTAGCGACCCGTCGACTTACGAAATTATGGATGCGGGGGAAGTGGGTCAAGAGGCCGCTCAAATCGTTTTGGGCAAACACTCCGGCCGACACGCGTTCGCCGACACTTTGGCCAAGATGGGCCTTGCGGTAAGTGGCGACGCCCTCAACGCGTCTTTCGTTCGTTTCAAAGAGTTATCTGACCGCAAAGTTCAAATCACTGAAGCCGATCTCGAAGCCATTGTGGCCGATGAGCTCGGAGCCGGAGCAGTACACCGGTTCACGATTGACGAATTGGAATTGCGCGGAGGCACACGGGGAAAGTCGTCGGCGAGCGTAGTGCTGGGGCACCCCGACGGAAAAGTGGAGGCTTCGGCCGAGGGCGACGGCATGATTGACGCGGCGATTGCCGCGATCAGTGACGCCACCGGCATAAGCGGCTCGTTAGTTGATTTTCAGGTCAATTCAGTTACCGGAGGTCAAGACGCCTTGGGAGCAGTGGTTCTAGTGGCCGAAGTCGATGGTCGCAAGGTGAGCGGACGCGGAGTTTCTACCGATGTGGCCGAAGCCGCCGCCCGGGCTTATTTAAACGCGATTAATAAAGTAGTGCGGTTACGCGAAAATCCCGACGGCCGCTCACTCGATGCTCACGGTTAAAGGAACGGGTTGAGTTCTTAAACAACCGTTCGGGGGTAAAAAGATTCCCGCCGTTTTTCGAAGTCCGATATTTCGTTAGCCTGAGTCAGAGTTATTCCGATGTCGTCGAGACCGTTGATCAAGCGGTTGTGAGTATGGTCATCAAGATCAAACGGCTCGTCGAGGTCAAGAGCAGGTACCGCTAAGCGGCGGTCCGGTAAATCGATAATAATTTCGAGAGTGGGGTCAGACTCAATTGCTCGCATAATTCGGTTGACTATTTCTGGACGGGCCTCTACCGCGACCAGCCCAATTTTGTGGCAATTATTACGGAAAATGTCCGCGAAACTAGGGGCTATTACTGCTCTAAATCCATAATCTTCCAGCGCCCACGGTGCGTGTTCCCGTGATGACCCACAACCGAAGTTCGCGCCCGCAACCAAAATTCGATTACCGGCGTACTGGGGTTGATTGAGAACGAAATCGCTGGATTCTCGCCACGCAGAAAATAATCCTTGACCAAATCCAGTGCGTTCGACCCGCTTTAACCATTCGGCCGGAATGATTTGGTCAGTATCGACATCGGCTCGATCTAGAGGAACGCCGCGCTCGATTATTTCGCCTACCGGTTCCATTATCGTTTCTCTAGATCACTTGGAGTAGCGAAAGTGCCGAGTATGGCGGTGGCCGCGGCTACCGGCGGAGAGACGAGATGGGTGCGCCCACCAGGGCCTTGCCGGCCTTCAAAGTTGCGGTTCGATGTGCTGGCCGAACGCTCGCCCGGCGCCAACTTGTCAGGGTTCATGGCCAAACACATCGAGCAACCGGCTTCTCGCCACTCAAACCCCGCGGCGGTAAATATCTGGTCGAGCCCTTCGGCTTCGGCTTCGGCTTTTACTTTCATTGAACCCGGTACCACTAATGCCCGCACGCTCGGGCTAACCGAACGGCCTTCGGCCACCGCGGCCGCGGCCCGTAAATCTTCAATGCGCGAGTTGGTACACGAACCAATGAAAACCGTATTGACGGGGATATCGCGCACGGGGGTTCCGGGGGTGAGTCCCATGTAAGTGAGCGCTCGAGCGGCCGACTCGCGGTCGCTGATTTCGGAAAAATCGTCGGGTGAGGGAACGGTGTCATCGATAGTGACCGACTGTCCTGGGTTGGTGCCCCAAGTTACGTGGGGTACCAAGGTGGTGGCGTCAATTGTTATCTCTTCGTCGAAGCGAGCACCTTCGTCGGTGGGCAACGCGCGCCAGTCATCAAGGGCGCGCTCCCACTCGGCGCCCTGAGGAGCGAATTTTCGCCCTTCGAGGTAGGTGAACGTGGTGTCGTCGGGGGCAATCATGCCGGCACGCGCGCCACCTTCGATCGACATATTGCATACCGTCATGCGCCCTTCCATCGATAGTGACCAAATAGCTTGACCGCGGTATTCGATTATTTTCCCCACCCCACCACCAGTGCCAATACGGCGAATAATGGCCAACACGATGTCTTTGGCGGTGACTCCGGCCGGGGCTTTGCCGTCAACGGTGATAGCCATAGTCCCCGGTTTTCTTTGCGGCAGCGTTTGGGTGGCCAATACGTGTTCAACTTCGCTAGTTCCTATACCCACCGCGAGCGCTCCGAACGCTCCGTGGGTTGAAGTGTGGCTGTCACCACAAACGATGGTCATGCCGGGCTGAGTGAGTCCTTGCTCAGGACCAATAACGTGGACGATGCCTTGGCCGGGGTCGCCCATGGCGTAGAGGGGGACAGAAAACTCCTGGCAATTTTGTTCGAGTACTTCCATTTGGCGAGCCGAGACTGGATCAGCAATAGGGAGATGGAGCCCGGTGGTGGGAACATTGTGATCCATGGTGGCGAGAGTCAAGTCGGGGCGCCGCACATCTCGACCGGCAAGACGCAATCCGTCAAAAGCTTGGGGCGAAGTGACTTCGTGGACCAAGTGGAGGTCTATATAGAGAAGATCGGGCTCATCCTTGGCGCTGCGTACGACATGGCGATCCCAAACTTTTTCCGAGAGAGTTTTCGGTGTAATCATCTAACGATTAAACCACACGCATCTCGGGCATCCCAATTGAATTTTTATCCCCTCGCTGACTGGAAACGAGCCGTAGCACTTGGAGTTAGTATTCGCACCGTGAGGTCGTGCGGATATCCAACAATTTGCCCCTCCAAGTAAAAAATGGATGTTGGTTCGGTTCTCGTCGACATACTGATCATTTTGATCGCGGCCAAGGTCGCGGCTGAAATAGCGGAGCGTATCGGCATCCCCGCCGTGGTCGCCGAAATTGTCGCGGGAGTACTGGTCGGACCATCGGTGCTTGATTTGGTCAGCACCAACGAGACCCTCGTGGTCTTGGCCGAAATTGGCGTTATCTTGCTTTTGCTTCAGGTTGGTCTCGAAATGAACCTCAGGGATCTCAAATCAGTAGGGCGAGCATCTTTTGGGGTGGCGATAATAGGCGTGGCGGTTCCTATGGCGACAGGGTTTGCTGTGGCCGAAGCATTTTCTTTCAGCGCCAATGCTGCCCTATTCCTCGGTGCCACTTTGGCCGCCACCAGTATCGGGGTCACCGCTCGAGTCTTCAGTGATTTGCGAGCACTAGCCACAATCGAATCTCGCACGGTGTTGGGCGCGGCGGTGATTGATGACGTAATTGGTTTAATCATTCTCACCGTGGTGGTACGGGTGGTCTCGGAGGGTTCAATAGCCATCGGGAGTCTGTTACAAATTATTGGTATCGCCGTTGGATTTTTAGTCGTGGCCACCGTAGTGGGGTCGTGGTTAGCGCCTCCGGTCTTTGAGTGGATTGAACGCCGGTCCCGAACGGCCGGAACGCTAGTGGCTTTGACTTTGGTCTTTACTCTCGGAATGGCTGAGTTGGCTACCGCGGCTCAGCTGGGGGCGATCGTAGGGGCTTTTATCGCGGGAATTGTGCTTTCGCGCAGCACGGTAAAAGAGCGAGTCGAACGCGAACTCGCTCCCGTCGGTCATTTATTTATTCCAGTGTTTTTCTTGCAGATCGGCATCTCTGTAGACATCAGTGCTTTTACTTCCGCGCGCGTGCTCGAAATTGCCGGAGCGCTGTTTGTCGTGGCGGTACTGGGAAAGATGGTGGCTGCGTTTGGAATGGCGCGAGCCCCCGGTGACAAATTGTTAGTCGGTCTAGGGATGGTTCCTCGAGGTGAGGTGGGATTGATTTTCGCCACCATTGGATTACAGCAAGGGGTTTTTGGGAAAGATATTTACGCGGCAGTGCTTTTGGCGATACTGGGTACCACGCTGCTTGCGCCCCTACTTTTACGGGCACGATTAAGTCGATTGCGTCGTCGGCGCGAGGAAGAGTTGAAATAGGCGGTACAGTCACTCCGGTGAGACTGCGAGATGCACATCAGAAATATGTAGGCCGGTCGATTCTGATTGCGGTTATCGCAATAGCGGGGGTTGGGCTGACCGGTTACGGAGGCGCAACGCCGACTAACAAGGGCGCCACGGTGGCGCCGGTGGTCTTCGTCCCCGGGCTCGGGATGAGTGCGCTCAATGTTCAGGTACGCACCGGGGGAAGTGTCACTGATTTCGACTTTCTGGTACCCGCCATGAATCCCGTCGACGTATTGCCTCAGGGCGCGACGAGTGCGCGGGAGTACTCCGTGGCCAGCGGGTTGCCCCCGGACCAAGCCGAGCAGGTTCCCGTCTGGATGTCCTTGGCGATCGATAAGCGCGGCGGGGCGAGCAACCAACCGGGGGTGAGCGTCGCGCCCGTTTCGGTGGGCCAGAACTTCGCGGCCGAATGTCCTCGGTACGTATCGATGGCCAACCAAATCGCGGCTTCTGGATGGACGATCGACGCGAACCTGTTCTGCCTGCCCTTTGATTATCGCTATGCCCCCGGCGGTAATTCTTTTGTGTCGGACTTCAAGACGCTGGTGAAGCGCGCGATGGCGCAGGCCGAGGGTCAGAAGGCGGTGGTGGCCTGTCACAGCCAGGGGTGTCTGATGGCTTATCACGCGTTACGGGTGCTCAACCCGGCGTGGGTTAGGGCGAATGTCGCGGCGCTCTACGGATTCGCCGGACAGTTCTCTGGGTGCAGTGATTGTCTTCGGTGGGCATTTCAGAAAGGTTGGAGTTGGAACGCTGACGATCCAGAAGCATCGCCGGTTGATCCCAGCTGGGTGGGGGAGTTGGCGCTTGATCTTCAGCCGAGCGTCTACGGCGATGCGGTGCTCTATCGAAACGGAACACAGGACTATCGGGCAACCGACGCGCGGGCGCTGTTACAGGACGCGGGAGCGGTGGCGATGGCGCGGGCCACGAAACTTTACGCCCTCGGGGCTAAGAGTTGGTTCCGACGGGGTGCGATCGACGGTAAGGCCTTGTCGATACCCAGCCGGTTCGTCTTCGGGGTGGACTTGTCGACGACCGTGGGTTATGTCTACGACTCCGTGGCTGTGCGCTCCGGGTCTTGCTATCAGCCTCAGTGTGCCGGCTTCTGGAGTGCGCCTAGCCCCGTCGTGATCACGGCCGACGGCGACGGAGGGGACAGCACGTGGATGAACTCTGCCCCCAAGGCTTGGACCGCAGATCCCTCGTGCGATATTCGCACGCTCCCAGGGGTCGACCACATGACGGTCGTGACGAACACCGACGCCATCGAAGGATTGGTGTCCGTTGCCCGGGGGTCGGTCAAGGGGTCGGTGCCCTGTTCCGGTAAGGAGTGAAGCGCACCGACCGGTCGAAATGATGCTCAGGTAGGTGTTGTCGCTACTGTGCGAGGCAGAGGTGGCTGATGTTATTTGACCGGCACATAGTTATCGACTGGAGCGCAGCCAACGCGCCCAAACTTGGACCGGACAGCATCTGGATAGCCGAGCACACGGGCGCGCGAGTAAAACTCGATAACCATCGCACCCGCGCTAGCGCGATGACCGCATTGCGGTCGGCACTTACTCAAGGAATAGCGGAAAAAAAATCAGTGCTGGTGGGAGTCGATTTTTCTCTGGGCTTTCCCACCGGATTTTCTAATTTCTTGGACTCCTCTAAGTCTCTCGAGCCGTGGTTGTGCACCTGGGAGTTTCTCCGGCGAGAAATAACTGATGATGAACGAAATCGCAACAATCGTTTTGCGGTGGCGAGCGCTATAAATGCTTCGGCAATAACTCAGACCAAAAAGCCGGGGCCGTTTTGGGGGGTGCCACCGAAACAGGCCCAACCATCTTTAGGGGCAACCAAGCCCGATTTCCCTTACGCGGGGCTGGCTGAGTTTCGTTCCACCGAAACCACTCTCGCTAAAAAACCTTTTTCGGTTTGGCAGTTACTCGGGGTAGGAGCGGTGGGGAGCCAAAGCCTGACCGGCATCGCTCAGTTAGCCACTCTGCGCTTAGACCCCGTGCTCGCGCCCCATTTTTGCGTCTGGCCCTTTGAGACTGGGTTTACTAGTTCTTCTGGGCTCATCGTGGTGGCTGAGGTATGGCCCACTTTGGTGCCCGACGACCTTTTGGCCCGCGTCGATCACCCAGTTAAAGACGCTCGACAAGTCACCGCTCTGGCGCAGTGGCTTAGCGTTCTTGACCGTTCGGGCGAACTCAACTCGTGGTTCGAAGTAGCCGGCTTGACCGACGAGGTACGAAATGCGGCAGTAGAAGAAGAAGGATGGATACTCGGAGCCGGAGCAGCCTGAGCGCTTGCGGCCAAGAAAATTAGATCTCGGTAAGAGTTCTTACGGTAACGACTTCAACTTTTGACACGCGGCGCGGCCCCGCGAATTCAACCGTGTCGCCGATGACCGCGCCAATCAAAACTTGACCGAGCGGGGAAGAAGCCGACAACACTTCGAGGGTCTCATGGCGCTCCTCGATCGACCCCACGAGGTAAACCGAGGTCTCGGCGCTTTGGTCCATGCGAATCTCAACCACGCTTCCGGGGCCGATAGTGCCAGTGGATGCGTTTTCTACGATGACCGCGTCTTTGAGCATGTAGTCAAGATGGCGAACTCGAGCTTCGTTGAGCCCCTGTTCGTTTTTGGCCGCGTCAAAGTCGGCGTTTTCACGGATGTCACCGTGCTCGCGCGCCCGCTCGATCCATTGAGATATTTCGCGCCGACGCTCGTCGCTACGCCATGCGAGCTCTTGGCTTAGACGCGCGTGAGCTTCGGCGGATAAATGTACGGAGTCCATAAGAGGTCTATTGTACTAGCAGCAAGGACACTCTTTCTAGCGAGTTATCCGGTATTGGTAGTAGGGATAATCGTTTGACCAGTCTCATTTGGGCTGCGAGACTATAGAAGTGACTACAGCTCGAGTAATCGTCATTCTCTAAGCAAGCGCCCGTCTGGCGCTTGCTTTCGACCGTCCACTTTGGTGGGCGGTTTTTTATGCCCCGAAACCGGATCAGAAGGGAGTCACCCGTGAAGGCAAAAAATAACCCGTATCGCATCGGGGTAATTGGTGGTGACGGCATTGGTCCCGAAGTAACCGCCGAAGCGTTAAAAGTGCTTGATGCGGTGGGCTTTGATTACACGCCGGTGGTCTTTGATCTCGGCGGAACTCGCTATTTGCGTGACGGGGAGATCTTGCCCGCCGACGATCTCGCGGCCATACGCGAATGTGATGCAGTTTTGCTCGGTGCGGTTGGTACTCCCGAAGTTGCCCCGGGGATAATCGAGCGCGGACTTTTATTACGGCTGCGCTTCGAGCTCGATCTTTACGCCAACGTGCGACCTTTCTTGGCTCCGGCCAGTGTTTACAACGATGGCGTCGACATGGTTGTGGTGCGAGAAAACACCGAAGGCACTTACGCGGGCGAAGGGGGATTTTTGCGCTACGACACCGAGTACGAAGTGGCGACCCAAGGGTCGGTCAACACTCGCCATGGAGTGGAGCGTTGTATTCGTCACGCCTTTGCACTTGCGACCGCTCGAGAACGCAACCATGTCACCTTGGTTCACAAAACCAATGTGCTTACCTTTGCGGGCGATCTCTGGCAGCGGGCTTTTGACGCGGTGGCGGCGGACTATCCGGCCACAGGCACCGCGTACAACCACATCGATGCCGCGTGTATATATTTCGTTCAGGACCCCAGTCGCTACGACGTGATTGTGACCGACAATCTTTTCGGCGACATCATCACCGATCTTGGGGGGGCGATAAGTGGCGGAGTGGGGCGAGCGGCCTCGGCCAACCTCAACCCAGACCGTACGGGGCCCTCGTTATTCGAGCCCGTCCACGGATCCGCCCCCGATATAGCCGGCACCGGTACGGCCGATCCGCGGGCGGCCATCATCTCGGCCGCGATGATGTTGGAGTTTCTGGGCGAAAATGCTGCGGCGGCTCGAGTGCAGGACACGGTAAAGACGGCTGATGACGTTACTGGTTCTACCAGTGAAATCGGCGATGCCATCGCCGAACGGGTACCGGCTTAGTTTGGTAAGAGTTAGCTAACGAGAAGTAGGAGAGAAAAATGCCCATAGAGGCGACGAAGAAAATTTGGATGGACGGCAAACTCGTTGATTGGGATGACGCGCGCATCCATATCTTGACCCACACCCTGCACTACGGCACGGGAGTGTTTGAGGGTATTCGGGCTTACCCGACCGAGCGAGGCCCGGCCGTGTTCCGTCTCACTGAGCATATGAGTCGGCTGCACGATTCGGCTCTGCTCTTACATATCGAGATTCCGTATTCAGTAGACGAGTTAGTGGCCGCCACGCTCGAAACTATCCGGGCTAATGAAGTTGAGTCTTGCTACATCCGTCCGCTGGCCTACTTGGGTTACGGAGAGATGGGGCTTAACCCATTGCCGTGTGAGGTCAATGTGTCGATCGCACTTTGGCCGTGGGGGACTTATCTCGGTGATGAAGGTTTGGCTAAAGGTGTTCGGGTGAAGATCTCGAGTTGGCGACGAATGGACCCCAACGTCAACCCGGTGGCGGCTAAAGGCACGGGCATTTACGTGAACTCGAGTTTGGCCAAAGTTGAGGCCCTCAAGGCGGGCTACGACGAAGCTATTTTGCTCAACTCTTCGGGTTCAGTAGCCGAAGCGACGGGGGAAAACATCTTCGTGGTGAAAAAAGGTGTCCTCTATACCCCTCCACTTTCTTCGGGCGCGCTCGATGGGCTCACCCGCGACTCAATCATCACTATTGCCCGCGACTTCGGCTACGAGGTGCGAGTACAGACCATGTTGCGCACCGACCTCTACTTGGCCGACGAAGCATTTCTGTGTGGCACTGCGGCCGAAGTGGTGCCCATTCGCGAGGTGGACGATCGGGTAATCGGCGATCCGGGTGAAATAACTCGTCGGATCCAAGAGACGTATTTCGCCGCCGCTCACGGCAAGGTGGAGGCTTACGCCCATTGGCTGGAATACGCCAATGGCTAGGAAAGTCGAGATATACGACACCACTTTGCGCGACGGGTCGCAACTAGAGGGAATCTCTTTGACCGTCGACGACAAGTTGCGTATTGCCGAGCAACTCGACTGGCTCGGAGTCGACTACATCGAAGCGGGCTGGCCCGGAGCGAACCCTAAGGACGACGAGGTATTTCGTCGCGCCGCGAGCGAACTCGAACTCGAAGTCAGCACGCTGGTGGCGTTCGGCTCGACCCGACGCCCGGCCGGCCGAGTTGATTCGGACGAAACGCTGCGTCATTTGGTCGAAGCCGGTACCAGCGCGGTTTGTATCGTCGGTAAGTGCTGGGATTACCACGTCACCGAGACGCTCGGCACCACGCTCGATGAAGGGGTGGCGATGGTGGGCGAGTCGGTGGCCTACTTGCGCGCTCAAGGGCTCGAAGTGTTGTTCGACGCTGAGCATTTTTTTGACGGCTACAAACGCAACCCCGAGTTTTCTCTGCGGGTCTTAGAGGCCGCGGCCATCCAGGGAGCGTCGCGTTTGGTGCTGTGTGACACCAACGGCGGCACACTTCCGCACGAAGTCGAGGGCATGGTGGGTGAAGTGGTGGACTACTTCGCTCCCGACAAAAATGGTGTTAGCGGCCTCGGGGTTGCGGTGCACTTTCATGATGACGCCGGTACGGGCGTGGCCAACGCCCTCGCGGGCGTGCGTGCGGGTGCTGTGCAGGTGCAAGGAACTATTAACGGTTACGGCGAACGCACCGGAAACTGCAATCTAGTGAGCATCATCCCGAACCTCACTCTAAAGATGGGCATCGAAACCATCCCCGCCGATCGCTTAGAGCGCCTAACCCCAGTAGCGCACCATGTGGCCGAGTTGGTCAACATGGCGCTGTTCGCCCAGGCCCCCTATGTCGGCGAATCAGCCTTTGCCCATAAGGCGGGACTCCACACCAGCGCTATCGCTAAACGCGCCGACGCTTACGAACACATCAACCCCAAAACCGTCGGTAACGGCACTCGCTTTGTTGTCTCCGAGTTGGCCGGCAAGTCGACGGTGTTGCTTAAGGCCCAAGAGCTCGGCATCGAGCTCGATGGCCCGCAGGTTCATGATGTCGTCGACACCCTCAAACGCATGGAGCACGAAGGTTTTCACTTTGAAGTAGCCGACGCTTCTCTGGAGTTGCTTCTGCGTCGAGCTAGCGGCTGGGAACAGAATTATTTTTCGGTTGAGTCGTTCCGAGTAGTGACTGACGATGTAGTTGCGACGACTAATAGCAAGAGCGCAGTTAGCACCGAGGCCACTATCCGGCTAAGCGTTGGCTCAGACCGGCGTATTGCTACCGCCGAAGGTAATGGTCCGGTTAATGCCATCGATACCGCTCTACGGCGCGCGCTCGGTGACGACTTTGCCGCCCTAGAAGGAGTTCATCTCACCGACTATAAAGTGCGAGTTCTCGACACCGGACAAGGCACGGGTGCAGTGACGCGCGTTCTCATCGACTCCAGCGACGGCACTCGCACTTGGACCACGATCGGGGTGAGCGAAAACATCATCGAAGCATCGTGGCAAGCGCTCTACGACTCGTTAGTATTCGCTCTGGTGCGTTACGACCTTCGTACCGAACCAGACGGGAGATAGCGATGCCGACCGACCCTTTTGTAACTGCTGTCCCCGCAGATTCTCCTCGTCAGGCGCAAAATCTGGCCCCAGGAGTCTCGCTCCCTCCGGCTCGCCCGAGCGCTGGTGATCGCCCCGGTGAAGTCGCCGGTCCGTGGCCACGCGGCGCGGGATTCGGTTCACCGGGGCCCAATATCGGCTTTGCCCTGACCTTGGTGGCCCGTGCTCGCTCTCGTATAACCCTTGCCCCTAATGAGCACGAACCCGACGCCCACGCTCTGGTGGCGGCCGTGGCCATGAAGCGGGCATCACTATTTGGTCGGGCGCCGGTGGCGGCCGATGTGAGTTGTGCGCTTTTGGTCTTGGGCTACGAGGGCCCCACCTCGAGTGATTTTGTGGAGTGGCGCATCTTGGCTGGCGTTGACGCTGCTCACGACTATCGCCCCGGTCAGGACCTATGCGCCCAAATTTCCCCCGAAGATATTCGCCTCGACCCTCGAGATCTCGCGCCGCGCGCTGAGTCCATCCATCAACATTTGCGCGCGAGTCCGGCTGCGACCGACTCGTAGATCATGGAAACCATCGCGGCCGATACCGGCCGGGTTCGGGTTCGGTTTTCTCCCGCCCCCTCAGGGTCTCTTCACGTGGGTTCGGCTCGAACCGCGCTGTTCAATTACTTGTTCGCCCGTCGGCACGGGGGAACTTTTATTTTACGCATCGAAGATACCGACCAGTCGCGCTCACGCGACGAATGGGCGCGCGCGATTGAAGATGCCCTCGGTTGGCTCGGGCTTAACTACGACGAGGGGCCCGTGTTTCAGAGCCAGCGCACCGAGGAATACCGCGGCGCGGCCGATGACCTATTGACCCGGGGACTGGCCTACGAATGTTTTTGTACTGAGGCCGACATCAAAGCTCGCAGCGCAACTTCAACTCAGCCGGATCAAACTCTTGGCTACGACGGATTTTGTCGTGACCTCACTCCCGAGCACCGCGGGCAAGCCAAGGCGGCGGGCAAAACTGCCTCACTCCGATTTCGTACTCCCGACACCGGAGTCAGTCGTTTCACCGACGCCATTCGGGGCGAAGTGCGAGTGGAGTGGTCGAGCATCCCCGACTTCGTGATTGTTCGGGCCGACGGAAATCCGCTGTTCTATCTAGCCAATGCGGTTGACGACTTAGCGATGGAGATCACTCACGTGATCCGAGGCGAGGATCTCATCGATTCAACCCATCGGGTGTTGGTCCTGCGAGCCGCCATTGCCAGCACTCCGCCTCCGGTCTACGCCCACTTGCCCCTGATTCTCGGCTCCGATCGAGCCAAACTCTCGAAGCGCCACGGAGCGGTGGCCCTCGAAGAATTTCGTTCCGCGGGCTACTTACCCGAAGCAGTAGCGAACTATCTCGCCCTTTTGGGGTGGTCGCCCAAGGATGGTCGCGAGATTATGGATCTCGACGAAGTAGTGGCTGAGTTTGGTCTCGATTCCGTCACTCACGCCGCGGCCGCTTTTGACCACGACAAACTTGACTGGGTCAACGGTGAGTGGATTCGCCGGCTTACTTTAGGTGAGTTGGAGGCTCGTATTCGTCCGTTGGCCGATGCTCGCTTTGGCGAACGCCTCAACCCCGAGATATTCCGAGCCGCTCTCGCAGTTGGTCAAGAACGGGCGGTAACGCTGGTGGAGTTACTAGCCCAGATGGACTTTCTTTTCGCCGGCGATGAGTTTTCTATTAGCGATGAGGCCTGGGTCAAGGTGACTGGCACCGATCAAGTCGAAGCGGTGCTAACGGTGGTGGTCGCTCATCTGGCCGATTGCGAGTGGACGATAGAGGGAGTCGATTTGCGCTCACCCCTAAGCGAAGCGGGGTTCAAGGTGCGCAAAGTCATGCCCGCTATTTATGCTTGCATCGAAGGTCGTCCGTCGGGTCTTCCGCTTTTCGATTCCCTTGTCCTTCTCGGCCGAGAGGTCGCCATCGAGCGCGTGGCCGCGGCGCAAGAACGCCTGGCCGGCACCGTTTGAATTGACTCCTCGTCGCGGCATTCGCATCGCTCTCACTGGCGTCGTGCTGATCAGCGTTTTGTTGGCGGGATATTTTTTGATAACGGTGTTCCAGGTTTGGCGAGCATCTGACTCCGACGATCGGGCTAAGACCCAAGCCATCGTCGTTCTCGGAGCCGCTCAGTACGACGGTAAGCCCAGCCCCGTATTTGCTGCTCGGCTTGATCATGCGCTTGAACTTTGGAAAAAAAAGGTGGCCCCGCTCATCGTAGTGACAGGGGGCAAGCAGCCGGGCGATCGTTTTACCGAGGCCAGCTCGGGTGCTAACTATCTCTTAGCGCGCGAAGTGCCCGATTCGGCCATCTTGCGCGAAACAACTAGTCGTAATTCTTGGGAGTCGTTAGCTGCGGCGGCACGATTTTTAAAAGCCGACGGCATCAATCGCGTAACTTTGGTCTCGGACCCTTTTCACATGTTGCGCACTCAACTCATCGCGCAAGATCTCGGACTCGAAGCCACTACTTCGTCTACTCAGTCAAGTCCGATATCGGGCATCGATGAGATCACGCGCTACTTTTCCGAAGCCGCGCGCGTATCCGTGGGCCGAGTCTTTGGTTTTGATGTAGTAGCTCGGCGGACGAGCACAATTAGCTAACGCCGCCGCCCAGTTTCAGGCCCTCAGTACTCCGGCTAGGATTATGAAACCTTCGGGGGTGGTGTAATAGGCAACACAGCAGGTTCTGGCCCTGTCGTTGGGGGTTCGAGTCCTCCCCCCCGAGCGCACACCGGCCCCGTCGTCCAGTGGCCTAGGACGCCGCCCTCTCAAGGCGGAAACGGCAGTTCGAATCTGCTCGGGGCTGCTGACCCCGTATTGCCAAGAAAACCCGCGGATATTGCTATTTTCGCCCGCACTCATTTTGTGCGTTTTTACCACTAAAAATTGCCTATTTTTAAAAAAATATTTAAATAATATTTTCCGCCGATTTTTTTCGGTAGCCAATGCTTGACCGAGGAGTTCCCTTACTCACTCGGCCCCCGTTTTTACCAGCAACATTTCTTTTTCCCGCAACCCGGTATAACCTTTATATTTATTGGCTTTTATCAGTACGGGCAGAAATACTCCGTGGGCCTTAGCGCTTCTTGGCCTACTCGTTTTGCAGTTGGTAAATGACTTACCGAGATAAAAAAACCCGATCGCGCGGCCCCATATTTAATGGCGGAAATCCACCACTTTTCTATTTTTATGGTTTAGCGTTTTATCTAGCAAATACCGAACTAACAATTTGGTTCGATAGTTGCTAGCAACAAGAACACCGCAATTGAAATAGTAAAAGTTAGGTAATAAAATTAAGCACTAAGGAGGAGATTGCCGAAAGCGAACTTGCGAGCAAGTTGACATAGACGGTTTAGTCGCCGCTATGCTTAACCTGTTCACAAAATTGCATTCGACTCTCCTTCGTCCCATCCGTTTTTTATCGCCGACCCTGGAGGCACGCCGTGAACAAGGCAGAACTAATCGACATGATCGCTGAAGAGGCAGGCCTTTCTAAGGCTGACGCCGACCGAGCGTTGAAAGCATTCACTGACACGGTCGTTGCGGCCGTGGCTAAGGACGACACTGTCGCCCTTCCTGGTTTCGGGAAATTCTCTCGGACCCAACGTAAAGCTCGCGAGGGTCGCAACCCTCGTACCGGCGAACCGGTGCACATTAAAGCATCGAAAGCCGTCAAATTCTCAGTAGCAGCCGACTTTAAGAAGAAGGTGAACATCTGAGATCGAACTACTGGAACCAGTAGTTTCGAGTCCTAAAACCGTAAAAGGAAGGTGGTGACCGTGCCTCCGGCAAAACGACGCACTACTAAGAAGAGGGCGGCAAAAAAAACAACTGCCGCTCGTAAACCGGCCAAGCGCCGTAAAAAGCGGACAACGGCCAAGAAAGCTGCTCCGGCAAAACGCCGGAAACGGCGTACGGCCAAGAAAGCAGCTCCAGCCAAGCGCCGTAAAAAGCGTACGGCCAAGAAAGCAGCTCCAGCCAAGCGCCGTAAAAAGCGTACGGCCAAGAAAGCTGCTCCAGCCAAGCGCCGTAAAAAGCGTGCGGCTAAGAAAGCTGCTCCAGCTAAGCGTCGCCGTCGTAAAAAAGCGGCCGCTGCTCCAGCCAAGCGCCGTAAAAAGCGTGCGGCTAAGAAAGCTGCTCCAGCTAAGCGCCGTAAAAAGCGTACAGCCGCTAAAGCAGCTCCGGCCAAGCGTCGCCGCCGTAAAAAAGCGGCCGCTGCTCCGGCCAAGCGTCGCAAAAAGCGTCGCTAATTCAGAGCTAAAGCGTTCGGTTGAGGGAGTCCCTTCGGGGGCTCCCTCTTTCCGCGTTAGGGACCGTTTTGTTCTGATAAATCAGGACGATTTGCGAGCGTTGTAGGTAACAAGATCTTCGGGAGTGTCGACATCGAACGCGAGATCATCTCGGGTTACCACTTCTAGATCTAGCCCCAACCGCTCGACCTCGGCTTTGTGTCGAGCGAACGATCCGGGCCCGTAAGAAAACTCAAAAGCCGCCCTGGCTGGCACTGAACAAATGTTGGTGCCGTCGGTTCGATGGCAGGGAGCCAATAAGACTCGGGCGGCGGGCTGGTCGAAACCGAGGGAACTCAATTCTTCGCAAAAGGGGAGGTCTCCGTGGGCGACGATCACTCGTTCGAATCCTTGGCCGGCAAAAAAATCTCGGCCGAGCGTAGCGGCTTCGCTCAGCCCGCCGTCGGAGTCGACCACTACGGTCAGTCCCTGCTTTTCGGCCCATATTGCTACTTCGGGCGATTGGGTCACGATGACTACGGGCAGACGCCCTGCCGCCGCTACTACTCGCTCAGCCAATAATTGAACGAAGGCCCCTCGAGTGGCGCCAGGAAGATCGACGGCGAGGCGGGCCTTGGCGTCGGTAAAGGATCGAATCGGAATGACCACGCCGACGAGGGCGCGCTCGGCGGCCGTGCTCATCGACTGGGGGCGAAAGGGGGTTGGGTCGGCATTGGTCTACGTATGCTAACGGGATGACTCGAGTGGCGGTTTTAGGGGCCGGATCGTGGGGGACTGCGGTAGCCAGCTTGGCCGCGGGTAAAAACGAGGCGATTCTTTGGGCTCGTGATTCAAACTTGGCCCGAGACATCTCGGCCACTCATATCAATTCGCGCTATCTTCCCGATCTTGATCTAAGCGCGCAACTCGAAGTCACCGATAGCCTCGATCGAGCCGTAATCGAAGCGGAGATAGTAATAGTGGCGGTCCCTTCGCTGGGTGTGCGCAAGGTCGTCAACGATCTCATCGGGAAGATTTCTCCGGACGTGCCCATCGTCAGCCTCACTAAGGGTCTCGAGCCGCTAACCAACCTACGCATGAGTGGAGTAATTAAAACCGAACTTCCTAGTCATCGGTCCGATCGAATTGGAGTACTGACCGGTCCTAATTTGGCCGGCGAAGTTGCTGAGGGCCAACCCACGGCATCAGTAGTCGCGTTGAGTGATAAAAGTGCGGCCCAGCTTGTTCAAGAAACTCTCATGACCGACCGGTTTCGGATCTACACCAACGGTGACGTAGTGGGCTGTGAGATAGCCGGAGTAGTTAAAAATATTGTGGCCCTCGGGGTAGGGATAGCGGTCGGGCTTGATTACGGCGATAACGCCCGCGCCGCTTTGATGACTCGAGGTATCGCCGAAATGACTCGACTCGGAGTCGCTTTGGGCGGCGACCCCCTCACTTTTTCCGGCTTGGCGGGAATGGGTGACCTAATCGCTACGTGTTCGAGTCAGCGCAGCCGGAACCGAAGGGTAGGGGTCGAACTTGGCCGAGGCCGATCCATGGACGAGATATTGGCCGATACGAACATGGTGGCGGAAGGAGTTACCAGCACCGCTCCGGTGGTGGAGTTGGCTAGGGCCCACCGGGTCGACATGCCGATAGTGGTTACGGTGGCGGCGGTATTGGCCGGCGAACTGATGGCCGCCGAACTAGTTCCGGCGCTTATGGGCCGTCAGGCACGGTCCGAATGATTCGGATCGGTTCGCTTGGGAGTCGATCTACTGCTCTAGTCGACGAACGCGGCGCTCTCTTCTGCGAGGCATTGGGCTGGAGCCTTGACTGGTGGATTGGAGCCGACGATCGCTGGCGAGTGCCGGCCCGAGAGAATTCGGTCCGCCAGAGCCGATTAGCCGACGGACCCGTTGTTCGCACCGCAGTGCGAGTGCCAAGTGGCGACGCCGTTCAAACCGCTTACGCGGCGCGCGCTCCTCATGAGTTGGTCATCTGGGAAATTGAAAATGACTCACCCGCCGCTTTTGTTGTGGCCTTGGTGATAAAGGGCGCGCGGGCGGTGAACGCGGGGGAGAACATAATTTTTATCGACCGACGCTGGGGAATCACCACCACTCGCCCGGCCTCGCGTTGGTCGGTCGGACGAGCCGAGGAAGTAGACGTGGAAGTTTGTGGGGGTACGGCGAGAACCGGGCCTTTTCCGCCGACCGCGGATCGGGCGGGACGGATCACCGGTGCGTTTTTATTTCCGGTGGCCCACCGCACTCGATTGCGTTTTGCTATCTCTCTCTCGGGGTCGGAGCGCTCGGCTCCTGATATTGATCTAGCAACTTTGCCCGATGCCGATGCGGTGGCGCGGGGCTGGGATGCGCATTTGGCCCGAGGTCTACGGGTGGAATTACCGGATGCACAAATCATGTCCGCTTTGCGTTCGGCCCAAGCCGAGGCCCTATTGACTGCGAGCCGCAATCGCCCCGCCCCCGACCTAGTCGCGGGGCTAGAGGATTGGGGTTTCGACGCCGAAGCCGCAACCGCGTGGGCTCGCCTGACTACGCGCGCCCGGCGCCGTTATCGCCCCGATCTTTCTGGATCGACCTGGGAGTCTTTGAGCACCAACCCCGGCGATTTGTTGCGACAAATTCGTCATCTGTTGGTGGCGGAGAATCCCGATGAACCCAAGATCGAAGTGTTGCGCCAATATCCGTCTTCGTGGCGGGGGCAAGGAGTAGAAGTCCACAACGCCCCCACGCTTTGGGGTTCAGTTTCGTTTGCTGTGCGCTGGCACGGCGATCGCCCCGCTTTGTTTTGGGATATTCCCGTAGGAGTGGAGTTGAGCGTCCCGGGGTTGGATGCTGATTTTGTCACCCGTGAGCCTAAGGGCGAAATGCTGCTCGCGGCTAACCGCACTTGAGGGTATTCAACTAGCGCTAAAGCGCACCGTGATTATTTCGTTGGGTCCTAGAGTGCGAGTCTGAGAAAAAGTATCTACTACCTGTTCATTAAAATCGACCACCACCGCTTTTTGGTCGCCGCGGTCTTGGCTAGTAATGATGCACAACTCGCTCGGTTCGTTAGTGGGGTTAAATACCCGTACGGTCAATTCACCTCGGTAACGATTCACCGCGGCCACTTCGGCGCCGGTGACGATTAGGCCGCTTTGGTCACCGATCGTTGGAGTTGACTCGGTTTTTACCCGGGCTCGCTCTAGGGGTACCAAAAACGCATCGGCGGCCGAGTAAAGCTGCGCTTGTTGCCAATCACCTCGGTGGGGCAAAATCGCGTAGTCAAGCGCGATGGTCCCAGCCATCTGAGCACCTGTAAGGGGCATAAGCGGACCAGCCGGGTTGGGGCGCAACTGGGCTTGGGCGCGCGATAGATAACCCGTAGCCCGCAACAAGGTAAGGGCTAACTGGGTGCCCGCCCCCGACTCGTCGGTTAAAACTTCGTATTCTAAGAGCCCGTCGTGAATAATTGCGCACCCGACCGACCCGTTCGATGCGTCGACAAAGCGCCGAGAGACAAAAGTGGGCAGACCGAATTCCCCCGGTCCTCCTTCGGCCTCAAGATCTCGGCTAACGACGCCAAAGGCGCATTCCGCGTCTGAACTCGCCACTGGTTCCGGCAGAGTCAGGTGGGCTCGCAGTCGATGGTCACGCGCGTGGTTGTCAATCTCCACGTGAAGACGGACAAAGTTTTCGTCCGCTCGCAATTCCACCGTAGTGACAATCTTTTGCTCTACCGTTTCGTCGCTACGCCGGGAGCAAAGTTGTTCGTCGCCGATAGCCGCCGCGGGCACGGTGCTAATAGTGGTGACAAGTAAACGTGAACGCACCGGCCCGGATTCTAAAACTTCCAACTCAACCGAGTGCGGCCGATCGATGATCTGATCTTCGGTGGGAGGAGAATAATTGTAGGTATCGCCACCGTCGCCACCGTCAACTAGAGCGTGCGCTCTCGAAACGCTAACTCCGTCGGTGGTAGTGACGGTGAGTTGTCCGGTGGCGGGGTCGGCTTCGACGACGATGTGGGCATTAGTCAAAGTATTTCCCTCACCGCTCGTCTCGCCGCCCGTTCCCGTCCCCTCAACCGCAGTGAGGCTCAGCCAGCCGTAGCCGGCTATTTCGGGCACGGCCACAATCACTCGTCGAACCGGGGCCTCGGTTTGACGTACTCGCAAAGTGGCTCCCGCCATACCCCGGGCGAGCAACTCTTCTCGCCACTCTCCTAGGTCAATGGCGGTATCGGGGGAGTCGGCGGCAACGAAGGTGTACTCCCATTCGTCGGTGGCTAACTCTCGTACCGTGACCGCTTTGATGCGCACCCCAGCAAATTCTGGTCCGCGCATCATCTCGAGCACCCACCTGATCTTTTGTCCGACCACCAAAGTAGAAAACCCAACTCGGTCGCCACTGGTTTGATTCACGATCTGAGTGGGGCACGAGATTCCGGTAGCACTGACAAAGTGAACTGGGCCCATACCCGGAACCGACAAATTCACCGTTCCCGAACGTCGATGTGCGGTGGGGTTAACCACCACCGTCGACCCCATCGGCGCTCCGCTACGGTCGGCGAACTCCTGAACGGCTTGGTTTACCAGCGCGTCGCCGATTTGTCGTGCTTGTTGGTAGCGCACCATCACCGCATCGACCACTTCGTCGCTACTACACGCGCACGACGAGTCGTGAGCGCTGTTGAGGATCAGATTTTCCCACGCGGTGGCTAAAAGTGTCGTGGGGTATTGGTCGGGTTCTCGAAGTAGCGCGTTGAGCGGTTCAGCCCGGCGTTCGACGGCTCGTTCCGCGCGCGCGGCGGCGCGGTGAACGTCAACCCGATTGGACGCCACCCCCATAAGCACATTGGCTCGCCCCCCCGAGCGCATTTCTCCCCGCCACAATGCCAGATCGTTATGGGGCACGCCGGCGAGATAATCGGCCAAAGTGGTGATTTTGAACTCATAACGGGCTTGGCTTTCGTTGGCTTGAGCCACCGCCTGGCTAAGCCCAGGCTGGGGTATCTGGTGGTCGGTGCCGTTCATCAACAACATCGAGCCGTTATCAAGTCGAGCCGAGCCCAGTTCTTGTTCGTAACTATGAGCGCGAGCCACTAGCCCTGACCCAGTATCCGGCAAGTCGCGTCCGTTTGAGTAAGAACCGATCAAGTATTCGGCTCTTACTCGCGACCCGTTGGGTGCTTCCCACCAGAACGCGCTTTTAACGATCTCGTTAGGTACACCGCGCCATACCACCGCGTCGTTGAGCCCCGCCAGTGAAAGTATTTGGGGCATCTGCGCGACATGGCCAAACATGTCGGGTAAGTAGCCCACTTCCATGAGCCCACCAAGTTCGCGCGCTCGCTTCATTCCCCACTGCAAATTGTGCACAATAGTTTCACCCGACACCATGAACTCGTCCATCAAGATCATCCACGGACCCACCTGTAAACGCCCGGCCCGAGCGAGGGCTTTTATCCGGCTCTCGGCTTCGGGACGAACGGCGAGGTAGTCGTCGATGACCGCGGTTTGCCCGTCGAGCAAAAATCGCTCGTAAAACTGGTCGCGTTCTAAGAGGTCGAGCAGTCCGTCAATGAGTCCCACCAAGCGCACCCGGAAGGTTTCAAACGCGAGGTACCACTCGCGGTCCCAGTGAGTGTGGGCAACGATGGCGACAGCTATTGGCTCCGGGGTCTCATCGGTCACGCTCGCAGCCTAGGAGGCTTAGCCTGGGTAAATACGGAGCCAACGGTATGCTCGGTCGCTAATTAGGAGCGTAGATGACAACTGCGGGTGGTTCGTGTAACTGCGAGCCACCCGCTACCGTCGTTTTATGGGCCCAACGCTACGACTCGAGCGCCAGTGCTGGGCCGCGGGGGACCAAGTTGTCGTCGGCATCGACGAGGTAGGACGGGGCTCGTGGGCCGGCCCGGTAACCGTCGCCGCGGTAGTCCCCGCTCGGGAACATTTAAGCGGAGTGCGCGACTCCAAAGCGATTACTCGCGCTAAGCGCCCCCAAGTTGCGGCCGAAGTGCAAACCTGGGCGCAAGCAGTGGGGGTGGGGCATGCTTCGCCCCAAGAGTGCGATGAGTGGGGGATGACCGAAGCACTCCGCCAAGCAGCCATGCGCGCCCTCGCTCAAATTGAATCGCAAGGTTTTGTCGCCGACCGCATCATCTTGGACGGCTCACATAATTATCTCGGGCTAGGTGATCGAGTGATCACGGTCGTCAAAGGCGACACTTCGATTTTGGCGGTCGCCGCCGCTTCGTGTGTGGCCAAAGTGGTGCGCGACGAAATAATGACTAACGAATCCGAGAATTTCCCCCCTTACGGGTTTGAGTCCAACGTTGGTTACCCCGCCCCGGTTCACAAAGTCGCGTTGGCCGGTTACGGTCCCAGCGCTATTCACCGTCGATCGTGGGTGTTTATGGACGCGTTGCCCTGGCGCAACCTCGCTCCCGCTCCCGGTCGGCTGTTGTGAGCACAATGCTTGGCCCAATGACGCTTCTAGCGGGCCGAAAGTTCTAGGCTCATCATTATGGGTCAACCAATC
>Ga0208960_1000245_pt1 | contig 31168 bp, 50 predicted proteins | sample GreLakmeON33MSRF_FD_187703 | JGI IMG/M metagenome (GOLD analysis project Ga0208960, IMG submission 187703) | Freshwater lentic microbial communities from great Laurentian Lakes, MI, USA - Great Lakes metaG ON33MSRF (SPAdes) | ecosystem: Environmental > Aquatic > Freshwater > Lake | place: Great... | reverse complement strand
CGATATTGTGCCAGCCATAGTAACAAGTGAACTTGTGTTCCCATCCCCACCAATAGCGCCAGAGCCTGTTGTACCAGCGCCTCCAATCGTTACTGTATACGCTTTAATTCCTAGCGTGGCAGTCAAATCACGAACACCACCACCACCACCACCGCCACATCCAGGACTAGTGTAGTCCTTACCACCACCACCGCCACCGCCAGCGACTATTGCATACTCAACGGAGAGATAAAAAGTATATGGCGGTCGCTTATGCAGTGTTGCGCCATCTAACTTCCGCAGTTGCGTCAGCCCAAACATGTTAGCTGATTTCGTCCCAACTGCAGGTGAACACCGCATCGCCGCTTGCGCTTGCGAAAATGCCCATGCTCTGATTTTCTAACAAGTAGATTGCACTATCTTTAGTAACTACAACTAGCGTGCTATCCGCAGCTACCGCTACCGTGCTTGCAATAGCAGTTGCAGTGCCGCCCAATGCGGCTTGCGAATACATGCGGACACTTACATCCACGCTCGCAGTGCCGTCAATGTTTGCCACATACAACGAATTTATTTTGAAGATTTTGCCGCTACTTGCCGCATTGCTAACGATGCTGGTATCGGGTGTGCCTGTACCAACTGCCGTTGATAGCATATTGCCGTTGATAGTTGCGACATTTACAATATTTGGATTTGCCATTTTCTTTTACTCCGTAAAACTTGTTACCCAAAAACCAGTGCCATGGCAATTGCTTTGCCCATGCTGATACCACCGCCAGCCGCTTGCCAGCTTGGTGCGCTTGTTGCGCCGTTGCTTGTTAGCACATAGGTAGACGCGCCGCCTGCTATACGCGCCATCTGATTTGCCGCGCTGGCGTATGTCATATCGCCAGCCGTTGTAACCACCGCGGCGCTCGTGCGGCTCATGTCGCCGCTTGTTCCTAAAAATGTATTCCAACTAGCAGCAGTTACTAAATCGCCAGTCGTCTTGTCAGTCGGTGTCGTCCACGGCATTTTGTTTTTCTCCTATACTAAAGCGGCCCAAGCCATGTTGTCTGCCCAATCTCAGATGCGCCGGTGTTACCAAGCGCCCAATAAATGATTGTACCAGCATCCTCCAGCTTCCATGTCACGCGATAATCACTATTTAGACTGTGTTGTTCTGACACGATAAACCAGTCTCCATTGGCTTGTGTTTGCGACTCGTGCATCGTTATGCGGTCGCCGATTGTGCGCGTAAGCGCGGCTACTGTGCGATTGGTATCGTAACCGGCCAAAGTATAAGCGTTTACGCGGCCTACCGCGTCTTTACGCAAGTCAAGCTGATAACTTGCTAAAGAGGCGGCGCCAGCGTATGTGTCTTGAACGCCACCGGCCATATAGGCTATTTGTCCGTAGGCCAACAATGAGTCGTCGTCTTGTGCCACATAGCGTTGCGCGTTGTATTTGGTAAGAGGCGTACCGCGCAATTTAGATGTCGGTTGCAGATATGCCGTAGCGCTGTATGTGCTGGAGTATTTTACGGAGGCCGCGGTGGCCGTTTGTTCTGTAACAAGCGCGGTGACATAAGAGGTAACATCTGTACCGGTGCCATCTTCCATAGTGTTTGCCGTATAGTCCGTAGTTGGAACAGGGACAACAATGGCGGTGGCGCCTACCGTCACATCGGCAATCGCAGAAGTAAAAGCGTACTCTATCGTTGTGTCGCTTGCCGGTGCTATAGCAGCGCTTGACGCCAGCGTCGCAAGCGTGCTTCCAGCCGTGCCAACGCTACGCGGCGCGTACTCTACAACAACATAGTTGCTGATGTCCGCGCCGTACATATATTCCATCTCCGTGTTTGCATCGCTAAAAGATGCTAGACTGAGAGTGTCTGCAGGGAAGTGAAGGCGCCGGTAAAACTGCAATGTACCATCGCGCTTCTGAAAGAAGCGGCCTGCTTCGCGGTCTACGATAGATAACACGGCTTCATGAACAGTTGTGCCGATGTCCCAATCGCCAGCATACACAATCTCCGCGTCTCCAGTGTCGTATGTGTAGTAGTCGGAGATGGCTCCTAATGTTGTTCCTTGTCCCAACAAGCCGCGTCCTAAAATCCACCGGCCGGTCACTCCTGGAGGCAGTATGTCTGACTCGTCAAGAATGGTCGCTATGACTTGGTCTGCTGTTGTTTCAAACTGCAATGGAATGCGGCTCTCGTAGCGAAGCGCGCGCTCAAACCATCCGTTGCACTCAATGTCTGATGTGCGGTCTCCTTTAGTGTTGAAGCGCGGCGCAATAGAAGCAATCCATCCAACATACATAGTACGCGTTACCGTCAGATATGTGCTTGTAATCTTGACTGCGAGGCCGGTGGTAAGGTATCCATAGTAAGCGCCGCTCGTATACTCTGGACTAAAGCGTCTGTCGCTGTTGTTGCACGACAATATCGCGGTGTTGTCGCGGCCCATCAGCTCAAACGCTTCAGCAAACCCAAGTGACCAGTCAGCCGACAGCACATAAGCGGTAATCTCAGTCGCAAATGTTCCATCAGACGCGGTGTCTAGATAGAATTTGAATGCTGGCTTGGCCACCTTATTTTATCAACACCATACCGCGCGCGCGCGCTTCCTTTTGTAGCGCCGCGAACAAGGCGCCGGTGTCCTGAACTCCGTAGACATTCAGTGTGTTTATGCGCAAGCTTTGCGCGCCAGCGTTGTTGCCCATGTTGCTCGTTTGTGTAGCGCTATACACGCGGCCACCGCCCGACGGGTCAATGATTTCAGCGCCGCGCTCTCCTACCATAAACGGACTAGAATTTATGCCGAACACGCCACCGGCCGCGTGTCCCGCTGGCGCGCCGTATGGGCCTTGCGGCACAGCGTTTGGAAGTACGACTGGCGCGCCGTATGGGCCTTGTGGAAGAGCGTTTGGCCCTTTGACATTTGGGTCTGTATCTCCAGCGTCTTTACCTTCTCCAAACTTGATTTGTCTTGTAATAATCGTTAGTGTTATTTCTTTACTGCTCAAACCGTTGTATATGCTGGCTGTTTCAGAAATAACACCGTTGGCCGCCTTTGCCGCTGATAATGCTTTGTCGTAGTTAGGAATCAAACCCATCGTAATGTCTTTACCGATGCTGTCTACAAAAGCCGCGTGTGCGATGGCCTTCTTCTCACCGTCTTTTATGTAGTCTAGAGCATGGTCTTCTTCCAGCTTCGCAAACGCGGTGGCGGCCGCGCCTTCTATCAACAAGCCTTTGATGCGCTCGTCTTTAGCCAAACCAAAGGCGATGGCGGTGTCTTGTATGCCCTTTATCTCATCTGCTCGCAAACCGTCTATGGCCAGCGCCGCGATTTGTTTCTCTAGCAGGTCAGCTTTGATTTGGTCTGCGACAAAAGTACGCATCTCCGCTTCTTTATCTTTCGTTTTCTGAAGCTCGGTTTGCGCTTCTTTTAGTTTAGTGTTGTATTGTCCTTGTGCGATGGCCAACAACTCAGCGGCTGTTTTGCCTTGTCCATGTTCAGCTCGCAACTCTGCAAGCTTCTTCTCTAAATCTTTTGAGTCTAGCGTGTTGTCGCGCGTAGACAGTCCAAACGCTTCTTGCGACATCTGACCGTTGTCTAGAGTGCGCTTCAAGTCTCCTTGTCTATCGTTTAGATTGTCTAACTGCTTCGCAAAGTCTTCTGCGCTCACGAGGCCTTTCTCATGTTCAGCGTTCAGCTCTGCGATGGAAGCGTTGATGTCGGATGTACCTTCGTTGTATCGGTCTATACCATCCGTGTTGGCAAATCTTTCGTTTAGATCGTTTACAGAGATGCCAAGTCTTCCTTGCGAAATCAAAGCGCGCTCTATCGCATCACTGTTGTCTACGATGGTGCCGCTACCGGCGCGTATAGCCGCTGATTGTGCATTGAAGTCTTTGGTCAGTTTGGCGATGGCGTCCTTTTGTTCGCCTTCAGTTTTTAGCAAGTCGCCGCGCGTCTTGTTGTAGTTGCCATAAACGCCTTTGATAGAACTGAGCGCGGTGGCCTGCCGTTCATAAGCTTCTGTTTGCTCGTTTATTGCCTTTTGCATCGGCGTCAGCGTTGGTACGATGACTTCCACCGCGCCTTTATAGTCTTCAAGACGCGTGCGAGAAATCGCATATTGTTCGTTCAGATGTTTTTGCGCATCGGCCATCAGTTTGGCGGCGCCAGCTTGGTCTGTAATCGCGTTACCAACCATCAACATTGGCCCAAAGGCATTTTGCGAAGCCGCTAAAAGTTCATTTGTGACGCGCTTGTAGTCTTCAAAAGAGATAGCGCCTATCTTGACCATCGCTTGCAGTTTGTCAAGCTCTGCGTAATTTGCATTGTTGCGCGCCGCCCATCCTTCTGTCGCTTTAGCGGCCGCTGTTACAACATCCGAATATCCTTTGACAACAGGAATAAAGCCAGCGCCGATTTCTGTTTTGGCGCCAGCTACCGCGTCTTTCATCGTAGACAGCTTGCCAGCGGCTGTCTCTGCTTGCTTGGCCATCAAACCGCCAAAATCGCGTTGCATAGAAGCGATTAGCACTTTTACGGCTTGGTCAGCCGGTATAATTCCCTTCTCTATCATCTTGCTCATTGCGCCAGTCGTGACGCCAGCCGCGTCTGCAAGATGCTTTAGGGCCGGTATGCCTGTCTCTGCAAGCTGTCGCAAATCGTCATTGCCGACCTTGCCCTTTGCGCTCATCTGGCCGAGCGCCGTTGTTATGCGCTGTATCATTGGGCCACCACCGCCAAGCGCGCCAGCCGCGTTACCTACCGCTTCCAGCGTTGGAATGACATCTTTGGCGGCAAAGCCATACGCCATCATGCGTTTAGCCGCGTCTTGTAGCTCTAAGAATTCAAATGGCGTCTTGTCTGCAAAAGCTTTTAGCTCTTTGAGCATTGCGTCAGACTTTTCTGCGCTACCAAGCATTGTTGTAAACGCAATCTTGGCTTGCTCTAATCCAGCCGCAAGCTGAAAGGAATCCGTAATCAGACTTTTGAATTTATTGGCCACCAAGCCAATGACATTGGACAGTCCAAAGGCGGCCGCCATGCTTAGCAAGCCGCTCTCCAAGCCAGCAAACGCTGCTTTTGTCTTGGCGGCTTCCTTGCCTATCTTGTCAAGCGGAGGAGAAGCCTCGTCTTGCGCGATTATGCGTACTTTGACATCAGCCATCTAACTCACCTTCTAAGCGTTCTATTGCTCTAACAGTCTTCAGAATTTGCGGCTGTGTGTTGGCTATCTGCACGATGCTTTTACCGCTCTGTATTGCCTCAAACGCGTTGTATACATTGGCCACCGCGGCCATGCGGCTTATCAAACCGGCTTGCTGGTCTAGCAGGCCACCGGCGTCAGGCAAAGCAGACCAGCGCTCCGCTTGCCAAGCCATGCGCAACTCATACGGCGCTGGCGCTTTATCGCGCGCACACCGCATTGCCGCGATCAAGATTTTGGGGAGATGTCCATCGCTTCGCTATACATCGTAGCGATGGCGTCAGCAACGACGCGTACAAATTTAGGCGACATGGTAGCGACATCATCCACCGCGTACGATGGCTTTTCTATCCATCCACACTTGATGGCCGCGCGCAAAACAGCACCGCGAAACGCTGGCGCTGGCCAGTCTTCGCTCTCTTTTATTGCGATAGCAAAAGTTTCGATGTGACGCTGTTGGAGCATAACAAACGTCACATCTACTCCGTTCTTATTGTCTAATACTTGCACTCTTTTACTACTGCACTGTGGAAGACAATGCTGTCGTTCCAAGAAATGACACGCTGATGGCCACCACTCCATCGTACGGAGAGCTATGTTCATAACTCGTGACGAGAGCAGTACCGGTGTATTCAATCAGTCCGACACCGGTTCCTTCCGGTTGGATTTTCAAAACGGCTGATGTCCCTACCACCAACTCGCTGTCGGTCAATGAAGTCGTGTCGTCTTCCAACAGCTCTACAGTAGCTTCAAAACCGACAGTTGTCGTGACAAAGCTTTTAGCCGTGTCAGCGGCCGCAGTAATTTCAACTGTGTCAATGGATGGCGTAACGCTGGCGGTACGCACATGCGTCAATGTGTTAGCTCCGTGCTTCACCACCAAACTCTTGCCTGTATAAATTGCCATGTTGTTGTTCCTCTATTGGTATTCTAAAATGGTAATTGAAGTTTGACAGCCATAAAAGAACTCATTGCTCTGTGAAGGCCACTCATAAACTCCCCGCTGTGCGTTTACGCTTGTGATTTCACAACGCGTGTAGATAGACCGACTCGCTTGGAGTTTATCTAACAACGCATCCATGTATCGCATCGTATCACACCACTCGTCTTGTACGCGGCTCAGTCCCACCGCTTCTAGTAGACATAGTTCACTTATGTCATGTTCTACTCTGCCATCGCTGACGCCAGCCGTAAACGGACTGAAGGTGGCGCCGCTTCCACCGCGCGTTGTGCCTAGCAAACGCACCGGTAGATTGGCGGCCGGTACGCTTGGCGGCACCGCGTTTATGTCATACGCCGTTGGAGTGACAGACACCAGCGCCTCGTTTGTGTAAGTCACTATCAGCGCGGCCAAAGCGCTTGTGATGGCTCGTATGTTGCTCATTATGTAAAGCGTTTATACGGCGCAAGGATTGTTGCTATGTCAGTTGGAATGCGTCCTGGATGCAACACCATCCCATCTCCAACGCTTACAGCGCGGTCAAAGTCCACACTGCTCTCGCGTTGTCGGTACATAAACGCCACAAGTCGGATTGTTGCCGCCACCACATCATCAGGCGCTGTGATGCTATACGCCCATCTTCCAAGCACGGAGATGGCTCTTTGTGAGGCGCCGCTACCGGCCTGTGTCCACACATAAGACGATGAAGTCATCATTGCCAGTCCATAAAACGGCGCTATGTTTGCTGGCTCTGTAACGAAATCCGTGTTCAACACAAGCACAACGCTATCTCCGTTGGTCACAGTCGTTGGCGCTTGCGCCAGCTCTAGACCTTCAGTGAAGTATAAAGTCGTGCCATAAGAGTTGCGCACAAGGTAGCCGCGTCTATTTATAGGCGCGTCTACATCCATCACGGAGTCAAAGTAACGCGTTGCATCGCTGGCGGCTTCAAATGTGCGCGCGCTATGCTTGTCTATCATAGCTTGCGCGCGCACAATCAAAGTGCCAATCAAAGCATCATCGGCAACGCTCGTAACGCCGAGATATGTCTTGACAAGCGCTGTCGTAGCGTAGGCCATCCTAAACGCTATTCTTTTGCTTTAGAGGCTTTGGGCGGCGCCTTGCTTACAGCAAGCGTCGCATATCCACAACGGATAAGTTCTTCACCAAGCGCCTTCTCTACATCCAGCGTCTCGCCATCCACACCGGCCCAAATCTTGTCGTCTTCCGTCACACCGCAACAAGCGATGCTAAACAAGACTACCATTGTTTACGCCTGTGTAAGGATTTGCGTTGCTTCTGCGACAGTTGTCGTGCCGCCAAACCGCATCGTGCTAAACAGCGCGACTTGGCCGGTGGCCTGCAACAGATACGGATTGCGCTGCATCACCATGCCAGCGCGCTCTACCATCACATAGCCAGCCGCCAGATTAGTCACAAGCAATGACTTCTTACCGGTGGTGGCCGCTTCCATGTATCCGCTGACCGCGACCTCATGTCCGTACAGCAGCTTCGCGCTTTGATCACCTTGCGGCTGAACATTGAAGGTAAAGACGCTAGAAGACGCCAGCGCGCGTAGCGCTCCGAGTGTCGCGTTGCGTGTGATAAAAATCACTTCGCTCGGTACAGTCGTGTATGGCTCTGGCATAGCATGATAAAGCGACACAAGCTCAGCCGCGGTAATGGCCGTTGTGCTGGCGGCTGTTACAGCGGCCGTACCACCGGTCAGCAAACCCTTTGGCTCACTGCTTCCTGTGCCTGCAATGCAATACTGATTCTCCATCAGGCCAAAGGCGCGTCCGAGGCCAGCCGCCAAGAAGCCCATGATGTTTGTCTGCTCGTCTGCAATCAGTTCTTCAGTCAAGCGCAACTGATTGCCAAACTTGTAGACCCTTACGCTATTGCTCGTAAAGGTAGGCTCAGCGGCCACATACGAGCCACTCTCTGCAACGATGGCCGTTGTCATGCGCGCGTTCTCAACAGGGACTTGCACACTGTCTAGATTGGTCTGGATGACAAGCGCGCCATGTGAGCGGATGATGCTCATCTCATCACGCTTTGCGATAATCGTTGTGTACAAACCTTCTGGAACAAGGATGCCACCTTCGCCAGCGGTCGTCTCATTGAGCGCGTTGGTCTTTGTAGAACTCCAGTCTTGCTCGTTGCCTTTGGTGTATGCGTTCATCTGACCGGTACGGAGCCAATGCTTGAAGGCGCCACCGCCATCATGATCACCGCCGACACTACGCACCACCGGCGCCATCTTGGCGGCCTCTACACGCGGCTCATTTACCAGCGTTGTGAGCGCTGCTATTTGCGCCTTCAGTTCGCTAACATCTGTATCACTCATTTTGTATTCTCCTAGTTGTGTATGTGTTTCTATCAGGTCATCCGATGCAGTTTGAACCGGCTGTTCCATCAGAACGCCCAAAGGCTCTTGCGCATCGCTCTTTATTGTTGCCGCGTCATTGCGCGGCTCGGCTGGCGTTGGTGTGAGACTGGCCTCTGCTACCCACCATGTCTTTATCCATTGTACACCAACGGCCTTTTGTTCGCGCTCTACCATGTGAGACACAGCGCCGCTTGACCATCCGAGTTTACCCTTCTCTGCCAAACTGTAAATATACTTCTCGTACTCGTCACGCATCGCAAGTTGCGCTTCTACCCAAAGTCCAATGTCATCGCGCTTTACGACACCGCGGCCAATGACGCGCCGCCCGACAGTCTTGTCTTGTCCGTGGTGGTACAACACAGGCAAAGCTTCATAGAAGCCAAGCTCTGTCTCTGGAGTAAAGAAGTCACCTTGTAAATCTGGCGCGTCAGCGTCTGTATAGCGCACAAGGTAGCCGCCTACGCGGCCATCGCCGAGCGCTTTGACAGCGCTTCCATTTAGCATCAAGTCTATCTTGTCGTTTATGTAGTTATCCATGTCTCGTACCTCTTGTTAGCATACCATTGTTTTAGTCAGGATGTCGTCATATCGCGTTTATTTGCGGCCCATCGCGCGGCGCGTTTGCTTTCAGTGCGCGTACCTCCTCCCCAAAGCGCATGTGCGACAACGCCAGCAGACGGATAATTTTTGGCGCCTACTTGCGCGTCAGGCGCGTCTAAATCGCTCATGTGTCGCGCAAACCAAGCCGCCATACGCATCGCTTTATTTGCAGATACGCTACCGGCCGCCATCGCGCGCGCTTCACGCAATGTCTTGTCCGTGACGCCATCTCCGCTCTTGCCTTCAGCATGCCATTCCAAGCCTTGTTTGGCGTTTGAGCGCATCCATGCTGGAACAACGATGTCGGCGGTGGCCGCCTTGCCTTCATCGCCTTGTAAATCTTCTTCTGCTGAAGCGTCATCTAACAACGATTGTTGAAGGCCATCAGTTATCGGGCCGCCAGCTATCCACGCATCACAGCGGCGCGCGCCGTTGCATGTAAAGTCAAACAGTTCGCAAAATCCCATGCCGCCGACACGCGCGACATTGCGCGCTTCAGCGCCTCCAAATCCATCTACAATGCAATCCATCATGCTTGTTGTGATGTTGAAGGCGGCGCAATTGACACAACGCGCTTGTTTGACCGCTTCTACATCCATGCGCCAAGCGGTAGCGGCTTCTTCCCAATAGAGATTGTTGTCTTGTGTCGGGTCTAAAGGTCCATAGCGCGCCACATCTATCGCCACCTGACGCTGTACGAGATTGAACGCGATGTCCGTAGTGGCCGGTGGACAGGCTGTAAAGGCCTCCGCTGGCGCGTCCTCATCAGGCGCGTCTTCTAACGGCGCGCCAGCCGCAAAAGGCACCGGCGCGTCCGGTAGCGGTGGCGTAGGCCTTAGGATCGCGTCTGGTGTCGCGTAGGCCCTACCTTGCGCCAGCTCCGCTCCGTGATTCCAGCCGTTTTCTCCGGTAAGCGGCCGCGCGCCACCGGCCGCGCCACCGGCCGCGGTGGCCGCGCCTTCTGCGACAAGCGCTGGCGCTGGCGTTTGCATCAGCGCGCCGTTATACCGTAGCGCGCTAGCCATTCTTGAAAGAAGCCTTTGATGGTCTTCTCTATGATTGCGCCTATTTCACTCTCTACGAACTTGGCGGCCTCATCGGTTGTGTCCCATCCGCGGCGCTTCATAACATCGCTTTGAACCGGTTTATCTCTCTTGCCGCCTTGCACATAGCCAGCATAAGACGCGTTGCTCTGCACATCCACAATCATGCCAGCGTTGCTCTTTGTAATCTCCCAACTCTCGTAAAGGTTTTCGCTGTCAGCGCGTTTGATAGCGGCCAATAGAAGCTTCTTCTTGCCCTTGCCACTACCTTTTGGAACATAGTAGCCGCCATCTCCGCGCCTCCAAAACGCTTTACCAGACGCTGGCACATTACCGTTGCTGGACTCTCCTTTTGTTCCAGGAGTTGCGGCCATCTCTGGCGGTCTAAAAGCAAGGCGTCCTTTAGCCGTCAAACCGGCGGTGGCCGTTATACGCTTCAAAAACTCACGCGTTGGAATGGTCGTCATCGCTTGCGCAAGCTGGTCTAAACCTTTTGCCTCTAGTTTGAAGCTGCTCATCTCTTCTTCTCTACATAGATGCGACAACGACAATTGGGATGCGCTGGCGGCCCATCGCTATGTTGCGTTTGCCACACATCGGCCATCGTGTCGTCTAAAGGCCCGCAAATGTAACAGACGCGCTCGTCTATGCGTGTGACCCATCGCGTGTTTACTTTGAGGCCAGCGTCTTCTAAGATTGTTGTGTACTGATTGGTGGCGCCAGCTTTGGCGCGCGTGACTTCAGTCGTTGTAATCATCGCTACGCGGTACGGACTAAAGGTCTTGTACAAGCGCGCGCGTACAGCGCGGTTTATCTGCCCGATTGGCATGTTGGGACTTCTGACCATCTCTTCTATCGCTTTATGCAAGTCTTTGCTCGTTGTCGCTGTCACACGCTGACTTAACTCTATTGTGTGATTGTTGGCCCAATCTTGCGCTGTTGTCGTATATGTGGATGGCGTTACCGGCTCTCCAAAGCTGGAAGCGTCAGCGCGCAGTTGTGTCACAAAAACATTCTTTATCACCGGCGTCAGCTTGGTGGCCAGCTCAGCGGCCATCGCGTCTAGTGTCTGTATTGGCACTTTACCGGTGAGCGCCGCCTTCTCTAAAGGCGCGGCATACTTCTTGAACACGCTTGTTATCTTACCGGCCACCGCCTTCTCGGCTTGTGTGCGGTAACGCAACTCCTTTACAAACAGATGCTCAAAGATGGCTGTCGCGTCTAAATCCTTGTTAGACAGCTTCAGCTTGCACCAATCTTCCAGCTCTGGAACGATATGTTCGCAAATAAAGTGACCGGCGCGCGCGCGGTCTCGTGACGCCACCTTCGCCCATGCTTTTACCTCTTGTTGCATGTTGTCCACATGCGCGGTCTCTTGATATGCAGACAGCGCCAGCGCTTTACTCGGCGGCGCCTCCGCTACGCGTACAGCGAAGCGCGCGGCCGCATCTACCATCGCGGCCGCTTGTTGCTCTGTAAATCCCATGCTTGTCAAAGCGATGCGTACGACAATCGGGTCTGCCTCACCGGTGGACACTAGATTGCACATTGTTACAGCGCGCTCAGCGTCAATGCCTCCGATGCGTGTTACCGTGCCAATCGCGTCTCCGTCAGAAGCTGGCGCCACCGCGCCAGCCGCGCCACCACCTTCAGCGCCATCAGCCGTAGAGAGACCGGCCACATCTTGCATGACATAGCCCAAAGTAGACATCGCGTCTGCAAGCGGCATGCCAGCGTTTACAAGATTTAGAAGTGAGCCACTACGCTCGGCCTCATCTTCTTGATAGACCGGTAACATCTCTGGCGTAAAGTGCAATGCTAAATTCAGGTCGTCTAACAACTGTCGGTTGATGGCGTCTTCGTATAGCGTCAAGCGCGGCTTTATTGTGTTCTCGTAATAAAGGCGCGTGTCTGACTGCGCTGTCGCGTAGTTGGCGCTGTCGCTCGTCAGCAAGGACAACGGTATGCCAAAGGCGGCCGCTATCTCGCGTGTTGTTGTCTCTTGTAACTCTGGCATTGCCATTGTGTTTATGTGCGGCGTAATCGGCTGGACTGTGACATCAGTTTTGAGCGCAAGAACGCGCCATGCGTTTACGATGCCCGTCATCTTGCGTTTGAAGAAGCGCTCTGTGCGTTCTACTTCCATCGGCGGTGGATTGCCGCTCATCGTCAAGAGCGTCAAAGGCTGTGCGCCGCTGGCAAAGAAGCCGGTGGCGAACTCTTGCATGCTGATGCGCAGATTTGATGCAGATAAAGCAACGCGCGCTGGCGCAAGGCCATGTCCTATCTCGTCTGTAAAGCTAAACTCACGGATGTAAAGCATGCGCTTGCTATCCCAAGGCCCATAGATGCGGCCGCGCAGTTGTTGCTCAAAGGACAGATGATTATTTAGCATCTTGACGCGCACAGTGTCAGGCGCCAACACTTGCAGACCGACAACGCGGCTACCACCGGTGGCCGGTTCTAACTTCAGTGCAAAGCCAGCGCCGCTTATGCACATAGACGCTTCCAGCTCGTAAAGCAAGCGCGATAGATGTTGCGGGAACGGCCACTCGGCGATGTTGCCGCGCGTGTCGTGTATGGCAAATGGAACGGCTGATAAAGAGTTTGCGCGCATTTGAACGGCGCGATAGAGTTGTGGCGCGCGCGTGTATGCGCTTTGCGGATTACCGCCGATAGAATCTCCATCGGCCATTTGTTGCGCCCATGCGGGTATGCTGATAACTGTTTTAGTGTTGTGTGTTGTAAATAGATTGTGGAGAGAAGGTGGCCGCATAAAGTTATGCCTCAAATAAAACGAGAGGACCAGCGCGGCGCGCCGCTCTGTATGCTAAAGCCAAAGAAATGACATGGTCATCATGCATTCCTTGTGGCGCACTGAAGCGCACAACGCCCGATGGCAATCTCTCACTTTCGTATGCCTCTAATTCTGCTAACAACTCAATGTTGTTAGTCAGACCGATGTCTTGCCTTTCTATGGCCAGCGCCAAAGCGTCAATCAAAGGCAGCTTCGTTTGCGCTGTTGTCGCAAACCCTTCTACCGGTAAACCGGCTCTTTGAAGGCTCTCTACCAACGGACCGCCCATGCTATTGGTCTCCGCAATTATAGCATACGGATTCCATATCGTAGCAAGATGCGTCAGTTGTGCTACTTGTCGCGCGTAGTCTACATCCAGCAGTTTAGCGATGTGGACTACCTGCATCGTCTCTGTAGCGATGATTGTAAATACGGTCGCATCGTTAGTACGGCCCCAATCCACGCCGATGACATATGTCAGACCGGCCACCGGCGTCACAGCATGTTCCTTCACGCATTTACGCACTCCTCTAAAGACGCCACCACCATCCTCTACAAACTCTGCAAGCCATTCTTGCCGGTATGTACGCTCGCTGACCAGCTCTTTTGCGCGCGTTGCCGCGCCTTGTATGGCTTTAGATGGATTCTCTACACTCGGCGCGCGCCAGCTTTGTTGTCTGTCGTTGTCTAGAGAACCGCGTAGATACTCCCTCCAAAACCAATTGTGACCGCGCGGTGTAGATACAAGGATGGCGCGGCCATCGCGGTCAGCAAGCGTAGGCATAATAACATCTGTCCATGTTTCTTCGCGGATGCGCGCGGCCTCGTCTACTATCACAAGGTCAAACGCTTCTCCGCGTAAAGCGATGTCGTGGTCTGCTGTGTAGATACCAAGGCGGCCACCGCCAAACTTCACGGCCATCTCTGAGCGATGGATAGTGGCCGCTTGCGCCACATGTTGCTCTACAAAGCGCCAAAGCGGCCGCGCGTTGCGATATGTCGGCACGACCCATGCTACTTGCGCGCCGTAGTACGCCTCTCCAACAGCTAAACATCCGGCCATTATGGTCTTGCCCCAACGCCGACCCATTGCCACCACTTTGATATGTGCTGGATGGACAGCGATGGCATGCTGGTCACGGCGCAAGCGAGGAAGCTGCACGACCGTACTCGTATGGCTCTAGATCACCGATGCGCGCGTTTATCTCTACTCTATCGTTATACTCTCTGTCGCGCGCGTTCTTTAGTGTGAACACAATCGCCCAACTCTCTCCGCGCATGATGGCCTCGTCTAGTTTGAACTCTGCCAAGTCCTTGCGCGCTTTACGCCAATGTTCTACAATCTCCATTGCATCAGGCAAACGCTGTATGTACGCATCTATTGTCTTGACATTTATCGCCAGCAAGTCAGCCGCGATGGTACGCAAGCCGCGCGCGCGTTTGAGCGCATCTACTACTTCAGTGCTTTTGAGCTTTAGCGGCCGCGCCATCGGTGTCCTATAATCCCATAACTGATGATGTGATGGAATATTTTACAGTCATAACGGCCAATGGAGATGGAGAGCGCATGCGGCCGGTGGCCAACATAGCCAAGTGTTTGCTTCCTTTTCGCGGTAAAACCATCCTTGCACACCTGTTAGAGCGCTTCCCTGACGCCATCGTACTGAGCCACCACGCGTTGAATGTACCACAGTCTATACGCATCGCGCCGACACGCTGTCGCAAGGACACACTCCGTTACCTTACCGGCATGCGTAGCGTTCTCATCGTAGACGCGGACATCTATGTGCCATCGTTTCGTTTTGCTTGCACGGATAAGGACGCTTTATTCGTTTACAAAGGCCGCAATGCCGGTTTATACTATGTGCGTTCCATAGACGCTTTATTGCGATATATGAAGGTAGACGACATAGCCGGTGGTATGCGTGACCATCAAACGATTACGATGCGTACAATCCATTTAGGCACACCAGAGGAATACAAAGCGGCCACCGCGTCTGAAGCCTCGTGAGTTATTTACATAGCGCCTTCACCGGCAACGACTTGTATCTGTTTGACACGGTCGTTTACAAGCATTGCGCCACCGGCCGGTCAGAAGCGCATTGGTACGAGCTGGCGCGCGCCAAAGACTTCTACACACCGCGCGTTTTGGGCGTATGTGACGACTTTATCCTGCTAGAGCGCGTGTACGGCCGTACTCCAAAAGTAAACGCCATCATCGCAGTCATCAGGCGCTTTGAAGCTCTAAACAGCCACAACAACGCGTCATACGAGACATACATAAGCAATTTACCGGCGCATGCCATCAAAGAACAGTTGTCGGAGGCCGAGCATGCGGCCACTTTCTTTCACGGCGATTTATCCACGACCAACTGCATCACTTGTTATGATTGCGACAATGTTTATTTGATTGACCCAAACCACAAGCAGGTCTTTGGCAGTTATCTAACAGACGCTGGCAAGGCGGCTTGGAGTTACGCGGTCTACGAAGACGACATGCGTTCTGCCCATACGATAGCAGAGGAGTTTGGCTCTATTGTGTGGCTGTTGGCCGCTTCAGAGGGTTTGCGCGTGTGTAAATATAAAGCGATGTATTTAGACCGTGTAGAAGCGCTGGCCTCTCTATACGCGTAGCTTTGGCCAGCTTGTCGGCTTTACGGCCGCGGTGGCGCGCCAGCCGCACAGTAGTGATGCCAGCCGCACGGTCAGCTATGCCGCCAGCCGCACAGTAGTGATGCCAGCCGCGCGCCAGCGGCCGTAGGCCAGCGCACGGTCAGCACGGTCAGCTATGCCGCCAGCCGCGCCACCGGCGCACACCAGCGCACACCGGCCGTGCCAGCCGCGCCACCGGCCACCACCACCGGTCGCGTATTTATCAACTACTCGGCCACCGGCCGCGCCAGCGCGAGTATTTACCAAATACTCGGAGGCCGGTGGCGCCAGCGCGAGTATTTACCAAATACTCGGAGGCCACCACCACCGGCCGCGTATTTACTAAATACCTGATAAATCTTGATAAATTACGAGTATTTACCAAATACTCGGAGGCCAGCCGCGCCAGCGCAAGTATTTACCAAATACCTGATAAATCTTGATGATTTACTGAATACCTGATAAATTTTGAACATTTAGGCCACCGGCCGAGTATTTACCAAATACCTGATAAATTCTGATAAATTCCGAGTATTTACCAAATACTCGGAGGCCGGTGGCGCGGTGCGAGTATTTACCAAATACCTGATAAATCTTGATAAATTGCGATGATTTATCAAATACTCGGCCACCGGCCACCGCGGCGCGCGTATTTACTGATACCTGATAAATTCTGATAAATTGCGCGTATTTACCGGTGGCCGCGCGTATTTACTGATACTTGATAAATCTTGATAAATTGCGATGATTTATCAAATACTCGGTCACCGGCCGCGCCAGCGCCACCGGCCGCGCCTTTAGCTCACACGCGCCAGCCGCAGCTCCGGATGCAACGATTGTTTAGTCTTGTTGGCCGCCACAAGTCCGTCAAAGCGCTTTACTAAATAGTCGCATGCCGTTTGCTCTACGATATGTCGCGCTTCTAAAGTGTAATCCGATTGCATGCCGCCTTCTTGTGTGTAACTTTTGGTCTTGACGCCGTACATGTCCAGCCGCGTTACACAGCCGTATCTTTGAAAGTATAAGAGTGTGCGCTCGTAATCCGTTTTACTCAGTTGTGTGACCGCCAGCGCTGGATCGTTTGTGGCCACATATCCAAAGCAATGCGCCACCACCAACTTTAGTGTGTGCGTTACTTTGCCGCTAAAGTAGAAGGTGTTGGCATGCGGCGCGATACCCCAAATGCCGTACTCTCCAATGCTGGCAAATCCAATCTCTGCCATTGCGTTTATGTCGCGCACGACCGCGTTGCTTTTGTCTATCAGTGTTATGTCATCTTCCAGCACCAGCACACGCGTACCTTTAGGATAAAAGCTATGCACGAAATTGAATTTATCGCGCACATTGGCGCTGGCGGTAATCACTTGCGGCAACGGTACGATGGCGTATTCGCGCGCGTCTTGCTCGTCTGACAGAAACAATGTGACATCTTCCATCGCCACTGTTGATTCTTTCAACATCTTGTATGTCAGGCGCGCCAATATGTGCGGCCGCCGGTGCGAGACGACCGCGATTTTATAGTGCATCGCTCTTGCTCTTGCTCTTGCGAGGCTGGCGCGCGCGCGCGGCCACCGCCTGCAGAGCTTCGCGTGTGCTTTTGGCGCGCAGTTTGCCTCCACCATCCGCGTCAGGCTCTACACGCAACATCGTAAGCTCTCTTACGCTTTTATCTGCGCGCTTTATCTCCTCGGCTGGCGGTAGGCACTTCCACATGCGTTGTAAACTGTAGTAAACAACGGTATATCGGTATGCTTCTGGTGCTATCTTGATAAATGGCGTGACACCGTGCATGATGGATTGTCCGTCAAACATCAACACGGAATGGTCTCGTAGCATAAAGGTCACTCCCAATTGCGGACAGGTCAGATTGCCGCCGATGATGTCTCCTTTGAAGGTAAACATGTTAGACCAGACACCGGCGAAATTGCCCGTGTCGTTGTGGTATGGCAACTGATTGTCTTTATTTACGATACCGCTTGTGAACGGCGTGTCTCCCATTTTGTAGTTGTCTACAACAATCTTCGTTTGCGCCACATGCTCTACAAACACTTCTGGATTGTGACGCTCATATAAGGCCGACAACAGTTTGGCGCTCTCGCATAGAACGGCGTGTTGTTGTGGATAGTCATGCGCCATCTGAACAACGCGACATGAGTCTTGCTGATATGTTGGACTGCGCGGCATATAACCAAATGTTGTAGAACGCGTGCGCATGCCGCGTGTGCGATGTGTGACGCCGTAGTTTAGAGATTTACAAGCTTCTACAAGCGCTGGCAGTTTGTGGTCTAACTCACAGTAGACAGCGCTTGGAAGCACATTGTCATCTATGTAGATGCGACACGGATAATTTATTTGCTTAGGCGCGTCACCTTCAGACGCATAACGCTGGCGGTACGCTGTCGGGTCAATCTGTTGGGACTTTACTCTTAGCTCTTGCATACTCGTCTCCTAACAACATCGTACCGGCAAAATCGCTATATGTGTCGTGTTTGCCATCACGACAACCGGCTTCCAGCGCTGACACGATAGCGCCGTACATATATGCGGGATAGATAAGAACGATTGTGCGCGCATACAATCCAGGAGCTTGTGCTTCTAAAGCAATCCTATGCTCTGTATCAGCCGCAACATCAGGCGCAAATCCCAACTGTTCGTTTATCTCTATGCCTTCTAAACCGTTACCAGAGGCCACCTGTTGTCGCACGATTTGTTGTAACACGGTAGCGTCTGTGTTCCATTGCACAAGCGCTTCGCTGTCCATTCCCCATGCGCCCAACTCTGTACTATCCCAAGCCACAAGCTTCTCCCAATCCCAAGCGCCTACAGAGCCGGTATGAGCAACAATAGACAAGCGCTTACGCTCAGTGTTTGTGAGCGCGCGATGCGACTGGCGCACATCTACTTCAAACGCGCCATCGTGCATCGTCAATAGAGCGCTCAGTCTTTGGTGGCCATCGTAGACTTCAAAATCAGGCCCGATGGCGATTGTTTGGAATTGTCCGAGGTCGGCCCAAGAATCTAACAAGCGCTTTGCTTGCGCTTTTGTGGAGTAACGCGGATTGTCAGACCAAGGCTTCAGGTCTGCAATGCAAACGCGCTTGCTCTCCCAACTGATGCTATGCGTTAGAGCCATTGTCGTCTATACCGGTGGCAATGCTGTACGCGGCCATCGTAGCGACAAGAGCGTTTATCGCGTCTGTGGCGATGATTTGCGCGTTGTACCATGCCGTCAGAATACCGGCTACAGCAATCACCATAGACCAAAACTTTCTGCTGGCCAACAACTGTTTCATCTTCATGTCTTCTCCTTGTTTATGTCTGCAAGCAACTCAAAGGCCGCGTATGGGCGCGCGGCCTATGAGCCATAGCAGGAGACCAGTCCGACTACAGAATAAGTATAGCACAAGCGGCTGGCGCGGTGGCCGGTGGCCGCGGTGGCGCGGCCGCCAGCGCGTACCGGCTTACCAAGCGGGACTTCCGTACCATTGCAGAATTGGCGCGCCGCTCATAGACACCAGCGCACACGGCCGCGTGTCGGTATTCTGCAAGTATTTCTGTTGGCTTGTTACAATTTTGGCCTCTCTTTCAACAATCGCGCCAGCGCGGCTTGCCAGCACCGTATACAATAAAATCTTGCAGTTTATAAAGTATAGAAATCCATATGCTGGAAGCTTGTGTTGTAAAGCGCATTGCGCCAGCACGGTCAGCTTGCTCTCGCTCAGCAGCCATTGGCTTTTGTATTGCTTTGTAAATGTCTGGAAGGTGAACTCTCTGCACTTTGCTTCTACAAGCGCAATGCGCTGGCCTTGCTTTAGCACATAAGCGTCAAACGGTAGCGGTCTCGTTTTATCTGTGCGCTGAACCGTCAGCTCAGGCCAATGTCGCATAAAGATGGCGTACGCGTAATCTTCTTGGTCTGTTTGAGCGCGCCAAGCTGGCGTCTCTATCGCCAAGCGCCGGTCATTCAACATACGCCTCTGATGTGTAGCATCCGCGCGGACAATACATGTCTACAATGATGCCAATGTCCCAATCAGGGAAGGTAGGCGGCCGGTCTTGTAACAAGTCTATAAACTTTGTTCCATCTGGCATGTCGTCTATCGCGCCGCCTCTATCTACACAATAGTACGAGCGCTTCAAACGCTCTATGTACACGCGCGCCTTCAAAGGAATGCTTGGTGGACAAGCCGCGCCAGCACCGGCCCAATCACTCCACGGCTGGCCAAGTAGAAGCGTCATACATAGACCGTTGCGCCAGTTTGCGTGATGACAATTTGTCCCTCCTAAAGGTGGCCAATAGTAAGACAAGCGCGCGGTAAAGCGCGCTGGCTCTACATCAAGCAAACCGATAAACGGTGTCATCGTCGGCGTTGGCCGTTGTGTGCGTGTCGGCGGTGGCGCTGTTGTAGATGTTGCCGATGGAAGCGGCTTTGTGCTGGCGGCCGTAACGATGGTATGTGAAGGCGCGCTGGCGCCTTGTGATAAAGCCATTGTGCTACCGGCGCTTGCGCTGAACGCGATTGCACAGGCCAGCGCCAGCGCCGCGTAATGTCTTCTGTGTTCTTTGAGCATCGCGCTTGCGATTGTGATGAACTTTGTTTTAGTTTTCATGTTACCTTTGTTTTGTATTTAGATCTAAAGCGCGTTGCGTGTTGTGTCGCGCTCTCGCGGCCGCGTGAAGCGGCCACATGTATAAAAGGTGGCGCGCCGTAAGCTGTGACGGATTGCAGAAGCGCCACCGCGTCCTCTGTCGTGTAGATGACCGCGACTTGTCCGCGCCAGCTTGTGTGCCATGTTTCTTGTAAAGCGTTTAGATGGCCGGTGGCTGTCTTGACTTCTACAAGCATATTGTGGCCGCGGTAGCCGACAAGCAAGTCAGGCACACCGCGGCCGACAGCATGTAAATGACATACAGACGCGCCGCATTGTCGCAATGTTGCGACGATGACCGGCTGATTGTTATCTGAGCGCGCCGCCATCCAGCAGAGATATGCGCAAGGCCACCGGCGCGCGGTGGCGCTCAGCTTCCTGCTCGTCTATCAGTCTTTGCTTGACCATCAGCGCGCGCTCAAAGAGCTGCATTGGTAAAGGCCGCTGGCCTTTGACGCCGCGCCAGTCCTTGCTAAACCATTCTTCCAGCACACTACCAGAAAGAAAATGTCCGTACATCTCATTATCGTAGCATAAAATGCAAGCTTCGTAAAACTCCACCGCCTCAGGCCGCATTCTATTCTTCCCCCAATGCTGAACAAGTAACAGTCCATAGCCACAGGCGTTTGCTAGTTGTTCTTTTATCTCCACCTTCAATACGCGCTCTGAACGCTTGCGCCAGCCGCTTACCGCGACCTCATCTACACCGCGGTCATGAGCCATCCATCCTTGGTAATCTATCTTATTGGTCTCCATACTTGTGAACTCCTTTTATGAACACATATATATATAAATCCTATTTTAGAAGCGTAGTGTAAAACAAACGCATACTCCCCCTACCCCCTCATGTTCCTGACAGGATTTAGCATCAGGATTTGCTCTACACATACAACGCTGGCCAGACTGGCGCTCATCTAACATAGCGCCGCGCTGGCGTAGATAGCGTCTTATCGGCCGGTACGGTAGCCATCCGCTCAAAGCTATGTGATTGCCGCGAGACGCCGCGGCAATGTTGTTTCTGAAGGCGCGCCAGCGCCATCACGGCTGGCGCGCCCGATAAAGTGTAACCGATGTTATGTGCTACGCGTCAGCACCACATGAGCTAACATGCGCTGTAACGCCAGCGCATCCGTATCGCTCTTCCAAGCCTTTATGCCTTTACCGCGCAACGCGGCTTTGACATCTTCAGCTTCTGTAAACGCTGACGGGAAGGTTACGATACCCCATCTGCATAAACCGTCTATGTCTAACACCGCTTCTTCCGTACCATCGCCGTTTATGATGTTATACGGCCCGATGAACGGCTGGCGCGGTGGCGTAACCTTACCACGGAGCGCGGCCACCGCGGCCGGTGGCGCGCTGGCGCTTACGCCAGAAGCCGGTAATTGCTGTGGCGGCGCGGCTTCTGCAGGCTTTTCTGCTTGCGCAGGTGTCTCCGCGGTGGCGCTGGCGGTGGCCGCGCTCACCGGCGCGCCTTCACTCCAGCCGGTGTCCGCTTGCGCCATCTCGTCAGCGCTGTAAAGGCCAGCCAACTCAGCAGGGAAGCCTTTGCGTAACGCCAGCATCTCGCTGCATTTGGCCAAAAGATGTGCGCCCATGCTCTTCCATAGCGGCCCATTTGCGTTGGCTCCATACTCCCGCCACAACGCGATGCCGGTAAACTTGGCGCTACCACGATATACACATGTGCGCGCCGCGGCCGGTGGCGTGTTCTTCAGCCACACATCATGCCAAACGCCATCTTCTCCACACCAATCGTTGTCGCTACCGTTGTACAAGCCGGTGCGCGCGGCCATCAAACGCGCGCCATCTATGGTAATCATAATCGTGGACTTGACTTGCCAATCTCCCGATGCGCTCTTGTTGCGCCGCAGTACCATACAAATCTGACGCGCAAAAGGGTCAAGACCGGTGCGTCTGCATTGTTGCACAAACATCTCAAAGTCGTCTGCTGAAGCGCCAGCGCCCAAAGTACGGCGCAACAAGTTTATGTCTAATTCTGTTGTCATGTTAGTCTCCTTTATCGTCTAGTCCAGACCAATCTAAATCTACAAGCGCTACCGGTAAGTTTGAAGGCATAGGCGGCCGCATCGGATTGGTGGCCATGTACAGCGCCAGCGCCTTGCGTATAACGGCGCTTCTGTTGAAGCCGCCGATTTTACAATACGCTTGTATATGTGCAAACTCAGCGTTGGAGTACCATACCGTTATGGACTGTTCGTTTTGCTTTGCCGCATTTAGATTGCTCATGACAACACCACTTCCTGTAGCAACGAAATATTGTCTTGCACGGTCTCAAACAAATGTGGACTGTCAGCGAGCGTTTCATCGTTTGTAGCCATCCACAAAAAGTCCTCTCCAATGACACACAACACGCGCACTACATCTGCCAAGTCATATTGCTTGTCCTTGTCCAGCCGCGCGGCGCGCTCAAACGCCAAGCGGCCATGCCCTTCAAATGTCTTGTCAAATGTGCGCGCGCGCAACGCTTCTAGTTGCGCCGCGGTGGCCGCTGTATACTGACGCCGCGTAATCACTGCATCCATAATATTTTTCTCCTGTTGAAAAAAGCTTCTCTATGACGCCGCAAACCGGCTGTCAAAGACCTTTACAGAGCGCACCGGCTTGCCAGTCTTTATGTCCTTGCGCGTCTCCTCGGTAAAGAGGCCGCCAAAGCGCTCATCGCCAATCAGCTTGCGTACCGCTCCATGCTTCCACGGCTGTGACGCCAGCACACCGCCATCGCCGGTGGTAAGCAACTCTAGATTGCCACCGCCAGCGTCTAGCACCGCCATCAGTATGCTCTGGTCATCTATAGACCGCGTTGTCTTGGTAAAGCCGACATACAGCCGCTCTGTATCTGAAAGAACTATGTCGCCTTGCGCGTCTATGCACTCTATAAGCGCTTGTTCTATGGCCTCAGCGTGTACGCGCAATTCGCGTTGCATCCCAATCACCATGTCGCGTAGCCGCACAAGATTTAGCGGATGCGCTTCCACATCCAAGACTTCTTCTCCATGCGCCACCGCGGCCACCGCCAGCTTCAACTCTGCAAAGTGTGTCATGTCGTAGCCTCCTTTATGACTAAATTTTGGTAAACGGCTGGCCGAGGCCAGCTCTTTAGCATGCCCTCGGCCTTTCTCAAACACATGTCATGTACGGCCGCTGGCAATCCATCGGCCAAACTATCGGCGCGCGCCAGCTCTACTGCTGACGCTTCATCAGTTGGCTCTATCACCGCCAGCAACAACGATTGTATAAACCGGATTTGTGTCGCATACATCGCGTTGCGATTGTGCATCAACAATCGTTCAGTCTCCAGCTCCACGGCGCGTATGTTCTTCCACAGATGCTTCATAACGGTAAGCATCGTCAAACGGAAGTACCAGTCATGACCGATGTTGTCGTACAGCGCCTTCACAGTGAACTCCCATGCGCGCTGATGGTCTGGCGCTGGCGGCATAAACGCATGCGCGCGCCACTCTTCAAACATAGCGTCAATGTCGTCTTCTAGATACTCGTCAGCTTGCATCTTGGCCTCCTGTGGCGCCAGCCGCGCCACCGGCCACCGCGCCGGTCGTGTCTGCATCTTTGGCGCTGGCGGCGCGCAAGAAGCGCTCTTTATTGAAGCGCTCATTGTCTATGGCGAAGCGCCGCGCAAACGCAGTTGCTATTTCTTGGCGGCGCGCCATGTCGCGTACATCGCGCAAGACGCTTGCCACCACTTCGTAGTGTTGTTTCGTAAACATGCTGGTCTCCTTATTCTTGGTCTAGAGCGGCGTAAACGCGCGCATATGTGTATTGGTAGCCATCTGGCGTACGCGCCGGTAACATGTGCATGATGAGCCACCGCGCCGCTGATTTGCGGCCGCGCTCCTTCAGCGCGGTCATTGCCACGCTATATGTACACTCATCGTTGTTTATCCATAAAGCCACATTCCAATGCCCTTTAGAAGGATGTCCGTTGTATTCTTGACCCTTTATCTTCATGGTCTTACGCCTCTACTTGGCTGGCGCGCGCCAGCGTCCATTGTGCAAGAGAGTGCAAGCGCACATAATGATTTATAGAGCCTTCATAGTCGCCGTAGTGTTTAGCGGCGCGCACCATCAAATGCGTAAACACAAACCATCTCACATCAGAACAGCTAAAGTAATACACTTGTCCATCAGCCGCTGTGAAGAAACCGGTAAAGTAGTAAAACTGCCGCGACATCTGCAAGTTTGTGCAATTAGCATCGCGTAGCTCTGCAACAATCACGCGCTTGACTTTATTGTAAAAGCGCTTGAAGTCATCTCCCAAATCTGCTCCATTGTAATTTTTCGTGTACATGTTAGACATAGCCTTTGGTCTCCTTTGGTGGTGGTGGCCGCGCGCTACCTGACGCGCGGCCGACATACTTCGCTGGCGCTCAGTCCATCCGACTGCACGAGTAGACATCTGTAAAGTCGTATTGCTTGCCTCCAAAGCTATACGCTCCAAATGACTGCAATGACTTGGCTACGCCGTAGCACCAAGCCTCCTTACGCTGCATAGACTGGCCAAACTCTCTACAGCTTATCTGCAAGCCGCCTCCATAAGCGGCGCTGGCCAATTTAGTCTCCTTGGCCCATCGGCCAAACGGTGTTGTGCCTTTGAACTGAAGCCAAGCGAAGCCGCACACGCCACCGGCTACGACATACTCTTGCACAATCGGTGAGCTGTCATCAAGAACGCTGGCGCGCTGTGTAACAATCATTGGCGCTACGGCCGCGCGGCCACCGGCCACCGCGCCAGCGTGACACGCGTCTGACCATAGCCGCTCAAACAACGGCGCAAGCGCCACAGATGCGCGCGTCATCGCTCTATCTCCACGCCAGCGAGATTGGCATACCGGATGGATGGCGCCAAATTACAAGTGTCTATAAGCTTTGGCTCTAGATGCACACGATGCGGCGCTTGCATCGTACTCGTCACAACGCGTGTTTCTTGCTTTGTGATGGCCATGTAAAGCGCTGTCCGTAACTCTTCAACGGCCGCGGCGTCAAGCACCAATTGCATGTGGACAGTAGCGATGCGCAAGCCGGTGGCCACATATGCGCCGGTGGCCGCGTCATCGTCTATGTACTGATACGGCCCTACGCTTACCACAATCTCATCCATCACATAGGACATACTGTCTTTTGTCGCTTGATGGAACATCGTAGCTTTATTTGTCGTTGTCATTGTCTGGTCTCCTTTGAAGGTGGCCGCTTACGCGGTGTAGATTGGGTTGGTGTTTGGGCCGTACCGTTCATAGTGAGCGGCTGTCTCCTCTGGTGTCGCGTCGCCGATGTTGCCGACGCTGTGCGGGTCTATACGGCTGGCGCGGTGGCCAATGGCGATGATGTGGTGAACGGTAAGGTAGCGAGGACCGGTGGCGCGGCTGGCGCGGCTGGCGCGCTTGGCGCGCTTGGTGGTGGTAGCCGGTGGCGCCAGCGCGATGTCTATAGCGTTTGTCATTGTCGTAGTCTCCTTATGTCTGAGTGTTTAGTCTTCAAGCGCCCAAGTCCCGCGCGGCTTCCAGCTCTGCCTCATACTCGGCCTCTAGCAGTTCGCCGCGCGCCACCGCATGCTTTATCGTCTCTCCAAAGATGGTAGGCGCGTAGCTGTCGGTGTAGTTGAACGCCAGCGCGCTCATCATCTCGTACTGATGTGCTGTCATCCGCGTGTTCTCAGTCGCCGCTTCTGCTACCGCGGCCGCCATACGCAACGCCAAATCCACCATCCGACGCAGGCCAGCCTGCTCATGTTCGCTCATTCCAGCTTCGCGGCCATCCAACACATCCACAAGCTTCTCCATCGCTTGTTTCATATCGTTTGCCGTATTCTCAAATGCACAGTAGCTCATGTTAGTCATTAGATTGGTCTCCTTTGAAGGTGGCCGCTTACGCGGTGTAGATTGGGTTGGTGTTTTAGCCGTACCGCTTACTCAAAGCGGCTTCCGCGTCCGTAAGCGTAGCCGATAGGAGTTGTGTTCTCTTGTTGTGACATCCACTTGGCACAGTCACGGCTGGCGCGGCTGGCGCGGCTTACGCGCGCATCTCGTACATGGCCCAAAAAGACCGCCTCTGTGACCAGCTTGCCGTACACGCTGACCATCAAGTCGTATATCATCAAGCTCTTGACTTGCTCTTTGATGTCAGCGCAATGGACGCGGCCCAAACATTGTTGTGCCCATGCTTCAAACACAACGCGCTTGCTCTCTTTCTTCAACCGGCTGGCGTAGGCGGTGGCTTTGACGGTCGCTTCTGTAAGTGTGATGGAACTCATGATTGTGGTCTCCTTTATTTGTAACCGGTTAGATGGTAAAAACATTCCAACAGCCGTTCTGTTGTTTCATCCTGTCTGCAAGCAACTCAGCTATGTCGTGAAAATTCTCATCTTCAAACATGGCCAGCGCGGCTTGTAAATCACCGTTGCGATACCATTGGATGGCGCGGCGCAATTCGCGCGGTAGCTCTACGACGCTGGCCAACATATCTATCTTGGCTTCCAGCGTAACAACGGACCGCGTATCTGGAAATTTGCTCATTGTCTTGGTCTCCTTTATCTGATAAAACTTCGTACCCATAGCCATAATTATCATCATGCTGGTAAAAATGTCAAGCACCAAATGCCACAAGAATAATAGGCGTAACGGTAGCGCTACGGCTGGCGCTTGCCCTTTGGCGCTTTATTTAGCTCCATAGTGGCCGGTGGCGCGGCCACCGCGGCCGGTGGCGCTGGCGTAGCTGGCGCGGCTGGCGCGGCTGGCGCGGCTGGCGATAGACCAAGCTTGGCGCGGTATGCTAGATGGTCTTTTAGAGACACAATCGCGCCAATGTAATTTTTTGGCACCGCTTCATCGTCTACAACGCTGTTGTCGGCGCGCGGCGCGAGATACCATCCTCTAAAGCCTTCCCCTAAACAGAAGGCGCGGCATCCAGCACATATAGCAACTCCGTCTGCATGAAATCTGGTATGGTCAGTCACATCGCGTGTATTGCACCGGCCGCTTGCAGAGTTGTGATTGTTGCGACAGTCACAACGCGCGCTCCATGCGGCTTCTAGATTGGTGGCGGCTTCTTTATCGTTCATAATCTTTAGGCTCCTTTGGTGGTGGCGCGCGCAAGATGGCGCGCGGCCACCGCCAGCGCTCGTTTGACGCGGTATTGTTTCACCGCTTGCTCATGCGCCCATCCCCAATCGTCGCTTGCGATGGTCTTGTCTATTACGAACATTGACATACATCCAAGAATAGTCACCACCTGCCCGATGCGCGTCTCTGCAGGATAAAAGTCGCGGATGCGCTTGTGCATAGGCGTCACTTTCGCAGTCGTGTATTCTTGAATTTGAAATTGCAGTTCTCCATTCACAGTTGTGGTTTTGTAATACCGCGTTTCTATTCGTAGCGTTGGCATTTTCTTTTTTGCAGTCTTCATAATCTTTGGTCTCCTTTGAAGGTGGTGGCCGCGCGTCAGGTGGCGCGCGGCCGGTTTGATGTTGTTGTTATGGGCAATCTTCGTGGCATTGGCAATACAACATATGCCACTTTGGGCGGCTGGCGTAATCATAATAGCCGTCGTACCATGCGTTGCTCTCATTGCGCATGTCGGCTTTATCTAAAGCGCCCATCTCGCCACCGCTGGCGCGCCAGCCGCGTTGATAATTCTTCTTGTATAGCCGTATAGCATCTGGCGTCATCTTCGCTATGTCAGCTCTATACACCAGTTTAGATACCGCGCTCACGGCGCGCGGCCCTCGCCGCCAGCCTTTGAGCATTCCAACGACATACTCGCGCATGTCGCCGGTAAGATACTCTGGTAAAGGCATGCTGTCTTGTTCAGTCACAAGCTCCAAGGCCTCTTCTTCAGTGATATGTCGTGTAGCGGCCACCGCCTGCACGATTTTGTTTTTGGCTTTGGTACTGATGACTTTGAAGAACTCTATCGTGTCGGTCGTTTGGTCAAACATGGTCTTTGGTCTCCGTTGGTGGTGGCCGCTTACGCGGTGGTGGCGCCATCTGCAATTGCGATTTCGTTTTTGCTATCTACATAAAAATGTAGATAGCAATGTCTGCATAATTTGACGCGTTTGGCGTTTGTGCAATTAGCGCTGACCGGCCGCGGTGCTTTCTTGCCGCACATTGCACACTCGTACCTCGTACCGTTCACTTTCGTAGCCTGCCTCGTAGCATCCATTGTTGTGGTCTCCTTTGAAGGTGGCCGCTTACGCGGTGTCGTCGCCATCTGCAATCGCGTTTTCGTTTTGACAATCTAGATAACAAGCTTTGCATAAATTGACGCTCTCGTTATCCATGCCGGTCTGTCGCGTTTTCTTGCCGCACATTTCACACTCGTAGCATCCTTTAGAGCCAAACTTGCTGTTGTCGTGCGCTGGCGCGGCCGGTGGCGCGCCAGCCGCCAGCTTTAGAGCCTCTGCATAGTACTCTTTAGCCGCTTCATCAAACTCTTTGGCCGCGGCGTAAGCCGCGGCCGATGCTATTGTTGCGCGATAGAGCGCGTTGGCCGTTTGTAATCCCATCTTTTTCATGATTGTGTCTCTTTTATCTGATTGTTAGTTTGTTGTCTGCCAGCGCGTCCACACATCGCGCTTGACGATTGTTGTGCGCCCAATCTTGTACGCTTCACCTTCGCGCCGCGGCCGGTCATCTGTACAGTGTGTACCTTGCGCCCAAAACACTGCATCAGCAAGTGTCGCATGCTCGCGCTCTATCTCATAGTCTTTGACCGTCAGCCATATTGTTTTGCGGTTTGCCTTCATCGTCTTGGTCTCCTTTATCTGATTGTTAGGAACAAACGCGCATGCGTACATACATGCCAGCAAACCGCGCGTCTGCTTTGATTTGGGCGGCCACCGCCTTCTTCGCTTCAGCATATGTGCAATCCCATGCCCATAGCCTTACATCTTTTACATCGCTATTGGCCGCGCCTTCAAACGCCCAAGTACCGCGGCCGCGCGGCTCCTTACCGTGTGCAAAGAAATAGTAGCGTGTCTCAAACTCTATCTTCGTAGCCTTCAGTGTTGCGCTCATTGTCTTGGTCTCCTTTGAAGGTGGCCGCTTACGCGGTGGTGGTGGTGGTGGTGGTGGTGGTGGCGGCGCTCCAGCGGCGCATTGCGTAATCTACCAAAAACTTCTTGCTGCTCCATGTCACTCGTTTTGGATGGTCTGCCACTACCGCATTTGCTTCTACATACAAAGTCCAACAAGGCACATCAAAATATTTTTGACTATCGCAAGTAATGGTTGCGACGGTTTCTTCGTTTACAATCACTGCGTATTGAGCAGGATAATAAACCGCGCAACTGCGGTCTCCGAAACCGTGCTTTGCGTTCTTGGTTTTTACAATCTTGATTTGCTTGGTTGCGTTCATCAGGTTGGTCTCCTTTGAAGGTGGCCGCTTACGCGGTGTCGTCGCAATTATTTTCTCGGCCGCCATCTCCACCGAGTTTGAATTGGTCTGCATATCCCCATGACCCTGAAGCGGTATCAAATACTGGAACACCATCTTTATCGCCGATATCTACGATGGTAGTGGCCACCGGCCTACTGCTACCAAAGCCGCCTCGGTAAATAACCTTGTCTCCGATATTGAATTGCATTTTACTTGCGCTCATTGTCTTGGTCTCCTTTATCTGATAAAACCGCGTACCCATAGCCATAATTATCATCATGCTGGTAAAAATGTCAAGCACCAAATCGGGCTGGAATTTCAGGCGTAATGGTAGCGCGGCCGGTGGCGCTTTGCCCTTTGGCCGTTTGTTTACCTCCATAGTGAGTAATGGCCGGTGGCGCGGCCGGTGGCGCTGGCGCGGCTGGCGCGGTGGCCGGTGGCGCGCTGGCGCGGAGAAGGCGGCTTTATTTGCTTCTAAACATAGCGAACAATAAAGCGATAGCGCCGCTGATGCCAGCGCTTACGAAGCCGGTCAAGACGCTCATACGCGCCAGCGTAACTTCCATTTGGCGTTGTCTCTGGTCTTGTTCGCTGATGACGAGCAATAAACGGTCTACTTTATCTTCTAGTAAAGATAGCCGTACGGCGACTTGCACATTAGCATTTATGTTGGTGTCTTCCATCACGCGTCTACAAGCCGCCTGTTCAAATCTATTGCGCCATCGTAGCCTTGTAAACGGCCGTTTTGACTATACTGCCAATACGCATATTTATCCCATCCATCGGCCAACATAGGCTTTGATGCTGTCGTATAGTTGGCAATCCATAACGGTATGTGCATCCATTTGTGCGGCCCGACACCATAACACGCGCGCCAAGCGCTATGCGATGTGTAAATAATAAATGGCATGTTGGCGCGCACAAACGCTTCCATCCATGTGTCAATGTGTTTAGCGGTAAGGCCGCGCGCTTCAATATCCACCACAAACGGTATGCTCAAATGCGATGCGATAGATAAAGCCAGCGTCGCTTGCTGTAAAGCGTCTTGTGTCGGTACTAAATACTGATATGCGCCAGTCCTGATACCGCCAGCTTGCATCGCGCGCCAGCCGTGCTTCCAAAAGGTGGCGTCTATTAGATTGCCGTACGCGTACCGGCCAAACATGTAACGCACACCGGCCGCGTCTCGTAGCTTGCGCCAGTCTACCTTCTCAGGCGTTTGCCATTTGCTCACATCTACGCCCAACTCAAATGTCATTGCATCTCTATCCAACTCATTGTCGCTTCATCCCACATCCACAAACCTTCGCTTGGCATTGCCACGGGCGCATCCCACCTGCAGGTCGCCTCGTCAAGCACCCAACTCGGATACGGCTTTGGCTCAATAAACGCATCGCGTGCCGTGTCGTATGTGTAGCCGATGCCAGCGTAGTTTTTGCGCATGTTGCCGTTAAAGCTTGTCTGCAGCCACTCACCGCCAAGCAGGTTAG
>Ga0208960_1000243_pt1 | contig 31240 bp, 23 predicted proteins | sample GreLakmeON33MSRF_FD_187703 | JGI IMG/M metagenome (GOLD analysis project Ga0208960, IMG submission 187703) | Freshwater lentic microbial communities from great Laurentian Lakes, MI, USA - Great Lakes metaG ON33MSRF (SPAdes) | ecosystem: Environmental > Aquatic > Freshwater > Lake | place: Great... | reverse complement strand
ATGCCGTCCGCGAGGGCGATACGAGCCTTCCAGCCGAGGGCGTTGATGCGTGTCACGTCCAGCAGCTTGCGCGGCGTGCCGTCCGGCATCGTCGTGTCCCAGACGATTTCGCCAGAGTAGCCCACAGTGTTGCGCATCAGCTCCGCGAGTTCACGAATGCTCACGTCCTCGCCCACGCCCACGTTGATGAGCTGGTCGGACGCGTAGTGGTCCATGAGCGCGGCGCAGGCCTCGGCGAAATCATCGGCGTGCAGGAATTCGCGCCGCGGCGAACCCGTGCCCCACAAGGTCACCGTCGGCGATTGCGCCACCTTCGCGTCGTGGAACTTGCGCATCAGCGCCGGCAAGACGTGGGAATGCTCCAAGTCGAAGTTGTCATTCGGCCCGTAGAGGTTCGTGGGCATCGCGCTGATGAAGTCACGCCCGTATTGGCGGCGGTAGTAGGCGCACAGCTTCAGGCCGGCGATCTTGGCCAGCGCGTAGCCCTCGTTCGTCGGCTCCAGCGGACTGGTGAGCAAGGCGTCCTCGCGCAACGGCTGCGGGGCGTGCTTGGGATACACGCACGAGCTGCCGAGGAAGAGCAGCTTCGCCACGCCGAAGTCGGCAGCGGCCTCGATGACGTTGTTTTGGATGCGAAGGTTGTCGAGGAGGAACTCGACCTGAAAGGTGCGGTTGGCGTGGATGCCGCCCACCCGCGCCGCCGCGAGCACGACGTGCGTGGGCCGCTCCTGCTGGAAAAACGTGCGCACGGCGGCGGTGTCCTTCAGCTCCAGCTCCGCGTGCGTGCGAGTGATGATCCGCCAGCCGGGAAGCTTCGAGTAGTGCCGCAGCAACGCGCTGCCTGCCAGCCCGCGATGCCCTGCAATGAAAATGGATTTATCAGCCATGCTTGCGCTGGCTTCCGCGACGCTGTGAACCAGTGAGCCGCAGAAAGCGCGTGTTCTTCTAAGTCCCGTCCTCCGCCAAGTAAAGCGCATTGGCAGGCCGGAAACCCGCTCGACAACCCCGCTGCGCTTTTCCACTCTTCGTGCCATGTCGAAACCTGCTTTGGGACGCGGCCTCAGCGCCTTGCTGGGAGGCGGAGCCGTCAGCGCGAAACCCGCGCCGGCCCCTGCCCCATCAGCCGCGCCCGGCGAGCACGTCCGCCCCGTCGCCATCGCGAGCGTGCATCCGTGCGCCTTCCAGCCGCGCAAGGATTTCGCTGCGGACGCCCTTCGCGAGCTGGCCGATTCCATCCAGGCGCAGGGCATCCTCTCGCCACTCATCGTCCGCCCGCGCGGCGATGGCTTTGAGCTCATCGCGGGCGAGCGCCGTTGGCGGGCCGCGCAACTCCTCGGTCTTAAGACCGTTCCCATCATCGTCCGCGAGGCCGATGACCGCACGGTGGTGGAACTCGCGCTCATCGAAAACCTCCAGCGCGAGAACCTCAACCCCATCGAGGAAGCCCTCGGCTACGCGCAGCTCATCGAGCAATTCCAGCTCACGCAGGAGACCGCCGCCGCCAAAGTCGGCAAGAGCCGCGCTGTCGTCGCCAACGCGCTGCGACTGCTCAAGCTCGCACCCGAACTCCAAGGCTACCTCCGCCACGGCCAGCTTTCCGTCGGCCACGCGAAGGTGATCCTCGGTCTGACCGGCGCAGCAGAACAAAAACTCGCCGCCGAGCGCGTGCTCAAGGAGGGCCTCAACGTCCGCCAGACCGAAGATCTCGTCGCGCGACTCCAGCAATCCAGCACGCAAGCTCCGACCAAGTCCGCGAACGGCAGCAAACCCGCCCCTTCGCGCGATGTGCATACCGCGAGCTTGGAAAACAAATTGCAGGAACGCTTCGGCACTAAGGTTTCGCTCCGCTACCGCAAGGGCAAAGGCGCGGTGGAAATCCGCTTCTTCAACGACGACGACCTCGACCGCATCCTGCAAATCGCCGGGGTCAAAATTGATTAGCCACAAAAGAGCAGGGAGAGCCCAAACAAAGATGGTTCTGCATTCAACAGCATCATTGGTGAGGCCCGGCTTCCGTCCCTTCCTAGGTTCTGCCTTGCGCCCTCGCGCGGCCAACCCCTGACTTCCCCCATGAAACTCCCCGTCCACAAATACGGCGACCCCATCCTCCGCAAGAAGGGCGCGCTCGTCACCGAGGTCACTCCTGAAATCCACAAACTCATCGCCGCCATGTTCGAGACCATGGAGGCCCACCACGGCGTCGGCCTCGCCGCGCAGCAGGTCGGCCATGCGCTCCAGCTCACGGTGATTGATATCCGGCCCATCGAGGACCGCCCATCCACGCTGCACCTCGATGGCAAACCCGCCGATCCGAACTCGTTCATGCCGCTGGTGCTGCTCAACCCTGTCGTGCTGCCCGTCGGCGAACCGGTGGCTGGTCCGGAAGGCTGTCTCAGCTTCCCGAAAATCTACGGCGACGTGGAGCGCCCCGAATCCGTGGACGTGACCGCGACAAATGAGAAGGGCGAAAAGGTTTCCTTCCGCGCCGGAGGCCTGCTGGCGCGTTGTGTGCAGCACGAGACCGACCACCTCAACGGGATTCTCTTCATTGACCGCATGGGCCGCGAGACGAAGGAGGAGCTAAAGCCGGACTTGGACGATTTGCAGGCGGCGACCAAGGCGGCGCTGAAGAAGGGGAAGAAGTAAGGAGCGTTCAGCGTTCAGCGGCAAACCTCCGAGCTGACTGCTGCCCGTTGTCCGCTTGCAGGAAATCCACCATCGCCTTCGCAAACGGCGCGAGATCACGCGGGGTGCGGCTTGAGATCAAATTTCCATCCACGACCACGGGTTCGTCCACCCAGATCGCCCCGGCGTTCTCCAAGTCGTCCTTGATGCCCAACGATCCGGTGACACGTCGGCCCCGGAGAATCTTCGCGGAGATGGGAATCCAACCGCCGTGGCAGATGAAGGCCACCAGCTTGCCCTGCTCGAAAAACTCACGGGTGAGTGCCAGCACACGGGGATCGCGCCGGAGCTTGTCCGGCATGAAACCTCCCGGCACCAGCAGTCCGGCGAACTCCTCGCTCCGCGCCTCCGCCAGCAGCAGGTCGCTCGTGGCGGGATACCCATGCTTGCCGGAGAAGGTGCGCAATTCAGTCGCCGCCAAACGCGTGGCATAGCCCGCCTCCTGCATTCGCAACAGTGGATACCACAGTTCGAGGTCTTCGTAGAGGTCGTCCACGAACGCGAGCAACGGCTTCGTCATGGTTTGATTAGGCGGAAAAATCGCCGGAACCGCAAGCAGCGCTGGGCGGGGAAAGAGGTCAGCCATCCGGCCCGAGGCATGGCCCGGGCAAGCTCGCCACGCCTTGCGCCCTGCCAGCCCATCGCAGCCACATCATCGAAACGCGACCCTGTCCAACTCGCCTACAGCGGCTTGTTGTGCTGGCGCTGGTGCGCAGCGGCGATGAACCCCCGGAAGAGCGGATGCGGTGAGTTGGGCTTGCTCATGAACTCCGGGTGGAACTGGCTGGCCACGAAGAACGGGTGGTCCTTCAGCTCGATGAGTTCCACGAGCTTTCCGTCCGTCGAGGTGCCGCTGAAGGTGAATCCCGCCTCCTCGTAACGCTGGCGGTAGGCATTGTTGAACTCGTAGCGGTGGCGGTGGCGCTCATTGACGACGAACGCGCCGTAGAGCAACTGCGCCTTGCTGCCCATCGCGAGCTGGCAGGGCTGCGCCCCGAGCCGCATGGTGCCGCCCTTCTTCGTCACTTTCCGCTGGTCGTCGAGCAGCGCAATGACGGGGTGTGCTGTGTTGGGATCGAACTCCGTCGAGTGCGCGCCCTTCAAGCCCAGCACATGGCGGCCAAACTCGATGGTGGCAATCTGCATCCCGAGGCAGAGGCCGAGATAAGGCACCTTGTTCTCGCGGGCAAACTTCGCCGCAAGAATCTTTCCCTCGATGCCGCGCTCCCCGAAGCCGCCCGGGACAAGAATCCCGCCGAGTCCTTTGAGAATCTTGTCCGCCCCGTCTTTCTCGATGTCCTCTGCGTCGAGCTTCACGATCTCGACGCCGCAGTCGTTCGCCACGCCGCCGTGGATGATGGATTCGTAAACGGACTTGTAGGCGTCCTGCAGCTCAATGTATTTGCCCACGACACCGATCCGGACGCGGTGCTGCGGGGCGATGAGCTTGCGGATGATCTCCTGCCAGTGCGCCATGTTCGGCTGCGGCACCGTGAGGTTAAGCGTGCGGCACACGAGGTCATCGAGGCGCTCGCGCTGAAGCATGAGCGGCACCTCGTAGATCGAGTGGTCCACGTCCTTGTGTTCCACGACGGCCTCCTGCGGCACGCTGCAGAACATGGACATCTTTTTCCGCAACTCCACGTCCAGCGGACGCTCGCAACGGCAGACCAGGATGTGCGGGCTGATGCCGATCTCCCGCAGCTTGGCCACGCTCTGCTGCGTGGGCTTGGTCTTCAGCTCTCCGGCGGCCTTGATAAAGGGGACGTAGGTGACGTGGATAAAGCAGACATTGTGCGGCCCGGCGTCGAGTGCGAACTCGCGGATGGCCTCCAGGAACGGCAACCCCTCAATGTCACCCGTCGTGCCGCCGACCTCGGTGATGATGACATCCACCTTCGCGTCGTCGGCGAGGACTTGGATGCGCCGTTGGATTTCATCGGTGACGTGCGGAATGACCTGGACGGTCTTGCCGAGATAGACGCCCTTGCGCTCGTTATCGAGGACCTGCTGATAGACCTGGCCGCTGGTGGTGTTGTTCTTGCGCGTGAGCTTCGTGCTGGTGAACCGCTCGTAATGACCGAGGTCGAGGTCGGTCTCCGCGCCGTCATCGAGCACATACACCTCGCCGTGCTGGTAGGGCGACATCGTGCCCGGATCGAGGTTCAGGTAAGGGTCGAACTTTTGCAGCGCGACCTTGAGGCCGCGGTTCTCGAGCAGGGTGCCGAGCGCGGATGCCGTGATGCCCTTGCCAAGTGAGCTGACCACGCCGCCGGTGACAAAAATGTATTTCATAAAAACGCAACGGCGGACGCTGCATCAGTTGAACGTCCGCCGGGGCGAAACTTTAGGAAGCGGCTGTGTGCCGGGCAATGTCTAAAACAGACTACCGTGAGCGCGATTGTTTGCGAACGCCGGACGCAAGTCAGAGTGAAAGTGGTGCTATTTCTCTTTCTTCGCCGCCTTCTGCTCACCCTTGCCGCCGGGCGGGCGGTATTCGTTCGCCCAGTTTCTCGCCACCAACGCCTTCAACTCCTTCACCGTGCCCGCGTGCTTCGGGTCGGCGACGAGGTCGTGCAGCTCCTGCGGGTCGGCCTGCATGTCGTGGAGCTGCGCGCCTTGCTTGCCGTTGTCCCACTCGGTGTAGCGCCAGCGCTCGGTGCGGACGGTGTGGCCGGGGAATGTGCCACGCCAGACTTGGGTGAAGGCGGGCTTCATCCACGGGGCACTCGGGTTCTCCAGCAACGGCTTGAGGCTCGCGCCGGCTAAGTTCTTCGGCGGCGTGAGTCCGGCAAGGTCGGCGAGCGTGGGATAAACGTCCACGAACTCAACAGTGCGCGGGCTGACGCCGCCGTTGCCCTTCGCGCCGGGCGCGTGGATGAGCAGCGGCACGCGCGCGGAACCTTCCCACAAGCTCTGTTTCATCCACAGCCCGTGCTCGCCCTCGTGGTAGCCGTGGTCGCTCCAGAAGACGACAATGGTGTTGTCCGCGAGCTTGAGGCGGTCGAGCGCGTCGAGCAGTCGGCCCACCTGCGCGTCCACGAACGAGATGGTCGCGTAGTAGGCCTGCTTGGCCTTGCGGGACTGCATTTCCGTCGAGCCGAACCACGGCCAAGGCGTCACCGAGGCGAGCGCGGCCTTGGGCGCGGCCAGTGCCTCCGGGAACGGCCCTTGCGGCATCGTGATTTTCTCCATCGGATACAGGTCAAAGTATTTCTTCGGCGCGATGTAAGGGCAGTGCGGACGGTAGAATCCAGCGGCGATGAAGAACGGCTTGTCCTTGTTCGATTCGAGCAGCTTGATGACTTCGGTGGCGACGATTCCATCGGTTTGCTCCTCGTCCGTGCCCTCGGCTTTCATGAAGGAGAGCGAGCTGCCCAACCCGCGCTTGGGCGTGTGGTTGGTGAGCTTGTCCTCCTCGTCCTTGTCGCGGCCGCGCGGATTGAGCGCGACGTTCCACGACGGCGCGTCGTCAAGGCCGGGCGTGCCAATCTGGCCGGGGTTGCCATAATGGAAAATCTTCCCGACGCGCGCTGCGAAGTAACCGTTCTTCATGAACATCTGCGGCATCGTGACGACTTCGGGAATCACCGAGCGGAAGTGCTTCTGCAAGTCATACACCTGCGTCGTGTCCGGACGCAGGCCGGTCATCATCGAGGTGCGACTGGGCGAGCAGAGCGGGAACTGGCAATACGCGCGGTCGAAGCGCACGCCACGCTTCGCGAGTCGGTCAATGTTCGGCGACTTCACGAGCGGGTGGCCGTAGCAGCCGAGGCTGTTGCTCATGTCGTCCACCGCGATGAAGAGGACGTTGGGCTTGGCGGCGGCGGGCGAGTGATTAGCGATTAGCGGGACAGCAAGTAGTGCGAGCAGCACGGACAACCTGCGAAGGTTGGATGAGAGTGAGTTCATAAGTGCGTTGGCCTGAGTTTGGCTGACTGGTTAGTAATTACTTCTTCACGGCCGCTCTCTCCAACAACTTCTTCATCGTTGTGACGGACGCGGTGTGCTTCGGGTCCTCCGCGAGGTTGCGATACTGCTTCGGGTCCGCCTGCGCATCGTAAAGCTCCGCTCCGGCACGGCCCTCGTCCCACTCGATGTAACACCAGCGGTCCGTGCGGACGCTGCGGCCCATGAGGAACTTCTGCTTCGGGTCCACGCCGACGGTGAGGCTCACCTCGGCGTTGCGCGTGATTTGGGTGAAGGCGGGCTTGTCCCACGCGGCCAGTGGATTGGTGAGCAGCGGCTTGAAGCTCTGGCCTTCGAGCGTCGGGTGAATGGGCAGGCCGGCGAGTTCCGCCAGCGTCGGGTGCAAGTCCACGAGTTCCACCGGGCGGGGGCTGACGCTGCCGTTCGATTTGCTGCCCGGCACAGCGATGACGAGCGGCACGCGCGCGGACTCCTCGAACAAACTGCGCTTCTGCCATTGCCCGCCGTGCTCGCCGAGAAGCCAGCCGTGGTCGCTGAAGAAGACGATGATGGTGTTGTCCGCGAGCTTGAGGCGGTCGAGCGTGTCCACCACGCGGCCGACTTGCGCGTCCATCTGACTCACGCTCGCGTAGTAGGCGCGGAGGAAATTGCGGAGGTCCGGTTCCGCGACGCCGTAGTTCGGCGGGCTCACAAGCGGCGAGACCCGCGGAATCTTTGCGAGGTGCTCCAGCGGTTCTTTCGGCAGCGAGAACTTCTCCACCGGATGCAGGTCGAAAAACTTCTGGCTCGCGATGCACGGCACGTGTGGGCGGAAGAAGCCGCAGGCGATGAAGAACGGCTTGTCCGGCTGCGCGGCGTGTTGCTCCAGCAGCTTGATGACCTCGCCGGCAATCATCCCGTCCGTGTGGTCCGTGCCATCGCCCGCCGTGGCGTGCCACGCAAGCGCCGCGCCGAGGCCAATCTTGGGCGTGTAGTTTAGCAGCGCGCTCTCCTCGGCCTTGTCACGACCTGTGGGGTTGATTGTCCGCTGCCACGATGGCGCGTCATCGAAGCCGTCCGTGCCAATCTGCATCGGCACGCCGTAGTGGTAGAGCTTGCCGGCGCGGACGACCGAGTAGCCCGCGCGCTGAAAAGTCTGCGGCAGGGTCTGCGCGTCAGGCACGGCCTTGCGGAAGTGCGTGACGTTCTCGAAGACGCGCGTGGTGTCGGGCCGCAGGCCGGACATGAAGGAGGAGCGCGAGGGATTGCAAAGGGGATACTGGCAATACGCGCGCTCGAAGCGGACGCCGCGCTTGGCGAGTCGGTCAATGTTCGGCGAGGACGCCAGCGGGTCGCCGTAACAGCCGAGCCGCGTGTTCAAGTCATCGGCAACAAGGAAGAGGACGTTGAGCTTGGGCGCGGCGGCGGCCGGAGAGTAATTAGTGATTAGTGAAATCAACAGCGTGGCCAGCCAGCGGAGATGAAGAGGGAGGGTGTTCATGAGTGGGTTGCGGCGATGACTCGTGACTATTTACTACTTCTTGCCGAGTCGCTCCAGCAGCTTTTCATCACCGAAACCGTCCTCCCCTGCTTTGGGCCAGTCAGCGCGCGCCGGCGGCTCTCTTCAATGCGTTCACGATGCGGTGGTCGTCGTCGCCACTGTCGCGGACAAGTTCGAGAAATTGGGGAAGCGTCGTGTTCATCCGCCGCAGGAACGGGCGGTCCCCCGCGCAGCCATACATCAGCTCAGCAGGCATTTCACCGCGCAGTTTCAGCCGGGCCTTCACGATCAGCCGAGGCAGCCACGAGATGCCGTCCACCTCGGCGGACTTCGCGGGCAGGCTCGCCATCGTCGCCGTGCGCCCTGTGGATTTTCCGCCGAGCACGTTCAGGAAATAGTCGCGGCGGATGGCAGTGACCGCGAACGAAGTTTCATAGTCCGGGTCGCCGCCGTAGCCTTGCGAGTCGTCCACGAAATCGAACAACTCCTGCGTAGAGCACCCCAAGCCCTCGATGAAGGCCGCGTCCGCCGCGTTAAACATGGAGCCCGGCGTCTTGCGCCCCGCGTGCCAAGCCCGCTCGGCTCGGTCCCAAACCTGCCGAAATTCTTGCCGCCACAATTGGTCATTCATGTGGCGATCATACCGCGCACGCAGGGCAGAACAACCTCGCGGTGATTTGAAAAGGGAGCCGCTTGCTTGGTCTGCTACACTTCAGCCGTGCCAACGCTCAGTCACGCCATCAACACCGCACTCCGCGAAATGCAGTTGGGTCTCGCCGTCCAACGCGACCAAGGAAGTCTCCCGCTGATTCCTGAACGCGTTCACCTGACGCTGACCTTCGCGCTCGATGCGGACGGGACAACGAACGCGTCTCCCGGCGGTCCACACTCGGTGACGATCGAGTTCAAGACCGGCGACCGGTCATCCCGGCCGGCCGTGTCCCCTGCCCCGCCGACGGCGGCTGCGGGGCGGCCAGCCACCGACGCGGCAGGCGAGCTGGTCTCCGCATTGTCTCAATTGTTCGGCGCACCCGGCTTTGACAGCTCTGCCCGCGCGACTGTCTTCCGCGAAGTGCTGGAAGGAATGCCCCGCAAGCGAGTGCTGGCCGTGCTGGCCGCCGTCTCCACGTCCCCATCTGCCCGCACGGACGACGCGACGCGAATGGCCGCCCACCTGCTACGCGGTGTGATTCAGAGCGGCCCCACGAAAGCGCTGGACAGCGGCGTCAGCACGCTGCGAAAGGTGCTCACCGGCCACTCCCTGGCGGAGGTGCTGCGGGCAGTGGAAAGCGAGTGGAAGACACAATCGGCGTGGCTGTAGCCAGCGGACTGCGTGACGCTTGAGCCAACTGTAAGCCGACGCCCCAACTCTTGGTTCAGGCCAGCAGCTCTGCTGGGGCGACCTCGATTTTCTCCGCGATGTCCTGGGGAATCGGCACGGAGGACATTTGGCCGTGCGCGTCGCGCGTGACGCAGACCACCGTCAGCTTGCCGCGCGCGACCTCGACGGGATGCGGGCCGTTCAGCTTCCGGAACTTGAAGAGGTAGCTCAGGGACTTCGCCTTTTTCTCGCAGACGAGCATGTGGATTTCCACCTCGTCCTCGAAGTGCAGCGGATGCCGGTAGTCGCACGAGGCGTGGACGCGCGGCCAACCCACCGGCGGGTCCGGGTGGCGCGAGATGATGGAGAAGCCCAGCGAGCGGAAGAACGCGTGCTCGGCGGTCTCCATGTATTTGAAGAAGTTCGAGTAGTGGACGATGCCCGCCATGTCGGTCTCGCTGAACTCGACGCGGCGGAGGGCTTTGAACTCGGAGGCCATAATGAACGGTGTTTAGGCTGGGCGCACTGTGGGGCAAGCACCGTGAAGCGGCGAGTTGAATGTGCACCGGCTTCCGGCTGCCACGGGCGAAACTCGATGCGACTGCACCATCAAACTCAAGCCTTCCGGTAGATCGGCTTCTTCACAATCTCGGCGGCGAAGCGGCGGCCACGGATCTCAATCTCAATCTTGCCGCCAATCTCCGCGCACGCCGGCGGGACGTAGCCCATGCCGATGCCGTTGTTGAGCGACGGGCTTTGCGTGCCGCTCACGACCTCACCCACCGCGATGCCGCCTGCCCAGATCGGATAATGCGGACGCGGCGGCGGGGCCTTGTCCGTCATCTTGAAGGCGACGAGTTTCTTCTTCGTGCCGCTGGCCTTCTGCTCCGCGAGCACCGCGCGCCCGACGAAGTCGCCCTTGTCCAGCGCGACGAAGAAGCCCACACCTGCCTCGATGGGCGTGGTGTGCTCGTCCAGCTCGTGGCCGTAGAGCGGGTAGCAAACCTCCGTGCGCAACGTGTCACGCGCGCCAAGGCCGCAGGGCTGGAGGCAGAACTGGTGGCCGAGATTCAGCGCCTTGTCCCAGACTGCCTCGATGCGCGTCGCGGGCGTGATCACCTCGAAACCATCCTCACCGCTGTAGCCCGTGCGCGCCACGCAGACGCCTTCGCCCGCGAACGCGAACTCCGCGATTTCGTTCTTCTTTAACTCACTCGGCCGCGCGACCGCCGTGCCGCTGGTGGACGGAGCCGGGAACAATTGGTCCAGCAAGCCCGGCGTCTTCGGCCCTTGGATGGCCACGGCGGCGGTGAGGTCGGAAAGGTTTGTGACCGTCACGTCCGCGCGCTGCGGGAAGGCGGCGAGCCGCTGCTCCAGCCACGCCACGTCCGGCTCAATGCGCGAGGCGTTGATGATGAGCAGGTATTCCTCGGCGCCAAGACGGTAGGCGTAGAGGTCGTCAATCACCCCGCCGCCCTCGTTGCACATGAGCGTGTATTGGCCGAGGCCGACGACGAGCTTGCGCGCGTCGTTGGTGAGCGTGGCGTTGAGAAACGCCGCGGCCGCCGGCCCGCGGACGATAACCTCTCCCATGTGCGAGATGTCGAAGATGCCAGCGGCGCGGCGGACGCAGAGGTGTTCGTCCGTGATGGTGGAATACTGGACCGGCATTTCCCACCCGCCGAATTCGATGAGCTTGCCGCCCGCGCGTTGGTGGGCGGCAAAGAGTGGAGTGCGGCGCAGTTTCGTTTCCATGAGAGAGGGGGAGGCGGGAGACATTAAGAACTTGGGGTCAGCCCCACTTCTCCGTCTTCATCTGCTCCTTCGGGAGCTTGAGTTCGTCGAGCACGAGTTGCTCGGTGGCTTCCACGAGTTCGTTCGTGCCGCAGGCGTAGAAGACCGTGTTCGCGGGATCGTGGATGTGCTCCCGGACCCACTCGGCGCTGATGCGGCCCCGGCGGCCGGACCACGGGTCGTCGGGGTGCAGGCGGGTGCAGGTCACGTAGAAATCGAAGCGCTCGTTCTCCTGTTCGAGCTGCTGGAACTCCTCGCGGAAGATGATGTCGTTGGTCGTGCGGACGCTGTAGAGGATGGTGAGGCGGGTGCCCAACTCGCGCCGCGTGGCCTCGCGGGCGAACGCGCGGAAGGGCGTCACGCCGCTGCCGCCCGCGATGCAGATGAGGTGCTTGCCGGGCGGGTCGAAGACGGGGAGGAACTTGCCGGCCGGCTCGATGACCGTGAGTTTGTCGCCCGGCTTGGCCCAGTCCACGAGGCGCGTGCCCATCTTGCCATCACGCTTCACGGTCACTTCGTAGAAGCCCCGGTCCAGCGCGCAGGAGGAGAGGGAGTAAGCCCGCTTGTAAGCCGGCGTGTCCGGCCAATACACCGTGATGAACTGCCCGGTCTTGAAGTTCATGTCGTAGCCTTCGGGCCACTGGAGTCGGATGGTTTTGGTGTCCGGCAGCTCCGTCGTGACGGTCTGAATGAGCATCTCAACGATTTGTTTGGCCATAGATTGTGCCCGCAGCTTAGAGATTCGGGTGGCGGGCGAAAAGCGAATTTCCCGTGCGAGCAGGTGTTAACCCAGCGCCGCCAGCACTTCCGCCGCGTGTTCCTCCGGCTTCACCTTCGGCCAGATTCTCTGGATGCGACCGTCGCCGCCGATGAGGAAGGTGACGCGGTGGATGCCTTGGTAGCGGCGGCCCATGAAGCTCTTTTCACCCCACACGCCGTAGGCCTCCACGATTCGCTTGTCCTCGTCCGCGAGCAGGGTGAAGGGCAGCTTGAACTTCTGGATGAACTTGTCGTGCGACTTCACCGAGTCGGCGCTGACGCCGAGCACGACCGCGCCTTTCGCCGTGAAGTCCGCGAACGCGTCGCGGAAAGCGCAGGCTTCCTTCGTGCAACCGGGCGTGTCGTCGCGCGGGTAAAAGTAGAGGATGACCGGGCGGCCCTTGAAGTCCGCGAGCGAGGCGGTCTGGCCGCCGCTGGTCGGGGCGGTGAAGGCCGGAGCGACGTCGCCTTCCTTGAGTTTCAGTTCGTGAGCCATGCCGACCCGACTCCATACCCGAAGTGACCGCCAACTGGCGACTCAAAGCGGCGGGAAGGATTTCATTGGCTCGCCCCCTGCGCTTTCGCCACAGTCTGCCCACCATGCAGCAGCTCATTGAAGGCGTTCACCGCTTCCGCTCCGACGAGTTCGGCGCGTATCGCGCGCTCTTCCAGCGCCTCTCCCGCGAGGGGCAAAACCCGCACACGCTCTTCATCACCTGCTCGGACTCGCGCGTGCTGGCAGAGCTCATCACGCAGAGCCAGCCGGGCGATTTGTTCGTGGTGAAGAACGTCGGCAACATCGTCCCGCCCGTCGGCGTGACGGGCGAAACCAACTCCACCGCTGCCGCCATCGAGTTCGCGGTGTCCACGCTCGGCGTCAGCGACATCGTGGTGTGCGGCCACTCGCAATGCGGCGCCATGCAGGCCTTGATGGAAGGGCTGCCACCGGCTCATGCGATGCCCCACTTGGAAGCGTGGCTGAAGGTGGCCGCGCCGGTCCGCGACATCATCGAGCGTGGCTACCAGCATCTCGCTGACCGAAACGAACGGACCAACGCCGCCGCTGAGGAAAACGTCCTCTTCGCCATCGAGAACCTCGAAGCCTACCCGGCGGTGAAGGCTCGACTGAACGACGGCTCGCTGCATCTGCACGGCTGGTTCTTCAACATCGCGACGGCGGATCTGTTCGCCTTCAACCCAGACACGAAGCAGTTCGAGTCGTTCTCGCGGTCTGGGCAGTCGCCACCTTGAGTTGCCCCGCTACATCGCTACAACCGCGCGCATGAACAACAATCGCGGCCTCCCCCTCGCCGCCCCGCGCATCACGCCGGTGCTCGATCCGGCCTTCCGCCCGGCCGTCCTCGCCTGCCACGCCTTTCGTGACGCCGTGCGCGCCACCGGTCGTGCCGTGCCCGTCACACTCGCGCTGGAGCAAGCTGATGGCTCGGTCTTCCACTTCCGCACGGAACTCGCGCCCGGCGATCATGCGCTCGCGGCGGCGAACTTCAGCCACATCGAACGGCTCGCGAAATTTCTCCTGTGGCAACGAGGTGGTTGGCGTTTCCACTTCGCCGGGCCGAAGGAACTCGCCGCGCAACTCCAAGCGCACTTCCGCGACACGGTCACCGGCAAGTTCGACTCGAACCTCATCGGCGAGCGCGTCTATGACCGGCCCATCGAAGTCGTCGCGGGCGATGCCGCGAGCCTGCCGCCGGAGCGCGCGAACGTGCAGTCGCTCGGGCGCAACCTCGACGGCTGCCGCATCGGCTTCGACCTCGGCGGCAGCGACCGCAAGGTCGCGGCGGTGCTGGACGGCAAGGTCGTCTTCAGCGAGGAGACGGTGTGGGACCCCTACTTCCATCCTGACCCGCAGTATCACTTCGACGGCATCATGGACTCGATTCGGAAGGCCGCCGCGCACCTCCCGCGCGTGGACGCCATCGGCGCCAGCGCGGCGGGCGTGTATGTGAACAACCGCGTGAAGGTCGCCTCGCTCTTCCGCGGCGTCGCGCCAGACGTGTTCAACGCGCGGGTGAAGGACCTCTTCCTCGAAGTTCAGCGCGCGTGCCACGGCGTGCCGCTGGAAGTCGCCAACGACGGCGAAGTCACCGCGCTCGCCGGCTCCATGTCGCTCGGCGTGAACGGCGTGCTCGGCCTCGCGATGGGCACGAGCCAGGCCGTCGGCTACGTCACGCCCAGCGGAAATATCACGACCTGGTTGAGCGAACTCGCCTTCGCGCCCGTGGACTACAACCCCACCGCCGCGTGCGACGAGTGGAGCGGTGACTACGGCGTGGGCGCGCAATACTTCTCCCAGCAAGCCGTCGGGCGGCTGCTGCCCATCTCCGGCATCGAGGCCGACGCGAGCCTTCCGCTGCCGGAAAAACTCAAGCTCGTGCAGGCGCTGATGCAGGCAGGCGACTCCCGGGCGCGGAAGATTTACGAGACCCTCGGCACCTACCTCGGCTACGCGCTGGCGCACTACGCGGACTTTTACGACTTCAGCCACCTGCTCATTCTCGGCCGCGTCACGAGCGGCGTGGGCGGCGATGTCATCATCGCGAGCGCGAAGGAAGTCTTGCAGGCGGAGTTCCCCGAGTTGGCCACGCGCCTGCAGTTCCACGTTCCGGATGAACAGGACAAGCGCCACGGCCAGGCCGTCGCGGCGGCGAGCCTGCCAAAGCTGCGGTAAGCGGAACCGGGACTCAGGCGTCCGCAGTTGTTGTCAGGCGAACAACTCTTTGATCGTCCGGCCACCGTTGACGAGCTGCGCGGGCCGCCCCGTGTTCGTGTGAAGCACTTGATGCGCGTCGATCCCCAGCTTCGTGTAGAGCGTCGTCGCGAAGTCTTCCGGCGAATAGACGTTGTCTGCCGCGTAGTAGCCCTTCGGATCCGTCGCGCCAATGAACGTGCCGCGCGGCACGCCCGCACCGGCGCAGAGCACACTCATCGCGAACGGCCAGTGGTCGCGGCCGGAATCCTTGTTCACCTTCGGCGTGCGGCCAAACTCGCCGAGCGCGAGGACCAGCGTGTTCTCCAGCGAACCACGGCGGTCAAGGTCCGCGATCAACGCCGCCACGCCCCGGTCGAAGTTCACGCCTTGCGCGCCCTTGAGCGTCTCGAAAATCTTCGTGTGATGGTCCCAGCCACCGGAATAAACCGTCACCCACGAGACGCCCGACTCGACCAGTCGGCGGGCGAGCAGGCAGCGCTGGCCGAAGTCGTTCATCCCATACAGGTCGCGCGTCTTCTGGTCTTCCTTGCCGATGTCGAAGGCCGCCTGCGCCTGCGGGCTGGTGATGAGGTCCACGCCTTGTTCGTAAAACTTGTCGAAGCCCACCGTCGGGTCTTCCGCCGCCGCGTCCGCGATGCGCACGAGCCGGTCCAGCGACTTGCGCAAGTCCTGCCGCGTCACGCCCCGGCCCTCGCTGATGTCGGCGGGCAGCACCACATCGCGCACCTTGAAGCCCGCCGTCTGCGGCGAGCCGCCCACGACGAACGGCGCGTGCTCGGCTCCGAGGAAGTTCGGCCCACCGGAGCGCGACATGCTCGGCATGGTCATGTAAGGCGGGATGCCGCTTTGCACGCCGCGCTTGAACGAGACGACCGAGCCGAACGACGGATGAAACGTGACGAACGCACCGCACCCCACCGGCACAGGCGTGGGTGCCCCGGTCATCAGGTAGTGATTCCCGCCGCCGTGGTTCGGATCCTTGTGCGCGAGTGAGCGCAGCACGGTGAACTTGTCCGCAACCTTCGCCAGCTCAGGGACACACTCGGAGAAGTGGATGCCCGGCACGGCAGTCTTGATGGACTTAAACTCCCCGCGAATCTCCGACGGCGCGTCGGGCTTCGGATCGAAGCTCTCGTAGTGGCTCGGCCCGCCGTCCTGCCAAATCATGATGACGTTCACGCGCTTGCCCGACGGCTTGCCAGCAGCCTTCGCGGACTCGGCAGCGCTCGCACGCAAACGGAGCAGATCGGTGAAGCCCAGTCCCGCCACAGCACCCACTCCGAGCTGGAGAAAGTCACGGCGACCGAGACCAGCACAGTTGTATTGAAAGTTGCTCATGCAGTGAAAAACGTCGCTCAGATGGACGGGCCGCACAGGGCCGAATTCAGCACCCCAGGCAGGTGACGACGTGACCGCTTGCCACTCACGCAATGATGTCCCGCACCACGCTGCCGTGGACATCCGTCAGTCGGAAGTCGCGGCCGGAGTAGCGGTAAGTCAACCGCTCATGGTCGAGGCCGAGCAGGTGGAGAATGGTCGCGTGCAAGTCGTGGACGTGAACGGGGTTATCCTGCGCGTGCATGCCGAACTCGTCGCTCGTGCCGTAAGTCATCCCGCCCTTCACGCCGCCGCCCGCAAGCAAGTAGCTGAACGCCGTGTGGTGATGATCGCGCCCGTGCTTGGCCTTTTCCTGCACTTGCGCATAGGGCGTGCGGCCGAACTCGCCGCCGAAGAGAACCAGTGTGTCGTCGAGCATGCCCCTGCTCTTCAGATCGCGGATGAGCGCGGCGGCGGCCTTGTCCGCGTCCACGCAGAGCTTCTTGTGGCCGTCGTCGTGGTTTGAGTGCGTGTCCCACGGCTGGTTGCTGCCGTTGCTGGTGTAGTAAATCGAGACGAAGCGCACGCCGTCCTCGACCAACCGCCGCGCCAGCAGGCACGACCGCGCGAACGCCGTCTCGCCATACATCGCGCGGATGTGAGCCGGCTCGCGCGAAATGTCGAAGGTCTCCAGCGCGCGCTTCTGCATCGCGAAGGCCGTCTCCATGGCCTTGATTTGCCCATCGAGTTCGCCGTCGTTGCCGCGCGCTTTCATGTGCAGCTTGTTCAAGGTGCCGAGCAAGTCGAGTTGCTCGCGCTGCTCCGCGTGGGAGAGCTTTGAGTTCTTGATGTTCGCCACCAGCTTGTCCACCTGCATGTTCTCCGTGACGACGCTGGTGGCCTGAAACTCAGCGGGCAGGAAGCTGTTGCTCCACAAGGCCGGGCCAACAACGATTTTAGGTGAGGGCCGCAGGACAACGTAGCCGGGCAGGTTCTCATTCTCCGTGCCCAACCCATAGAGCGCCCACGAACCGAGCGACGGGCGGATGGGCTGGAGGTTGCCGGTGTTCATCATCAGCAAGCCCGGCTCGTGATTCGGCACGTCGGTCTTCATCGAGCGGATGACGCAGCAGTCGTCAATCACGCTCGCCAGATGCGGCAGCGACTCGCTCACCTCGATACCGCTGCGCCCGTGCTTCGCGAAGGGCAGCGGCGACGGCACGTAGCCGGTGCCCTTGTAGTTCTTATAGAGCGAGCCAGTCGGCTGCTTGCCCTCGTTCGTCTTGAGCGCCGGCTTCGGGTCGAACGTGTCCACGTGCGACGGCCCGCCGTTGAGGAAGAGGAAAATGACGCGCTTGGCCTTGGGCGCAAAATGCGTCTGCCGCGACGTGCCATCGGCGAAGGCGCGCGGGCCGAGCAAGCCCGATAAGCCCACCATGCCAAAGCCAGCGGCGGTGCGCTGAAGCATCTGGCGACGTGTGAATCCGGTCATGGGCTCGAAGGTGAGTTTGGGTTTAGTCCACATACAACATCTCGTTCGCCATCAGCAGCGCCTGCGCGTATTGCTGCCAGCGCGTCACTTCGCTCGTCGCCGGCTTGCGCAGGAATGCCAGCGCAGCAGCGGTCTCCGCGCTCTCGGGATTGCGACCGTAGAGGAGTTGATACGCGCGTTGGATGCTGGCGGCGTCGGACTCGCTCGCGTCCGTCGCCACGCGCTCGGCCAGCACTTTCGCGCGCTCGAGCATGAACGGGCTGTTCAGCATGAAAAGCTTCTGCGTCGGCGTGGTGGTGGCGGAGCGTTTCTCGGCGTGGACGTTCGCGTCCGGGTAATCGAACTGCATCAGCAGGTCGTTCAGCTTCAGCCGGCTGATGCGCGCGTGGACGGTGCGGCGCAGGTTTTTCGCGTCGTCGAGTTCGAGCGACTTGCCTCCGGACAGGTCCAACTCGCCCGTCACCGCCAGCACGCTGTCACGCCACTGCTCGATGGAGAGGCGGTGGCGGTTCATGCGCCAGAGCGATTCGTTAGCCACGTCGGCAGCGGACTTCTTCATGTCCTCGCGCGAGCTTTGGCGATACGTCGCCGAGAGCACCAACTCGCGCACAAGCGTCTTCACGGACCAACCGCTTGCCATGAAGCGCACCGCGAGGTCGTCGAGCAACTCCGGGTGCGTGGGCGTCATGCCCGAGTGTCCGAAGTTGCTGGCCGTCGCTACGAGCGGCTTGCTGAAGAGCACGCCCCAAGCGCGGTTGACCATCACGCGCGCGGTGAGCGGGTTGTCGCGGCTCGTGATGGCCTCGGCGAGTTCGCGGCGACCGCTGCCGTCGGCGAAAGGCTTCGGCTCGCCGGTCGAAAGCACTTTCAGAAAACTCCGCTCGGCCACCGCACCCTTCAGCTCCGGGTTGCCGCGCAGGAAGATGCTCAAGTTCTGCGCCGTGCCTTCCTCGACCATGTGGACGGCGTCGGCGGGCATCTTGTCGGCCTGAATCTTGCCCTCGACGATTTTGCCGTCGGCGGTCTTGTTGACCATCTTCACGCTCGCGAAGACCCCGGCCAGTGCGTAGTAGTCGCGCTGGGTGATGGGCTCGAACTTGTGGTCATGGCACCGCGCGCACGCGACCGTGAGGCCGAGCGTCGCGCGCGTCACGGTGTCCACGCGGTCTTCCCATTCGTCGGCCATCACCTCGATGCGGCCGCGGTTGTAATACTTCGGGCCGAGTCCGAGAAAGCCGAGCGCGGCCAAGTCACCGGGCTTCGCTGTCGGGAACTTGTCCGCCGCCAACTGAAACTGGATGAACTGGTCGTAAGGCAGGTCGCGGTTGAACGCGCCCATCACCCACTCGCGGTAGAGGTGGGCGTTCGCGTAAAACATCGTGGAGTCATTACCCACTTGATGCGCCTGGTCCTCCGCGTAACGCGCGAGCGGCAGCCACACGCTCGCCATCCGCTCGCCGAAGCGCGGCGAGGCCAGCAACCGCTCCGCGAGTTGCTCGTAGGCATCCGCGCGCTTGTCGGCAACGAACGCCGCGACCTCGTCCGGCGTCGGCGGCAAGCCGGTCAAGTCCAGCGTCAGCCGCCGAATCAAAGTCCGCCGCTCCGCCTCGGGCGAAGGCGAGAGCTTCTTCTGCTCTAGGCGCGCGAGGATGAAGTAGTCCACCGGCTGGCGCGGCCACTTGGAGTTCTTGACAGCGGGCCGGGGCTGCGCCTGCGGCACCTTGAAGGACCAGAATTGGCGCTCCTTGTTCCAGTCAATCGTATTGCCGAGAGGGACTGCCGCCTCCGGTTGGCCGGCCAGCACGGCACTAATCGCAGACAAACTCACAGCAGCGCCGAGGAGCGCCGTGCGGCGGAGCAAATCAAATCGGTGGCCGAATGTCATGATGGTGGCAAAGCCTGAGCCGGTGGCATCCACGCGGCAACAGCAAACACTGACGGACGTGCGTGGCGAGGTGTTCGCCCCGGATGAAGCACGGAAGCCCGCCTCCGTGAGTCCGGCGGGGGACGCTCATCAGTTGCCGATTCCGTTGAGCAATGGGGCACTTCGGGATGGACACAGATGGGCATTCGGCGATTTCATTGGCCATGAACCTTGACGCCTTGCCCCGCCGCGAGCGGCCATACTCTGTCTCCATCATGAAACTGAAACTCCTCGCTCTTCCCTTCGCCCTGCTGGCCGTCGCCGTCGGTTGCAACAAACCCGCAGAGCCAGCCAAACCAGCCACCACCAGCACGACAGCCGCTCCCGCCCCGGCCAAGAAAGGCACCATCGGCGTCTCGTTGCTCACGTTGCAGAACCCGTTCTTCAAGGTCATCGGCGACAGCATCACCGCCGAGGCCGCGAAGCATGGCTACGACACCATCGTCCTCAGTGCCGACACCGATGTCGCGCGCCAGGCGAACCACGTGAAGGACTTCATCGTGAAGAAGTGCGTCGCCATCGTCCTCAGCCCGTGCGAGTCGCGCTCCATCGTGCCGGTGATTCAGGAGGCCAACACCGCCGGCATCCCCGTGCTCACCGTGGACATTCCGTGCAACGAGCCGGGCGTGAAGCTGCTCACGCAAGTCGCGACGGACAACTACGGCGGCGGCAAGGAAGCGGGCCTCGCGATGATCGAGGCGCTCGGCGCGGCGGGCGGCAAGGTCGTCATTCTGCATTTCAAACAGGCCGAGTCCTGCCGTCTTCGCGTGAAAGGTTTTCGCGAGGTCATTGATGCGCACAACGCGAAAGCTGCGGCGAAAATCAACCTGGTCATGGAACTCGACGGCGGTGGCGCGAAGGATGTCGGTTACAAAGCCGCTGAGGACGCCCTCCAAGCCCACGGCGACTTGCGTGGCGTCTTCGCCATCAACGACCCCTCCGCACTCGGCGCGCGTGCTGCGTTGGAGAAGGCGAACAAAGCGGCGCAGGTCGTCATCATCGGCTTCGACGGGCAACCCGAGGGCAAGCAGGCCATCAAGGACGGCAAGATATACGCCGACCCGATTCAGTTCCCCGACAAAATGGGCATCGAAATCGTCTGCGCCATTGTGAAGCATTCGAAGGGCGAGGACGTGCCGAAGGAGTTGCTCATCCCGACCAGCCTGTATCGGAAAGCGGATGCGATGAAGGATGCGGAGTTGAAGTAATCCCACATTCAGCAACATGGGCGCTCAAAATTTCCTTCACGAACTCGTCGGCTCGATGTCGCAAGGTGCCGCGGGCAACCCGACCGTCGCGATGGTAGAGGCGGCGTTCCAGCATCACGGCCTGCACTGGCGCTACGTGAACATGGAAGTGCCGCCCGCCGGCCTCGCCGACGGCGTGCGTGGCGCGCGCGCGATGGGCTTTCGCGGCTTCAACCTCTCCATGCCGCACAAGGTCGCCGTCATCCCGCTCCTCGACGGCCTCGGCGAATCCGCCATGCTCATCGGCGCGGTCAACTGCGTCGTCCGGCGCGGCGAGCAACTCATCGGCGAGAACACGGACGGCAAAGGATTTCTTAAATCGCTGCAAGAAATCTGCGACCCGCGCGGAAAGAACATCGTGATGTTCGGAGCCGGTGGCGCAGCCCGAGCCGTGGCCGTGGAAGTCGGCCTCGTCGGCGCGAAGCACATCACCGTCGTCAACCGCAGTGAGTCGCGCGGTCGCGAACTCGTGGAGACACTGCGCTTCAATCCCGAGACGCTCGATGCGGAATTTGTTTCGTGGCACGGGGACTACACCCTCCCTGCTGGCACGGACATCGTCATCAACGCCACTTCCATCGGTCTCTACGACGCCGATGCGCAGCTCGCGTTGAACTTGGATTCCCTCAAGCCGAATATGGTCGTCGCCGACGTGGTCTTCAGTCCGCCGCAGACGCGTCTGCTCCGCGATGCTGCCGCGCGCGGCTGCCGCACGCTCGACGGCCTCGGCATGCTCGTGAACCAAGGGGTCATCGGCGTGCAGTATTGGACCGGCGTGAATCCCGACCCCACCGCGATGCGCCGTGCGTTGGAATCCGTGATGGGACTTTGAGTAAACACACGAACTATTTATGAAACACACCGCGTCACTTCTCGTTGTCGGGCTGGCCCTCGTCTTCTCCGTTCACGCCGGTCCCGGTGAGAAGACGCGCGCTGCGCATTCGCAGCCGAGTTGGATTCTCGCCACGCCGCAAGTCGAGCTGGCGCTCACGCAACTCGGCGGGCACATGGCGCCCGTCACGTTCTTCCGCGATTCCAAACAGCCCGTGCAGCCCTACCACATCAGCCCGTGGCAGGGGGAGAAGCACGCCTATCCCGTGCCCGTGCTCGTCCCGTTGCGCGGCGATTTCTTCTGCCTGCCTTTCGGCGGCAACGGCGACGCGGTCAACGGCGAGAAGCACCCGCCGCACGGCGAGACTGCCGGTTCTCCGTGGAAACACGTCGCCACGAAAAAGACCGGTGACGTGACCACGCTCACCGTCGCGTTGGAAACGAAAGTCCGCGCCGGCAAAGTGACGAAAGAACTTTCGCTCGTGGACGGGCAGAACGTCATTTACTCCCGTCATCTCATCGAAGGTTTCGCTGGCAAGACGCCGCTCGGCCATCACGCCACGCTCGCGATGCCGGAGAAGGACGGCGCGTTCCGCATCGCCACGAGTCCGTTCAAGTTCGGCATGGTCGCGCCCGGCCTCTTCAGCGACCCGAAGCAGGCCGAATATCAGGCGCTGCAAATCGGCGCGCGTTTCACTGATCTCCACAAAGTGCCGGTCGCGTGGAAGGGCGCGCCCGACGCCGACCTCGCCTCGCTCCCCGCGCGCAAAGGTCACGCGGATTTGTTCATGCTCTTCAACGAGCCGACCGGTCCCGCGTGGGTCACCGCCACGCGCGGCGATGAAGGTTGGGTGTGGTTCGCGCTCAAAGATCCGGCGGTTTTGAACGGCACGCTCTTCTGGCTCGAGAACCACGGGCGTCACGGCCTGCCGTGGTTTGGACGCAACAACTGCGTCGGCATCGAAGACATCACCGGCCACTGGGCCGACGGCCTCGCGGCGTCGGTGAGTCCGAATCTGCTCACGAAGGAAGGCATCGCGACGGCCATCGAGTTGAGCGCCACGCGCCCGACCGCGGTGAACTACATCCAAGGCGTCGTGCGCGTGCCTGCGGGTTTCGTGGAAGTGAAGACAATCGAGTTCGCGCCCGGCCAAGTGACGTTCGTCTCCACGACCGGACAGCGCGTGACCGCGCCCGTGCGCCATGAGTTTCTGAAGGCGGGCAAGCTGTAGAATGACGCCGTCGACTCATTCGTTCTCACGCTTCCTCGCCGCCTACGGCATGGTCTTCGTGCTGGCGCTCCTCTGCGCGTTCTTCAGCTTCGCGACCTACACCGAGCAGCATCCGACCGGCGCAGACGCGGCGCGACAACTTGCCAGCAGCCTCCTCAGCCAGTTCGGCAAATCTGCGCGCGTTCTCATCGCCGTGCCAAACCAACCGGACGCGGACGCGTTCGCAACCGCACTCCACACCGCGCTCACGAGTGCCGGTGCGACCGTCATCGCCACCGTGAAGGGAGAACCCAAAGACGCCCGCGCCGCACTCCAAATCGCCGCGTCCGCCGGCAAGCTCGACGCCATCGCCTGCACGCAAGCGAGCGCTGGCTGGCTGGTGTTCAGCGACCTCCCCACCGACTTCCCCGCGCTCGGCACTCCGCGCATCTTGCAGCCGCAGACCTACCGCTGGCCGAACTTCCTGAAGCGCGAAAACCTCCTCAACATTGCCAACCAAATCGCCGTCATCGCCATCGTCGCCATCGGCATGACGCTGGTCATTATTGGCGGCGGCATTGACCTCTCCGTCGGCAGCCTCATCGCGCTTGCGGCGGTGCTGGCGGCGCTCTTCATCCGCGACTTCGCGGGCGCGCAGCAGGCCAGCGCGTTCGGCATGGTGCTCGCGTGCGCAGCCGCCATTCTCATCGCGGGCGCAGCCGGCGCGGCGAACGGCGCGATGGTCACGGTCTTTCACCTCCCGCCCTTCATTGTCACGCTCGCCATGATGCTCGTCGCCAGCGGTGCGGCGTATCTGTTGACCCATGGACAATCGGTCTATCAAGTGCCCGACTCCTTCGTCTGGCTCGGGCGCGGCGCGGACTGGTTCGGTCTGCCGAACGCCGTCCTGCTCATGGCGCTGCTCTACCTTGCCGCGCACCTCGTCATGTCGCGCACCGTGCTGGGCCGCTGGATTTACGCCGTCGGCGGGAACCGGCAGGCCGCGCGTTTCTCCGGCGTCCCGGTGCGACGCGTGTTGTTCCTCAGCTACGTCGTCAGCGGCCTGCTCGCGGGCCTCGGCGGCGTGGTGCTCGCCTCGCAACTCAAGAGTGGCTCGCCCACCTTTGGCCAGATGTATGAACTCTACGTCATCGCGGCGGTGGTCGTTGGCGGCGCGAGCTTGAACGGCGGCAACGGGCGGATGTTCGGCACGCTCATCGGCGCGCTCATCATCGCTGTCATCCAGAACGGCATGAACCTGATGAACGTCGAAAGCTACACGCAGAAAGTCGTCCTCGGCCTCGTCATACTCGGGGCCGTGCTACTCGATTTGTTGCGCCACCGCGGCTGGCGGCTGCAACTCTCGGCGGCGGAATGACACTTGGTATGATGCGAATCTTCAACGGCCTCGGCTCGGGACGGGTTTTCACGTGCCTAGCCTTACTTGCCACCGCGCTCGCCACGCTGACAGCCAACGCCGCCGCGCCCACGCCTGCTCAAGTCGAGTTTTTCGAGAAGAACATCCGCCCTGTCCTCGCCGCCGAGTGCTACGAGTGCCACACCTCCGCAAAGAGGAAGGGCAGCCTTGTTCTCGACACGCGCGAGGGCTTGCTCAAAGGCGGCGAGTCCGGCCCGGCCATCGTCCCCGGCCAGCCCGACTCCAGCCTGCTCCTCCAAGCCATCCGCCACACGCACCCGACGCTGAAGATGCCCAAGGTGGGTGCGAAGCTCGACGCCCGCATCCTCGCGAACTTCGCCGAGTGGATTCGCCAAGGCGCGCCCGACCCGCGCACCGCTCCGTCCACTGCGAACACGCAGCCGGCTTCGTCCACTTGGGCAGACACCCTCGCCTTCCGCCGCCAGTGGTGGAGCTTCCAACCGCTCTCCAAGCCCTCCATCCCCACCCCGACGAACTCCACCTGGAGCACAAACGCCATTGACCGCTTTCTCCTCGCGCAGATGGAGTCGCACAACCTCGCCCCCGGCCCCGACGCCGACCCGCGCACCTTCATCCGCCGCCTCACGTTCGCGCTGACGGGCCTTCCAGCGAAGCCGGAGGAAGTTGAGGCATTTGTCCGCGCTTCCCAAATCGGCAATCGGCAATCGGCAATCGCCAATGCCACCGACTCGCTGCTCGCCTCCTCCGCCTTCGCCGAGCGCTGGTCCCGCCACTGGCTCGACCTCGTCCGCTACGCCGAGACGCACGGCTCCGAGAGCGACCCCGAAATCCCGCAGATGTGGCGCTACCGCGACTACGTCATCCGCGCCTTCGCCGCCGACGTGCCCGCCGACCAACTCATCCGCGAACACATCGCCGGCGATTTGCTCCCGCCGGCTCAAACCCGCTTTAGTCACGACGCACTCAACGAATCCCGCGTCGGCCCCGCGCACTTCCGCCTCGTCGAGCACGGCTTCCAGCCCGTGGACACGCTCGACGACCAGGTGAAGGCGGTGGACAGCCAGATTGACGTGCTCGCGAAAGCCTTCCAGGGCCTCACCATCTCCTGCGCCCGCTGCCACGACCACAAGTTCGACCCCATCAGCCAGCGCGATTACTACGCCCTCTACGGCGTGCTCGCCGCCGCTCGCCCCGCGCAGGTGCAACTCGACTCGCCGGAGTTGCTGAACAAAAACCGCCCCGAACTCCTCGCGCTGAAATCCCAAATCAAGTCCGCCCTCGCCGACGCCTGGCGCGACGCCATCCCCCAACTCCTCACCCAACTCACGAGCGGCTCCAGCGCCGACCCTCAACTCGCCACACTGCACCAGCGCGTCGCTGAAGTGGGGAAGTCACTCGCCGCCCTCGAAGGCGAAGCCCGCACGAAGGCGCTGAATGCGCGTGCCGGCGGCTTGCAGCCGCCGCCCGCCGCCGCCAGCACGCCCCAACCCATCGCCCGCTGGTCCTTCGACGCCGACGCCCGCGACCAACTCGGCGCCCTCCACGGCGAACTCCTTGGCGGCGCAACCCTCCGCAACGGCCGCCTCATCCTCGACGGCAATTCCGCCCACCTCCGCACCGCCCCGCTCGCCCGCGAGTTGCGCGAGAAAACCCTCGAAGCCTGGGTCGCGCTCGCCAACCTCGACCAGTCCGGCGGCGGCGTGCTCACCGTCGAGACCAGCAGCGGCAGCGTCTTCGACGCCATCGTCTTCGCCGAACGCGACGCGCGGAAGTGGGTCAACGGCAGCGACAATTTCCGTCGCTCGCGCGCCCTCGACGGCGTGACCGAGACCGCGAAGCCCGGCGAACTCATCCACCTCGTCGTCAGCTATCGCGCCGACGGCACCGTCGCCTTCTTCCGCAACGGCGTGCCCTACGCCGCCCCCTACCGCCCCGACGCCCCGATCGCCGTCTTCCCCACCGACGCCCGCGTGCTGCTGGGTCGTCGCCACACCGGCGGCGGACGCGCCTTCCTCGCCGGCGAGATTGATGAAGCCCGCCTCTACGACCGCGCGCTCACACCGGAGGAAATCGCCGCGTCCTTCCGCGCCGGCCCCGTCGGCGTCGGCCCGGAGGAGATCGCAAAAGCCATGACGCCCGAGCAAAAGTCGAAGCGCGCCGCGCTCACCGCCGAGTTGAAAACCGCCCGCGCCGCGCTTGCTGCCAAAGCTCCCTCCGCCACCGAAGACGCCCTCGCCACCGCGCTCAAGGACGCGCAAGCCAGCCTCGCCAACCCGCTGCACGCCTGGGCGAAGTTGAACAAGCTGGACGGCCCCGCCTTCACCACCGGCTGGGCGGACACGACGAAGGCATGGCGCGACGCTCTCATCGCCGCCCGCGACCACAACGCGCAGTTCACCAAAGCCTGGGACTTGGCCAAACCCACCGACGCCGCCCAGTGGTTTCGCGAAGGCAACGCCCTTGTTAGGGACGCGCTGCCGCGCGTCCTCCCCGGCGACTTCACCCTCGAACCCGACGGCGACCGCGTGGTGAAAGGACTCCTCCCCGCCGCCGTTTCCACCCATCTCCTCAGCGAGAAGCACGGTGGCCTGCTCACCTCCCCGCGCTTCCGCATCACCACCGACAGCATCAGCGTCCGTGCCGCTGGCGGCAAAGGCGCGATGGTCCGCGTCATCGTGGACAACTACCCGCTCGGCTCGAACCCCATTTTCCCGAAGGCCGAACTCACGCGCGAGGAACCCGGGTGGGTGCGCATGGACACCGCCTATCGCAAAGGCTCGTGGGCCTACCTCGAGTTCGGCACCGCCGACGACCTCACGCGCAAGCTCGGCAAGAGCAGCGACGCAGCAGGCCGCTCGTGGTTCAGCGCCGAGCGCGTCCTCTTCCACGACAAGGACACGCCACGCGAAGAACCGCTCGCCGCCGCACCACTGCTTGATGCTGTCGCTTCACCCAAGTCTGCCGCCGAACTCGCAGCGCACTATGAACGCACACTTCGCGCCGCGCTCGACGCTTGGGGACGCAACTCGTTGACCGCCGAGCAAACTGCCTTCCTCGACTATTTTCTCCGCCGCAGCCTGCTGCCGACTTCTCTCAAGTCGCTGCCGAAGGTCGCCCCGCTCGTCGCCGAGTATCGCCGCCTCGAAAGCGAAATCACCGCGCCCCGCCGCGCTCCCGGCGTCATCGCAGGCACCACCTTCGACTCCCCGCTCCTCACTCGCGGCGACCACACCAAACCCGCCGACCCCATCCCGCGTGGCTACTTGGAAGTCTTGCACCGTCCGAGTCCAGCACCCCAGACCCTCCTCCCGCCCCGCCTCGCCCTCGCCGAGTCCATCGCCTCCCCGCAAAACCCGCTCACCGCTCGCGTCATGGTCAACCGCGTCTGGCACCACCTCTTCGGGCGCGGCCTCGTCCCGACCGTGGATAACTTCGGTCGCCTCGGCGACCAACCCACGCACCCGGAGTTGCTCGACCACCTCGCCGCGCAGTTCATCGCCGAGGGCTGGTCCTTCAAGAAACTCATCCGCGAACTCGTCACCACGCGCGCCTACCAGCTCGCCAGCGAACCCACCGCCGCCGCGCGCGACCACGACGCCGCCAACGACTATCTCTCCCACTTCCGCGTCCGCCGCCTCGAAGCCGAAGCCATCCGCGACACGCTCCTCGCCGTGAGCGGGCGACTCGACACCACGCAGTTCGGCCCGCCCGTGGGCACTGGCGACCGCGCTCGCCGCAGCATCTACATGGGCATTCGCCGCAACAACCTCAGCCCCTTCCTCGAAATCTTCGACGCGCCGAAGCCGTTCACCACGCTCGGTCGCCGCGACGCCACCAACGTCCCCGCGCAATCCCTCGCCCTCCTGAACGACCCGTTCGTGATTGAAGCCGCAAAGTCGTGGGCCGAACAACTCCTCCGCCAGACGCCTCAAGCCGACGCGGCCGCACGCATCCAACTGCTTTTCGAAACCGCCTTCGCCCGCCCAGCATCCGCGGACGAGTTGGCCAAGTCCCGCGCCTACCTAACCGCGCTCGGTGCGAGTGCGGATGCCAGCGACCCGCGCATGTGGCAGGACTTCATCCAGTCATTGTTCAACTTGAAAGAGTTCATTTATGTCCGCTGACCACCGTTCGTTCTCCCGTCGCGAAGTGCTCCGCCGCACCTCGCTCGGCTTCGGTTCGCTCGCGCTGGCGGGCTTGATGCACAGCCGCGCGTTCGGCGCGGGCCTGCCTGCCGGCCAAGTGCACTTCGCCCCCCGCGCCAAGCGCGTCATCTTCGCCTACATGAGCGGCGGCGTCTCCCATGTGGACTCCTTCGACCCCAAGCCTGCGCTCGCCCAGCGCCACGGCCAGCCCATGCCCGTGCCGGTGAAGCCCACGATGTTCAACAACAACGGCAACCTCATGGCCAGCCCGTGGGAGGCCAAGCCGCGCGGCCAGAGCGGCGTGGTGATGACGGACCTTTTCCCGAAGCTCGCCGCGCTTGCCGACGACCTCGCGGTCATCCGCAGCATGACCACGAAGGTCAACGAGCACGCGCAGGGCAATTACGCCTTCCACACCGGATTTCCCTTCATGGGCCATCCCAGCGCGGGCGCGTGGATGAGCTACGGCCTCGGCGTCGAGAACCAGAACCTCCCCGGCTTCGTCGTGCTGCAGAGCGGCGGCGCGGTGGTGCCGCACGGCGGCGTGGGCCTCTACAGCAACGGCTACCTGCCCGCCCAGCACCAGGCCAGCATCATCCGCGTGGACGAGCAGCCCGCGTTGCCCAACATCAAACCCCGCGAGAGCGACGCCCTCCAGCGCCGCCGCCTCGACTTCATCCGCTCGCTCGACGCGCCCTTCGCGCAAGCGACCGGCGAGGCCGCGATTGAAGGCGCGATTCGCAACTACGAGACCGCCTACCGCATGCAGTCCGCCGTGCCGGAGCTGTGCGACCTCACCGGCGAAAGCGACGCCACCAAGCGCCTCTACGGCCTCGACTCGCCGAACAAGCAATGCGCGGCCTACGGGCGGCAATGCCTCGTCGCGCGGCGGCTCATCGAGCGCGGCGTGCGCTTTGTGGAACTGAGCTGTCTGAACCAAGGCATCGGCGCGGGCGGCGCGGCGAACCCGTGGGACCAGCACGGCAAAATCAAGGAAGGCCACGGCGCGATGGCGGCGCAGGTGGACACCGGCCTCGCCGGCCTCATCACCGACCTGAAGGCGCGCGGCCTCTTCGACGACACGCTCATCCTCTTCAGCGGCGAGTTTGGCCGCACGCCCTTCTCGCAGGGCAGCGACGGGCGCGACCACAACCCCTTCGGCTTCAGCCTCTGGCTGGCGGGCGGCGGCGTGCGGGGCGGCACGGCCTTCGGTGCGACGGACGAGTTGGGCTACTACGCCGTCGAAGACAAGTGCGAGATCTACGACCTCTACGCGACCGTGCTGCACCTGCTGGGCCTGGACCACGAGCAGCTGACCTATCACTTCGGCGGACGTGACTTCCGCCTGACGGATGTGCACGGGCGAGTGCTGCGGGAGATTTTGGCGTGAGGCGCACCCGCTCCATTTCTTCTTCAATTCCCCCGCGCCCACCGCCGTCAGTCTTTCACTACAAATAAAATGCGCCGCGCACCCCATCAAAACCCCCGCCGACTCGTGACTACCAAACCGCTCCTCGCCGTCCTTCTCGCCTCCGCGCTCGTGGCGTCCGCCCAGCTCCCGCAGCCCAAGCTCCACACCGTCTTCCCGCCCGGCGCGAAGTCCGGCTCCACTGTGGATGTGGCGGCGACTGGCGCGGAGATGGACGAGGCCCAGTTGCGCTTCAACCACCCCGGCATCACTGCCAAGGCGCTCGCGGCGGCGAACCAGTTCACCATCACCGTCGCCAGCGATGTGCCGCCGGGAACTTACGAGGCACGGGTGCTCGGGCGTTTCGGGCTGTCGAATCCGCGGGCCTTCGCCGTCGGCACGTTCGCTGAAGTGCTGGAGAAGAGCGGCAACGGCACGGCGGAGACGGCGCAGGAAGTTGCCTTGGAATCCGTCATCAACGGGCGGACCGACAGCCAGGCGTCGGACTTCTACAAGTTCACCGTGAAGAAAGGCCAGCGCGTCCTCGTGAGCTGCGCGGCCCGCGAACTCGACTCGCGCGCGGCGTCCGCGCTGCTGCTGCTCGCACCCGATGGCAGCGAGCTGGAGCGCGCGCGGCTGGGCGGTCTGCTCGACCACACAGCGGCGGCGGACGGCACGCTCATCGTGAAGGTTTATGACTTCGTCTTCCGCGGCGGCAACCAGTATTTCTATCGTCTCACCCTCACGACTGGGCCGCACGTTGACTTCGTTTTCCCCCCGGCGGCCGAGCAGGGAAAGCCAGCCAAGGTCACGGTCTTCGGTCGCAATCTTCCCGGCGGCTCGCCCTCGAAGGTCTCTGTGGCCGGTAAAGTTTTGGACCAACTCGCCGTGGACCTCACCGCACCCGCTGACCCGGCGGCGCGTCAGCGCCTCGCCACAACGCTCTCCCTCGGCGGCGCGAGCGCGGGGCTGGACGGCTTCGAGTATCGCGTGAAGGGCGCGAACGGCGCGCTCTCGAATCCTGCGTTGCTCACCTTCGCCAACGGCTCCGTCATCACCGAGGTGGAGCCGAACAACTCGCCGGACAAGGCGCAGACGGTTTCCCTGCCAGCCACGATCGCCGGCCAGTTCGCCACGCCGAACGACCGCGACTGGTTCGCCTTCGACGCGAAGAAGGGCGACGCCTACTGGCTGGAGGTCACGTCGCATCGCCTTGGCTTGCCCACTGCGCCGCACGTCGTCATCCAGAAGGCAGCGAAGAATGAAAAGGGCGAGGAGACGTTCACCGATGTGCTGGAGCTGACCGAGTCCGTCGCGAACGCCGGCGGGCCGGAGTTCAACACCGCGCACCGCGACCCCGTCGGGCGCTTCGAGGCGAAGGAGGACGGCGCCTACCGCATCGGCATCCGTGACCTCTTCGGGCGCACCGTCGCCAGCGCACGCAACCTCTATCTGCTCACGCTGCGCAAAGAGTCTCCGGACTTCCGGCTCGTCGCTGTGCCCGACTCCGCGCCGACGAAGAAGGCCCCCGCTGATGTCGTCACCAGTGCGTCGTCGCTGTGG